>Ga0272448_1007813_pt1 | contig 11244 bp, 9 predicted proteins | sample YNPCB0191_FD_202220 | JGI IMG/M metagenome (GOLD analysis project Ga0272448, IMG submission 202220) | Hot spring sediment microbial communities from Yellowstone National Park, WY, United States - YNP-CB-019-1 | ecosystem: Environmental > Aquatic > Thermal springs > Hot (42-90C) > Sediment... | reverse complement strand
CAGACGCGATCGTGCACGACGCATGCCACGACGATGGTGTGGTCGCGCGGTAAGGGTATCGCGTTCGACTGCAGCGGGCCGTAGGGTTGTTCGAGCGCGGAAGTTTCGAGAACCCTGCGGCCCCGCGACGGACCGCAGGGTTTTTTGTTGGGTACCGACAGAAAGGAGGCAGGCTGCGAGGAAACGTGCAAGGGAGCGGGTTTTCCAGGGTTTCTGAGTCGCTTTGCGTGGGCGGCGGTTGATCCGCAGCCGCCGCCCCAGATGGTTCGCGCCGGGTACCGGCACGAGAGGGGGAATGTGCGCCCAGGCGCGAGCCCAGCGCAAAGCGTCGCGGTCAGATTGCATGGCAGGGCGCGTTGTTCCGGCTGCGAGGAGGGCCTTGCCAGGTAATCAGTAGGATCGGATGTGGTATCCATGGTAGCGGGGAGATAACGAACGGGTCCGCGTCCGATCGTGCCGGCGTAGCTCAAACGGAAGAGCACCCGACCAGTAAGCGGGTGGTTGAGGGTTCGAGTCCCTCCGCCAGCAGTGTCAGAGAGGGGGTGTACATAGGAATATATCGCCCTCGGGCGATTCGGTCGTGTATGAGTGTGGGTGTCGGAGGAAGGGTGTCGGAAGCCGGTGGAACTTACAAAATGGAGAGTGGTGCCTAGGGTCGAAGACTCCTCTGACATCCACTATGTAGTGGCTTCCGACACCCGCTTTTTTCGCTTCACCAGTACCTTGTCGCGGCGGCATCCGCTCGGGCAGCGTTGATCGGCCCCGGGTGTCGGCCGCAGGCCGCCTTCGCGCAAAGCGGATGCCCCTCACATGCGCAAGTTCGAAAGGTGATCCAGCACATCGAAGCTTTGCGCAACGGCGGCGATGGTCTCGCCACGCTGTTCGATGTTCGCCTCGCCGATCGGACCGAGTACGCCGGCGGCCAGCCGAAGGTATGGGATGCGCTCCGGTGCCAGCCGCATAATCCTTGCGCAGGTTGCGTCGACCGCCGGGGCCTTGTCGCCGAAGACGAGGACGCCCACCTTCCTGCCCGTGCCCTGTATGGGGCCGTTGCCCTCCATGGCCACTATGCCGTCCACGATGCAGTAATCGGGTGCCCGGACGCGGTTTATCTCGAAGACGGCTGCATTCAGGTCCACGTGATGCAGGCGATTGCGCGGCCAGCCGTATGCCGCACCGGGCAGGATTCCGAACTGGTTCTTCATTGACAGAGAGGCCCCCGCCCAGTGGTGGGTCTTCATCTTCGGCATGCCGACCAGAACGTCTGCCCGGGCAACGGAGGCCGCCAGGAAAACGTGATCGACGCCCGTGATTACGGGGCTGGCGGGTCGCCTGATGAGGTCGTCCAGGTTGAGATCGACAAATCGCAACCGGTGCTCATCCAGCAGGGGCGTCAGCCCTGAAGCGTCGAGTATCTCGTACGCGTCGCGCTGAAGAGCCGGCCCTTCGGCCACGATGACCTCGGCTGCCCCGCGCCGCCGGAAGGCCTCGGCGGCCGCCACGATGACGGCAGGGTTCGTCACGGCCGGGCGCCCGTCGCGAGGCAGATCGACGAAGTTCGGTTTGAGCACTACGCGTTTGCCGTTCACGTCGGGGGGCGGGACGAGGGCGAAGCCTTGTTCCACCGCGTCGAAAAGAACGTTGCCATAGTCGGCGGCCCTGATAATCGCCGTGGCGGCGAAACCGCCGTCGTGTAGCGGCGGCAGCGAATCGAGCAGACAGCCGGGCAGGGCGGACGCCCCGGCTGCCGCTGCCGCCGCCTGCAGGAACTCGCGCCGGGTTGTACGCAGATGGGCCATCGCCTCAACTCAGGATCAACGGGTTGTTCGCCGGTTCCGCCGCGGCCAAGAGTGCCAGTGCGGTGCTCAGCGCGCCTCTGCCGGCCTCCTTTGTCGGCGAGGCGGCGGCTTCGGCCCAGCTTCGCGCGAGGGCGTCCTGCCACGAATCGTCCCGGCCATACAGGGCGGCCGCGGCGTTGGCTGCCCAGGCCAGCGAGAACAGAGACGTCATCGAGTCGCGACGACGCTCCAGGAACGCGATTCCCGGGGTCAGATCAATGTCGGTTCCGCGAGCGGCGAGGATCACAAGGGCGGTGGGGACAACGGCCGGCGAAAGGTCTGCTCCGAGGACGCGCGGCTCGCCGTAGTTCCACCCGCCGTCGTTGCCGTCAAACGCGGCGCGATCTGCCAGGAGCCGCAGACCCTGGGCCACCCGGGGATCGTCCGCGCGGGAGGAATGTTGAATCGCGAGCAACGCCAGCGCGGTAGGCTCGACCCAACTGAAGTCTCCCGGCGTCCACGGCCAGGCCGGCAGCGAGGTGTCGTATCCGTAGGGCGAGTCCGGCGTGACGGGCAGGGTGTAGATCGGGACGTGGAGTAACCAGTTGACTGCCGCTTCGCCGGCGTCGCGACGGCCCGCGCTCAGGAGGGCGATGGCGGCAACGGCCGTGACCCAGGTGCTCTCGTCGTGTGCCGGGCTTACGGCGAATCCGCCGTCCGGACGCTGATTCGCGACGAGCCAGTCGAGCGGGGCCGTAGCATCGCGCCCGTGAGCGGCCAGAGCCATGGCGGCCAGCGCCGTGGGTTCGGTGGCCGGGTCGCCGGTGGAGAAATCGGCCGCGCAGGTCCGCGCGCCATCCGGGCGCTTGTTTGCCTCTATCTGCTCCAACGCCTCGTGGATCCAGCTCACGTTCCGGTAGCTCCGATGCCCCTGTTGATTGGCCCGGCCGGGAGCGCATGGTATACTTGAGCCGGCACCAAGTCCAGGCCGCGCCGGGCTGGGCGGCATGTCTGGACCGGCCCAGGGCAATTTTTCATACGGTTGTCGATTATCGCCCTGCGATCGTTACTGCCGGAAACGGGACTCCACATGCGGCAGGCGGTTTATTTTGAGGGTAGGTCATGGTTCTGAACGTACTTCGTGTGCTTTTCCTGCTGACGATGGCGGGGATTGCGATGAGCTACGCCGAGTCGGGCGACGAGCTGGCGAAAGCGTACGCGTTGTTCACGATGCTTGCGGCTCTCGGGGTGGGAATCGCAGCGCTCGCGGTGGATATCCTGGTTCCGCGGAAGTCGCTCGCGGCGCTTTCCGGGACGTTTTTCGGCCTGGTCGTCGGCCTCGTGGTGGCGTACGGGGTCATTCAGATATTCGATCTGGTGCTCGATATCACGCAGCCGGAGTGGCGGTTGTGGCCCGGGCTGACCAAGACGATGAAGGTGTTTATCGGCGTCGTGTGCTGCTACCTGGCGGTGAGCTTCGTCCTCCAGACGAAGGACGACATCCGGTTCATCATTCCATATGTGGAGTTCGCCAAACAGACCAAGGGGGCGCACCCGCTGATCCTGGATACCTCGGTCATCGTCGATGGGCGTTTTGCGGACATCTGCAAGACGGGCATCGTGGACAACACGATCGTGATTCCGCGGTTCGTTCTGACGGAGCTGCAGGCGGTGGCGGACAGCGCGGATCGGACGAAGCGCAACCGGGGCCGGCGCGGGCTCGATGTACTGCGCGAGCTACAGACCAGCGGGCGGGTGGACGTTCAGTTCGTTGAGTCGCACGCCGCTTCGGATCGTCCCGTGGACGAGCGCCTCGTGCTGCTGGCGAAGAAGACGGGGGGGCGGGTCGTGACGAACGACTACAACTTGAACAAGGTGGCGCAGCTTCACGGCGTGGGCGTCATCAACATCAACGACCTCGCCAACGCGCTCAAGCCCGTGTTCCTTCCCGGCGAGTGCGTGGCGGTGAAGATCATCCGCCCGGGCGAGGAACCCGGCCAGGGGATCGGCTACCTCGAGGACGGCACGATGGTGGTGGTGGAAGCGGGGCGCGACCGTATCGGGGAGACCGTGCCGATCAGCGTCACCAGCGTGCTGCAAACGAGCGCGGGGCGGATGGTTTTCGGTCGAATCAACGACGGCGAGCATGCCGAGCACCGGCGCCGCCGGCCGCCTGGCCCGGAGCGCGCGGGCGCCCGGCCGGTCGCGCCGCCGTCCGAAAACCCGCCGGCGTGAGGGGCGGCTCCTCTTCTGCGTTCGTTTCCGCGGTTCGTGCTTGCCAATTCCGGCGGAGATGACTCTAATTGCACCGCTGCGCGCCGGTTTTCGGCGGCGGAGGCGACGGATCGAGGGTGACAACATGGCGAAGATTGCGGTGATCATACCGGCGGCGGGCCGCGGCGAACGTTTCGGCGGGACGGAGAAAAAGACGTTTGCCAAGGTGGAAGGGCGGGCGATCTTTCTGCGCTCGATCGAGCATTTTCTTCAGCGCGAGGACGTGTGCCAGACGATCCTGGCGATCGCCCCGGAAGACCAGGAGGAGATCAAGGCGAAGTACGCGGCCAACCTGGGCTTCATGGGCGTGAAGCTTGTGATCGGCGGCGCGGAGCGGTTCGAGACCGTTGCGAAGGCGCTGGAGGCGGTCAGCGCCGATGCCGAGTTCGTCGCCGTACATGACGCCGTGCGGTGCTGCGTAAGCACGGAGATGATCGACGCGGTCTTTGCGGAGGCGCAGAAGACGGGCGCGGCAATCCTCGCGGCGCCCCTGGTGGGCACGATCAAGCGCGTGAGTGCGGCGAAGGTCGTGGACGCGACGGTGCCGCGGGAGGGGCTGTACGAGGCGCAGACGCCGCAGGTCTTCCGGAAGTCGCTCATCCTGGAGGCGTACGCGAGGCTCAAGGATTTCGAGGGCGAGCCGACGGACGATTCGCAGTTGGTAGAGGCGCTCGGGCATCCGGTGAGCGTGGTTCCGTCGGACGGCACGAATCTGAAGATCACGACGAAAGGCGATCTGACGCTGGCGGCGGCAATCATCCGGAGCCGCCCCAAGCCCCGGCCGACGGCGATGGGGCCGTTTCAGGAAGCGCAATGGTGACCGGCGGGATAGGGGAGGATGGACCGCGGGCGGCGGACCTCCGCGCCCGTTCCGGATCCGTGGTTCCGCATTGCGGGCGGGGTGTTACGTCCACGCGGGCGAGGAGATGTACAGCGCCATCAGTTCGATGCTGTTGAAGACGAAGTGCAGGACGATTACCGGAACCAGGCTCTTCCGCCAGACGAAGACGATCCCCATCACCGTGCCCAGCAGGAAGATCATCGCCATCGCCACAGATCCCTCATAGAAATGCGGCAGGGCGAAGACCGCGGCCCCGAGCAGCACGCTCGGCGGCCATGCACGGACGATAGCGTGGATGCGTGTGAGCAGGAAGCCTCGGAAGAGCGTTTCCTCGAAGACGGCCACCCATGCCGACAGCAGGAGCAACCACGCCGGGCGCATCCGGGGAAACGCAGCCTGAATTGCCTTGGGGGTCTGTTCGAGCCGGGCGTAGAGCTGGGGAGCGAGGATCGCCAGGAGAACTGCGACGGCCGTAAACGCGCAAAGCACCAGCAACGTCAGGCCCACGCCGAGCACGGCATCGACAAGCAGAAAGTCGCTTCGAAACCCGATCGTCCGAGGCGGCCGGCCGGCGCGCACGAGGATCAGCCCCACGGCAATAAGGAGGATCGCGCCCACCACGACCGATCCGAGGACGTTGACCCACCGCACATCCCGCACGCCGGCCGTGTGCAGGAGCAGGACGCTGACCGCCTGCGCGAGGAGGAGCACCCCCAGGAGAATCAGCAGTTCGGTCGCCGCCCGCCCCGGCGATCCGGCATCGCCGAAACGCGGCGGCGGGGGTGCGGCCGGGATGATGACAGGGCGCGCCGTGATGAGCGGCGGCGGCCCCGAATCCGGCGGCGATTCGTGCGGCGAGAAGTGCGAGTCCGTCATATCTCTTTCATCGACCGCTGTGGGGCCGGCGGGTCGTTCCATCCGTCCGTCTTGCCGCCGGCGGTATTCCCGTTCCGGCGGGGTCGTGCGGCGCCGTTTCGGGGCGTCATCCTTTCCCGGATTCACATTGGCGCCGTATCCAGCGGGCCATTGCAGTAATCCGCCGGGCGTCTCGGATCAGGTTACGGTTTCGTCGCGGGCGTCCTTCCGATCGGGACAATCCGCCCCGAGCGCCGGTGGCGCGGCCGCAGCGTCCTTGCCGTATCGAGCCCGCAGAAACTCGATCACGCCGGGCATGATCGAGATGATGATAATCGCCAGAATGACGAGGCTGAACCGGTCGCGAACCACGGGCAGATTCGCGAAGCCGTAGCCCGCGAACACGAACGCGGCCACCCACGAGGCCCCGCCAATGACATTGTAGGCGAGGAAGCGCAGGTAGCTCATGGCCCCGATGCCGGCGACGAAGGGTGCAAAGGTGCGGATGATCGGGACGAACCTTGCGAGGATGATCGTCTTGCCGCCGTACTTCTCGTAGAAACGGTGCGTGCGGTCGAGGTACTCTTTCTTGAAAAACCGCGAGCCGCCGCGAAAGACCTTCGGGCCGACAAAGTGTCCGATCTGGTAGTTGATCGTGTCGCCCAGAATGGCCGCGGCGCTCAGGAGCAGGAACAGCAGGACCGGGCTCAGCGGGCCGCTTCGCGACAGTGTCCCGGCGGCAAAGAGCAGCGAGTCTCCCGGCAGGATCGGCGTGACCACAAGGCCCGTCTCGCAGAATACGATGGCGAACAGGAGCGAGTACGTCCAGACGCCGTATGCCTGGATGACGTCGTTGAGGTGCTTGTCCAGATGCATGAACAGGTCGAAGAAGTACCGGAGTTGTTCCATGATTCTCCTTCCGGCGCAGCGCACGGATCCCTTCGGCACGGCCTGCGAAGCCGGAACCGTCGGCGGCTTCCCGAACCCGGAATGTAACCGGGCCGCGGTTCGTTGCCAAACCGCGGACGGCCGGTCGCGCGATCAGGACGCTGCGGGTTTCTCGTCGCCGCGCAGACAGAGGCGCGGACCGAGGCAGCCGGCCATTCGTCGGTAGAAGTTGCCGAGGCCCTCGTCGGAATGCCGGTGGGCAGCCCATTCGACAAGCAAAGGCCGCAGCACCTCGACGATCGCATCGGTCGGGACGTCAGCGGCGTACGGTTCCGCCAGGCGATCACCGCGGAGACCGCCGCCGACGTATATGTGATACGTGCCGGGGCGGCGCCCGACGAACGCGAGATCGGCCGTATACGGGCGGGTGCAGCCGTTCGGACAGCCGGTCATGCGAATGGCAAGGGGGGCATTGCGCAGGCCCAGTGTCTCCAGCTCGGCCTCAATGCGATCAAGGAGAGCCGGCATGACGCGTTCGGATTCGGCAATGGCCAGCGGGCAGGTGGGCAGGGCAGGGCAGGCCAGCGAGTAGCGGCGGGCGGCGGAGAGGTTCTCCGCCGGGCTGACGCCGGCGGCTTGCAGGGCGTCCCGAACCTGCGCGAGACCCGACTCCGTCAGATTCCCCAGTAGCACGTTCTGCTGTCCGGTGAGAATGACGCTGGGCCGATGCGAATCGATGACGCGACGCAGGACCGCCCGCAATGTTTCATGCGGCCGGTCCGCGATCCGTCCGTTGGGGACAAAGACGCCGTAGAACCATTTGCCGTCCCCCTGCGAATGGGTTCCGAGGTGGTCGCCGAAGGGAGGCGGCGGCACATCCTCGGGCGGGAGCAGCCGGAAAGACACACGGCGCTGAAACTCCCATCGGAAGCGCTCCATGCCCCACTCGGCGATGAGATACTTGAGGCGGGCGTGGCGTCGGTCGGACCGGTTGCCATGATCGCGGAAGATCGCCGCGACGACGCGGACGGTTTCGAGTGCATCGGCGGTCCGGACCACGCCGAGCGGTTCGGCCAGCTTCGCGAACGTGTCGCCTCGGCTGTGTGTCAATCCCATGCCGCCCCCGACGAGGACGTTGAAGCCGCGGACGAGTCCGTCGCGGACCACCGCGATGAGGCCGCAGTCGTGCGCGTGGACCTCCACGCAGTTGTCCGTGTCGAGGGCGATGGCGGTCTTGAACTTTCGCGGAAGGTATTGTTCGCCGTAAAACGGTTCCTGGGGGCCCGACGCTGTCGCCTTTTCGCCGTTCAGCCAGATCTCCCGGTAGGCTGTCGTAGCCGGGCGGAGCTCCCGGGCGATTTCCGCCGCCAACCGGCGCACCGTCGTATGCGGTTCGCCGGCAACCGGTGCGGGGCAGACCATGACGTTGCGGTTCACGTCGCCGCATGCGCCCAGCGTCGTGACGAGCGAGGCGTTGATTGCTGCGATCGTCGCCTTGAGGTTCGACTTGGATACACCGTGGATCTGGATGTCCTGGCGCGTGGTCACCCGGAGGGTACCGTTGCCGTAGCGGTCGGCCAGGTCGTCCAGAGCGAGGTACTGCTCGGCGGTAAGTACACCGCCCGGGATGGCGCAGCGGACCATGAAGATATAGGGCTTTTCCTCGCCGGCATCGCGCGCTGCCCGGCGGCGGTCGCGATCCTGCTGCTGGTATGAGCCGTGCGCTTTGAGGATCTGCGCGTCGTCCTCGGCAAAGTGGGATGCATCGGAGGCGAGCGTCTCGGCGAGCGTCCCTCGCAGATAGTTGCTGTTTCGTTTGGCGGCCTCGACCGGCGATGCGGTCGTCTCTGGATTGTGTGTCATGTTCTGGTTTCCTGTAATTGGCGTCCCGTTCTGTTCCCGCGGCCCGGTTGGGCGCGCTTCGCGGCGGCGGTCCAAGGCAAAGGAAGTCGCGGCGGAGTGGACCCTGCCGGCCGCCATCTCAGATTCCCGCTCCATGGAGACCGCATTCGGTCTTGCCTGTGTCGGCCCATCGCCCGGCTCGGGTGTAGTCGCCGATCTGCGAACCCGGCACCGGTCTTGTGCAGTGGGTGCAGCCGATTGTGGGATAGCCCCTTTCATGCAGTGTGTTGTAGGGAACTCCGTGAGTCTGGATATAGTCCCACACCTGGCGGCGGTCCCAGTTGGCGAGCGGGCTGATCTTGAGCACCTGAAACTTCCAGTCCCAATCGACGACGCGAAGATTCGCGCGGGTTGGCGACTGACTGCGGCGCAGGCCGGTGATCCACACATCGACGTTCCGCATGACCTCGGCCATCGGCCGGACCTTGCGGAGTTCGCAGCATAAGTCGGGGTTGCTCTTCCAGAGCGCCTCACCATATTGCTCTGCCTGCTGCGCCGGGGTGAGGCGGGTCCCGGCACTGACGAACGTCATGCCGGGGTACCGCTCGATCATGCGGTCGCGCAGCGCATAGGTCTCAGGGAAGAAGAACCCCGTGTCGACGTAGATGATCGTGAGCGGGCGGCCGCAGCGGGCGTACATGTCGATCAGAGCGCAGCCCTCCATACCGAAGGACGTGGTCATCATCATGCGCTGGTTGGCGAAACGCTCGAGCGTCCAGGCGACGATTTCCCTGGGTTCGCTCTGCTCGGAGATAGGGGACCGACCTGTGGTTGTTTCGATCTGTGTGCTCACGATTGCCTGCTCCTCCGGAAAAACGAACGTTGCGGACGGAGAAACGAAAAAGGCCCGCGGGAGCGAACCTGCGGGCCTTACCGATTTCGATGGCGTCTTGCCTGTTCGGAATGATGCGCCGGCGTCAGGTTGCTCGGGCCGCGAAACAATCGGTACGACAACAAGCGCATGCAGACACGGCCCGGCGCGTCGGAACGGCGCTTACGGCGTGCAACGAAGAAGAGACGCACTGTGGCATCCGAGGCATCACCCATACTATACGGAGCGTCACACGGAGAGTCAACGGCCGGAAGCGGAAACTTTGCTCCGGGTCGAGACCGTGCACGAGTGGCCGTGAAACAAATCACAAGGAAACAGTGAAGGGCGGTCTTGCCGGACGAACGAAGTCGGCGGCGGCTTGTCGGTCGCGTTACCGGGTAGCGGAGCGCGGTCCGGGCGGCCGCAAATCACCGGGCAGTCGCCGGCGGCCGGGCGGTATGCCAAGGCGCCCATGCGGACGCTACTGCTCGATGGTAAAGGCGGGGGTTGCCGGCCGGCCGAGATTGCGCACACTGATCTGGCCGGCGAGGTTACCGACGATTGCCCTGACGGCTTCCGCGAGGCCCTGCTGTCCGTTGTCGAAGACGTCGGCGGGTGTGCCGCGGTCGCCGCTGATCCGCACGGCAACGTTGATGGGGATTGACCCGAGGAAGGGAACGCCCAGCTCGCGTGCGGCGGCTTCGGCGCCTCCCTTGCCGAAGAGATCGTACTCGCGAAGCGTGTCGGGGGCGATGAAGTAGCTCATGTTCTCGATGATCCCGAGCACCTCCACCTTGAGCATCTGGTACATCCGGGCCGCACGGACGCAATCGAGCAGCGCCACGGCTTGCGGGGTACACACGACCACAGCGCCCGTTGCGGGAATCGACTGCGAAAGCGTCAACGGAACGTCGCCTGTACCGGGCGGCAGATCGACGATGAGGTAATCCAGCTCGCCCCAGTCCACCTGTTCGAGGAACTGTTTGATCGTACCGTGGATCATCGGCCCCCGCCAGATCACCGGCTGATCACGCGGGATGATGAAGCCGATGCTCATGGTCTTTACGCCGTGCGCCTCGACGGGGATGATCCGGTTGGCCTCGCCGCTCACGGCGGGCTGGGCGTCCTCGACGCCCATCATCTTCGGGATCGACGGGCCGTAAACGTCCGCATCGAGCAGCCCCACCGATGCGCCCGCCCGGGCCAGGCCGATCGCCGTCAGCACCGCGACCGTGCTCTTGCCCACGCCGCCCTTGCCGGCGCCGACGGCGATGATGTTCTTCACGCCGGGCAGTGCGGTCTGTCGAATCGGGCCCTGTCTCACCTTCGCGGAGAACTCGACGGCGACGCTCTTCACGCCGCTGAGGCCCATGACGGCGGCGGTCACGTCGCGGCGGAGCGTCTCTTTGAGCGGGCAGGCCGGCGTCGTCAGCTCGATGTCAACGCGGACCTGCCCGTCGCACACGGCGACGTTGCGGACCATCCCGAGCGAGACAATATCGCGATGCAACTCGGGGTCATTGACGGTACGCAGGATGTTCAGGATCTCGTCCTTGGTCGGTGCGGTCATCACAACTCCTGTCATGCCGCCGGCAATGTCGCGGATCGGCGGCGCGCAAGCCAATATAGCGCTCCGGGGCCGGTATTTCCAATTCCGCGGTCGTCGGGCGCGTCGGCATACTGCGGCGCGGCGGGCCGGACCCGCCGGGATCCGCCCGGCGTTATCGGTGTCGCGCAACGCCGTGCGATCTTACCGTTTTGGGCCGCCCCCGCGTTCGCCCGCGAGGTTCTCAGCCGGCCGCCTTGAGCCGGGCGCCGGCGGCGCGGTCGCGTGCGAGCAGCCGTTGCTGCTCCTCGATGAACTCGGCATGCTCCTTGAGCTTTCGTCGTTCGAG
>Ga0272448_1007811_pt1 | contig 11246 bp, 11 predicted proteins | sample YNPCB0191_FD_202220 | JGI IMG/M metagenome (GOLD analysis project Ga0272448, IMG submission 202220) | Hot spring sediment microbial communities from Yellowstone National Park, WY, United States - YNP-CB-019-1 | ecosystem: Environmental > Aquatic > Thermal springs > Hot (42-90C) > Sediment... | reverse complement strand
CTGCATCAGAAGATAAAGGTTTGAAGTCTTCTTGCCGACAAGATAGTAGTGTCGGATGACCTTATAGTAGAGGTTTAGAGCCGTGGATATCTCCAGCATATTCTCCATAATCGAGGTGGTTACAACATCCTTGCCAGCCAACATCTTCTTCACCTCCTCCCTTACACGTTCATCTCTTACACTTAGAAGATGTTCTATCTTCTTTACAAGCCCAGCAGGATCTATACTTGTAGGTGTAATCGTAAAATATTCTATTAAATTGTCGATCTGCACAGATGCCTCTCCCTTGTAGCCATTCTTCTGGAGGAAGTCCAAGACCTCCTTCTTAGACTTGTCACGGGCATCCTTCACCTTATTCAGGGCGCTTGAAAGAGACATTAGAATTCTCTGGGTCTGAATATTTTGGCCAAAGAAAAGGTAGAGGAAGAATATGCCATAGAAGACAAGAGACAGAATCTGTTGGAGGAGCGAGTTATCTAAAGGAAACAACTGTAGTACCTGACCTTGCATCATCTCCATCATCCTCCACTAGTTTAAAGGCGCCAGCACCATTGCTTCGCGACGGCTTCTGCACATCACTAACACAATGGCGTGATATGGTTTGACTTCTGGGATCTGACGAGACCAGGTCGAACCCACATCACTATGGCCGGCTGAACATTAACGCCCAAACAACTACTAATTAAGTTTTTGTTTTCCGCACCGAAAACTTTTATCTTCCCCTCTGACGACAGCATGGCATGTTGGATGGGGCTATCGTCCAGCAAGGAAGGACAACGGGCTCCAGAACAAAATATGGGTATGCTGACTATGTTGGATGATGTAGCTTTGGAGCAGGGTGAAGATACCCGTAAGCCGTGGGTTCAAGTCCCACTAGCCCCACCTTGTCTTTGGCTCAGGAGCGAACGCTTTAAGCCATAAACAGTTTATGCGAGTTTTGCAACAGCTTCTCATGAGTCTTTGATAAGAACGTGAAGTGGACAGGGTTCTCCTAAAGTTAGAGAGCGTAGTAAAGTGGATGTCTTATATGATTCGAGACAAAAATGGCTAGAGTCCATTATCGATAAAGAATCAAAACTACAAAACGATCCACATAGTGACTTGATCGAGACAAAGGGTATCCACATATGATAGTTTGATACGTCGATTAGGCAAACCGAAGATTGTGAGGAGGCCGCCGAGATACTTTACGGTAGGCTTCATGGAGAAGGACAGATAATACATAAGAGTAGGCTGAATCTATAATAAGGTCATGAGCTTTCTCAGAAGGTCTATTCCAGCCACCACACCAACCAACTTCGCGGTCTCCTTGTCTGAGACGATGTACATGTGATCTATTCCTTCTTCAACCATTTTTGACACGAGAGACTTTAGGCTGTCGTCTTCTGTTAATATGACAGGAGACTTTATTAAAACATGTTCGACTTTCAGGCCCCATTTGGCTTCTGGAAATGCTATAAGGTCTTCTATGGTAACGTGACCTAAGAGTAAGCCATCTTTTGTTACAACAGGATATACCCTATACTCGTGTTTTTTGCAGATTTCCATTGCATCTCGGATGCTCAAGTTTTCTGTCAAGGACACAGGTTCTGACGTCATTATTTCTTTAATCTTGATCATTTCAAGCCTGTCCAGAATCCTTTCTTCTTTGATTAGATGGTATAGGAGGCCAAGAGCCTTTTCTTCTTCCACAGGCTCCTTCATAGGTTGAACTTCTTGATAAAAAGAAAACTTCCCTGACGTAAAATAGCTTAGTACGGCTGCGATAAGCGTTGGAATTATTGATGATGGGCCAGATGTTTCAGCTACAAAGGCGACGCCTGCTAAGGGAGTTTTGTTTGATGCAGCAATGGATGCGGCCATGGCGGCCATCACGATTTCAATGTTCAAGTTGTTGAATACTATTTTAGAGTAAAGGGAGCCAAGCAGTGCTCCAACAAATATTGATGGAATGAATAGGCCACCACTTCCACCACAGTTTAGGGTAATAGACGTCGCAAAAATTTTTAAAAAGATCAAGGCAATTAGAAAATATATTGTTATAGAGCAGGTATTATCGGATATGATCGAACGTATTGTCTCATATCCCACCCCTAAAACTTGTGGCATGAATAGGCCTGTAAAACCCAAGATCACACCTCCAAGTATTGAGAGATATAACAGGTTGTACTTAGATAAAAGATTGAGTCTTCTAAAGAAAAAAGTAAAGAGGATACCAAGAGCTGCTGCAAGAATTCCTATCACAAGAGAATGTGCCAGCATTATTGGCGTGGGAAAGGATATTCTTGGAGTTAATGGAAAAAGTGTTTCGTATCCAAGCACTTGAACTGTGGTCAAATAGGCTAGAATTGATGATATAGTCGCAGGTATAAGTGCCTCTTTAGCAAGGTCCCTTTGATAGGGTATTTCTAGTGCGAACAGTATTCCTGTGAGGGGAGCCTTAAAGATCGCAGAGAGGCCGGCAGCAGAACCACTTAGCAAGCAGACCTTAATGTCCTTTTGGCTGAGATTCAGCCTTTTGCCTAATGCCGATGCGACTCCTCCACCCAAGAGTAGGCTTGGCCCTTCTAGGCCTGCGCTGCCACCAAATCCAATCGTCAGCGCAGAAGCGATCGCCTTAACGCTCACATCTTTCAGATAAAGTGTTCCTCCTTCATAATGGTATGCTTCCAAGAGCTTATGTGTTCCACAACCTGCATTTCCACCAGCCAACTTTTTCACTATCAAATATGAGAGAACTAGGCCTAAAGCCGGTAAAAACAGTATAGTATAATTTGATAGGCTAAAGGCTAACGTTGAAAGCTTATTGAATATAGTGTATAGGCTGAAGAATAAGATGATCATTAGGCCTACAGACGGGCCTATTACCAACGATAATGCTACAGGTTTAACTTCAAAGGATGAGATAAACTTTCCCAACTTTGGCAAGCTTTAGCTCACACGTCCAAGACTCTAACGCTCGCTTTAAAAGCATAAGGTAGACCCTATAACCAGTCATTTTTATGACAACTTACGATCTGTGGACAGACGGGTTTAACTGTCATGCTATTGATCCAACTCTCTCAAGACAAATGTTATTCTCTCACTATAGGATTGGGCAGAAGTGGAGGATTTTCACATTTTCCTCGGTGCTAGAACGCATGTTGAAGTTCTGGATTATGTAGTCTTTTATGAAAACGTCGCTAGGATTCAGCAGCCTTGTTTCCCTCTTTGTTTCATTCATATACCCCTATTGTCTAGCCCATTGCGGGAGTTTTCTCTTGACGACTCAAAGCAAAATAAAGGCGATCGTATTTGACTTGGGAGGAGTCTACTTCGCGGACGGAACCGCCGAGGCCTTAAAGAAATTCGAGAAGATACTGCATGTGTCGAAGGATGAGTTAGACAACTTTTTTGGAGGCCGATGTTATGGTAGAGATTATAGGTTAGGAAAGATTGGTGCTAAAGAATTCTGGAAAGCCGTTAGAGAACAGCTAAACTTAGAGCCTACAATGATCAGAACTTTGGAAGAAATATGGCACTCATCTTATACGAGGAATTGGGGCATGAAGACTTTGGTGAGAACCCTTAGGAAACATTACAAGGTTGCCGTACTCTCCGACAACACCAGAGAGAGAGTTGAATATTTGAACAAGAAATACCGTCTAGACAAGGAGTTCGACTGCTACGTGTACTCCTTTGAATACGGTCTATTGAAACCTGACAGCAGACTTTTGGAAATACTTCTTGAGAAGCTGCAGGCTGGAAAGGATGAGGTGATCGTGATCGATAATTCAGAAAAAAATGTAGAATCCTTTAGAAAAGGTGGTGTCAAAGCCATAAGGTTCAGGTCTGTTGGACAGGTTAAGAGGGAGCTGTCAAACCTTCTAGAACACCCAAATCTCATATGACCCGATCTCTCTTATAGTGAGGAAGCCTGTAGATTTTCCCCAAATCAAAATTGCGCCCAGGATATCAAGCTCCAGCAGCTTTGTTACTTCACAGTCAATGTTTCACTCCCTCGACTGCTACGTAAGTTGTACGCCCATCTTGATTCCTATAGAATAGTAATCTTCCCGGTTTTCTCTTCTATCCAGTTTCTTCTTCAAAGTTAGAAAGATTTTATATGATAAGTATCCGAATTATGGCCGATTGAGAGCTTGATAGATGGCGACGTCGTTTCGTTTGTTTTCTCCGCTTTCCTTGTGGGACTTTCGGCTACGCTTCCACCTGGGCCAATATTTGTAATGGTGGTTACTGTATCCTTAGAGAAAGGCTTCATTCACGGCTTGATGGTTGTCTTTGGACATGCAATTGTGGAAATCCTTATAATCGCAATATTATTGTTTGGCTTAGGTTCTTTCTTAGGATCGGATGTCGTGAAAACATTCGTAAACATTGGAGGGGGACTTGTCCTAATCTTAATGGGCTACAACCTTCTTGCTGATTCCTACAGAGACAGAATATCCACATCATTGAAAAATGTCTTAGATAAGAGCGCAGTATACAATCCTCTGGTCAGCGGTGCCATAGCGGCTATTGTGAATCCTTACTTCATTATCTGGTGGACTATGGTTGGCGGCGCATTCATATTCAAAGGATTAGAGCTTTTTGGCTTGGTTGGTATTGTCATCTTTCCCTTGATTCATTGGGCTTCTGATTTCCCTTGGTTCAGTTTTATCTCTTATTGTACGAGCAGAGGAAGGAGACTTTTGAACGATAAGGTCTACAGAATGATTGTTGGAGTCTGTGGCGTTTCTCTACTTGCCTTAGGGACCATGTTCCTCGTAGACGGTTTTATCTATATATTTTTCTGATGCCTTTGACAAAATAGAAGTAATCTAAACCATAGCGGACCATGATTGGTTTGAAGAATTGGAGACCATCTACTCAACCACATATGCCTACCTATTCAACCAATTCTTATCTGAGACATTTGCAGGACGAGAGTTCAGACATATAGACAGTGATTTGCGCCTTTACTGGGTTAGAAACACACATATATTTAACAGACTACAGCAAACCCCCATGCCGGTATGATCACCTCATATGGGAATTCACCCATAGTGTGTAATCCATGACTTTTTGTAAAATCCAGAATTTTTCCACCTACTTGATTATTTGAACTTAACTCTTTTCTAACAGACTTCAGGTATCTCCAGCCTCCTATGCCTCCTCTTATAGAGGCCCTCAATATTTTGTTTATCTTGTTTATAATAGTTGTTTTGCCATAATAGTGGGTTCTGGGGTTGTCTTCAATGTTGCGCTCTAAATATTTGGGACAGTATTGGAGATCTGGTTTTAGATTATTTAGTAGAGAAGCTAAAAACCCAAAACAAGGTGGACCGGGTGGGATTTATATGTAAACGGGTTTAAGTCTCTCCTTTGAGGGGTTTATTTTCACAAGATTGTTTCTATATGCGAGATTGGCTTTGTTTGCGTTTTTAGAGTTTAGTGGATTCTCGGCTGTCTGTCTGCTTTTTTCATGTCATTGTTATGTGGTGTACTTGCTCTCTGAAATGTATATATCCACCTACCAATCAACAGATTATGTGCGCTAGGTCCCGGATAGGGACTTAGCCAATACAACTATCTATATGTTGTTATTTTTGAATTTACTCTTTAGTTTTAATGCGTTATAAAGTTCTGCATCAATTCCCAACTCTTTTATGAAATATTTTGCGGTTGACCTCCCTTTGTCTCCGATGGTTACAAATATGTCGCCTTTCGACATGTATGTGGCATCTACGGGTGTGTTGTCGTAGTTAAAGAACTTGAGGCAGGCGTGCCTTTCGAAGGCAAAGTTTAGAAGCTTGTCATATAGCCCTATTGACTTTATAACTTCTTTTTCTTTGTTTAACTGCTGCGAACAGAAAACAAAAACAATCGGATGGTGTATGAACTTGGATGCTCTAATAGGCTCTTTCCTACACGGTGTTATCATGGACAAGTCATCGATGAAAACTGGCTCAACGTTAAGTGGCGAATTTGCGAAACATTGTCGTATTTGGTCTGTTCCAAGACGAAGACGCTTTTCAGCCAATTCATATTCCACATACTTGCATAAGAGGTCAGCTATTGAAATTGTTGGATTACATTCGTCTCCCAAGAAATACGCTTCCATTTGAGGGCTCACGGAAACGATTTTTTCCCACGCACGTGTGATATCGCCTTCAAAGAAGTCGACAAGGAAGCGGCTGGAAAAATCGTAATAGTTTTTATCTAAAATTTTCCATAAAACACAGTGGTTGTAGGCGCCAGTCAAACTTTTGATAAATTCTATCGGCTCCTTCTGCTCTTTACCACCATAACATTTCACCGCAGGTATTTTGGATGGAGGAATCGAAGTATGCATAACATAGATTCTACCAATCTGCGGGCTTATCTTCTCTATAAATTCTCTAATATAGGTCTTTCTTAATGCCTCCTTGCCGGCGAGCACTTCTGCCAAAAATCTTGAGTCAACAGTTTTTCTTCTAAAAGACAAATTAAATTTTTTATTAAGAGCGTCAACCAAATTTATGTATAGTGTTTCGAACGAGCTTAGATTACGTATCTCAACTGACACAGCGATTTGCGCGTAAAATGGCTTTCTATAATTTCTATAAAATAGCTTGCCATCTACTGATGTGACCAAACCATGTAGACAAACCTTAAATGTCTTAATAAAGCTTGTTAATCACACTATAACCCTTATCTTTCCTAGAGCAGTAGAAAGGTGACGTGTTACTTGATGGCCACCTACTTTTTACCCTTTGAAATCTAAGATTTAGGCATTTATACTTTTCTTATAGAAAGGAAAAGGAGATTGATATTCAATTTCAAATGTAAAGACTGTTGTGCAATGTATGTATGGAGCATTGTCAATGTTCTACGAATGTTGATTTAAACCTAAATTGGTAAAGTTCCTATTTTTCTGGAACTTATTGACCACCGCTTGTCACCACTGCCCCAAGCGACCACGAAGGCAATACTGGAATGGGCTACTCCCCACGAGAATAGCTGACCCTAAATCTATCCATTTCCTATCCTGTGAACTGGCGTAGGCAACCATAAATAGCGCGAAGAAGGATAAACTGTTACATCATATGTCACGGCCATATTCCAAACGCTCATCGTCCTTGCTGAGGTGAAAGAAAGCCCGTTACAACTCTTTCTCACGGTAGTGACTGCAATAGGAACAGTAATAATTATAATCGAATATGGAGATTTATCCCTAGACTCTAAGATAGGAGAAGTTTCTTCAGTCTTCCCGTCTGGCTTCTTTTCCTTTGGCACTGCCGGCTTAAAACAAACCAGTTGAATCCTCTCCCATCTTCAGCAGAAAAATGGGAGAATGTTGGGGACGCTATCCTACGGTCCTAAGCTTCTCTTCATACTTTTTCTTCAGCTCCTCATACTTTTCCCTGGAAATTCGCCCGAACTCATACTCTTTCTCAAGTGTCTTTAAATCCTCCTGCACTCTTCCAATCTCCTTAAACTTCCTCAGAATATCTTCCACGATTGTTCTAACATGCATTGGGTCAGAGACTCCAACCATGATAACGGACCCAGCATACTGTCCAGGAGTACTGTACACTACATCACCGTAGTTTAGTATTCTAGGAAAAAAGCCCTGCCTGACCATGACGCCCGTCACCCACTCGTTTCTTATTTCGAAAACTCTTCTCCCCACAAGACCATACTTCGTATACATTCTATGGCTTGTTATGAAATATTCTGTAGCCTTAACCCTAAGGAAGGCGATGATGAAGAAGATTATTCCGAAACCAAATATCCAGATTGTTAGAAGCCCCAGCAGAATCAGGAGCCAGTTTGCTTTCCAGCTAAGCCTGCTATACCAGTACGGACGCTCCCCCTCCATCAGAGTGAAGCCGCTAGGAACGTTGACGGACATTCTGCCTCAATGTCATCATGTGAGAATTGATATTTAAATGTTCGCTGGCTGTATTTTAGTATGTGCATGTTGTTTGTCATTATAATCCCATATAAGGTTGCAGATGACTGAAAGCCTCCAGATGTCGCAAAAGTCGAAATAGACTATACATTGGAGAACTCAAACAAGGTCAAACAATCACTGTTAGAGGTATCTGTAAAGGCCTTCAGAAGAGTGTTAGCGGAGATTATCTCATTTACGTAATGGACTGAAATAATCGAGATAAATACTTCTTCCTCAGCCATCTCATCAACTCCTTAATCTACTTGGGAGCTGTAGGATGAGATGTTTCCTTCTAGATAATTTTTTATTTGGCTCTTTTGGTTTATGAGCGTTTCTATCTGAGAATCTTTACTGCCTATTATCAACGTGTAATTGCATATTGAAACACTTAAGACTCCTCCTAAAATCACACATATTATCCCTAATGCGACTGCAACATTTCTACCAACAACCTTTTGAGCCCTCTTTTCCCCATCGTTACTCATGCAATAAATTTTATTTTCCTTAATTTATTAATTTTCCCTTTTTTTATTTTGCATAATATTTTAGAAGGCTAAAAAAAAGACTTTCTGTCTCTTTCATATTCCTATTGCTTATAGAATAATGCATAAAACAGACTTTCTGGAGCAGGCATGAACTGGTTCCAAGATTTATTCCGCGAGCTCTTTCTCGAAGAAGAGTCTTAGGAAGTCTGCTCTCGTCACTATCCCCTCAACTTTTCCACCTCTCCCGATTAAGACCGCGTAGTAGTCTCGGAGTGCTTGGGCGATTGTCTGAAGCGGCGTATCATACGGGTATACAGGCAGTTCTTGGGCTTGCACGTCCTTCACTTTAAGTGTTCTCAAATCCTTTTGCGGCGAAAGTAGCATGTTCAAGAGGGAGATTTCGGTTAACACACCCTTTAGGACATCATTCTCATATATTGGAGCTTGGCTGTACCCTTTCTCAAACATTCTCTTGGCCACATCATATAGGTTTTCTTCCACGTACACCTTCATAAGCCGCTCACCCTTTGTTGCAACGTCTGAGGCAACCATCTTCGATGGAATTGAGGAAAGCCTGCCCAGCAAGCAGTCCAATATATTCTTGGCCTCATCATATCTCAGCTCCCTTTCTCCCCTCAGGATTCTGCTGATTACAGGCTGAGATAGGCCAGTGTTTTCAGCCAGCTCCTGCTCCGATAGTCCTGTCTCACGCATGAGCTCCATTATCTTCTTTATCAGGTTCTCTTTTGCCGGCAACATCCTATTCTATTTTAGAATAGACTTATATTTAAACTATTCCGATAATATTCTTGGTGTGGTGGAAGACAGTTGAACCTACATCCTAGAGGAAAAGAAGACGAGAAAATTACAGCGTATAGTTCGACCGTGGTAAGGGAAACTTTGGGAAAAAACGTTGTTTTAAAGAAAATTACGTTTGACAGGGCCATTAAAAGGCAGCAAACAGTTTTCTTTCAACATACTATTCCAATTAGACAGAGAAAGATTAAAGCACTAAGGTACACTTTAAACGAAAGCGGGGAAGCTGAAGGAGAGCAGGAGGTCGAACTGAACATAAGCGTAGACAGAGAACACGTTAACATAGAACTCGAGAACAGAACAGTAGTCTACTCTTTAAAGACAGTCGACGTCATCCGTCTTCTATAGTTTTTGAGTCTACCTATCAAGTTTTCTTTCTATTTTCTCTAATAGTCATTATGACGCCCCCCAATTCTATTACAGCATTACTGAGGGTTACATATTTGGCGTTGAGTTCATTGACAAGTTCGGTTAATTCAGTACTACTGAGGATTTTATAATTGTCTTTTTCCAGCTCCTTGAGAGCATTAACATTTTTAGTTAATTCTTCGAGGTTTGTTTTAAGCTTATCAGCCATTTCTGTCATAATAGTCAAGTTCTTAATACCTATTTCTATAAACATAATAACATATTTCTTAATCTCTTCAATATCTTCTTCCAACTCTTTAGACTTAACTTCATTCTTTAGCGCTGAGGGGGATGGTGAGATTGGCTGTTTCAGATTGTATCCACATGAATAACAAAAGTTTGCATCTTCAGGGACTCCTCTACCACATTTTGGGCAATGAGGCATTATTTTCTAACAAGTTCTATCATATTATATAAGCTTTTTGTCTGGGTTATTTTATAAACCTTCCATTTCACGCATCATATTTATTGCTTCTTCTACAAAGATTGTGTGGCCACAATAGCGACATTTAACGAATTTCCCCTCGTTTGGGACTTCCAATATTCCACCACATGATGGACATTTTATGGTTGTTGCAACAATTCCCCCTTTGTCTAATATACTTTTTAGCAAAGAGAAGTCGACGAAAGGCATGCTTGCCCTCAACATTTCTTTCGCCCTAAGTTTCAATATGGCTTTAGCGACTTCTTCAACACTAAAGTTTTCCCTAACGTCTATAACATACTTGATGCTTCCAACCGCTATTTGCAAGACTTCGCGGAGTTCTTTATTAATCATCATGTTCTTCCCAACATAGACCTCTGTTAAAGCAACTAATGATATATCAGATATTATCGTCTGGAACTCTTTGTCAAAGATGATTATACGGTGATTAGTTAAAATAAAAAGTCCTTTTCGGAAAACTCCCTTAATTAGAAAACTGACATTAAAGGCAGCCTTAACATTTTCTCCAAAATTTAGCAACAATCGGGTGCCTAAGGGATTAGGGATAGCACCTTCTACAATCTTATCGGCCATATAGAATCAGCCTTCATGTTTTTCTGTCGCTATCTTATTCCATTCGAAGCCACAAAATTTGCATTTGTAATAATGTTTATATGTTCCATAAATCATGTGAACTTGTTCCCATCTATCAACATCGCCAACCCGCTTTCCTTCCTCATCATAGATTGTGTCATATCGTTTAACAGTTTCGTAACCTTCATCAACGTCAAGAAGCTCTTTTCCAACTTTTTCCTCCGCAAATAATTTTTTGCAAGAAGGGCATCTTTTAGATGTTCCCCACATGTAGGTTACAATAAAACTTGTTGGAATACTCAGTGTTATTATGTTAACGGCATTTAAGTACGGCCTATTACCAGTAGTATAGTCTACTGGAAAACTTAGAATAATACTTATTAATATTAGGCTAACGGAAAAGGAAATAAGTAAGTTTGGAATACCTCTTGTTTTGGAAATAAGTAAACCTGAAATTGCTTCTGGAACGCCTGGAATTTGAAGCCCTGATTTAACTTCTTGTACTCTCACTTTTCTTGGAGCGTCATAGATTTGGAACATCCATAAAATCAGGTAAGCCAAAACAGCAAACTCTGATAATATAGATATGTCGGCTGTAATT
>Ga0272448_1007808_pt1 | contig 11248 bp, 8 predicted proteins | sample YNPCB0191_FD_202220 | JGI IMG/M metagenome (GOLD analysis project Ga0272448, IMG submission 202220) | Hot spring sediment microbial communities from Yellowstone National Park, WY, United States - YNP-CB-019-1 | ecosystem: Environmental > Aquatic > Thermal springs > Hot (42-90C) > Sediment... | reverse complement strand
ATGGATAGCGCAGTCCGGAGGCAACCCGTGCCCTCCGACCGTCATAGGCATAGGCATAGGAGGCAACTTTGAGCTTGCGGCCATAAACGCCAAGCGAGCCATCGTCTTCAGGAAGATAGGCCAGCGCCACCCCGATCCCTTCTGGGCGGAGAAGGAGCTGGAGATCCTTGAGGAAGCGAACAAGCTCGGGATCGGGCCGATGGGGCTCGGCGGCACCGTTAGCGTCCTTGATGTGTTCATTGAGGTTGCGCCCTGCCACATAGCCTCACTGCCTTTTGCCATAAACACCCAGTGCCACGCTAACCGGCACGCTTTCCGCGAGATATAGGAGGTGCAAGATGGCAAAGAAGATAACAACACCCCTCACTGACGATGTGGTGATGTCCCTTGAGATAGGGGACGAGGTTGAGCTTTCGGGGATAATCTACACTGCCAGGGATTCCGCTCACAAGCGCATGGTGGAGATGCTGGACAGGGGGGAGCCTCTCCCCATAGAGCTCAAGGGCCAGGCCATATACTACGCCGGCCCCGCGCCCGCTCCGCCCGGAAAACCCATAGGCTCTGTTGGCCCAACAACATCAAGCAGGATGGACGCCTACGCCCCGAGGCTCTATGACCTGGGCCTCAAGGCCACCATAGGCAAGGGTCCCAGGGCAAAGCCCGTGATTGACGCCATGGTCAGGAACAAGGCCATATACCTCACCGCCATAGGCGGGGTAGCCGCCCTGCCCGCCCTGAGGGTAAAGGAGGCGAAGGTCGTTGCCTTTGAGGATATGGGGCCTGAGGCGATAACCATGCTCGTTGTGGAGGATTTCCCGCTCATTGTCTCCATAGACGCCTACGGCAGGGACCTCCATGTTGAAGGGCCCAATAAGTGGAAGAAGATATAGCCAACGGATAGGATATAATCGGCCCAGGGCCAGCAAGCCCTGGGCTTTTTGATGGCCCTGAAAGGGCTACCGGAGCGTGGCCTTTCCCCTGTAATGCCCGGCAATCCAGAGATAAACGCCTTGGTCCAGGTTTATCCTGTTCTCGCCCTTCTGGAGCTGGCCGGAATAAGCGACCCGGCCATCGGCTGAGTATATCCTTATCCCAATATCAGCCGGAGAATGGAAAACGATTCCGCCGGAGAAGAGAGAGCAGGTTAGCCTGTTTCCGGGCAAAACATCGCTTTCCTCAACAGCCGGCGGGCAAGCGTCGGTCGTGCTCAGGGATGGGGTTCCAACTGTTAGATTTACGCTGAGAGGGGTCGGGGTGCAGTCTGCCCCAATCGTTGGAGAAGATGAGCTCAGGGTCGGTGCCATTACCGTTGGCGAGCAATCGTTAACGCATCCAGCGTAACCTCCGCCAGAAGAGGTTTTTAGGGCCACGAAGTCCCAAGCGCCCGCGCCGAAGCTCCCTGTGACTCCGGAGATAGCGTATCCGCCGTCTGAGGTCTGTATTATGGAACTGGCTTGGTCATCAGCCATACCCCCGAAAGTCCTTGCCCATTCCAAAGCCCCGCCACTGCTCAGCTTCATAAAGAGAAAATCTTCTCCGCCTGCGCCAAAGCTCTGCGTGGATCCAGCGACCGCATAGCCTCCATCAGAGGTCTGGATTATGGAATAAACATATTCGCTGTTCGTCCCACCAAAAGTCCTTGCCCATTCCAAGGCGCCGCCACTGCTCAGCTTCATAAAGAGGAAGTTATACCCAGATATACTGCTAACTCCCCCAAGCGCGTAGCCCCCGTCCGTGGTTTGGATTATGGACCAGGCATCTTCATAGTTCGTCCCCCCGAAAGTCTTCGCCCAGGAGAGGCCTCCGGAGCTCGTGAGCTTGAGGACGAGGAGATCATAATTGCCGGCGCCAAAGCTCTGCGTGGATCCGGCGACCGCGTAGCCTCCATCAGAGGTCTGGATTATGGAATAACCACATTCGCTGTTTGCCCCCCCGAAAGTCTTCGCCCATTGTAGGCCTCCGGAGCTCGTGAGCTTGAGGACGATGAGATCGGTATTGCCAGCGCCAAAACTATATGTTGCTCCTGCGATAGCGTAGCCGCCGTCTGAGGTCTGGATTATGGAACGGGCTTCGTCATCAGCCGTGCCCCCGAATGTCCTGGCCCACTGGATGCCTCCGGAACCAGTGAGCTTAAGAACAAGGACCTCATAATAGCCAACGCCAAAGCTCTCCGTCGCGCCAGCGAGGGCTAAACCCCCGTCTGTAGTGGGGGCTATGGACCAGGCAATTTCGCTCTCAGCTCCACCGAATGTTCTGACCCATTCCAGGTCTCCGGAGCCTGTGATCTTGACGACGAGAATGTCCGTCATTCCTGTGCCAAAGCTCTTTGTCTGTCCCGCGACAGCGTAGCCGCCATCAGTTGTTTGAACCATGGTGCCGACCCACTCATCGCTAGTCCCGCCGTATGTCTTCGCGAACAGGACCTGCGAGAGCAAGAGGCTTGTTGTTGCTATGATGCACATCATTTCACTTTTACTCCCGGCTTAGATCGTAATTATATAGCTCTGCTCTAGAGTTAAATCAGAACCCGTTTCTATATCAGCGAACCGCGGCCTTTCCCCTGTAATGCCCGGCAATCCAGAGATAAACGCCTTGGCCCAAGGTTATCCGGTTCTCGCCCTTCTGGAGCTGGCCGGAATAAGCGACGCGGCCATCGGCTGAGTATATCTTTATCCCAATATCAGCCGGAGAATGGAAAACGATTCCGCCGGAGAAGAGAGAGCATGTTAGCCTGTTTCCGGGCCGTAGGTCAGATTCACCGATATCTACAGGCGCGCACGCGTCAGTTATCTGGGGCGTAGGCATCGTGATGTTCGGAGTGGGGTTAGTAATGGATGGAGTACAGGCGGCGCCGATGGACTGGTTTGATGTGAGGGGGTTGGGCGTGGCAACGGTGGGCGAGCAATCCGCCACACAGCCGGGATAACTTCCGTCGGAGCCGAGGGTGAGGACAAGCATATCCACTGATCCTACGCCGAAGCTAGATGTCTCTCCGGCAACCACGTATCCTCCGCCGGTTGTCTGGGCTATGGAGTAAGCAACATCATAGTTTAACCCTCCGAATGTCCTTACCCACGCAAGGTTTCCTGAGCTCGTGAGCTTTATGATGAAATAGTCCCCTCCGCCGGCGCCAAAACTAGCCGTCATTCCCACGACCGCGTAGCCGCCATCCGAAGTGTTGATTACGGAGTAGGCGATGTCGTCGCCCGGTCCACCGATTGTCTTGGCCCAATCCAGGTCTCCGAGATAGTCAAGCTTTAGGAGAAAGACATCGTAATTGCCGGCCCCGAAGCTCGCCGTCCTCCCCGCTACCATGTATCCGCCGTCTGAGGTCTGAACTATGGAGTATGCTCCGTCCCAGGCAGTCCCGCCGAAAGTCTTTGCCCAGGAGAGGCCTCCGGAGCTCGTTAGTTTCAGTATTAGACAGTCTCCGCTACCGGCGCCGAAATTCTCCGTGTATCCCGCGACCGCGTATCCGCCATCCGAGGTCTGGACTATGGAGTAGGCTTCGTCCCAGCTTGGCCCGCCGAAAGTCTCTGCCCATGAGAGGCCTCCGGAGCTCGTGAGCTTGAGGACGAGGAAATCCCAGAAGCCGGAGCCAAAACTCCCTGTCCATCCCGCAACAGCGTAGCCGCCGTCTGAGGTCTGGATTATGGAATAGGCTTCGTCGTTGGTCCCACCCCCGAATGTCTCTGCCCAGGAGAGGGCTCCGGAGCTCGTGAGCTTGAGGACGAGGAAATCAGAAGAGCCGGCGCCGAAACTTTCTGTCAATCCGGCTACTGCATAGCCGCCATCTGAGGTTTGGATTATGGAAGAGGCCACATCCCAGCGCATCCCCGCGAATATCTCGGCCCAGGAGAGGCCCCATGAGCTCGTGAACTTTATAACGATCGGATCAAAGTCGCCGAACACGGAGTTCGGTGTGCTGCCGGCTACAGCGTAGCCCCCGTCGCTGGTTGGAATGACCGAGAAGGCGTAGTCCTGCAGACTCCAACCATATGTCCTCGCGATCAGCGCCTGATATATCAGCATAGTTATGGTTATGTAGGTCATATCAACTGCTCCTATCGTTCAGGTTCAAATTATATACTAAACTGGTAGGTAAAATCAAGCGCGACTCTATAGTTAGATAAACCTCTCGGCCCAGGTTTACCCTGGCTACCCACGCTCCTTGATCCCGCCAGCTCTCTTGCCCCAAGCTTTGTCCCATGCTTCTGAAAATCGGCCGTTGGCTCTTCAGGAACCGGGGTTGGCTCGGAGCACCCTTTTTTGCCCTGGCCCTGGTTTTCGCGAGGCCATCGTTCGCCCTGTTATCAGCGGGGATTGCCCTGGTCATCGTAGGTGAGATGGCCAGGTGGGCCTCGGTCTCCTTCTCGGGTTCTACAACCCGTTCGTCCCGTATTGAGGCTCCCCGTCTCGCTACTGAGGGGCCATACGCCTGGACGCGCAACCCGATATACTGGGGGAACTTCTTGGTTGGCCTGGGGATGACCATTTCCTCAGGAGCGCTTTTCCCTTGGCTGGCTGTTGCCTTCGCTATTCTCTTTTGGGCTGAATACTCCCTCATTATCCTCGCGGAGGAGGATTACCTGAGGGGGGCGTTTGGCCAGGAATTTGCGGATTATTGCGCTAGGACGCACCGTTTTTTAATCGTCCCGAAAAGGGCTAGTTGGCGCGGGGGAAACTGGCTGTCCGCCCTCAGGTCCGAAAGGAGCACCATCCTAGTGACCCTCGCGTTTTACCTCCTCCTGGCGCTCAGAACGGCCCTCCTCTGAGGCGGCGGACGCGTCCTCGTGGTCTGAGGGAGCAATTCCAGGCACGATGGCCTGCCCTTACAATATAATTTATTCATGCGGGCGATTCTCTCACCGGATGAGATGCGCGAGATGGATGAGTTCACGATAAAGAGGCTCGGGGTTCCCGACGCTGTTCTAATGGAATCCGCTGGACGGGGCTGTTTCTCTGCCATGGCGGAGATGTTCGGGGACCTCGCGGGGGCCTCTGTTGTCGTTGTTGCTGGAAAGGGAAACAACGGCGGCGATGGCTTTGTGATGGCCAGATACGCCTCCTTTGCCGGCGCCGGGGTCAGGGTCTTCCTCCTCGGAAAGAGGTCCGAGCTCAAGGGCAGTCCGAAGGTATACGCAGGTGTCCTTGAGAAGCTGGGAATTGAAATAGAGGAGATAACCGCAAAAAGCGAGGCTTTCAAGGATGCCCTGGCGGACGCCGATGTTATCGTTGACGCTATTTTCGGAACCGGGTTTTCGGGAAAGGCTGAGGGGCTTTTCGCCTGGGCAATAGAGTCCATAAACGCTTCCGATGGCTTTGTTTTTTCGGTGGATATACCATCAGGGGTTGACGCGGGCACGGGGAGGGTTCTCGGGCCAGCGGTGGCGGCTGATGCGACCGGAACCATGGCTTACCCCAAGATAGGCCACATGATTTACCCTGGGAGGCTATACGCCGGAGAGCTTTTCGTTGTTGATATAGGGATACCCCCCATCCTGGAATCCTCGGCCAGGCGATGGGTCCCCGATCGCGAGGACATCGCTGGTATAATACCTCTGAGGCTCGGGCCTGAGAACAAGTCCTCTTTCGGAAGGCTACTTATTGTTGCTGGCTCCTGGCAATACTCCGGCGCCGCGCTCCTGGCGGCCAGAGGCGCCCTGAGGGCAGGGGCCGGCATAGTCTATCTCGCCGTGCCCGAGAGCCTGAAGCCTCACCTCATCGGCAAAGTGAGCGAGGCAATACTCGTCGGCCTTCCTGAGGAGGGGGGCTCCATTGCCCCCGGCGGGCTGAAGGAACTGAAGGGTCTGAGGCCGGATGCCCTGGTCCTTGGCCCTGGACTCGGAAGGACCCAGGGAGCCAAAAGCGCCGCCCTGGAGATCCTTGATGGGCTTGATATCCCGGCAATCGTTGACGCTGATGGGCTGTGGGCGATAGCGGGGGAACTGGACGATATCCTGAAAAGGAGAAGCTCTCCCCTCATAATCACCCCTCACCCCGGAGAGATGGCGCTTTTCACGGGAGGGAATCCGGCCGAGATAGACGAGGACCGTCTCCGCGTCGCGGAGGATTTCGCCTCATCCAGGGACAACCTCATCCTCGTTCTGAAGGGCGGCCCAACCGTCATCGCCACAAAGGACATCACATACCTGAACCCAACCGGCAACCCAGGAATGGCTGTCGGCGGATCAGGGGATGTGCTCGCGGGAGTCATAGGCTCCCTGCTCGCTCAGGGCGTCTCGGCCGAGGACTCCGCGCTCGCAGGGGTATATCTGCACGGGCTTGCCGGGGATATAGCCGCGGATAGCCTCGGAGAGGCATCCCTGATCCCCTCTGACATAGCCGATTTCCTGCCGGATGCCATCATAGAGACCACCGAGGGGCCCGAGGACGATGATAGCTCTCATACTGGCGTTTGAGGTCCTTCCCCTTCCTGACCTGGCCCGGGTCAATTCCTTGTGCAGGTGGGGAAATAGGCTCTACATCGCAGGCGACGGGGGGGTCGGAGTTGTCATCCTTTCCTATCCGCCGAGGCTGGAGCACGCTATTGCGACTGAGAAACCCGTGAGCGTAGCCGCTCCCGATCCCACAAACGGGGATGTATATTTTATATCCGACGGGTGGCTTTGGCGCTGGTATCCCAGCTCGCCTCAGCCCTTCATGCTTGCCCAGGCCAGCGCGAGGTCTCTTGGGGTTGGATCAAGGCTCCTCTACATGGACGGCCGCGCCTACTCAAAGGGCGGGTCCCCAGCAAGCGGCGACCCATCGGGCGACGGGGTTGTCTGGGCCGGAGAACGCGCAAACGCCAAAAAGGGCGACACCATAACCCTCTTTCTCACCCCATATTATCTGCCAACATTTGAGATGGGGAATGTGGAGATGAAAGTATTCTACCCGGATATGCGCGACCTCTGGGTAGGGACAGGAGGCCGAGGCGTCTACAGATACAGGATGGAGACCTGGATACTCCAGGAATCCCTCTGCGTTTCCCCTCCCATGAGAAGGGCCTACGCCCTTGATGGCGATTCCACGGGGCTCTGGGCCATAGGCGACAGCGCCGCGTCCCGATTCCTGGATGGGTTCTGGCTCACATATACCCAACGGGGAAGGCTTTTCTGGTGCGGCGGGGGCGCGGCGATTGCGGTCAAGGACACCCTTGTTTTTCTCGGGATGACATGCGGTCTAATGCGAAAGAAGGGCGAAAACTTCATACTTACAAGAACAGCGAGGCCCGTTCGCTCAATAGCGCTCAGGGGCGAAAGGCTCTGGGTTGGGACCGAAGGAGGATTGCTCACAGGTAGCACCAACACCAACGAGCTTTCGGAGATGCAAGGATTCTCAGCTCTCAGGATCAACGAGATTCTTCCGGGCCCGTGGGGAACCCTTATCCTCACGGACGCTGGCACATACCTCGTCTCGGACAGCCTCACCATTTCCAGGCTGGAAGATCCGAGGGCATTTCTCTCCGGAGAGGCCTACTGCGGCTTCCTCATTGCTGATACGGCATTTATTGTTGGGAACGGGGGCCTCGCGATCTGGGACGGCGCGAGCTGGACCTACATGAGCCTGCCCTTTTCTCCTATATCCCAGAGGGCACACGGCGCTGGAGGCAACAGCAAATACCTCGCTTTTGCCACAGAGAACGGCGCTTATTTCATGGACAGGAAGGGCTCGCGGTGGGATAGGATAACCACATTCCACGGCCTTCCTTCGGACTTCTGCTGGGATGTGCTATTGCTCGGAGATTCGGCCTACCTGGCCACCGAGCGCGGCCTGGCAAAGGTATATCTGAATAGGTGATGTGAAGCTCAATGACTGAAGGCCAGGGTTTTAGCTCCACCTTCCCAGGTCGGACTTTCTAGTCCGACTGAATAGGTGAACCTGGGGGAGCTATCTTATGATCTTCAGCGCCTCCAACTTTTCACGATACCTCAGAACAGCCATGTAGATGCCTTTTGCCCCAAGACGGGGGATGAATGTATGCCCCCCTGAGGTCAGGACCCCGTCATAAAGCCTTTGGACGAGCCGGCCCTGCGCGTCGTATAGCGTAAGCGAAACCTGGGCCTTCTCTGGCATAAAAAGGTATATGCCCTTGTCCATAGCCCTGAAATCAAACCCTCCTCTGAGGCCCTCCTCTCCGATACCCAGAATCCCGCAATTCGTTGCCCCTGCCGGGTCATCCATGGCGAAAACGAGGTAGCCCTGGGCATCAGGGTAAGCAGTCCCAACGATTATCTCGGAGCACCCGTCCCCATCTATGTCCCCGGCAAAGGGCGAGTGAACATCCGTAGCCAAATTTATCTGCCAGGCCACGCTTCCGTTCTCAGCGTTGAGGCAGTATAGGATTGAGGTATCTGCTTGCGGAACAAGGTATTCAAACCTGTTGTCTCCGTCTATGTCAACCAGAGCGCCGGGGGTGTGCACTTTAGAGCCAGTTGCAAACGCCCACTTCAGGGTCCCATCTGAGCCCTCCAGGCAGTAGAGCGTGGAGTCATAGGAACCTACTATGACCTCAAGCTCTCCGTCGCCGTCCAGATCGGCTACTGAGGGAGATGACCAGACCCAACCTCTGGTCCTAAAAGCCCACTTCTGAGCGCCGTCTGAACCTCGCAAGCAGTAGAGCGTGGAGTCAAAGGAACCTACTATGACCTCAAGCTCTCCGTCGCCGTCCAGATCGGCTACTGAGGGAGATGACCTCACCCAACCTCTGGTCGCAAACGCCCACTTCTGAGCGCCGTCTGAACCCCGCAGGCAGTAGAGCTTGTAGTCTCCGGACCCCACTAATACCTCCATCTGGCCGTCTCCGTCGCAATCGGCTACCGCGGGGGAGGATTCCACCCAGCCCCCGGTCGCAAACGCCCACTTCTGAGCGCCGTCTGAACCCCGCAGGCAGTAGAGCTTGTAGTCTCCGGACCCCACTAATACCTCCATCTGGCCGTCTCCGTCGCAATCGGCTACCGCGGGGGAGGATTCCACCGCGCCCCCGGTTGCAAACACCCACTTCTGAGCGCCGTCTGAACCGCGCAGGCAATAGACTTTCCAGCCCTGTGAGCCTATCACAACCTCAGCCTGGCCATCGCCGTCGCAATCGGCCACAGCAGGGGTAGAAAACACTTCTCCGGCGGCTCTGAATACCCACTTCTGAGCGCCATCTGAACCGCGCAGGCAGTAGACCTTCCAGTCAAAGGAGCCTATAACTAAATCAAGCCGGCCGTCCCCGTCGCAATCGGCTATAGCGGAGAACTGCCATTCAACCATGTTTCCGGTCGCGAAACGCCACTTTATCACCGGGCTTGTTATAGCGCCCTTCAGGAGCTGGACGGACTGGTGGGAAGGCTCGCCTCCCCACATCGGCCAGTCCCCGTAGACCACAGCCACGAGCGTTGATATGGTTAGCCCTGTCATCTCTTTACCCCCATGTTTAAGCTCACATTATAACATTCTTCCTGATAAAAAACAACCAGACGATCTTTCTATTCCGATGGCGTGTTGGAAAACCCGCTTGGGAATAAAAATTGAACGGGCAGGTGAAACCCCATCTGGACGATGCATTTTGCGCGGTGGGCAGGTTATAATTTCCGTGTGGACGAGGATTACGGCACCTTCAAGGATTGCTTCCGGGCGCCCGTGCATCGCTGGTTCAAATATCCAGCCGGATACTCCTTCCGTCTTGTCCAGGAAAAAATAAGGGAATATTCGCTTGGCTCCGGAGACCTGGTTCTTGACCCTTTTGTTGGCTCCGGAACAACCCTGATAGAGGCTATGAAGGCGAGGGTGCCGTCGGTCGGGGTTGAGAATCACCCCTTTGTAGCGTGGGTCGCGAGGGTGAAGACCCGTTGGGATATTGATCCCCGCGCGGTGAAGGCCCTCGGGGATGAGCTTCTCGCGGGGCTTGGCTCGCGCGAGGAAGACCCTGATTCCCTGCCCGAGCTTGTGAAAAAGTGCTATTCGCCGGAAAACCTCGGGAGGCTCCTTGCTATAAGGGACGCTATTGAGGCATCTGATTGGCCCGAGGCTATTAAGGATTTCATGAGTCTCGCGCTCGTGGGCACCCTGAGGGCTGTTTCTTCGGCTGGAACGGGTTGGCCCTACATAGCGCCATCGGAGCATCACAGAAAGACTTCCGAGCGCGAGGCTATCCCCGAGTTCAAAAGGGCCCTATACGGCATGATCGCCGATCTGGAGATGGTTAAGTCCGTCTACCCGGATCCCGCCAGGGCACAGGTTTTACAACAGGACGCGAGGAGCATGGACGAGATTGAATCCGGAAGCGTGCGCCTGGCCATAACATCCCCTCCATACCTGAACAATTACGATTACGCTGACAGGACGAGGCTTGAGATGTATTTCATGGGTTGGGCGAGCTCCTGGGCCGAGATAACCGAGAAGGTTCGGGAAAGGCTCATCGTAGCCGCGACAACCCAGGTAAGGCGCTCGGACTTTGATCCGGCCCGGGCGCTTTCGGAGGAGGTCCGAGATGCCTCGCCTGAGGCTTACGGCTATCTATCGGATGCAATAGCGAGGCTTAGGGAGATAAGGCTCCAAAGGGCCGGGAAGAAGAGCTATGACCTCATGGTAGCGGGCTACTTCAACGACATGGTCAAGGTTCTGAAGGAGGTGAGGAGATGCCTCAAGCCTGGCGGGCATTTCCTGCTTGTTGTGGGGGACTCAGCGCCCTACGGGGTTCACATCCCGACCGATGAACTCATCGGGAAGATCGGGCTTGGCGTTGGTTTCAGGGAATACGGGATAGAGGTTTTGCGGAAAAGGGGCGAGAAGTGGAAGAACAACCCGCAGAGGCACAGGGTTCCCCTGCGGGAAAGCGTGATAACTCTGAGAAAATGAGAGCTGTAATCCAGCGGGTTTCGCGCGCCAGGGTCATCGTTGAGGGCGAGCCGGTCGGCCAGATAGGCGAGGGGCTTCTCGCCCTTGTTGCTTTTGAGAGGGGGGACGACGAGGCAGTGGCGAGAAGGACAGCCGAGAAGCTCGCTCGCCTCAGAGTCTTTGAGGACAGCTCGGGAAAAATGAACCTCTCCGCGCTTGAGCTGGGAAAGGAAATCCTGCTCGTGCCGAACTTCACCGTTGCCGGTTCAACACGGAAGGGGCACAGGCCGTCCTTTGACAACGCGATGGAGCCCGGAGAAGCCAGAGAGCTCTTTGAACTTCTGGCAAAATCGGTTGCAGAACTGGGCCTGAAAACCGAAAAAGGGGTTTTCGGAGCTCACATGCATGTTGAGCTCATCAA
>Ga0272448_1007807_pt1 | contig 11248 bp, 8 predicted proteins | sample YNPCB0191_FD_202220 | JGI IMG/M metagenome (GOLD analysis project Ga0272448, IMG submission 202220) | Hot spring sediment microbial communities from Yellowstone National Park, WY, United States - YNP-CB-019-1 | ecosystem: Environmental > Aquatic > Thermal springs > Hot (42-90C) > Sediment... | reverse complement strand
ACAAACGTTCCGGATGAACTTCTGAAGAAGTCCGAGCACTTCACCGTTGGTCCTCCGATAGTCTAGTGCAGCTCGTCCGTGCTTCGGCCGCAGTTTCCAGACCCTTTTTTGCCATCCTCCAAGCAGCCTCTGAGCCGGGATGAGATTTGGGCCGGTGAAGGCGCAACTTTTTTAACCGTCTCAACTTTAGCCTTCTACAACATGGAGAAAGTTAGGGCTGCCGTCCTCTGCGGAGGGGTGGGTAGCCGCCTCAGGCCTCTCACCTACTACTTTCAGAAGACCATGCTGCCTGTGGGCGAAAGGCAGAAGCCCATACTCGAATATATCCTGCGCACGCTGAAGTACAACGACGTTTCGAAAGCTGTGCTTCTTGCCAGCTACAAGTCGGAACAGATCAGGAATTACTTCAAGACCGGTGCCTCCATGGGTATGGAGCTCTCGTACGTGGTCGACGACCCGTCTCTGAAGGGCAACGGTGGGGCCCTGCTGAACGCCTATCGCAAGGGCCTGTTGAAGGAAGAGGAAACGGTCCTGGTCTACTATGGCGACATCCTCACGCGTTTGAACCTGAAGCAGATGCTGTCACAGCACGCTCAGCTTGGTTCCGTGGCTACGCTCGCCGTGGCCAAGGGCTATCGCCTACCCGTGGGCGTCGTGAAGGTTCAGGGGAGCCGCCTAGTGCGAATGGAAGAGAAGCCCGTCATCGACATAAACGTCGGCATAGGCATTTTGGCCCTCAGTGGGGAGGCACTTCTCTATTTGGAAGAGCTGGCGAAGGGCAAGTCGGAGCTGGACATCATGGGAGGTCTAATCCCAGACCTTATCAGGAGGAGGAAACCCGTCGACGTCTTTGTCACCGGCGACTACTGGCTCGACGTGGGCAGCATAGAAACTTATGAGAAGTTGGACCACACGAAGCTCGACGACGTCTTTCGTCATCTCTACATGTACGAAGTGAAACAGAAGAGCATTCGGCAGCCAGTGGCTAACGCCTAGAAATGCGCGGTTTCCTTTGATAGGACGGGATGGCGCCTGAACGTCCCCTTTTCTTCTTAGAGGCGCTGCCGAACGACCTCGAACTCGCCGAACGACGTTGAGAACAGCAGTGCCGATCGAGGCGAACGAAGAAGTTGTTACAAGCGGCCTGAAGGATGCTCTCGACGGCACTTACCCTGCGGCCCGGGGTGACAATACTCTTAAATCCGCCCAAGCAGACAATACGCGCATCTTGCTGGATCGAAAGGACGTTTTCCAGACCCTTATTGAGAATTGGAAGAGAACTAGCAACCCTGTCGGGATGAAGGCCGAAGAACTTGTGGCGTGGTCTAAGGGGCTCGGCCTCTCCTCCGAATCTGACACAATCCTTTACACAGGAGGCCTCTATCAGATGATTCCGTTCATCAACGCCTTCGTGGCAGGCGTCGAGAGGCTCGAATCCACAAGCGTGGGAGGGGCGGGGTTCAAGGTCTTCAGGGCTCTTAGCAGCCTAGGCTTCGACGTCAGCTCCGCATACGCGGCCCTGACGGCAGGGGACAAGGAGCGTTTTAACAGGATTGTAGCCAACGTCGTCACCCTCCTTGATAGGAGCGGAGTGGCGGTGGGCTATTTGGGCCACGATGAACTCTATTCGGGGATACTCTTTCACGACCTAGGCATGGACTCGGTCTTCGAGGAGCAGGGGAGGGCGGTCTACGGGAAGTTCAAAGAGCACGGCGTGAAAAGGGTGATCACCATGGACCCACATTCGACGATGGCTCTAAAGCAGCTCTACCCCCAGTTCATCGAAAGTTTCGACATCGAGGTCCGTCACTACATGGAAGTAGTGGACCCCGGCATCGCTGTGACTAAAGGCTCGCTCAAGGGTCAGAAATTCGCCCTACACGACCCGTGCGTGTTGGCGAGGAAGCTGGACCTGTGGAGGAACTACAGAGCGCTCCTTGATCAGGCGGGGGCCGATGTCGTGGAGCCCATTCGATCGAGAAGCATGACATTCTGTTGTGGAGGCCCCATTGAGAACATAGCTCCCAAGGTCTCCAGCGAAATCACCGTCAAAAGGGCGATGGAGCTCAAGCAGGCGGCAGAGGCGGCGCTGGTCGCTTGCCCCATATGCCTCGCCAACTTCACGAGAGTGGAGAGGAAGACGGGGCTGGCCACATTCGACGTTTTGGAGGTCCTGAGGTAGGTCGGTTTGCCCAAGTCCTTTCTTGATGTCAAGAAGGAGATGTACGACGCCATTTCCGACGAGAAAATGAGGATTGGCGTCGCTCGTGGAATGGACAGCTACCTGAAGAACTACGAGAAGGTGAAGGACAGGCCCGATGTCGTGCAGTTGAGGAGCGAAGTCAAGGCCATCAAGGACTACGATGTCAAACATATGGAGGAGCTGTACAAGCAGGCCATGGAGGCCCTGGTAAGGAACGGCGTCGCAGCCTATTACGCCGATACGAAGCAAGACGCCCTTGAAACGGTGGGCAAGCTGGTGGGCACCGGAAAGATCGTGGTCAAGTCCAAGAGCATGGTTACGGAGGAGCTGGGCCTACGTCACTACCTTCAGGAGAGAGGAAACGAAGTGTGGGAGACTGACCTGGGTGAGCTCATAATACAGTTCCGTAACGAGAAGCCAGCTCACATGATCTCTCCTGCCCTCCACGTTCCTAGGGAGGCAGTAGCTGAAGTCCTGAAGAAGGAATTCGGACGCACCTTCGACCCTAACGACCTGCCCGGCATGGTGGGCGCCGTAAGGGATTTCCTCAGAAGCAAACTCCTCAAGGCGCAAGTGGGTATCACAGGCATCAACGCCATTTCAGCCATGGACGGAACCGTAGTCACTGTGGAGAACGAGGCCAACATACGCCTGACGAGCTCGCTGCCCCCGATGAACGTAGTTGTGGGAGGCATCGAGAAGGTCGTGCCCACGACTCTCGACGCCGTCAAGGTGGCCCTCCTGCAGGGGTACTACGGAGGCTCCCCCGTCCCTACATACGTCAACCTTTCGGCGGGGCCCAGTGGAACTCGTGATATCGAGAAGACGCTTGTCAGGCCGGCACAGGGTTCGAAGGAGATGCACGTCGTTTTGGTAAACAACGGACGATTGGACGCCACCAAAACGCCTCTCTGGGACACTACCAGATGCATACGTTGCGGAGCCTGTCAGCTCGTCTGCCCCACGTACTCCGTCGACGGCCCAACGTGGGGCGGGCCCACATACACGGCCGCGGTGGGGCTCCCTTGGACTGCCATAACCGAAGGCAGGGAGGCCGCCGAGCCATTGAGCTACTTCTGCCTCGAGTGTGACGCCTGCAACAACATATGCCCGGTTCAGATCGACATAAGTGGCACTATCAGATGGATAAAGAAGATGTCCACGGAGGAGCTCCTCAGGCGATAGGAGCCTCGCGGGCCAGGCTCGCTTTGCTGTTGGGCGTAGGGGCCGTTTCCTTCAGCAGCATCCTGAGCCGCCTCAGCGGCGCAGACCCGCTGGCCATAGCTTTCTACAGGCAGTTATTGGCGGGTGTCCTGCTCATGCCTTGGGCCATCCCGAAGCTGGGCGAATTGAAAGCCCTTTCACGGAAAGAGCAGTCTCTCCTTCTTGTTTCAGGCCTATTTTTGGCGGTCCACTTTGGCACGTGGATAACCTCCATCTTCCAGACCACCATAGCCGCCAGCGTTGTGCTGGTGCACACCGACCCCATTATGGTGGCAGCTCTGGCCTACGTCTTCCTCGGCGAAAGGCCGGGCAGGCGTACCTTGTTCGGTTTCTTGCTGGCAATAGTGGGAGTGGTTGCGATCACGGGCGGGGACAGTTATTCGGCGGCATTCATGGTCGGTTCCGGCGATTTCTTGGCCCTCACAGGGGCCTTCGCGGTCGCCATCTACATCTTGGCGGGAAGGAGGCTGAGGCGTACCCTGAGCGTAATCACCTACGCGTCGGTCGTCTACCTTCTTTCGGCTTTCTTCCTGTTGATGTGGGCTCCTCTTTCGGGCCAAACGTTAACGGGCTACACTTCTTTGCAGTACCTCATGTTCTTAGCTCTCGCTTTGGGCCCCAGCGTATTGGGGCACACTTCTTTCAATTATGCTCTCAAATACGTGAAAGCCTCTACGGTCAGCGTCTCGACCCTCGGCGAGCCAGCTGTGGCCAGCCTGCTGGCGGTGATCGTCTTCAGCGAAGTGCCTTCCGGGTATGCGGCGCTGGGGGCTGCCCTAGTCTTGGCAGGCCTGTACGTGGCGTTGCGATAGGCGCAAGAGGTCTGCTTGTGGCGAAGCAGCGTCGCCCTCAGCCCCGCTTTACTTGTTCTCGAGTCTCCAGCCGAGCGAAGAGCTCTTCCTGCAGGGGAAGATCTGTCGCTCGACGTCACAGCAAGCATCGCAGTCATTCCTTTGGGTTGCCTCCTGAGAGTACGACGGCGCTCGTACAGGGGACGGCGGTGCGACTGTTGTTGATGGAAACGAGGGTCATTGCTGTGGGCTACAGTTGTGCCTATTTCCCAGCATTCAATGCTGGTCCATTCAGCATGCGTGAAGATGCCCCCGCCTTTCCCGATCACTGGGGATGGACAGAAATTCGCTCTGCCCGAAGTGGATGGAGGCCTGAGGGGCGAGCCAAATGGGCACGCCCAAACGGAGATACGGAGGAATCGAATATCCTTGAAAACGGCCGTCTGCAAGACCAGCATGGTTTAAATCGACTTCGTGGTCAAAGTCGATCGTATGAACTCTTCTGGGCCGTGGGCACTGGCTGCTGGCGCCATCAACTGGGACATCAGCCTCTTCGTGGACAGGCTACCAGCCGGGGGGGAGGAAGCTCCTGTGAAGCGCATCCTCAGAGTGCCGGGGGGGAAGGCGGCCAACGTCGCCGTCGCGATGGCCAGGGTCCTTGGGCCGGGGCGTAGCGCCTTGGTGGGAGCTTTGGGCCAAGACCAGATAAGGGAATTGCAGCTCGAAGCCTTTCGTAGAGAAGGTGTGGACACGAGGGGCGTCGTTACAGACCCGACGGTCGAATCAGGCCAGGCCTATATCCTCGTCGACAGCAAGGGCCAGAACGTCATCAGCACGTACTTCGGGGCCAATTCATCTTTGAAGCCTCAACTGCTGGAGACCAGTGCCGTGAAGGACATCGTGGAGTCCGTGCGTTTCGTCGTCGTGATGGACACACCTCTTGACTTCGCTGAAGCCTTGTTGCGGAAGGCGGCCCTTAGAGGCGTCCCTCGTCTTTGGGCGCCGGGGGTGAGGACGCTTCGAGGGAAGAAGGCCGTGTCTGGTCTGCTCAAGCACGTTGACTACTTCGTGTTGAACGAGCAGGAGCTGCTGAACATATCCGGCGTGTCCAGCATTAAGGAAGGCTTCAAAGTAGTTTTGTCCAACAATCCCGATCTCTCCTTAATCGTGACCCTCGGGAAGGAAGGGGCGCTCCTCTTGAGCAAAGGCGTTGAAGTGAAAGAAGAGGGTCTGAACCTGTCTGCCGTGGGCATGAGAGCTGTGAACACGGTGGGCTGCGGCGACGCCTTCATAGGTTGTTTTGCAGCTCAGACCGTTCTGGATAAGCCGCCCGCCGAGGCGTTACGATTGGCCAATCATGCGGGAGCCTTCAAGGCCACCAGGCTTGAGACTAGGGGGTCTCCCACGGCGTCGGAGCTTGCTTCCTTTGTGTCTAAGTTTGCCTCGTTGGGCAGCTAGAAACGCACGGTCAATCCCTCGTTCGCTCTCTCGTCAAGTTGCACCGGGGACAAGCTTCTTTCGGCCTCGGCGCGGGCTACGGCCGGGACATACTGGCCTCGACTGCCGATTCTCTGCCGTGGTGCTTGTCTCCGAGCTCGCGCCCGTCCTGCCGAAGGCGCGGCCGCCCCGTGGCGCCTGATGAAAGATGTATCTGTGCATCCATTCGCTTGGCCCGACAGCAGGAGGACAGGTTGGACCGGTCGTGCATCTGAATCGCCGGGATGGGAACGTCGCGCGCAAGAATGCGCGTTCCTAGAAACGGTTTATTATCTGTCCCTCGACGCTAAGGGAGCGTTGGAGAACAGTAAGCCCGCCCGCCCGTTCATCAAGGAGGTCATACTCGAGAATTTCCTCAGCTACGACTATGGGCGGATCGCCTTGCATCAGGGCCTCAACGTAGTGATGGGCCCGAACGGCGCGGGAAAATCCAGCATCCTCTTGGGCATATCGGTGGCGCTGGGGCAGGCCTACACCGAAAGGTCGAGGCGTCTGAGCGACCTTGTAAAGAGAGGGCGAGATATAGCCCGCGTGACGCTCATGCTGGACAATTCGCCTCGGGACGGGAAGAAGCCTTTGCCCTACAGGGCTGAAACCATTCATCTCTCTCGTTACATTCGAAAGGACGGCACGTACTGGTTCGAAATCGACTTCAAGGAGGCAGACAAAGCCGACGTCGTGGAGACTTTGGGGAAGCTCGGCCTCAACCCTGATAACATGCTCATCATTATGCATCAGGGGCTTGGGGATACGCTGAGCGTCGTCCGACCGGAAGAGAAGTTGGCCCTCGTCGAAGATGCCGTTGGTCTGGCTTCATACAGGTCCAGCCTGCTTGAGGCCAAAGGAAGGCTGGAAGCCATCGTGGCGGAAGAGGAAGGCAAGAAGAAAGAACTCGAAGCGGCACAGGCCGCACTGATGAGGTGGCAGGAGAACTACGAAAAGAGCATCAAGATCAAGGGCTTGAGGGCGGAGCTTGCGAAGCTCAGGCTAGAGGAGGCATGGTGCAGGGTGGCCAAGGAAGAGGAGAGGCTAGCTAGCACCGAAGCGAGGCTGGCCGAAGTGCAATCTGCAATCAAGGACCTGGAGGCCAAGATCGAAGGCGAAAGATCTGCCGTTAAGGAGGAAGCTTCCCTGGTTGAATCCTCCTTGGATTCCCTTGTAAAGGGAGAAAGGAACTTGTCTAGGCTCAAGGCGGACCTGCAGTCGCTCCAGGCTGTGATCAATTCATATCGCGTCCTAGAGCCAGTGATTGCAGACGCACCGGAGGACATCAGAGGGGCGGTCGAGAGGACTCTAAGAGGTGGGGAAGGAAGGTCCGATACACTGGAGGACGAAATAGATTTCCTCGAGAAGAAGCTGGCTTCCGACCAGTCAAGTCTGCTCGTCTTGGTCGAAAAATACGCCGCTACCAGGGAGAAGCTGGCCGTCTTGGAATATCGCCTCAGGGAAAAAGGGAAAGAGCAGAAGGCACTGGAGGCCCTAAGAGAGAGTTCAAGGCAGGAGATCTCCGTCTTGAAGGCGGCGGCGGAGTCCCTTGGCCCCAAGCTTGAAACGCCTCGATCGTTGTCGGACGTGCAGATGGCCATCAAAGTCGCTGAAGCGCAGCTGGTTCAGCTGGGCGACATACCCCTAGAAGTGGAGCAGATTTACAAGGACTTCCAAGCCAAGATCAGGGACCTTTCCGGCAGGCTTGAGGTCCTCAGGGATAACAGGGATGCCACCGTGAAGGAGGTCAACGACCGGTTCAAAGTCTGGAAGAAGCAACTTCACGACCTTGTGGCGACGGTGGACCAGGAGTATGGACGCGTCCTTTCTCTTATCGGGGGCAACGGAAGGGTGCGCATCGTCAACGAGGACGATCCCGTTAAGGCCGGACTCGAGCTGCTTGTCGCTTTCAGAGGTCAAGACTTGGTCCCTCTGGATGCGTACACACAGAGCGGGGGGGAGAGAAGCTCAGCCGTCGCAGCGTTCCTCATAGCCCTTCAGAAGCATATCGTATCCCCCTTCAGGGCTGTGGACGAATTGGACGTTCACATGGACCCCGCCAGCAGGGAGACGTTCATAAGGGCGCTTCACCAGTATTTCAAAGCCGACGACAGCATCCAGTACCTAGTTATCACGCCGGGCGCGCCCGCCTTCTATGACGCTTCTGCACACTACATAATGGTGCAGAAGGTGGCTGCTGCTTCTCAAGTCAAGGTGGCTAAAATTGCAGGGTAAGTCGGCCGATTCGAAGGAGTACCGTGCAAGGGTGGCGGCCTTGCCCGACGATCTGAGACAGCACGGTGGTGACCCTTTCGCCGTGGAGGTCAAACCCATTCTGAAGAGGCTGAGGTCAGACTTCGGGAACTTGGACGCCGGGGAAATGGTGGCCGACGCGCAGGCGGTCAATGCGGTGAGCAAGATAGTCTCCCTTCAGGATCAATGGCTGAGCTTTCAGCTCACAAGCTTCCAGGTTGACCCTGACCTGCTCGTTTCGAAGGTAAGAGCGACGAGCCTCCTGAGACTGGCCGAAAGCATCTCAGATGCCCACCATCCGATTTCTTCCATCAGGCAGATGCCAACTGCGCGCCTTTTGGAAGCGGCTGACTACTGGGTGCAGCTCTATGGTTGGGGGCGAGCCGCAGAGATGGGTCCCCTCGGGGCAGCGGTCGTCGACGAATCAGCCTTCGAGTCGATCAGGATGGAGCCTCACGAGCTCGAACGTCGCCTCGAGGAAATGCTTGCGGCGGTCACCCGCAGGCTCGCCACAGGTCCTCTGCCCTACCGGGCCTTCTTGGCGGAGTACGATGGCGCCACCAGGCTCGAGAAGGCTTACCTGCTGGCCCACCTCTGCATGAGAGGGGCTTTCACAATGAGATACGACCCCTCGATTTCCGACTATGTCATGCAGGAGTCCGAGGGCAGCGTGGAGAAGTCGGTGGCGGTGTCTTTAGGGTGAGCGACGTTTCTGCGGGTGCTGGGACCGAGGAGGTCAGAGCCAAGGCCCTGAAGGGGCTCACCGCCCTCCTCATGCAGCGCCACTTCCAGCCCGGCTTGAAGGGCTGGGAGCTGAAGCGCATTCTTGGCAGAGGATACTTGGACGTTCTCAGGCTCGTGGACGACCTTGCCTCCGAGATCGGGCTCAAGCTTGTGGCCGTGCCTGATGAAGAGGACGAAAAGGACGCGGACAAGGCCAGATACGTGCTCGTAACTAAGGCCCCTTTGAGGGACAAAGAAATGGGTGGATGGCTACGGATGGAGGAAGCTGCAAGCCTCGCCATCTTGCTGAGCCAGCTCTTCGTGAGGGCTGGAGCCGCCCCGAGGCGCGTTCTGGAGGACACCATAAAGGAGAAGCTTCCAGCATGGAGGGTTGAGCAGGTCGTCAACAAGCTCGTGAGGACAGGATATCTCGAAGAGGACGGCGATTATCTCAAAGTCGGCTGGAGAAGCAAGGTTGAAATAGACAGAGATGAGCTGCTTACATCCATACTCTCCAAGCAAGAGGAGAAGGAAACGGCGGGCGCTAGCGGCGAATGAACCTCTTCAGGTACGACCTGCGCTCCTCCTCCAAGAGCTGAAGAAGCAGTTCGTCCTCCGTGCCTTGCGACCGCGAGAGCAGTGGAGCCAGCCTCTTCAAAGGTATATTGAAGAGCTGCCCCTTCGCGGCAGCCTCTCCATACTTGGAATTGAGATAGGCACTTGTGGTCAGTTCCGTCAGTCTTCTCTTCAACGCTGGAGCGAGGCGGCGTCCGGCCTTGGCCCTCCTCATCAAGTCCATGAGGGCGCTTTTCTCCGCCGTCGAGACGGCGACTTCGCTCCCCCCGCAGGAAGGACACACGATGGGGAACTTCATGTCGACGATATACCGCTCTTCGACGAAGTCCTTACACTTGAGGCAGACCATAGTGAGCCTTCCGTTCAAGACCCTCGTGCGCGCCGATTCAACGAGAAGCCTCTTCATCTTGGCAGGGTCCATCACTTCGCCTTTGCGTGTCATCTCCTCAAGGCCGATGATGGCGATGGGGGTGGGTTCCTTGAGGCGACCCAGAGCCACCACGGTTATGGCACCAACCGAGACCTCGTGAAGCATGGCGCTGGTCCCCTTGGCGTCGAGGTCTTCTTGCAGGAAAGTCCTCCATGCCTCCTGGTAGGGAGGTGAGCCTTTGAGCGTGTCCACCAGGCGTCTGACGATGGCGCTCGTGAGCTCAGCATCTCTCGAAAGTATGCCCATCTTACGCGCGACGTGAACGAACCTCCTTCTGAATAGGCCCGTGTCTTCGCAGGCCGTCTTTATTATTGCATTTAAGTCGGCGTTTGCCAGGTCGTGCAGCGCCTCGTCTACAATGGGGGCGGTCAGTTCCTTGGAGTCCAGATATATCCTATAAGCGTCTTGGTTCACGCTGACTGGCTTCCCGAGCTTGGTCGAACAGCGGTCTGCCAGCACACGACCCAACGTCCTGTTCACACGAAGCCCTCTGTGGGTGACCACGACGGTAATGCTTCCCCATTGCTCTATGGTGATTACGGCATCCGAAGGAACCGGAAACCCCTTCGCAATTTGGAGGGCCACCGACGACAGTGACCTTTCAAGATCCTCCACCGCCATGGGATATTTCTTCGACATCTCGTCACACAATCGCTGCAAGGCGCCCTCTTTGGCGGCTTCTGCCGCCTTGCGCCGTATTTCCCCTACCTCTCTTGCGACTTCGAGGGGGACGGGGATCTCCTCCCCCGCCCAACTGGGAATCGCCCCCAGAGGATCTTCGTCCTTATCGACGTAGACTTTGGAGTTGAAGACTTGATTGATCCTCCAGACGCTTCCACGCAGGATGAACTTCTTGCCTATCTCGCCGTGCTCAGCAACGAAGTCTTCGTCTAGCAGCCCCACGGTCTCCTTATCTTCGGTGACTACAGGATACTGGCGTTGCTCAGGTATCATTGAAAGGTTGTCAAAATAGTAGCTGAACAGGTACCTCCTGTCGTAGGGGCGCGCGATCTCGTTCCCTCTTACCGTAGCCAACTTCGGTTTCATTGTCGCCATGTAATTCACGGCTGCCTCAAGCTCCTCGTTCGAGAGGCCTTGATAGGGGAAGCTTCTTCTCAGAGTGGAGAGCACTGACGGCAGTTCGCAACTGCCGCGTTCGATGAGGATCCCTGCAAGTTGCTGAACAAGCACGTCGCTGCACTTGGTGTGAACTTCGGGCGCCTCGAGCAACTCCGCGGAGGCCCTCCTGCCCAGAACGGCCGCCTCCAAGGCGTCGTCAGCGTCTTGGCATATGACCACACAGCGGCTTGTCCTTTCAAGCGTGTGGCCGCTTCTCCCGGCCCTCTGGATGAGCCTTACCACTTGGCGGGGCGAATTGTACTGAATGACGAGGTTCAGGAGCCCTACGTCTATTCCCAGCTCCAGGCTGCTCGTACACACAACGCCCTTCAACCTTCCGGACTTGAGCTCCTCCTCGGCCCTTTCTCTTGACGTTCTGGACAGGCTGCCATGATGCACCGCGATGGCGATTCTCGGGCTCCACTGCCTGAGCCTGCTTCCTAGTAT
>Ga0272448_1007803_pt1 | contig 11250 bp, 13 predicted proteins | sample YNPCB0191_FD_202220 | JGI IMG/M metagenome (GOLD analysis project Ga0272448, IMG submission 202220) | Hot spring sediment microbial communities from Yellowstone National Park, WY, United States - YNP-CB-019-1 | ecosystem: Environmental > Aquatic > Thermal springs > Hot (42-90C) > Sediment... | reverse complement strand
ATCCCACTCGCATCTGCGCATTTGGCGACGAAGTCGCCCCTTTCAGCGCGGCGCGACACAGGGCCGAGCTTGCAATTAACGCCTTTAGCTCGCCGCGATCCTTCGGCTGCGGCTGCGCCGCGCTGAGGAATTTGCGAGCCTTGGCACGGAAATCTCACCGCGATGATTCGGTTGCGGCTGTGCCGCGTTGAGGAATTTCCGGGCTGGAGACTGCGAAGTCAGGTGCGCAGTCACTGTGGTTCGGACGAACACGACAATGATAACCTTGATATGCAGATGAACATCAGCCGTCGAAGATTGCTACGTTGTGCCGGCATGAGTCTTGGAGGTGCGCTGCTGAGTTCTAGACCCGGGAGCGAGGTTTTTGGTTCGGAGCCACCTCAAAGCGCCCAAAAGGCTGCCGGACCGCTGAAAATTACCAAGGTCAGGCCGATTTTGACCGCGCCGCAACCGGGCGTCAGGTTTGTGGTGGTCAAGGTCGAAACTTCCGAGCCCGGGTTGTACGGGTTGGGCTGTGCCACGTTCAATCAACGACCACTTGCGGTCAAGGTCGCGGTTGAAGAGTATCTTGATCCGTTTTGCCGCGGGCGTGACGCGGACAATATCGAGGACATTTGGCAGACTGCATACACAAGCTCTTATTGGCGGAACGGTCCGGTGTTGAACAATGCTCTGAGCGGGCTTGACCAGGCGCTCTGGGACATCAAAGGGAAACAAGCCGGGATGCCGGTTTATCAGCTTCTGGGAGGGAAATGCAGGTTCGCTGTGGCATGTTATGCACACGCTTCGGGGCGCACCCTCGAGCAGTTGGCCGAAAGCGTGCAGGCGAAGAAAGAACAAGGGTTCAGGCACATTCGAATTCAACTAGGAGGGTATGGCTCGCCTCATCTTTCGGGTGGGGCTGATTTTCGTGAATCGGGTTACGGGTCAGCGCGGGACTCGCACATGGATGCGGGGCCGTATCTGAAGTCGGTGCCGCAGATGTTCGAGTACATCAGAAGCAAGTTTGGAGACGAATTGAACCTGTTGCACGACATCCATGAGCGCGTCGAGCCGATCGAAGCAATCAATTTGTGCAAGGAACTCGAGAAGTACCGACCGTTCTTCATCGAGGACCCGCTCGCCCCGGAGGCAATCGGCTATTTCAGAATCTTGCGGCAGCAAACTTGTGTTCCAATAGCCATGGGCGAGCTGTTCAACAGCCCGCACGAGTGGATTGGACTGATTTCCGAGAGATTGATCGATTTCATTCGAGTTCACATCTCGCAGGTTGGCGGGTTGAGCGTCGCGCGAAAGATTGCTGCTCTTGCCGAATGGTTCCAGGTCAGGACCGCATGGCATGGTCCGGCTGATGTTTCACCAGTTGGCCACGCAGCGAACGCGCATCTTGACCTTGCAGTTCACAACTTCGGCATTCAGGAAGCCGTCGCGTTCAATCAGGCGACGCAGGATGTTTTCCCGGGCTGTCCAACGCTTAAAAACGGCTATCTGCAAATTAGGGAAGCGCCCGGATTCGGTGTGGACATCGACGAGGAACTGGCTCGGAAGTTTCCGTTGCCTGAACATCCCGGTTACTGGGAACCGGTGCGCCGACGCGACGGCACGACTGTTCGGCCCTGAAGCGGGCTTCATTGGCTGTAAGGACGCGGCAAGCTGACCGAGAGTCCGAAGGTGATGATCGCTTTTGTGCGAAGAAGGTTGTTTACCGCCCCGGAAATCTCTCAGTGCGGCGCAGCCGCAACCAAATGATCGCGGCGAGGTAAAGGCGTTAATTGCAAGCTCGGCACTCTGTCGCGCCGCTCTGACCTTGGTGACTTCGTCCCCCACGGTGCAGATGCGATTGGAATCGATGGCCTAACAGAGCGCTTTGGTCGCCGTCCAACCGCCTATTGCCTCGTCCGTCGGTGCACCTTGTAAACGGCGGCCTGGTCGGTGCATTTGATGACCATCTCGTCAATGCACACGTGCGGCGGGCGTTCCGCAACCCAAACTATCGCTTCCGCAACGTCCTCAGCTTTCAGCGGCTGCACACCCTCGTACACCTGCGCAGCGCGCTTTTCATCCCCCTTGAACCGAACAAGCGAGAATTCAGTCTCGGCCATGCCCGGGTCAATCGTCGCGACACGAAGGCCCGTGCCACACAGTTCGAGCCTCAAAGCGCGAGTGATCTGCAGTTCACCCGCCTTGGCAGCGCAATAGGCTGCGCCGCCTTCATACGCCGTCCGACCCGCTACGGAGCCAATATTTATGATGATGCCGCCGGGATAAGGCAGCATCAGTGGCAACGCGGCGCGGACCATGCGCAACACTCCAAGGACATTGGTCTGGAGCATCGTCTCCCAATCAGAGTCCTTGCCTTCAGACACCGGATCGAGTCCAAGGGCGCCGCCGGCATTGTTAACAAGAACGTCCATGCGCGGGGTCACGCTCTTGACCCACCCGATGTATTCATTCACAGATGCCGTCGAAGCCACGTCGAGGAAATGGAAAACAGCTTGTGGCGATCCTTCTTTTCGTGCCTGTTCGGCAATGGCGGCAAGGCGATCAACCCTTCGAGCTCCCAAAAGCAATCTCGCCCCGCGTCGTGCAAACTCGATTGCCGCTGCTGCCCCAAATCCACTCGATGCGCCGGTTATCAAAACCCACTTGTCAGTTAAAAGAGATTTCACGGGATCAACAGCCAGTTTGAGATTGGTCCGATCCGAACAAAATGGTGCGCGATAGAGGACTTGAACCTCTGACCCCTTCCGTGTCAAGGAAGTGCTCTACCTCTGAGCTAACCGCGCACCGCAATGACGCGCACATTGACTTTCAGCAAACGCGCGCACCAGGGATAATTCTCGTTCTTCCGGCGCCCAATGCAAGCCGAATTTGCCGGGGCTGTGCTAGACCCTGGAGTAAAACCTGCGCAACAACCGCAAATCAGCATGCCGTTCGAGAGTTTTGGCTTCAAACTCTCCGCCCTCTTGTCCAAGCCTCATCTTACCCGGCGACGACGAAATCGCCCCGTTCAGCGCGGGGCGACCCAGATGTATTCCAGCGGGCAGCGCAATTGTCATGCGCCGGGCATTCGGTTGCTGCCGAGCTGCGTCGAGACAACTCTCTCACCATCAACCTGCCACGGCATTCATCTGCCATGTGGCAGTTTGTTGCTCCCGAAATGGTTGGTCAAAGCCGATTCGCCGTACTTGATCAATTGGCGTTGTTCAATTAGCTGAAGTTCGCGTTTCATCGAACGCAGCGTACCAGTGTTTGCTTCAAGGAATGCCATGATTGCCAGCAACAACACCAACACAACAACAACCGCACTTCCGTCGTCGCTGCGGCTGCATCGGAAACTGTTTGCTCGAAGTTTCATTGTTTCTTTGCAGAACCGGGAACTGCAATGAAAGTGAACGCGGGCGTTTCGCGCACGGCTTTCATCACGCCAGCAAACTCAACTTCCCAACGCCATGCTGTGACCGATCCGCAGGCGTCCTGATGAAAAGAGCATCGCTTGATGCCGGTCAGAAGCGACTCGCTCAGGCCATCTTTGCTCTTGATACGCACGATTTGATTTGTCGAAAAAACGTAGGCCACCTCTTGATCCCCTGACGGAATGCAAAGCGCAACTCCGCCATGGCCCTTTTCCAACCGGATGGACCCGGCAGCCGAACGCACATCAGCACGCCATTGTTCACCCACGCGCAACGCTCGCGTTATGTCCTCGGCATTGTTTCGCAGCCGTTTCGAGTAATCCAACGCACTGTAAAACGCGGCGAGCGCGGCGCCTATGACGACAAGGACAACACCCAGATAAACCAGACACTCGATAAGCAGAATCCCCCGCTCGGAGCGGCGCCCCGCAGGATGGCAAATGCCCCGTCGGGTCCCAACATCTGCTCTTCTGTTCAAGGTTTGCATTGTGTGCCCCTGACTACCTCGGCCAATCGGCGCTCCACGATCATAAAACACCTCATTGCTTGATCTTCAGACAACGGACAACCGGCCCGCCAAAGTCCGGCTTCGCAGGCAACCACGCCAGTTGCAAACGCTCTGCTTCGAGCGTCAGTTCAAAACGACCCGCCGGAAGCCGGGAAACAGATTCAGCCCGCGGCGTGTAAGCGTGCGCGCCCGACTGGAATTCGCGCCAGTAACCCGCCGCCAACACCTCCATCTCGCCGTCCACGATTTCCATCGCCACCGCTCGATAGTACAATGCACGCGCCAGTTTTTGTTCTCCGAGAAACGACAGCGACACCGGGAATATCGCAAGCATCAGAATCGCCACTGCAATCAGCAGCTCGATCGTGAGTGATCCGCGATGTCCTCGCAAACAACACGGCTGTTTGTACACTTGCGTCACCATATGGGCGAATTCAAAACAGTAATCAGCATCGAGAACGCAAAAAACGCCAGCGCAGCAACAAACATCCCGTTCACAACGACAAGCCCCGATGTCACAACCTGCGCCGCAGTTTGTTCGAGTTGAAAGGCCCGAGCTGAAAGTGCCTCCTGCCACGACGCCAACGCTTCCGTGAACCGTCCGTGTCCAAAAGCCGCATTCTCGAGCCGCCACCGGAAATCACCAGAGTCGTCCAAATGCTGAACCGCAACAGTCAGTTTTTCGCCCGACTTCAGCGCGGCAACAACCCGTGCGGCTCTGTCCTTGAAAACGCGGTTTGCGGTGCTCTCGCCCGCAAGCTGCACCGCCTGCTGTTCCGGCACACCGGCATCGAGCAACAGACCAAGCATGGCCGAGAAATCGCGTTGCATTCGCTTTCGACGCCACGGCACACGGTAGGCGATGCGATCGGCCATCCCGGGCACAACCTTGTTTATCCATGCAACAACTCCCGGCCCGCCAAAGTACAGGATCGCCCCGAGACAAAACACACCGAAGATCACAACCTGCGCCCCAATCAGCAAATGCGGATGGTCACCGATCCAAAACAGATGCGCCGGAAACTCGACCTCCATGTCTTCCATGATCATTTTGAGCCTTGGAATCACGAAAACAACGAGCACGCTGAACACGGCAACCCACGCCGGACTCGCCATCAGGAGCACTGCCACAAGGTAATGTTGGCCCTGGAACACCTTGTTCACCGCATCTTCAAGTTGCTGCCGGCACACCCTGATGACCTTGCGGATGTCACCCAGTTCCCTGCCAACGCGAAGAGTCGAGACAATCTGCGGCGGCAGAAAACGCGGCACGCGTTCGAGCGCCTCCCCAAGGCTCAGCCCGGACTCGAGCCACGCCGCGAGCATGTGGAATCGTACGCCGAGGAGCAGGTCGCCACTCGCCGCCGCCGATTGCACGGTTGTTTCGGGGCTCTGTCCATTCCTGAGCCCGATCTCGACCAGGTCGAGGAACAACCTCGCGCGTTCCTTTCTTCGGAGCGGCAAGCTGAAAAGGTAATAAACAAGATACGCCAGCGCCCCTTCGATGAGCAGCCAAAAGAACCAGATCAGAATGTCAGCAATCGAGATTTGCATTTCCGTCTGTGATGATCATTTCCTCATCCGCCCAACATGTTGATAAACATGACCACCGACCGCGCCACCGACGCCGCTTGGAATAGAATCATCGATCCAAGAAAAATCACCGCAACCGGCAGCGCAGCGTACAACAGCATTTCGGTCCTGTGCTTCGCCCGTTCACCAAATATCTCTGCCGCATGTCCGAGCCCGGCTGCGATCGATTCGCCACTTTGCCCAACCAGCCATACAAACAAAGGCGGGATTATTGCGCTTCCGGCGGCGAACTCATTGAACTTCGATTTCCCGGATGCCATTCGTTCCTGCCACCGACTCAGCTCACGCCCGAGCCTCGTTCCCCCTTCGAGCCGCGCGAGCAAGGACAGCGATCTGCCAAGGTCATTCCCGCCAGCCACAAGAAGCTTCAATGTTGATGCCAACTGGCTGAGACTTGATTCACGAAACCCGGGCAACCGCCATCGGCACCAGTCCCGGAATGAAGGCAGGGAAATCGCCAGAAAAAAGAGCACCGTTAACAGAAAAATGAAAATCGCGGGCAAACCCACCACCGCCCATGGCCCCAGCCTCTCGACCGCGGGTCTGCCATAACCCTCGAATATATCAGAGAAACCGGCATGGAATGTTCGCTGACACACCGCCAAGAACCAGGCGAGCACGACCGAAAGAACAAGGCAGCTTACCAACACGATCCCGGGATACACCATCATCGCTTTGAGCTTCAGCCAGATGCTGTGCCGCTGGCGGTAATAGTCGGCCAACAAGAGCAGTGTGGCGGGAAGGTTGTTCGCCTGTGCGCCAATCTGCACAACTTCGATGTAAAGTTGCGGCAGCCGCCGACGCGGCAGGGCCTCGCCGAGTGGCACGCCGCTGGCGAGGTCCGAAGCGAGCGTTTCGAGTTCGGCTTTCAAACCGCTGTCCCGCATGTTCGAGCACAATTGGCGAAGCGCGCCTTCCAGCGGAACTCCGCTGTCGAGCATCCCAGCCAATTGCTGGTTGAAGAAGCTGAATTCATCAAGGTTCATGGCCAAAAATCCGCTCGAATTCCTTTCCATCAGACAAACCACGCGCAATAACATCACGTGCGCATTGCTCGAGATTGCGCGCGGGACTCACCTTTTCAGGGCCGTCGCTCCTCAAAACGCCTCGGAGCGCCGCATCCACCCGGACCCATTCAACCAACGGGATTCGCCCGCGGTATCCGGTGTTGACGCACTGGGTGCAACCGGCCCCTTTGCACTGGTTGCACAGTTTCCGCATCAACCTCTGATTCAGCACCATTTCGACTGATGTAATCACCGCGTACCGGTCGGCGCACATCACCATCAGCCGCTCGAACACGCCCTTGCACGAACCGGCGTGCAACGTCGAAATCACAAGGTGCCCGGTCAACGCCGCACGAACCGCAAGCGTTGCCGTTTCATCGTCTCGAATCTCACCAAGAACAAGCACTTGTGGGTCCTGGCGGAGGAGATGCCGCGCTGCTACTGCAAACGTCAAGCCGCGTGCTTCGTTGACCTCGGTCTGCATCAGACCGGGTATGATCTGCTCGACCGGGTCCTCGATCGTTATGATGTGTCGCCCGCCGAGATTCAAAATGTACCGCAGACAGGCGTAAATGGTCGTTGTCTTGCCGCTGCCGGCAGGCCCCGTAAAAAGGACCAGTCCCGAGTCACGTCGCAAAACCGCTTCGAGCTCGGCCACAAGACTGTGGTCCAACCCCAGTTCACCAAGCGAGCAAGCAGTCGGCTGCTGAAACAGCCGGATCACAATCTTTTCTCCCGTCACAGTCGGGTAAGTTGCCACACGCACATCGTACTGCAGCCCGCTGTCTGCACGATCAATCCTCCCGTCCTGCGGTAGTGACTCCTGGTAGGTTTTGAGCCGGGCAAGATACTTGATTCGGCCAAAAACATGTGCCGCCACTTCTTGCGGCAGCTTTGTAATCGGAGTCACGACGCCATCGAGCCGAAACGCCACGTCTGCCCCGCTTGAAGTCATCTGAAGATGGATGTCACTGGCACCGGCTTTCTCGGCTTGCGCCAGCAATTCAGCGACAATCTCTGGTGCAGACGGTTGTGGTTTCACACCATTCATTTGACCGGGCAACAATTGTCATGTCACGCTCAGCGTGGTGCCACCGCAAACGAATGATCGCTAATCTGCGGTTTCTGCGCAGATTTTCCAATATCGTACTACAGCGTATGATCTCGAAGCCTGAACAAAAATGTTGGCTTTTCTTGCGGGGTTTCTTGCCAAAGGCCAAATCAGGTCTATGTTCCGGCCAGCCAGGGTTCGGTGGTGGGGTTTGATCTGTTTTCAGTGCGAATGAGTGTTCCTTGCATGGCGGTAGAGCCGGGTTACATCGCGGCCGGTGCATTGCGCTGCATCGCACGGTCGATGTTGACCATTCTCATTGCGATGGGAACGTTGTTTGCTGCGAACCTCGCGTTTGGTGGGCAGGCGAAGAGTGCCGCAGAGCCGGGCTATGTCCTTGCGGCAGGGCTGATTGGCGGGTTGGAGCTCGCATGGACAACGGTGGTGCAGACAGTGCTGATCGCAGGGTTAATCTTCTTTTACATACGCGAACGTGCGCGCCACGCCTGTGAATCGGCTGAATTGGAACATCGAGTTCGTGCCGCAGTCGAGTTGATAGAACTCGAACGCAAAGAGAAACTCCTGCTCGATGAGATCATCCACAAAATAAACACGGGCCTTGGTCTCTCTGAAATCCTCGAGTTCGTGTTTGACTCGTTCCGGCCCTTGGTCCCGTATGACAGGATCGGGTTCGCGCTTATTGAGTGCGACGGGAGTTTGTTGCGCACTCACTGGTCAAGATCGTTGTTCGGCACTGTGAGGCTGGGTACGGGTTACTCGGCTCCGATTGCGAAGAGCAGTTTGGATGTTGTTCTGCGCACAGGAGTGCCCCGAATCCTCAATGACCTGCCCGGTCATCTACAAAAGAACCCTACGTCAGAATCAACACGACTAATTGTGGAGGAAGGCATGCGTTCAAGCCTGACCTGCCCACTGGCCGCCAACGGCAAGCCCATCGGGTTCCTGTTCTTCTCGAGCCGGGCGTTCGACGCCTACCGGCAGGTGCACGTCGAGCGATTCATGCGGATTGCACAAAGACTGTCGCTCATCGTCGAAAAAGCACGGTGTTACGAGGAAACAGCCCGTACAAACGCCAGATTGGCCATGCTCATGGACGACATGCTTCCCCCGTCGATACATCAGCAGCTTGTTCCCGGTAAAGAGGAACTGCTGGCAGAATCGATCGATGATGCGACCATTCTGTTTGCCGATCTTGTGGGGTTCTCGAGCTGGTCGTCGCGAATCCCTCCGGAACAGGTCGTTGGACTGCTCAACAAGCTCTTCAGCAGCTTCGATCGTTTGGTTCGCCGCCATGGCTTGTGCAAAATTGGAACGCAGGGCGACAGTTACCTTGTCATCGGAGGCGCGCCAATCCGGAGACCAAACCATCTCGAGTCCGCAGCCGCGCTTGCCATTGCCATGCAACGTGTGTTGGCCAATATCCGCGAATCTGATTCACTCCCAATTACAGCAAGGATCGGAATTCATGTCGGCCCCGTCGTAGCAGGAGTTATTGGGCGACTGGTCCACCGTTACGACGCGTGGGGCGGAACGGTAAACATGGCCAGCCGACTCGAGTCCACAGCCGATCCCGGCGCAATCCAGGTAAGTGAACCTGTCTATGTCCGATTGCGGCACAGGTTTGTCCTCGAGGAACGCGGTTGGGTGGACCTCAAAGGGTTTGGCCCGCAGCGAACGTACTGGCTTGTTGCGCGCAAAAAATCTGCGAAACGCTTGGTTGAATAGGCCGGGCTTTCAGCCCTTGAAGTGCGGAGCAGGATGATGCAGGGGGTCTTGCCGCAGGACTTTGCCCCACGCTGATGTATTACTATCTTCATACCTCAGCATAAACCGGCCTTCCGGTTCGGAGAAATTCGCAACCTCAATGTCCGCTTTATCGCACAAATGAAACCTTAACCGGCGCCCCGAATCCGCTTGGCGTAATCAGCCCACCGGCGTCGAGCCGGTCCAAACATCGTGTCTGTCCCCATATCACGGTCACCATGCACACATTCAGTCCCCCCATTGAACGTTGCGAGTTGAACGTTGGACGTTGAACGTTCCCGATCGGTATGCCGGACATCGTGTCTGTCACCATATTGCGGAGTGCGATGCCCCGGCTCGGTTCCGCAGTCAAACGGGGTCGGAGCGCTCGGCTTGTGGTCAACGCCGAACGTCTTGGCCGTGGCCACTGTCTTGACCGCGGCGCTACGGAGGCGTCCAACGAATACCTCGAAGGCTAAAAGCCGCCCCGCATCTGGCCCGAACATCGGGAGCTCGGTTCCCAGACGGTACAAACACGGTTCGCCTTCCGAATCTGCACCGCACTGCGAATCGCACCTTTGGCGTTTTGGTCACTGATCGCCCAAAAGCGGAGATTGGAAAGGGATGTCCTGCTCAATTTGTAAAGGCGTGCACAAGTCTGCTTGCATTGGATGCGGGAATTACGGCGTCGGCGTAATTGCAGGGCCGTTGGTCCGTCACAGGCCACAGTTCAGTCTTTTTTGAACTTCCGCATGTAAGCCACAAGTTCTTTTACTTCGGCATCCGTCAGCCCTTGGGTCGGCTTCATGATCTGACGACCGGTTTTTTTGTCCGTATAACCTTGCTTGATCGACTTTGCTATGGCTTCGTCGGTGACACTTGCCTGAACCTTCGGATCGGTGTAATCCCGCGCACCCAGCCTTTGGCCGGCTTTGGTCTTGCCACGACCGTCTTCGCCATGGCACTTGGCGCAGTGCTGTCGGTAATTGGAAGCAGCATCCGCGCAATTGACCATGACAGGCATCGCAAACAAAAGTCCCAGTCCCAATGCCAACGCTCTGTTCATTGCGGCAAACCTCATACTCGCGATGTTTGTTCTTGATGGCACCCATTTCACAGCGCGGCGCGGCTGTAATCAAATGATCCTGCCGAGCGCATGCACACGGAACCGTTAATCGCGCTCCGCTGCACCGCGCTGTGTGGGGCGACACCGTCGCCGGGGCAAATATTGGCGCTGGCAACCGAAGTTGTCGAAAGCAAAAACGTCGGGCAAATCGGCAACACCCGGCGGCTGCGATAGTTCTTCAGTATAAGTGCTCACTCAGCCAACCCGGCTCGCCTGTCCAAAACACCCAACTCGTCATTCCGGTAGAATTCCGGGACTTGCATACTCCCCAGCCCGGCGTAGCCGGAACCAAAGTTACCTGACGCGCGAAGACGCAGCGCCTGCGCCAGTTGATCAGAAATCTCTGCGCCGCCGGGCTGGGAAATATTTGCTGCGACTCCGCCAGCCACGGGGGGACAGTGGGGTTCGCATGGAGCAGTGAATCCTTGCACAACAACAGAATCGAACAATCACCGAGTCTGCGATCGATGGCCAAATTCTGTGACGCCGCGGCGCGAAACCCGCGAAAGTATTCCTGTAATAGGCCGGGCCTTCAGCCCTTGGATTGAGTAAGGTGATGTGGGGTGACCGTTTCGTGGGGCGTTGCCCCACGCTGGTATGGGTCGCGCCGTTGGCGCTTTGGTCACTGAGCAGTGACAGCAAGGGCCAAAGGCCCGCTCTAGTGCGCCTGCGAAGGCGCCCACACAGCGGGGTGGAAGTCCCCGCCAGGCCGAGCGTTCACCGGCCTGTAACCGAAGGCTACTGCGTCGTGGCAACACGAGGTGGAGAGCTGCCGGAGGTGAACC
>Ga0272448_1007802_pt1 | contig 11252 bp, 9 predicted proteins | sample YNPCB0191_FD_202220 | JGI IMG/M metagenome (GOLD analysis project Ga0272448, IMG submission 202220) | Hot spring sediment microbial communities from Yellowstone National Park, WY, United States - YNP-CB-019-1 | ecosystem: Environmental > Aquatic > Thermal springs > Hot (42-90C) > Sediment... | reverse complement strand
AATAAATGCCTAAGGGGACGATATGCTGAAAGCGGCAGGAAGAAAGGCCGGCTCTGTAGTGCCGGGTCCGTCCCAGCGGCGGCTGGAGCAATTGATTCGGCAACGGATGTCGCCGGAAGCCGATAAGCATCGGATCGACCGTCGTATCTGGCGGTTGTTCGGCGGACGCTGGTGCGTCATGTTCACCGACCTCTCCGGCTTCTCGCGTCACGTGGCCCGCTACGGCATCATCCATTTCCTGCAGAACATCTATGCCTCGGAGCACCTCCTGGAGCCGATCATCGAGAAGCATGGGGGCCTGGTGCTTAAATTCGAGGGCGATAGCCTTTTGGCGATCTTCCCCCGTCCCCAGGGGGCGGTCAGGGCCGCAATAGAGATGCAGCAGGCCTGCAGGAACTACAACCTCAATAAAAGGCCCGAGGACAGGGTGCTGCTGTGCCTGGGCATCGGTTACGGACCGATGCTGAGGGTGGGGGACTTCGACATCTTCGGGGCCGAGGTCAATGCGGCCGCAAAATTGGGCGAGGACATGGCCCGCCAGGGTGAGATTTTAGTGACCGAAAATGTCAGGCGGACCTTGGCCCGGGCCAGAGGCTTGATCTTCCAAAGAATCGCCAAGGCGCCGCCGGGGGCCAAGGCCGCTTTCCGACTCGTGGCAGATAATTGACAGTGCCCGATAGATGTACCGTTTCATAATCATCGCGCTCTCCTCTCTCTTGGTATCCTGCTCGGCCCATTATGCAGCCCGGCGCCAGCTGTCCGATGACGAGCTCAGAGCCAGACAGGCCATCGTTGAACAGGCGTCCGCTCTATGGGGCACCAGCGATTTAAGACCTTTAGGGCCAGGCTTCAAGAACGACTGTTCCGGGTTCATCCAGGGCCTCTTCGGGATGTCGGGATATAAAATCCAGTACCGGCACGTCCGCCGAAACCGCAGCCTGTCGGAGTCCCTGTATCTCACCCTGAGGGATAAGGGCCTGACCTTTAACGAAGGCTATCCCAACATCGGCGATCTGGCCTTCTTTTGGAATACCGTACCTTCTGACAGGAACGCCGAGGGCATCACCCATGTGGCCTTGGTGGAAAAGGTGGACGAAGACGGCACAGTGCATCTCCTCCATTACGCCTCGGGCCGGGTGTCCCGGCTGCGGATGAACCTCAGGCATCCCCGGGAGCGGGCCGACCATAGCGGCCGGATCATCAACGACTACCTCAGGCGTTCGGAGTCAGGATGGCCGCGGCGTGACTTTTTGGCGGGAAACCTGTTCGCCGCTTATGGAGACCTGTACCGTCTCGTCGGCAGATAGGGTCCGCGGGCTTGAAGCCCGTAGCCCGATGTAGTAATATTAATCCTCAAGAAGGATTTTCCTATGCCGGCCATAGATCCCTCGAAACGGGCCTGGGTGGTCTCGGTGGACATGGGCTACGGCCATCAACGGGCCGCCTATCCCCTGAACGAGATCGCCAACGAGCGCATCATCACCGCCAACAACGACCAGATCATCTCGGGGCGGGAGCGCTCCATCTGGACCTGGACCCGGATCGGCTACGAAGCCGTCTCCCGGCTCAAGGGCCTCCCAGGCATAGGCCAGTTCATCTTCAATGCCTACGACAGTTTGCAGTCCATCGCACCCTTCTATCCCTTCAAGGTGGATTCACGGCCCACCTTAGCCGTCAAGAGGCTGAAGAGGCTGATCGTCAGGTGGGGGCTCTGCCGCAGCCTGATAGATTATATCAAGAAGGAGGACCTGCCCTTGGTGGCCACTCACTTCATCCCGGCCTTGGCCGCCGATTACTTAGGCCTAAAGAGAATATACTGCGTGGTCACCGACACCGATATCAACCGGGCCTGGGTGCGGGACAGGCCCCAGGAGACCAGGATCACCTACTTGGCCCCCAGCCGCCATGCCACCATGAGGCTAAAACAGTACGGCGTGCCCGATGAACGGATCGTCCTCACCGGCTTTCCCCTGCCTCGGGAGAACGTGGGCGGCCCGGAGCAGACCGTCCTCAAGAACGACCTGGCGCAGCGACTGCCCAACCTGGATCCCCATCGTCGTTTCCTCTCCGTCTACGAAGAGACGATCAAAAAATATTTGGGGACCATCCCCTGCAAAAGCAACCATCCCCTGACCCTGACCTATATGGTGGGCGGGGCCGGCGCTCAGAGCGATATCGGCATCACCGTGGTCCGATCGCTCAAGAAGAAATTGGAACAGGGCAAGATCCGGGTGAACCTGGTAGCCGGCACCCGGCTGGATGTGGCCTCGTATTTCCGTAGGGAGCTACAGGCCTTAGGTATTTCCCGGGACGGGCACTCCGGCGTCAAGATCATCCATGCTCTGGACAAGCGGGCCTATTTCCAGGCCTTCAATCAGGAGCTGCACACCACCGACATCATCTGGACCAAGCCCTCGGAGATGTCCTTCTATACGGCCCTGGGCCTTCCCATCATCATCGCTCCGCCGGTGGGGGCCCACGAGAAGTTCAACCAGCAATGGCTGAACCACATCGGCTCCGGTTTCGTCCAGGAGGATCCCCGATACGCCGACCAATGGATCTTCTATGTCTTAGAGACCGGCAAGTACGCCGAGGCCGCCTGGGACGGCTTCATGGAGGCCCCCAGCTTAGGGACATATAAAATCGAGGAGGCCGTGTTTTCTGAGGTTCGATAATTCGGCAGCGGTTACGGCGGGCTTCTTTTAGGTGCCTCTGGTTCAGGATGGTATCGGATTTTCTCTTTAGGGGATAGTTTGATGGGAAGGGTTTGTCGAACATCTGTTTGAAAGATGAGCATGACGTTGAAAAACGGCAGGAACGGCAATACGTTGGTGGTCCACAAGGGTATGGACAAGAATTCCCTGAAGCGTTCCTTCTGGGAAAACCTGACCTTCTCCCTTTCCAAGGACAAATACTCGGCCACCAAGCGGGATTATTTTCAGAGCCTGGCGTTGACGGTCAGGGATCGGCTGGTGGAGCGCTGGAGCCGCACCCAACAGGCCTATTACCAGACCGATGCCAAGCGCATCTATTACCTCTCCCTGGAATTTCTGATCGGCCGGCTGCTGAAGAACAGCCTGCTGAATTTGGGCCTGGAGCAGGCGGCCGAGCAGGCCCTGGAGGAGATGGGCTTCGACTTAGAGGATCTCTCGGAGGTGGAATGGGATGCCGGATTGGGCAACGGCGGTCTGGGGAGGCTGGCCGCCTGCTATTTAGACTCCATGTCCACCCTGGGCCTTCCGGGCTATGGCTACGGGATCCTCTATGAGTACGGCATCTTCTTCCAGAGGATAGTCAACGGCTATCAGGTGGAGGCGCCGGACAACTGGATGCGCTACGGCAACCCCTGGATGTTCCCCCGACCCGAGAACCTCTATCCGGTGAAATTCTATGGACGGCCGGAGATCTCCCGGCATCCCGACGGCCGGCCTAAGTTCGACTGGGTGGAGGCCGAGGAGGTGATGGCCATGGCCTATGATATCCCCGTTCCGGGCTATGGCAACGGCACGGTCAATACCCTCAGGCTCTGGGCGGCCAAAGCCACCCGGGAGTTCGACCTCAACTATTTCAACAGCGGCGATTACGTGGCCGCGGTGGAGAACAAGAACCAGAGCGAGAACCTCTCCCGGGTACTCTATCCTTCGGACAGCTTCTACCACGGCCGGGAGCTGAGGCTCAAGCAGCAGTATTTCTTCGTCTCCGCCACCCTGCAGGACGCCCTGCGGCGCTATAAGAAGGTCCACGAGACCATGGATGATTTCGCCGATAAGGTATTCTTCCAGCTCAACGACACCCATCCGGCCATCGCCATCCCGGAGATGATGCGCCTGTTGATGGACCAGGAGGGGTTGGAATGGGATCGGGCCTGGGAGATCACCACCCGTATATTCGGCTACACCAACCACACGGTCCTGCCCGAGGCCCTGGAGCATTGGTCGGTGAGCATGGTGCGACATCTCCTTCCCCGGGTGATGCAGATCATCGAAGAGATAAACCGCCGCTTTATGGAGGAGGTGAAGAGAAAGTATCCCCAGGATAGGAGCCGCTGGGAACGGATGTCCATAATAAGCCAGGGCGACGATCCCCAGGTGCGGATGGCCAATTTGGCCATCGTCGGCAGCTGCCGGGTCAACGGAGTGGCCGAGCTGCATACCAGGATACTCAAGGAGAGGATATTCTCCGATTTCCACGATTTCTACCCGGATAAGATAGTGAACATCACCAACGGCATCAGCCACCGCCAGTGGCTGATGAAGTGCAATCCGGAGCTGGCGAAGTTGATCACCAAAAAGATCGGCTACCAGTGGGTGGATTCCTTGGAGGAGCTCAAACGGCTCGAATCCCTGGCCTCGGACCGGCTCTTTTTGGAGAAATGGCAGATGGTCAAGCGCTCCAACAAACTGAGGCTGGCCGAGTATATCAAGAAGCACAACGGCCTGGACGTCTCCCTCTACTCCATGTTCGACTGTCAGGTGAAACGTTTCCACGAATACAAGCGACAGCTTTTAAACATCTTGGGGGTGATCGCCCAGTATCGCCAGCTGAAGGCGGGCCGGGCCAACGGCTGGGCGCCGCGGACGGTGATCTTCGCCGGCAAGGCCGCCCCCAGCTACCAGATGGCCAAGCTGATCATCAAGCTCATCAACTCGGTGGCCGAGGTGGTCAACCAGGATCCCGAGGTGGGCGACCTGTTGAAGGTGGTCTTCCTGGCCAACTACGGCGTCTCTTTAGCCGAGGTCATCATCCCGGCCACCGATCTCTCCCAGCAGATCTCCACCGCCGGCTGGGAGGCCTCGGGCACCGGCAATATGAAGTTCGCCCTCAACGGGGCGCTGACCTTGGGCACCCTGGACGGGGCTAATATCGAGATCCGGGAGGCGGTGGGCCAGGACAACTTCTTCCTCTTCGGCCTGACGGCCGATGAGGTGCTGTCCCTGCAGCAAAGGGGCTATCGGCCCCGGGAGTTCTATGAGGCCCAGCCAGAGCTCAGGGCGGTGATCGACGACATCGCGGCCGATCGCTTCTCCCCCAAGGAGCCGGGCATCTTCCGGCCCCTGGTGGACTCCCTCCTCAACGAGGATCGCTTCCTGGTGCTGGCCGACTTCGCCGCCTATATGGAAGGCCTGGCCCGGGTCCATGCTGCCTACCGCAGTTGGGAGCAGTGGGCTAAGATGTCGGTTGTCAATGTGGCCAACATGGGGCGCTTCTCCAGCGACCGCTCGGTGCGGGAGTACAACCAGAAAATCTGGGGGTTGACCCCGGTGCCGATAGAGAACGAATAATCGGAAAACAAAGGAGAAAGGATGGCGGAAAAAGGACTGAGATGGAACCTGGGAGATATCGTACCCCGGGGACGTTTTTCAGCGCTCTACCAGAGCGTCGAATCCGATCTGTCGAAACTGACTGAGGCGGTTAAAGAACTGTCTCCGGAGATGCCGGAGGACAGGTTCCGCTATTGGATGGATTTCATCGAAGATGTGCTGGAGCGGCTCTCCCGGCTCTCGGGCTACTGCTCGCTCTGGGAGGCTGCGGACCTGAATTCCCAGGAGGCCAAGCTCCTCCGCTCCCGCAGCGACCAGCTCTATATAAAATATCGGGATGCGGTCATCCCCCTTCATCACTGGATCAAAGGACTGCCGGTGGACGGCCGGAGGCCATTGGACGAAGCCAATGCCCGCCGACTGTTTCAATCCCATCCCGACCTGAGCTATGTATTGAGCTACATGCGTTCCTTGGCCAAGTACACCCTGTCTCCGGGGGAGGAGAGGATCATGTCCCGGAAACATGTCACCGGGGTCGGAGCCCTCTGTGATGTCTATGACGTGGTCACCAATAATTTCCAGTACCGCTTTCGGCCGCGGGGGGGCCGGGCCATAATCTTCAAGGAGCAGGAGAAGCTGAGGAATTACTTCTACAGTACCCGACCCGGGGAGAGGCAGGCGGCCTATCGAGCGCTGTTTGAACCATACCAGGAGAACCTGACCGCCCTGTTCCTCATCTATCAGGCGGTGGTCAAGGACTGGGCTTCGGACTCCCAGCTGAGGGGGTTCGCCTCGCCCATATCCCGCCGCAATATTTACAACCAGGTGCCCGACGCCGCCATCCAATCCCTGTTGGATACCGTGGCCGACAATGTCGGGCTTTTCCAGGAATTCTTCCGGCTCAAGGCCAAGCTGATGGGCTGCCAGAGGCTGCGACGTTACGACATCCTGGCCCCGGTGGAGAAGGTCGATGCCCGGGTGCCCCTGGCCAGGGCCAAGGAACTGGTCCTTAGTACTTTTCGGGATTTCGCCCCCGGGTTCGCCGCGAGGGCGGAACAGGTCTTCAAGGCCAAACATATCGACACCCATCCCCGGCCGGGCAAGCGCAGCGGCGCCTTCTGCTCCAACATCTCGCCCAAGGTGGTGCCCTATGTCCTGCTGAACTATACCGGCAACCAGTCCTCGGTCTTTACCCTGGCCCACGAACTGGGCCATGCCATCCACGATCTCTACGCCTCGCAGCACAGCATCAGTGCCGCCGGCACCACCCTGCCCCTGGCCGAGACGGCCTCCACCATCGCCGAGGTCATCGTCTTCGAGCGCCTGCTTGAACAGGCCGGTTCCGACCGGGTGCGCCGGGCCATGCTGTTGCAGAAGATGGTGGACTCCTACGCCACCATCGTCCGCCAATCCTACATCGTTAAGTACGAGATAGAGGCCCATAGGCTGGTGCCCCAGGGGGTCAGGGCCGACGACCTCTGCGGCCTCTATCTCGATCTGTTGCGGTCCCATCTGGAGAAGGCGGTGGCCGTGGCCGACGAGTTCCGCTTGGAGTGGGCCTACATTCCGCACATCTTCCACACCCCGTTCTACTGCTATGCCTACAGCTTCGGCGAGCTGCTGTCCCTGGCCCTCTATGCCCGCTATCGGTCGCAGGGCAGCCGCTTCGTTTCCAAGATAGAAAAGATCTTAGCCTACGGCAGTTCCCAGAGTCCGGACCAGATCCTCAAGGAGGTGGGCATCGATATGGCCGACCGGAAATTCTGGCAGGGCAGTTTCGATATTTTACAAGGCTGGCTTAATATGCTGAGGAAGTTGAGCTGAGGTCAAGGATAGGGTTGAGAGTGGGCCTTAGTTAGAGAAGGAATCGCCGATGCTCCTGCAGCAGCTCCTCAACGGCCTGACCCTGGGCGCCATCTACGCCCTGATCGCCTTAGGCTACACCCTGGTCTACGGCATCCTGGAGTTCATCAATTTCGCCCACGGCGAGATCTACATGTTGGGGGCCTATTTCGCCATCATCGCCTTGGGGCTTCTGACCCAGTGGGGGCTTAATTCCTGGACGATAGCTCCATTGCTGGTCATCCTCTTCTCCATGGCCTTCTGTGCCGCCTACGGAGCCACGGTGGAGCGCTTAGCCTACCAACCCCTCCGGCAGGCGCCCCGGCTCTCGCCGTTGATCTCGGCCCTGGGGGTCTCCATCTTCCTGCAGAACTTAGTGATGCTCACCCAGGGGGCCAGGGATCAGGTTTTCCGCAAGGAGCTACTGTTCTCGGCCTCGTTCCTCTCCGGCGGCATCAGCCTGCCCGGGGGGCAACTCTCCAATATCCAGCTGGTCATCATCGCCGTCTCCCTCCTGCTGATGATCGGGCTGACCCTGTTCATCAAGAAGACCAGGTGGGGCCGGGCCATGAGGGCGGTGGCCCAGGATCCTCGGATGGCTAAGCTCTGCGGCATAGATATCGACAGCATCATCCGGCTGACCTTCATCTTAGGTTCGTGCCTGGCCGCGGCCGCCGGGGTGCTGGTGGCCCTCTACTACGGATTGGTGAACTTCTACATCGGCTATGTAGCCGGACTCAAGGCTTTCATCGCTGCGGTGGTGGGCGGCATCGGCTCGGTGCCCGGGGCCATGCTGGGCGGGATGCTTCTGGGCATGGCCGAATCCTTCGGGGCCGGCTATCTCTCCTGCGAATACAAAGATGTCTATGCCTTCGTCATCCTGATAGCAGTCCTGCTCATCCGGCCCCAGGGCATCATGGGGGAGAGAGGCCCATGAGGGGGAGGATGGGACAACTGGCCTGGCCGCTATGGTTGGGGATCCTCTTATGGCCGCTGGCTGGTCCGATCTGGTCGGCCGGGGCGGCCGGCGCCGCATTAGTCGTTACTCTGGCCCATCGTTTCTTCATAAAACCGATGGCGGGCAGAGTCTCCTTTTCAGCCATGGTCCTTTGGCGCCTTAAATGGCCGAAGATATTTTGGCCGATCCTGGCCTGCCTGCTTCTGTTGCTTCCCCTAGTTCTCAACCGCTACTTCCTTGATGTGGCCATCACCGCCGGCATCTACATCGCTCTGGCTTTGGGGCTCAACATCATCGTCGGTCTGGCCGGATTGCTGGTGCTGGGCTACATTGCCTTCTATGCCGCCGGGGCCTACAGCTACGCCCTGCTCTCCACCCATCTCCAGATGAATTTCTTTATAGCCCTGCCCTTGGGCGCAGCCCTGGCCGTGCTCTTAGGCCTGGCCTTAGGCTTGCCGACATTGCGGCTGCGCGGCGACTATTTAGCCATCGTCACCTTGGGCTTCGGCGAGATCGTGCGCCTGGTGCTCAATAACTGGGATGCGGTCACCGGCGGCCCCAACGGCATTATGCATATCGCCAAACCATCGCTGGCCGGGCTTGGGCTGGGCCGCCCCCTCCATCTCTATTATATCGTTTTAGGGCTTAGCCTGCTGACGGCCTTTCTCATCCATCGGCTGAACAGCTCCCGGCTGGGCCGGGCCCTGGTGGCCATGCGCGAGGATGAATCGGCGGCCCGGGCCTGCGGGGTGGATACGGTGCGCCTGAAACTATTAGCCTTCATGTTGTCGGCAGCGGTGGCCGGGGGCATGGGCGTGGTCTTTGCCGCCAAGATGGGGTTCGTCAGCCCGGAGAGCTTCACCTTCTGGGAATCCATCATGGTGCTGTGCATGGTGGTCTTAGGCGGCATGGCCTCCATCCCGGGTGTCATCTTAGGAGCGGTGGCCCTGATCGTTTTGCCCGAGGCCTTTCGCCAGCTGCATCACCTGAGGATGCTCATCTTCGGCGCCTCGATGGTGGCCATGATGATCTTCCGTCCCCAGGGGCTGTGGCCATCCCAGAGGCGAAAGATGGAGATGGAGGAGGGGTGATTCTCATAAAAAAGGTCAACCTCGGCCGGACTGGGACGAACGGGGAAGAGACGGGAGGAATTGGCTAGAAGCCACCAAGGTGCGGGGCCGGGTGAAGGTGGATAGTATAACAATCCTGTCGTCTCCCGAATCAGGAAATAAAAGCCCCGCCGGATTTGACGCTATTTATAAATAGATATCCAAGTTTGAACCAGGCCGGGAGCCGGCGGGCCATATGGACCATGACCTGGGCTTCTTGGTGCAGGGCTACTACCAAAAGGGGAAACCGAGGCGGCTGTTGGCTCAGCCGAGGAGAGCTTGAACTTCGATGACTAAAACTAAAGCGATCACCGGTGGCGCAAGTGGTGGATTCAGGCTGGACCATAGCCATCACTAAGAAGTTCAAAAGGCATAAGAGCGATATTGACAATTGAATGGCGATTCTTAAGGCAGAGACAATCACCAAACACTTCGGGGGGCTGCGGGCCCTGCAGGGTATCTCCTTCGCCATCGAGCCGGGGCAGATCTTCGGCCTGATCGGCCCCAACGGAGCCGGCAAGACCACTTTGTTCAACTGCCTGACCGGGGTCTATCGGCCGACCTCGGGTGTGTTTATCTTTAAAGGCAGAGACATCACCGGATGGACCGAGGTCAAGATCGCCCAGGCCGGCATCGCCCGCACCTTCCAGAACATCAGGCTCTTTCGTGAGATGACGGCTCTGGAGAATGTGATGGTGGGAAGACATCCCAGGACCCGGGCCGGATTGTGGGGGGCGTTTGTCCGCGACCAGAAGACCAGGGCCGAGGAAAGAGACATTGCCCGCAGGTCCAGGGAACTATTAGAATATGTGGGGATCGGCCAGTGGACTGATATCCTGGCTAAGAACCTGCCCTACGGCCTGCAGCGGCGGCTGGAGATAGCCCGGGCCTTGGCTACCGAGCCTCAGCTGCTGTGTTTAGACGAACCGGCAGCCGGCATGAACCCCAAGGAAGTGGTGGAACTGATGTCTTTGATAAAGACCATCAGAGACAGCGGGGTGACCGTGTTGCTTATAGAACACCACATGCGGGTGGTGATGGGAATCTGCGATCGGGTGCTGGTCTTGGACGGCGGGGAATTTTTGGCCGAGGGAAGGCCGGAGGAGGTGCAGAACAACGAGAAAGTGGTCGAGGCGTATCTAGGCAAGGCCCGAGCTATTGGGTGACGGAACCGATGCTTAAAGTCGATAAAATAAATGCGGCCTACGGCAGCCTCGAGGTCCTTCACGGTATCTCGTTTCACGTCAAATCCGGCGAGATCGTAGCCCTGTTGGGCGCCAACGGAGCCGGCAAGACCACCACCATCTCGGCCGTCTCCGGCTTGCTGCGGACCTCTTCTGGAAGCATCACTTTCGAAGGGCGCGATATAACCAATGCGGCGCCGGATGGCATCGTGGGGCTGGGCCTGGTGCAGGTGCCCGAGGGACGGAGGATCTTTCCCAAACTGACGGTGCTGGAGAACCTGGAATTGGGGGCCTACCTCATAAAGGATAGGGAAAAAAAGCTTAGAGGCATGGAGCGCGCCTTCGGCCTATTTCCCAAACTGGCCCAGAGGAGAAACCAGTTAGGCGGGACCCTTTCCGGCGGCGAGCAGCAGATGCTGGCCATAGCCCGTGGGTTGATGTCCGAGCCGAAGATGCTGCTTTTGGACGAGCCCAGCTTAGGCCTGGCGCCGATAGTGGTCGACAAGATTTTCGAGATCATCCAGGAGATACGAAAAGCGGGCACCACCATCCTGCTAGTGGAACAGAACGCCCAGCGCAGTTTGGAGATCGCCGATCGGGCCTATATCTTAGAGACCGGGAACATCGTCATGGAGGACACCGGCCCGGCCCTGTTGCGAAATCCCAAGGTGCAGGCCAGCTATTTAGGAGCCTGAGGGTCCGATAAGCACCGCCATCCCACGGTCTCTCCGCGTTCAAGCACGGTGTGCCAATCGAAGCCCTTCATGAGCTGGTCCGATAAGCACCGCCATCCCACGGTCTCTCCGCGGCCGGCTGGCTGAGGCAGTGTCCGGAGAAGGGTTGTTATAACGGCATACGAAGGGATGACGGATATCAAACGCCACCCTTCAGCCTGATG
>Ga0272448_1007798_pt1 | contig 11258 bp, 9 predicted proteins | sample YNPCB0191_FD_202220 | JGI IMG/M metagenome (GOLD analysis project Ga0272448, IMG submission 202220) | Hot spring sediment microbial communities from Yellowstone National Park, WY, United States - YNP-CB-019-1 | ecosystem: Environmental > Aquatic > Thermal springs > Hot (42-90C) > Sediment... | reverse complement strand
TCTCACCTTGTAAATCACATCCGAAGAGCAGAAATCAAAGTTATATCCCGGATGTTCAAATGGTCTTCCTGGTGAGGTCAATTTCGGAAGTATTGCTTGACCACCAAGCGATTGAGGAGCTCCCTCAGGGACAAGCAGGCAGATATCAGCAACGAAAAGTCCTTGTTGGAGAAGATACTGACAACGGGCGAGGTAATCATGCCAAGCTCTTGACTGTTCCCACCAAGTTTGGGTTCTTTCATAATGTAATCCCCAAGGACCCATCGTCATTCCTGGCTTTACATTAAGCCAGGGCTGAAGAGCGTATCTATGAACGACGAACCTATTTATTCCCTCGCAAAAAGCCCAATCTGCTAAATCCTTGATGTTTCCCGGATAGCCAAGCCATCTCTCGCCAGCATCCGCTGTGAAAGCCTCCGCTCCTATCACTCTCTTTCCGTGAGTATGACCAGCGGATGCCATCTCCGTGCAACTTGAACTCCCTCCATATTTCCCCCAAGACCAAAATTCTCCCATCGGTTCATCGGCTTGCCCGCCATAGGCGAATTCATCGGTTAGAGAAGTGGTATATCCCTCTATGGTGAGGCGAAGTCCATATTTGTTCGCCAGTTCACGCATTCCACCAGCATAGTTCTCAAGTAAGAGCTCGGCGATAGTCCTGCGGAAATCCCAGAGAAACCTCTCTGAGACTTCCCTGCTTTCAACAGCCAATCCGATTAGAGCGGGAAGATATGGCAAGAGGTCATAACCGCGCCTCTTCAGAAATTCTTCTCTCATCCTTGGTGTCCAATTCTGCTCCCCTACTTCCCAGCTATCAATATGTGTGGCTACAAAGCTCTTCCCTGCGAGCGGTCCTGCGTCCTCTATTAGCTTCTTTATAAATGAATTGAAGTGAAACTCAACAGCCTCTCTGCTCAGCTTATCGCATTCCAATCCTCTTCCCGAGGCGGGAGAGGGAGCATTTTGAGCTCCTGTAGGAGTATACCCAAAGCGAATTATTCTCCATTTCCCTTCGGGAACCTCCCAATTCAGTTCTCCCTTAGAATTTGCTTTAGCGGTAAGGTCTATAACCTTCTCCAAGGGGATAGGCTGTCCGATATCCTGATAGCGAGTGGATAATAGGAAAGGTTGAGGATAAAATGTAAAAGATGCCTTCCCCTCCCAATTCGGGATAATGGCTTGATTTGGATAATCTGGCAAAGCTAAAACGGCGATATCTCGGTAGAAATTCAGGTCTGTTGGAGGTAGAGGGACTTGAATTTTAAGGAATTGCGGTCCTTCAACTTTTATTTCGCTCCAAGTAAGCCTTTGCATTGCCAGCTCGGGAGGAATCCAGGGACCTCCGCTCCCGGTCCAGCCAGCGTCATTATTCATATTAACTTTTAAACCCAATCTATCAGCTTCTTTGACGACGAATTTGAACAGCTCTCGCCATTCTTCACTGGCGAAGGAAATCGGACCAGGAGGAGTTCCCTGGTCAACCTCCATTATCAAGACGCCACCAATACCGGCTTTTTTCATCGCTTCAAGGTCAGCGGTGATGCCATCTTTCGTTATGTAGCCGTTAAGCCAGAACCAATAAACCCAGGGCTTCGCCCAATCGGGAGGATTGCGGAAGCCAGCCTCAAGCTGGGAATCTCCCAAGCAGCGGGAGAAGGAATATAAAACCAAAATGCAAATCAGGGCGGTTATGTTTTTATTTTTTTTAAGCATAGGCGTCACCTTCTTCTCACTTGATATATTTTAAGATATTATAAATCCGCGATATTCTAATCGCTATCTAAATTTAACGAATTTGAAATTTTACCTCAATCCAAAAATTTTATTGACAAAGTTTTTATCTTATTTTAAACTTTAAATATCTTAAAAAGAAAGGAGGTGGAAAAATGAAAAAGGCGAAGGATATTATGACGAAGAAAGTCATCACAGTGAAGCCGTCTACGACGAAGGACGAATTGGCAAAGCTGCTAGCGCGGAACAAGATAAGCGGAGTTCCGGTAATGGACGAGGAAGGTTGCTGCGTAATAGGCGTTGTCACGGAGGCTGACCTTCTCCAAAAGGTAGGGCAGACAGTGGGAGAGTTGATGACAAAGGAGGTCATCTCCGTTTCCGAGGACACGCCGATGGAGGAGATAGCCAAGATACTCGCCGAGAAAGGGATAAAGCGCGTTCCCGTCCTCAAGGAAGGGAAGCTCGTGGGGATAGTAAGCAGAGCGGACATCGTCAAAGCATTCGCGGAGAAATAGGAAGAAGAGGAGGGCACCGCAGGGCAGCTGCCCTGCGGTGCCCGTTTATAGCCCCTCCCTCTCTAAATAAACCTGCAGAAGAAGAACAGAAGCTATCTTGTCCGCTTCACCCTTCTTCCTTCTGCCTTTCCCTAATCCCAATATCCGCTCCGCCTCCTTCGTCGTTAACCGCTCATCTATCTCCTCAATGAGAAATCCTCTCTCCCTCAACTTCTCAGCAATCCTCATTGCAAGCCCAGTTGAAGGAGTAAGGGTGCCTCTTAAGGAATAGGGCATCCCAACAACTATTACCCTTACCCCTTCCCTCTGCGCTAACTCACTTACCTTCTCCACCGCCATTTCCTCCCCCTCAACCTCTAAAACACCTAAAGGAAAAGCGAAACGCCTACCTTCATCGCTTATCGCTAAGCCAATCCTTTTCCTCCCAACATCAATCGCCAAAACCTTCCCTTTTTTCAATTCCAATTCCCCTCCAGCAAAAAAATAGCCAAGAGATAGAGGAGGGCTAAAAGGACGAGAATAGCTCCCGTATCGTTTATTATGAAGGCAAAGATAAGAGTGAACAAAGTGGGAGGGTATAAATCAACAATCTCCCTTTTCAATCTTACACCCCTCAACAGAGCAAGGAGGAAAAGCCCGCTTAATACCAACATCCCCGCCTTCCAACTCGTCTCCGAAACTATGCTGAAATTGAGGAGGAGCTTATTGTTTAAAAGAAAGAAACTTTGGTATGTATCTTTTAGCATAAGACGAACAAAATAACCGATATGAGAACCTCCAATCAAGGCGATTAAACTTAGGGGTATTGTTAACACTAAAAGGACCAAGAGGGAGGTAAGGAGTCCTCTTTTCCCTTCCTTATAATAAGATAGTAGGAGAAAAAGCAAGAAAAGGGATAAGGAAACACCCAAATTTGCTCCGCAAAAAGGAAGGAGAACGCAAAGGGCGGAAAATAAGATTCCTGCTTTTAAGAATAGTCCCTTTTGAGAAAGAAAAGAAATAGCGAAAGGGAGAGTGGCAAGGAGAATCCCTCCATATTCATTTCCAATCCCGTAGAAGCGACAACCTCCTAAAGAATATACATTGAGGGGCGAGTGAAGGGAAAGTTTCCCACCAGTGAGAGAATCTATAATTATCAACCAAACGGTGAAGATTATTACAGAATTAGAGAGAGAAAACTTTGTTTTGAAGGAAATAAGCCAAAGGAGGAAAAAAAGAAAAAGGGTGAGGAGGAAAGGAACAATTATATAGGATGAAAGATTAGAAAGCGGAAGGAGGGAAAGGAGTAGAAGGGAGGAAGGAAAGAGGAGGGAGAAGAGGAAAGGGTATATGGTTATGTGGAAGATAGTGAGGAAAAAGCCAATAAGATATAGAGCAAGGAAGATTCCCATAAGTATAGGTTGTGAAACTCCCTCAAGGGTCGATGACTGAAAAAGATGGGCGAGCTCCTCTAAATCTCCCTCTGTTGATTCAATCGGTTTACCATGCATAGACGAAGGGATTGAGAGGTTGAAGAAGGAGAGAATAGTGGGAGCTATATCTTGGAGGGTAACGAGCCCTTTCCAACGAGTTGAGAGAGAGAAAAGAAGTTTTCCTTTTTGTCCTTCCGTTAGAATAGCTATAGTTGATAGGCGGTCTGGTTTCCCCCTCCTTGTTCCTATAAGGGAAAGAAAGAGGAAAAGGTCTCCTTTTTCGTAGATTCGCAAAGCCTCGTTTAAGAGCTCGTCCACCCTTCTCAAGCAATCGTTTTGCCATATGAAATTGGCTTGAGGGGAAAGTAATCCCTCATATTGAGTGAACCTTCCCATCTCCCCGCTATCTATCACTATTAAAGACGCAGTCTTTACTCTATCTAAAGCAGACCTGAATTTTTTAATGTCTGTCACTTTTCCTGCAACGGATAAGGGCTCCTGCCTAAGTAAATCACTTCCCACATCGCCTATATCAGCAACGCCATTTTCGTCGCAGGAAATAAGAACTGCTAATCTGCGAGGCATTAGCCCATCCGAGTTTCCCACAATTGCCGTTTTATAACCTGCCCCTCTCAATATTGAGCCCAAAAGACCGACAGTGGCACCGCTTTTCCTCTCCTCGTTAAGCGCTCTTATTGCCTGTATCGCTACTTGCACTACTCCATTTTTAGGCGACATTATTCCTGTTCTCGTATAAAAAAGATACTTCGCTTTTACACCCTCTACATCCTCATCAATATTGAACCCCATAGAAGCCTGGGAAGCTTTAATCAAAGGATAATTACCCGCAGAGATTCCGCTTATTATTTCTTCTAATTTGCTCCTTCTCGTGGAGAGCAATCCCCAACTTGCTTTCTCTTTCAGGAAGGAAAAAGCGGGATAATCCAGCTGATATATCTCGGGAAAATCCACATCCTCAGTGATAAAAATTATCGTCTTTTTGTGGGGGAAAGAAAGGATGCAGAGAAGGCTAAGAAATAATGCTCTCCACAAATTGGAGGGCAAATTTCAAAGCCTCCTCTAATTTCTCGGGATTTTTACCTCCAGCTTGAGCAAATAGAGGGCTACCTCCTCCGCCACCGTCAACGACTTTCGCCATTTCCCTTGCGATTTTATCAGCGCCTAACCCTTTCTCTGCAACAATATCTTCAGAAGCCTTGCAGATGAATACTGCTCGGTCATAAACCGCAGTCCCTAAAATAACGACCCCACTGCCCATTACTGCAAGAAGGGAATCAGCCAATCCCTTTAAGCCATCTATTCCCACTCCTTCCACCTTTTCAGCGACAATCTTAGCCCCTTTTATATCCTTCGCCCTGGAAAGAAAACTATCCACCTCTTGAACGGCTAATTTCCTCTCCAGTTCCTTCTTTTCTTCTTCCAAAGCTTTCAGCCTCTCAAGCAGATTTTCCACCCTTTGGGGCAACTCCCAAATCCCACCCTGTAAGAGCCACGCTCCCTTCCTAAGCGTGCTCTCTATGCGACGCACATAATTCAAGGCAGACATTCCGCAAACAGCTTCAATCCTCCTCAATCCTGCACCTATGGAGCTTTCCTCAAGGATTTTGAAGAAGCCGATTTCTCCCGTTGAAGAAGCGTGACACCCAGCACAAAGCTCTATGCTGAAATCTCCTATTTTAACAACCCTCACTATCTCCCCATACTTTTCCCCGAATAAAGCCACTGCTCCCATATTTAACGCCTCCCTAAGGGGATGCCAAGATGTCTCAACTTTTATATCCTCCAATATCTTCTCGTTTACCATTTCCTCTATCCTTTGTATTTCCTCATCACTTAAAGCCCTCGTCCAGGAGAAGTCAAACCTCAACCTATCGGGAGCGACATATGAGCCAGCCTGACTTACAAAAGGACCGAGAACTCGCTTAAGAGCACCCTGGAGGAGATGGGTTGCGGTGTGATGTCTCTGAATTGACTTCCTTCTTTCCCCATCCACTACCGCTTTAACTTTCTCCCCTACCCTTATTTTCCCCTTAACTTCACCCTTATGGAAAACGAGGGAGCCATATCTCTGCACATCCTTAACTATTACCTCCCCTTCAGGGAAATGAAGATAACCAGTGTCAGCGACTTCCCCTCCTCTCTCAGCATAAAAAGGAGTTCTGTCGAGTAATATTTCCCCTTCTTCGTCCTCCAATTCCTCTACCTTTTCTCCCTCCCTTAGAAGGGCAAGCACCTCCCCTTCTCCTTCAAGAGTCTCATAGCCGATAAACTCTGTTGGAGAAAGCTTCTGGGTCAATAAGGAATAAATAGGAGGCAATTTTTCCTCCTCAAGAGCAAGGCGAGCCCTTTCCCTTTGCTTCTCCATTGAGGAATGAAATCCCTCGATATCCACCTCAACACCCCTTTCCTTAGCTAGCTCTAAGGTGAGTTCAAGGGGAAAACCATATGTGTCGTAAAGGCGGAAAACATCTTCTCCTTTAAGGAATTTTGCGGATTTAGTCATCTCTTCAAACAAGATAAGCCCCGCGTCGAGGGTGCGTTGGAATCTCTCTTCCTCCCTTTTAATCTCTTCAAGGACGAAATCCTGATAATCCTCAAGGAAGGGATAACCCCCCTTCATCACCTTAACGACAACAGGCACTAAGCGATAGAGGAAAAGCTGGGGTAAGCCGGAAATTATTCCCTGGACCTCGGCTCTGCGAAGGAGGCGTCTCAGGATATAACCTCGTCCTTCGTTGGAGGGAAGAACTCCATCCGCTATGAGGAAAACGCCCGCTCTTATGTGGTCAGCTATTATCCTCTTCCGCGCTATCGGGACATCGTCCTCTGCCATCTCGCCAATGTAATTCAAAATCGGTTGAAATATATCCGCATCGAAGCAGCTCTTCCCGCCCTGAACGGCTGCGGCAAGGCGCTCTAATCCCATTCCAGTGTCTATGTTCTTTGTCGGAAGGGGATGGAGCTTTCCTTCCTCATCTTGATAAAACTCTGTGAAGACATGGTTCCAAAGTTCAATAAAGCGGTCGCAATCGCATCCTGGCTTGCAATTAGGGGACCCACAGCCCAATTCTTCACCGAAGTCATAATAAACCTCTGAGCAAGGACCACAGGCTCCCGTTGCACCCACCGGACCCCAGAAGTTATCCTCTTTACCGAGACGCACCAATCTCTCGGGAGGTAGCCCTATCTCCTCAAGCCATATCCTCTCCGCTTCCTCATCTCCCTCGTAGATGGAAGCCCAAAGCCTTTCCTTGGGCAATTTAACGACATTAACAAGGAATTCCCATCCCCATAGGAGGCTCTCTCTCTTATAATAGTCGCCGAAGGAGAAATTGCCGAGCATTTCAAAGAATGTTAAGTGGCGAGTAGTAAAGCCCACTTTTTCTATATCGTTTGTCCGAACACATCTCTGACAAGTTGCAACCCTTTTATATTCTGGCCTTTCCCTGCCCTCAATTATTGCCCGGAAAGGAACAACTCCTGCTCCCGTTAAAAGGAGGGAAGGGTCTGTTGGCACAAGGGGGATACCGGGCAATATCTTATGCCCTCTCTTCGCAAAAAAATTAAGAAATAAAGAACGCAATTCGTCGCTTCTCATCGCTTTCTAACCTAAATCCACGCTTTCTTTAGCTAAGGGGGTTGATTCCATAAATCGCAGGGTTTCCTCAAGACTGCGGACACCCGTTGTAGCACCAATCGCTGTGACGCAGAGAGCGCCCACAGCGTTTGCAAATTTTGCCGTCATCTCCAAATCCCATCCCTTCAATAGCCCAGTTATAAATCCCGCAGCGAAGGCGTCCCCCGCCCCCACCGCATCCACTGCGAGAACCTCGTAGCGAGGCACATATATCTCCTCACTCTTAGTGCGGACATAGGAGCCTTTGCTACCCATCTTCAAGACCACCATTCCCACTCCTTTATCAAGAAAAACTTTCGCTATCTCCCTTGGCTTCTCCTTCCCCGTTATCATCCTTGCTTCCTCTATTGAGGGAATAATCAAGTCAAGATGGGGAAGAACTGGCTCAAGAAGGCTCATCCACTTTCCTTTAGAATCCCAAACTGTGTCAAGGGAAATGAATGCGCCAAATTCCTTTGCCTTTCTCAGCAGTCTGGCACAGGGTTCACCATCCATTGAGGAGAGGACAAAGTATCCCGCATAATGCACTATACGACTTCCCTCAAAAACGGATATATCAACATCTTCTTCCCGGAAATTTGCATTAGCCCCAATATAATGGATGAAGGAACGCTCTCCATCGGGATGAACGAAAACCTGGGTAGCAGAAGTCAGGGCTTGGTCATCTCTCTTAATCCACTTTATGTTAACTCCCTGCTTTTCCAAGCTATCAATAACGAAATCCCCGAAGGCGTCTTTGCCTACTTTCCCAACCGCTGCTGTATCTACCCCAATTTTAGCGAGGGAAACAGCTGTGTTTGAAGCGCAGCCTCCAGTATGTAGCTCTATGGTATCAACAAGAACTAACCTGCCCTTCTCGGGATATTGGCTAACAGATTTAGCGACGATATCTGCAACGAGAATGCCTACGCAAACAACCTCGGGCATTTTGGACACCTCCTTGTATTAAATCTCCAAGATTTCCTTTTCCTTAGCTTTTTGCGTCTCGTTCAATAGTTCAATGTATTTATCGGTTAACTTCTGTATTCGTTCCTTTGCCCGAAATACCTCGTCCTCAGAAGCCTCCCCTTTATCCTTCAATTCCTCCAATTCCTCATTAGCCATCCTCCTTATGTTCCTCACCGTTACCTTCCCTTCCTCAATTCGCTTAGCGACGATTTTAAGAATATCCTTTCTTCTCTCTTCACTTAAGGGTGGAAAGGGAAGCTTTATGATATTTCCGTCGTTGGATGGGGTTAATCCGAGAGGAGATTTGAGAATCGCTTTCTCAATAGCTGAGAGGGTTGATTTATCCCAGGGGGAAATTAGAAGAAGGCGAGGCTCGGGCACGCTTATAGCTGCTAATTCCTGTATTGTATATTTCCCACCATAGACATCCACTTCTATCTTCTCAACGAGGGCGGGGCTTGCTCTTCCTGTCCTTATTCCCGCGAGATCGGAGACGGTAGCCTCAAGGGCTTTCTTCATCCTCTCTTCGCACTGCTTCTCTATCTCCTCTATCCTCTTCATAGACGATCCCTCCTACGAAAGTTCCTATTTCTTCGCCAAGGGCTGCTTTTGTTATATTTCCCTTCACTCTCATATTGAAGACAACGATAGGAATGTTCACCTGCTGGCTCATCATAACGGCGGTATAATCCATTATGCGTAATCCCATTTTGACCATTTCAAGGTAGTTCAATTTCTTAAAGAGGCGGGCGCTTGGCTTGAGGCGAGGGTCATCCTCATAGACCCCATCTACATTAGTTGCTTTAAGAAGAACCTCCGCTTTTACCTCAGCTGCCCTTAGTGCGGCTGCGGTGTCAGTGGAAAGGAAGGGATTTCCCGTCCCAGCAGCGAATATGACTATCCTACTCCTCTCCATATGGGAGATAGCTCGCCTTCTAATGAATGGCTCGGCAACCTCCCTCATCTCTATCGCAGTTTGCACCCTTGTAGGAACACCTCTCTTTTCCAATGCATCCTGTAAAGCCAAGGCGTTTATCACTGTAGCGAGCATACCCATATAATCGCCCGTGGCTCTATCCATTCCCATCGCCTCCACCTCCGCTCCCCTAACAATATTTCCCCCTCCCGTTATAATGGATATCTCCACCCCTTTTTCCCAAACTTCCTTAATTTCCTCCGCTATCCTATCTATCTCCTCTAAATCAAGCCCAAATCCCTTATTGCCAGCGAAAGCCTCCCCTGATAACTTCAACATTACCCTCTTCCATTTCGGTCTTTTCATCTAACCCTCCCCGAGCTCGTAACGAGTAAATCTTCCTACCGCTATCTTCTCTCCTATCTTCCCCATCGCCTCAGCAATTATATCCTTTACCTTCTTTTCCTCATCCTTTATGAACGGCTGTTCCAATAGGCATACATTGGCGAAGAAGTTCTCCAATTTCCCCTCCACCATCTTCTCAACCGCCTTCGGCGGTCTGCCTTGGCTTTCCGCCCATTTGCGAAGCACCTCCTTCTCCTCCTCCAAAACATCGGGAGATACATCGTCCCTACTTATATATGTAGGCGCCATAGCAGCCACCTGCATAGCTAAATCGTGGGCGAGCTTCTTGAACTCCTCTGTTCTGGCTACGAAATCCGTCTCACAATTCAATTCCAAGAGAACCCCCACCTTCCCACTATGATGGATATAAGAGACGATAATCCCCTCTCTTGCTTCTTTCCCACTCCTCTTTGTAGCCACCGCTATCCCTTTTTCCCGCAGGACATTCATCGCCTGCTGAATATCACCACCCGTCTTCTCCAGTGCTTTCTTACAATCCATAAGGGGTGCACCTGTTAACTTTCTTAACTCCTTAACTAGTTCAGCACTTATCGGCATTAATTATCACTCCTTTTCTTATCTATCTATTTCCTCTTCCAGAAGTTCTATCTCTCTGAAATCCTCCTCAGCCATCATCGCCCTCTGAAGCAGCTCTCTTCTCTCCCCTTCCGTTTCCTCTTCCACCTCCGGCTTGCTCTCTACAACAATTGCCCCCTGTTCAAGGAGTTCCTTTGCCTCCGCGATTGCTTCCGAAAGCTTATCCGCGACGAGTTTTATTGACCTTATCGCGTCGTCGTTTCCCGGAATGGGATAATCAACTTGTGTGGGGTCACAATTCGTATCAACGAGGGCAATTAAGGGGATATCCAACCTTTTTGCTTCCCTTAAAGCTGTCTCTTCCTTACGGACATCAACGATGAAAACCGCTCCCGGTAAATCCTTCATATTCCTTATTCCGCTAAGGTTTCTCCGCGCATTTTCCAGCTGCTTTCGCAGGAGCTTTGCTTCCCGCTTGGGGAGCTTTTCAAATTCGCCCTCCGCCTCCATTTTTTCCAACTTTTCCAATCGCTTTATTCCTCCCATAATCACTGAGAAATTTGTAAGCGTTCCACCCATCCACCTCTCTACAACATAGGGCATTCCACATCGCTCAGCTGCCTCTCTTATAGGCTCCTGGGCTTGTTTCTTCGTTCCAACAAAGAGAATTTCCTTCCCCGAAAGGACCACCTGCTTAGCGAATTCACAGGCTTTCTCCAACATCTCTATTGTCTGTTGGAGGTCTATTATGTGGATGCCATTTTTCCCTCCATAAATATACTTCTCCATTTTGGGGTGCCATCTGCTCGTCTGGTGTCCAAAATGCACCCCAGCTTCCAAAAGCTCCTTCATTGTAACTTCGGGCAAGAATATCAACCTCCTTTTGGGTTTTAATTCCTCCTCTCCTTCATTTCCTCAAAAGCCCTCAAAGGAGGGCACCCAGAGGGATCCGGAGAGTGCGTTTTTTTTCAATTTAATTTTAACTTAACTTGTTTAGAATGTCAAAAATTTTCTTCTAATTAAAATTTTTATCATAGAGGCTTTAATCTTGGTAGCTTTTCTTTTATTGCGGATATACCTACACTAAATATTTCACATCACATAATCAGAAAAAATCGTCTCTTTTTTAAATGTTC
>Ga0272448_1007797_pt1 | contig 11258 bp, 12 predicted proteins | sample YNPCB0191_FD_202220 | JGI IMG/M metagenome (GOLD analysis project Ga0272448, IMG submission 202220) | Hot spring sediment microbial communities from Yellowstone National Park, WY, United States - YNP-CB-019-1 | ecosystem: Environmental > Aquatic > Thermal springs > Hot (42-90C) > Sediment... | reverse complement strand
CTGGAGAATAATCCAAGTCTTAATTTCTCATCGTGGGAGGACACTAAGGAATTCTGCAATCAAATGAAATACCGTGTAGATTATGTCGAGGCAAGAAATGCAATGGGGCAGATTTTTGATGCCACTCTTTACGCTGACTCTATCCCGTATAATTTGTCTGCAAGGGATGAAATGTATTGCACCATTTTTATAAGCGCGATTAAGAAGCCAGAAAAGAAAACCTCAGAAGGTGGGCAAGTCATCATAATAAATTCAAGAGAATTTAAATTCACAGAGACTATTCCTTACAGAGAAATAAAACCGCTATGCCTTAATATTTCTTATCTATGGTTTAGAAGGTTTTGGAGCAGTAAAGACGGGGTCAAGAAAGGATTAAAGATAGTAGAATATGATCCAGAATTACAAGGTTTAAGAGAAAAGACATGGGACAAGCCACCAAGACCTTTTAAAATCTATGCTTTGATAGATGAAAAAGGGATTAAGGAAGAAGATAGAAATTACAATTCTGATATCGGGCTTAAACCAAAATCACAGGAAATAGATGAGGAGGCTTGCCTTATATGTTAAGTGCTCCAAGAGAAGAATACAATGCGCACATTACAAATTCTTTGTCGCAGTGGGATAAGGTTTCGAGCAGATTTCTACCCACTCTTTCGAGAATGTTTAATGCAGATGAAGAAATAGTTAATCAGTCGGTCAAAAAGATGATTTTTGCGCATGATATTGGAAAACTTACCAAAAAATGGCAAGAGGAGATTGCTAAAATAGCAAGCAATAAAAAAGGCTACACCCCTCCCCATGCATCGTTGGGAGCAGCATATCTTCTTGAATGGAATAAGAAGAACGGCATTAATAACGACCTTGGCAATGCCTCTGTTTTTGCAATCTTGATTCACCACATTGACAGTGGTGTCTCCGGCAACAATCTTGAATCGCCAGATGCACAGATAATACTTGAGGGGTTGCTACAAGAGGGAGATAAAATTAGTTGGCATGAAGAGGGCGATAAGGTTCTTGCCACCTTTATGTTTGACGGTATCTTACCTTTAGACAGTATCACACTCAAAAGCCTGACTAATTTAAGTGATGCCTTACGTTCATGGAGCAAATGTCCGAGGCTTTTGGACCAACACAAGCACCGCCTTTTAAGCTCAAGCCTTCACCATATCTTGAAAATCTGTGACTGGAGGGCAGCTACTGAAAGAGAAGTTGATGACAAAGAAAAAGAAACCCGACGGTCGGTTCTTGAGGTTCTTCTTAACGGAGGAATATTGCCATGATTACCCTACAAACACCAGGAACAGGCTTTGATGATTTTGAAAGCAGAATAGCCCTTGGGCTGTGCCGAGTGGCGCTTGATTGTGTTGAGCCAAAACAGGTCACCCTTGAGGAAATTGATGATAGGTATGTAGTTCATCTTGACAGTAATGACACGAAAAGAGTCGGGGATGCCCTATCTCTTTGGATTTTAAGAAGCATATCCTCCGAGGATTTCCTACAAAAAATTCCTGGGACTCGGCCTAAAGAAATTTACGACGGCATAACAAAATATAAAAAAACTAGTAAAAGTGTTAAACGTAAAGGCCATGCTTCCAAGATGGCTGATTTTGGTTTGCAGATAAGGAAAGATCCTTTAAGGCTTTTGGACCTTTATAGGGAAAATTTCTCTCGCGAATTACGGAGAGGAGCGCATGATAATATTTGTGGACATAAGATTGATAAAATTCTTGGCGCCATTCTTGCTTTTTCTCCCCAACTTGGCTCTCCGCCGATTCGTAATAACCCAGTTAGATCAACTGAACCTCCTGATGTCTGTCCTTATTGTGCATCTTTAGGATTGCTCGGGATCGCCAGTTTTCAAGTAGGAGTCACGGTAAGTAGGAATAGACGATTAACAAAAGAACGGTATTTTTTCATACCTCGGTTTAGGGGTCAAACAACTGGTAGTGCGCTTCAATCCTATATTACGGCCGCAAAACATATTCAGCCACGGCTTAATAACGTCCCGTCAAATAGCGCTCTCCTTGCCCTTTTAAGTTCTTACCCTCACATAGGCAGAATAGTTCAAGAACATATTGCAGAAGCATCTAGACTGCCCACTTTTTTTGTGGCAATGGTAGATACCACTGGTAATGCTCCTCGCTATCAACATTTTGAAGAAAGAAACATTGATGCAGAACTTAAGTTTTTAGGAGATAATCCTTACAATGTTGCCCTTGCACAAAGGGCATATAGATATACTGAAGATAAACCAGAATTGCTTGGACTTCTTTCAAAGACCTTGCAGTTTAAAAGAAATCAGGATGCTGTGTCATTTTGCCGTGAGTATGTATCTACTACTAAAGGAAAACAATTGGTCTATAAAGAATCTGTTAAATACATCGCAAAGGAGGTGTTAGATATGGATGAAAAATTGATTGATGACCCAAATATAGGGGCTGTTGCAAAGATGCTAAAGTATTTTGTTAGCAAACAAAACTTTGGTCCTGTAGATTACTTGAGAGGGTCTCAAACACCAGAGGAATTCGCGAAATACTTGCTTGATGCACACAGAAAGGCAGCAGGTATCTATAGTAAACCTGATGAAAAAAAGGATAAGAAAGAAAAAGAGTTGTTTTTCCCTAGTGAGGATAATGTTCGTGAAGTTTTAAAATTGTCGGAGAGTAATTTTGAACAGGTCAAGATATTGACCTGTATTTTAGCTTTTACATATTGGAGAAAGGAGGGATAAGTTATGGATAATCCAGGATTTTTAACGGTAGTAGCAAAGCTCATTGTCAATGTCCACGATATGAACAATGAGGGAAGTATCGGCCAGACTACTGAGATCAGAATGATTAGGATGGTTGGAGAAAATGGGAAAGAACTTCCTGAAGCCCCTGCTGTAAGCGGAAGGATGATGAAACACTGGCACTTGGCTTATATGCTGAAAGAGGAATTGAATCAGAAAAAACCAACATTATGCAATAAATGTAAAGACTGGAAACCAGACAGACAATCTGATGCGAAAGATGAATCGGGAGGGATAAAGAATTGCATTATTTGTGATGTGCATGGATTTCTTTCAACGGCTAAAGTCCAATCTCCTCCAAGGAGATCTTCATGTATCTCTTTTTCTTGGCTTCTGCCGATAATTGGAGGTTATTCTTCTGTAAAACAAGTAATCCATTCCAGAGTTGAGCCAAGCGAAATCTCACAAGAGGAGGTAACATCACCTGCAGAGACTGAAGAAGACCTATCTGGTGATCAAGCTGCAGAAGAAACGGATGAAAGAAAGACGGCACAGATGATTTTTTATAAAAATTATGCGTCAAGTGTTTATGGTTTTGTTTGTTCAATAGACCTTGACCGGATTGGTAAGTCTCTTAGTGGAACCATAGATTTTAAGGATAACGGAGCAGAAGTTAAACGCCGTCGCCAGATGGCTGTAAAAGCCTTGCTGCCTATGGTAATGGGAGCATTTGGTGCATCTCAATCTCATGCCCTGCCGCATACAAAATGCCTGGGTGTTTTGGCTGCTTTATCAGATAATACAACGCCACTTCCTAATCTTGTCTCGCCAATTTACAGCAATGGTTTTAGCGAGTCAATCAATATGCTGAAAGCATTTAACAACAAGGTTAAATATTGGGGATATGGCGAACCAGTGGTAGAAGAAGAACAAAAAAAGGATAATCTTCGGGCTCTTTTTGAGAGCATCATTACTGAACTGAAGTGAGGGCTAAATGATTGCCATAGAATTTAGGTTAAAGGTTTCCTCTATGTACTCCATTCGTGTGCCTTATAGCTACCAATGCGCCCGCACATATCCACTGCCAGCACCTTCAACAATCAAAGGGCTTTGTGCTAATGCCTTATGGAGAAAAGAAGGTGGTGATCCTGTAGCTCTCATGAAGACTATCCACGAAGTATCATTAGGGGCTACCTCAAGGGCTGAGCAATCAATTGCTGTATCTTCTTGCACTGTCCAAATGGTTCCGAAGAACGTCCTATTAAGACAGTTCGCATTTACCCCGAACATTGACTGCTTAATTGTTTTCAGGGATGACGGCGAAAACGTGGGGAAAAGAGTTGAAGAAGCGCTTAAGGTATCTCCTATTTATCTCGGGGATAGCGAATCTCTGGTTTGCGTTAAACCGGAAAGTATCTATTCCACCGAGATAGTCGAAGACGTTACAAAAGGACAAGAGGTGATCGTTAATTCCCTTCTTAAGTTTGATTTCATTAAAGACAAACCGATTGATAAAAAAGGAATCGCCCTTTATATGCAAGATGATCCGATCGACTCTGAGGCAGTTTTAGAAAGATACATAGCTCCATTAATACAAGAAGGTGACAATTATAAACCTCTAAATTCCATCTCCTTCATATCAGCAAAGAAAGCCTTTATTGTTAAAGGTCAAAGAGTGCGAGGGATTTTTTGTTATGAAGATAAGCAAACAGAGAAAGTGACTCAAAAATCGAAGAGAGGCAGGAAGAAGAAAGAGTAATGACAGTTTATAGATTAAGAAAAAGTATGAACGTCCCTACGGCTGAGCTCATTTTAAAGATAGTGCGACCTCTGGATTTTGAAAATAGTATCAGTTTGCGTGGATTCATAGGAAGACGATTCTTAGAAAATATTTTTTTGCATAATCACAACGGCGGCTCTCTTATTTATTCTTATCCGCGCGTTCAATATAAAATTATTGATTCTAAAGCCCGCATTATTGGTTTAGCAGAAGGCGTAGAGGTTATTAAAAATATTTCATACTTCGAAAAGATTATTTTGGGAAATGAAGATGTAAAAGTGGAGGGTATTGATTTATCAGAGGCACAATGTATTTTCGGAATATCTGAGGACCAACAAACCTATTCATTTTTTACCCCTTGGCTTGCCTTGAATGAGGAGAATCATAAGAAGTATTTGAAGATTATAGGATGGCAGGCAAGAAAGGAGTTTTTAGCCAATATCTTAATCGGCAATATTATTTCTATCTCTAAGAGTTTAGGTTATACAGTGCCAGAGCCGATTAAGGTAAGTCTTGGCAAAATGAAAGAGATTAAAACCTCTCTCAAAGGCACCCCTATGCTTGGTTTTCTTGGTACATTCTCGGTTAATTTTGATATTCCCGACTACTGGGGCATTGGCAAGTCGGTTTCAAGAGGGTTTGGCACGGTGAAGAGGATAGAAAATGCAGCTGGTAATTAATACTTACGGTTCATATTTGAAGAAAAAGGACAATTGTTTCTTAGTAAAAAATGAAGATAAAGAATTCGAGGTCTCGGCTAAGAAAGTGGAAAGTATTTTAATTACCACAGGCGCTTATCTTTCTACTGATGCGATTAAATTTGCGATGGAGAATAATATTGATTTGATCTTCTTGGATGAGTTCGGCTCGCCATATGGCAGGGTTTGGCATTCAAAGTTAGGTTCAACCACTTTAATTAGACGCAGACAATTGGAAATAGCAGAAAAAGAAGAAGGTTTAGAGTTAGCTAAAGAATGGATAACGGTTAAATTCGATAATCAGATTGGCTTTTTAAAAAGATTAGCAAATTCTCGGCTGGAAAAACAAGAGAAAATAGAAGAATATACTAACCAGCTGGAGAATATAAAATCGAGTTTAATGAATCTAAAAGGAACTATCGAAGAAAAAAGAAACTCTCTAATGGGAATGGAGGGTTCTGCCGGCAGAGTCTATTTTGAGGCATTGAGTTTCATTGTCCCCGAAAGGTTTAAGTTTGAAGGAAGATCAAGACAACCTGCCAAAGATGAATTTAATTGCCTATTAAATTATGCCTATGGTGTGCTTTATTCTTTGGTAGAGAAGGGTTGTATCATAGCAGGATTAGATCCTTATATCGGTTTTATTCATACTGATAATTATAATAAGAAGTCTTTGGTTTTTGATTTGATAGAAATGTTTAGAATTTTTGCAGAGCAGACTGTGATTTACTTATTTAGCCAGAGGAATGTAAAAAAAGAATATTTTGATTCAATAAAAGGCGGTTTAACTTTAAATAAAGAAGGCAAGGCAGTTTTGATTGAAGCCTTAAATGAGACTTTGGAGAAGACAGTTCGTTATAGGGGAAGGAATATAAAAAATCGCGACATCATTCAATTTGAATGCCATCGTATTGCCAACAGTCTAATAAAGGAAGAGAAAGATGCTTCTTTGGGTAATATATGACATCGTAGACACCAAAAAGAGGACTAAAATTGCCAAGATTTGTAAAGGTTATGGACTCTTTCGGGTGCAGAAGAGCGCCTTTTTAGGGAATCTAAATCGTAACGAGATTGATGAGTTATCCTTACGGTGCGAAGATATTATGGATAAAGACAAAGATTCGCTTTATATCTTTCCATTGTGCGATGAGGATTTTAAGAAGGTAAAACTTCTTGGCCAGGCGTTCGATAAGAAGTTGGTTTCAGATGAGATAATTGCTAAGTTCTTCTAAAATATATGGACGAGTCGTCTAATATCTATATTACACCTTCAGAAATTGTTGAGTATTTATTTTGCCCACGGTTTACATTTTTTATGAATTGTTTAAATATACATCAACATGAAGAAAAAAGATACAAAGTTTTAATGGGCAGAGAAATTCATGAGGAAAGAGCGAAGATTAATCCTGATTATCTGCGAAAGAAAATCTTCTGCACAAAGAAAGAGAGGTTAGTGTATTTGTCTTCTTCGCGATATCATTTAAAAGGCGAAGTAGATGAAGTTTTATATTTAGCTGATGGCACAATGGCTCCTTTAGATTATAAATTTGCAGAGTATAAAGATACAGTTTTTAGAACACATAGAATTCAATCGATATTATACGGACTTTTAATCAGGGATAACTATCAATGCGAGGTTAAAAAAGGGTATCTTTGTTATATAAGAAGCAAGTATCTTTTAAAAGAGATGATTTTTGACGAAACAGATTTTCAAGAGGCATGTTTGATATTGGAAGAGGTTTTAAGAATAATTCAACATGGGTATTACCCAAAGAAGACTAAATTTCCCGCAAGATGTATTGATTGTTGCTATAAAAATATTTGTGTTTAGAGCGCATATTTTTTAACTTATTGTGAGATAATCAGATGGGAAAGAAGAAATATGCAAAGAATAGCAAAAACTGGCCTTTTGGCCTAAGAATGCTGTTGATTTTTGACAAAATAAGTCTTTCTATTTCAAAGATAATTTACGAAGCGATAAGAAGTTATAAATTATTTACTGTTTGAAAGAAGATTCCATTAAAACAAGGATTGAAACACTACCTGGACAACAACAGTAAATGAAGGAGATTATATGTTTGAAAGAAGATTCCATTAAAACAAGGATTGAAACCTTAATCCCTCTGCAACTAACTTATCATAGGTATTGTTTGAAAGAAGATTCCATTAAAACAAGGATTGAAACTCAGATATCCTTTTATCTTCTCAATTACTTCATCAAGTTTGAAAGAAGATTCCATTAAAACAAGGATTGAAACCGTTTCTGGTAGTTCTGATAATTGCGGAGTTTCTACTGGTTTGAAAGAAGATTCCATTAAAACAAGGATTGAAACACCTCAAAAAACGACCTATCTCCTTGACTTTAAATAGTTTGAAAGAAGATTCCATTAAAACAAGGATTGAAACTCCTTTGGGAATTATGCCTCGTCGCTGATTTTGTATCGTTTGAAAGAAGATTCCATTAAAACAAGGATTGAAACCACTGTCATTGGCAACAGTGGTAATGCCTGAAGGTTTGAAAGAAGATTCCATTAAAACAAGGATTGAAACACAGGCAGAACAGGCAAGAAAGGATTTAGATGAGGGTTTGAAAGAAGATTCCATTAAAACAAGGATTGAAACTTAATAAAGCAGGCGGATTAGAAAATGTTTTAGAAGGTTTGAAAGAAGATTCCATTAAAACAAGGATTGAAACGTCATATTATCATTATTCTCGGTTTTTTCTTTGGAGTTTGAAAGAAGATTCCATTAAAACAAGGATTGAAACTTGGTTATCAGGCAGGTTATGCCAGCCCAACAGGGGTTTGAAAGAAGATTCCATTAAAACAAGGATTGAAACAAAAGTTCTTTGTTATATTTGGCAAGCGTCAGCAAGTTTGAAAGAAGATTCCATTAAAACAAGGATTGAAACTTTAAACCATTTCCTCCAGTGGTGGTAATGGTTAAAGTTTGAAAGAAGATTCCATTAAAACAAGGATTGAAACTTCTTCTGGTGAAATTTGCCGTTGTGTTAATCCTGTGTTTGAAAGAAGATTCCATTAAAACAAGGATTGAAACGTTTCTCTTGCTTCTTTAACAAAGACCGTTTCTTTGGCGGCAGAGCTATTAGAAAATTATCTTTATAAATTTAAACAGCTCGATTTAGATTTATTAAAACAGCTAATCCAGCTCATGGAAACAATGGATGAATTCAACATTGATCGAGATAAAGTTAATGTTCTCTTAGATGAATTTAAGCGAGCACGGATGGAAACTATTAATTCTTTGTTAGAAGAAATTAATCAGAAAAGAATAAGTGTGGTATTGGCATTATTTTCTTCTCGGCCAGCCAAAGCAGAAAATTATCAACCTCAATTCGCAAAGCTGGAGAGTTGGTTATTAATGAATAGAGACCAAGCTACCGGCTTGCCTCACAATCATGTCGGAGACGACAGGTTTGAAAACTGGGCAATTACCTACGACTCGGCTGTAGTTACGCTTGCTTATTTTGCTACCGGCAGGATAAACGACGCAAAAAGAATCCTCGATTTCTACTATATACAAACGCCTAATGCCTGGCGGATAGGAGGAATTATTGAGGCTGTGAATCCTACTAATCCTGCCTTAGGAGAAGACTGGTTAGTAAGAACCGGCTCAAACCTCTGGATGGAGATAGCTGCCTTTTATCTTTATAAAGCAACAGGCGAAACCAAGTATCTGGAACTTTTAAAGAAATTAGCTGATTTTGCTGTTTCTCTGCAGAACAATAATGAGAAAGATCCTAATTTCGGAGGGATTCGTTTGGGTCCTCAAGAAGAAGGACATGTGGCAGGCGATCAGCACCTTGGTTACGACCAGAATCAGCCGAGTTTCTATGAGATATTTGCCACAGAGCATAATATAGATGCATACGCATTATTTAATATGCTTTACCAGGAAACAAAAGAAACAAAATACAAAGATTCAAGAAATAAGGCTTTGCATTGGCTTAAAAATGTGGGATACAACAAAGAAGAGCATAGGTTAAATCGCGGCTATAAGCGCGGGCTTGACCCTGTTGTTGCTACAGATATACATTCCTGGGGAATTTCAGCGCTGGGTGTAGATGTGTTAGATACCTTTGAGCCGGGTTTGGCAGAAAAAATAATTGATTTTATTGAAAAGAATTGTCTGTCAGAGACCTCTTATACCAAACCAAATGGCCAAAAAGTGAAAGTTAAAGGAGCTGATTTTGTAGACTATAAAACTGCTGCTAGTTTAGGTAGGAAACCCCTGGTATCTCCTGAATGGACCTTCCAGTTAATTAACGCTTACAGAAGATTGGAATCCGATTTTAGACTGCGCGGAGATATCCAAAAAGAAGCCAAATATAGACAGAAAAGGCAGGAATTAATAAAAGGCATGTTAGCCTTGGCAATCGAGTCAGAGAATACCTTAGCTTACGCTTATGCCACACAAGCAGAGGCAGCAATAGGCCATGAATATAATACGCCCAAAGAAGGTAATTTGAGCACGAGAGGCGTGGCTTATGGAATTCTTGCTTTGAGCGGATTCGATCCTTTGACTAGTCCGACAGACAAAGGCACTAAGAACTATGTTTTGAATTCCTTTGTTTTTATGCCGTTTTTAATTGGCAGCGTTTCATTTACTCAATTTGATCCATTTATTAATTGGTTAATCAGCTGCTTATCAATAATTATTACTGGCATGGTTGTAATCAAGAATCGGTTAACACAACAAATATTGTTACCTTTAGATATTTATGATGTGGCACGAAGCCAGCCGCAAGAGAAACCAAAGGACGTCTTGATACCAATGATAATTCAAAAAAGAACCCGAACTTCTAGACCCTTTCCGAGCCAAGAAGGACAGTGTCCCTAAAACAGGGGCAGAATTAATTTTTCGAAAATAAATCTGACGCCGGTTTTTAAAAAATCCTTCTCATCGCAGAAAATCTGTTGTCTCTGATTTCCCCGTGTGATAATATGATAACAGCCACCTGTGATTAACAAGCGTGGACCTGTAGGCATTTTTACCACCCCCTGATTTAATAGACGTGTGCAAAAAGACGCTTTTAAACACAACGTGGGTACAGTTTCCCTATTAGCGTGGAAAGTGTCTGGAGAGTTGCAAAGAATACGAACGCCAAATTGACCGGATGGTGTATGAATTGTATGGCTTAACTGAAGAAGAGATAAAAATAGTTGAATCGGGTAGATGAATAAAAGTTATGAATGATATAAGAATCAATACATTGGAACATTTGAAATATGTTGACCCAGCTAAAGTTATTCCGCAATTAACAGAAGTTATGACTTTGGCCGCTGTAAGTAATCTTCCAGACAAAGTTAAAAATTTGAGAACGAATAAATTGCGTAGGCATCGCGAAAGATGGATAGCTGCTTTATTTTGTTATGGCCAAAGTAGATTATTAAATACACCCATATTTGTTTCGCCTTATGAGGCCTCTGATTATGACGCGGTTTCAAAGTGGTATCAAAACAATACACTGTATTATGCACCTATTCAAATAAAAGAGGTGATCTCGGAAGATTTAAATCCTTATACAGGTATTAATCAAGAGATCGCAAAATTAGAAAAATACACTTCTTCACAAGATTTAGTAGTCGTTATTTATGTTAACCGTAATGAGCGACTCGAAGTTCCTAAAGTTATCGTCCCTAAGTTAAATATATCTCAATTATGGATTATGGGCGCATGTGTTCCAGATTTAACTAAATGGTTCATAGCAGGAGATTTTCTTAAAAAGACAAGTATATTTATATTTGATTATCCTTTTTAATAGAAGTTAAACGTTAAACAATTAATAAACCATAAGACCGTTTCTTGCTAACTTTATATGTAATAGCAGGTTTTGTTAGAAGCGTCCCCAAGCAAAACAAGCCCGCTTCTAATTTTGGATAATAGAAATGCCCAGAAATTGACACTGTTAACTTAAAATGAAAACACCGAAAACCATCTATCTGGTAGAACAGCCTTGAATCCCGCTACTTCAGCAGGGCTTTTAAGCCCCAAGGAAGTATGTGGCCTGAAGTAGTTGTAGTATACA
>Ga0272448_1007796_pt1 | contig 11258 bp, 17 predicted proteins | sample YNPCB0191_FD_202220 | JGI IMG/M metagenome (GOLD analysis project Ga0272448, IMG submission 202220) | Hot spring sediment microbial communities from Yellowstone National Park, WY, United States - YNP-CB-019-1 | ecosystem: Environmental > Aquatic > Thermal springs > Hot (42-90C) > Sediment... | reverse complement strand
TGGCCGGCTCACTCACCTGCAACATCTTGAGCCGGAACTGCGCGCCGTACTGGGCCTGAATGGGCGGCAGGACGTTCTCCATCACATAGTGGCAATGGGGACACGTGTCTGACCAGAATAGCACCGCATGCACGACCGGCTGTTCGGCCGGCGCGGGGTGCGCAAAAGTCATCATACAGGCTATCAGTATGAGACAGCCCAGCTTACTGAAATGTGACATGCTGTCTTCCTCCTGCTATGCCATACGTGCAAATCTGGGAAGCCGAGATCCCACTCGTTCAGAGCTGACCTCTCTCCAGATGGCTGCGCAACTCTTTGCGCCGAATAGCCTGTACCTGCACCCAGATCACCTCCTTCAGAAAGCGCAACGCCTGCGCTTGGTCGTTATCAGCCAAGATCATCTGCAATTGCAGCTGGTCTTGCTCGTTCAGGGTCACGGCCACTGTTGCAGTCATAGTCCTCTCCTCGCATTATTCTCACAATCGGTTGCCTGGCAAATCTAGCGGCAACGCTTACGCAAGGCGGCCTCCACTTTCTTGGCGATCACCTGGCTGACGAATTGCATGATTTCCTGCTGGTTGCCGCGGCGAGCCAACTCGGCCACCATGTGCACTTCTTCCGCGCTGAGGATGATCAGCACCTTGGCGATGCGCTCATTGGCCATCACATACCTCGTTCCAGGATGGTCTTGAGCGCCTGGGCGGCATAGGTGATGTCCTGCCCTGTGTTAAAGTAACCCGGGCTGAAGCGCAGCGCACCGTCCTCCAGCGTACCCGCTGTGCGGTGTGCCTGCGGGGCACAGTGTAACCCGGCGCGTGTAGCCACATCGAAGACCCGATCCAGCACCTCGGCCAGTTGTTCCGGCACGTAGCCCGTAACGGCCACCGACACGACTGCCGTACGGTGTGCCAGGTCGCGCGTTCCCAGCAGGTGCAAACCTGGCACCCCTTCTAGCGCATCGAACAGTTGCCGGGTCAGTTCCATTTCGTGCGCGCGGATGGTCTCAACACCTTGCTGCTGCACGAAGCGCACTCCCGCCAGCAGTCCGGCAATGCCGGCCGCGTTGTGGGTGCCAGGTTCCAGCCGCAAGGGCAGCTGTTCAGGCATATCCTCTGATTCCGATTCGACGCCCGAGCCGCCCTCAAGCCAGGTCTCCAGCTGCAACCCGGGGCGCACTACCAGTCCCCCGGTGCCATGCGGCCCGTAGAGGCCCTTGTGCCCGGCAAAAGCTAGCAGGTCAATATGCATGGCCTGCACATCGATCGGGCAGGCACCGGCGGTTTGAGCGGCATCTACCAGAAATAGGATGCCCCGCTCGTGCGCCAGCTGGCCGATTGCGGCGATCGGTAGCAGAGTGCCCAGCACGTTGGAGGCATGGAGCATGGCCACCAGCCGGGTATTGCTCCGTATTGCAGTGGCCACGTCAGCCACGTCCAGACTGCCGTCCGGCGCGCAGCGTACCACGCTCAGCTCTACCCCGCCGCGCTTTTCGAGAGCTTTGAGCGGTCGCCACATAGCGTTGTGTTCCACCGACGAGGTGATGACATGATCTCCCGGTCGCAGCACGCCTTTGAGCGCCATGTTGATCGCCTGTGTGGTATTCATGGTGAACACTACGCAGGTGGGATCGGGGGCATTAAACAAATCGGCTAACGCAGCCCGCGTTTCATCGGCGATACGGGCGGCTTCCTCTTCACGCTGGTGGCCGCCGCGACCGGGTGTAGCACCCACTTGACGCATAAAGTGGTCAACCGCCTGATAGACAGTCTCGGGTTTAGGCCAGCTGGTGGCCGCGTTATCCAGGTAAGTACCCATCATTTGCCCCATCAGCTTGCTCGTTCCAGTCCGTAGCCAGTCCACGTTGACGCGCAGCGGCGCGCACGCGCGGCACAATCACCCGATAGAAGAACTCAACCGCGCCGGGCGTATCGCGATCCATCACCACTTGCTTGAGCTCGATGATCTCGGTTGGTTCGAGCACCAACCAGATGTGCTGAGCTTGCGGTGGCCCGGGTAACAGCGGCGGACCAACCCTTTGCGTCACCGCGGCAGTCCTGGCCCCCACATCTGGAACGGGGCGACGGTTCTTGGTCATTAGCCCTTCAAACGTTCTAATGTTTGCAGTAGGGCCTGCACCACCGTCTCCAGATCCTCATCGGTGTACTCCAGTGATGACTTCTTGGTAATCCCACAGTCATTCACCAACGTCAGCGAAGCATCGGGTGTATAGCCGGCCTGCTCCACGATCTTGCGCGCGCAATTGACAGCACAACCGTCCACGGTCACGATGTACTTGGCCTGATCTGTGGCCTTCAGCACGCTGGGAGCCTGGGTGGGTAGCCCGCCCAAACAAAAGACACACGCGTTAGGGCGCCCCAACCGCTTCATGACTTCCAGCCCAGCCAAGCCGGTCAGCACCCCCGTATTGGACATGCCGCCAAAACACACGAACAATGCCGTCTCAGGCGTCCCGCCAGTGTTGCTACTCATAGTTGATCGTCTCCTTTGCTTGAAAAAGTCTTAAGTAAGTCTGGAGGTTAGGTGGGCATAGCCCACTCTCCTGTAGCAACTTATAGAGGTAATGAATCATACATATGCCTAAGTTGTTGAAGCCTGTATCACAGGCTTGACACCCCAGCTCAAAGCGAAGCACACTCACCGAGCCCAGAGCCATGGCGGAGACTGCGATGCGTTCGGGGTGAACCCAGCTGCCCCAGCCGAAGGCTGTGCCCAACGTAGACAGTTCGAACACGGCCTGGCCTCTGCAACGTTCCCCTTGCTGTGCTATGGCCAGATCCAGCTTCACCCGGCCATGTGTCAGGATACACAGGGAGGTATCTTGAGGTTGCAGGATGACCTGTCCCGGCGCATAAGTGCGCGGACGGCCACACCTGGCCAATGCCTGCCGGTCTGCCTCAGTCAGCCACGCCAGTTGCGGGCAGCTGCGTATGACCTGGATCACCCTGCCGGTCACGTGATTCCTCTCCCGCTTGCGGTGTTTCCATGCCTTAATGAAGCTGGCTGCACTTTAGCCCGATGTCTCCTCGTTGGCCGGCAGGCCAAATTGCTCGATAGCATCCAGCGCGTGTGCGGCGTACACTGAAGCCGGGCCACCTCCCATCAGGATGGCCACGCCGATGGTCTCCAGGAGTTCCTGGCGGGAAGCACCGGCGGCTACAGCGTCGTGTACGTGATAAGCGATGCAACCCTCGCAACGAACAACGATACTGATAGCCAGTGCCATCAGCTCTTTGGTCCGAGCGCTCAGCGCACCGTCTTCCATAGCTTTCTTATGCAACCGTGCGAACCCACCCATCGGGCCAGGCAACTGCTGGCCCAGTTGTGCCAGACGCTGTTCGAGGTGCTGATGGTAAGATACATAATCTGTGATCATAAGGCTTTCCTTTCTCAATCGCCAGGTTGGAGCGGCCCTATGCCTGGCTGTCTGTTGTCTTATCGCCCACGTGTTGCGCGCGGCCCAGCCATTGCCACCACTCATCCAGGAGTCTGATCAACGCCTGGCGTTCTCGCTGGACTGCCCGACACCGATCGTCACACGCGCTTGCTTCAGGATTGTTGCCAAGCACGTCTGCCAGCTGTCGGTCGGCTTGCCGCAGCCGCGTGCCTATTATGCACTCCAGATGGCTGTGCTTGCGTTCGGCTGCTTTCAGTAGCTCACTTGCCAGCTCGGCTTCACGCTGTAACAAGCCCAGGTGATGGTTGCGGTTGGAAATATGCCTCACTGCGGCAGATTCTTCCTCGACCGATCGTCGCACCATCTCGTCCATTTCAACCTGCAAACGCTGTTCCCGCTGCTGCAGGAACTCAGTCTCCATATCATACCAGCGGACTTCACTGGCATCTCTTTGAGTCAGCTCAGAACGACAGATCACGCTAGCTCGCTTCCACACGCTGCCTCACGGGCAGTTCGGGTCAGCCTCAAGTGCCGGCCGGCAGCGGTTTGGGTTTCGCCGTCTCAAAAGCAAAATCCAGGGTTAAGGTTACGCCGTCGGTGACTTTGAGCACGCCGGGTACCTCAGGCAGCGCTACATCAAAGTCTGACAGCCGCAACACGGTGGTGGCTTGGCCGGTCAGACGATCCACGCTGAGTGTGGCCGTGACATCCCAAATCACTGGCCTTGTCACCTGCTTCAGAGTGAGGTCACCCACCAGTTGAAACTGTACGGGTTCGCCTGGCCGCGCAAGGGCGGGGAAGTGGTCAACTCGCGTGACCACGAACCTGGCGAATGGGAAGCGTGCTGTCTCGAGCCAGTCGGTGCGTAGTGCCTCATCGCGCTCCTGGTTATCGCTGTGGAGTAGCCGCAGATTGGCCAGGAACTCACCGAACTGGCTGGCGGCTGGATCATCGTAGTCCAGCGTGAGATAACCGTCCAGCTGACTGGTCTTACCTGTCACCGTGATCACCTGGCTGTCCTGATTGAGCAGTGTCTGGTTGACAACGTAACTCAAGCTTGACCCACCCGGTACCATCAGAAAAGTCTGGCGGATGCCAGTGGCCGGCCGCGGTTCGAGGGTGGCCGTGGCGACCGGTGTCGGTTGGGTCGCCTGTGCACATACCGCCGGTGAGGGATCGAGCCAGGCCAAACTGCTCGCGCCTGCCAGTAATAAGAACAGGCCTATACCTGCCAACGATAGCATTCTGTTCATTTGTCCTCTCCCTGCTTTCTGGCACCAACCTCATCAAGCTGTGCTCATGCCTGTTGTGCAACGATAGCAAGTCCACAGCATTCAGTCACGCACAAGCCGCAACCATTGCAGAGAGTTTCATCTATGACGATGCGGCCACCCAGCGGCTCAGCCTCGTCAGCCAGGTAACGAATGGCACCGGTCGGGCAGATCGGAATGACTTTGCAGATGTCTTTCTGGGCCGGACACTTCTTCTTGATTACGTAAGGCTTCAAGTTCTGATCACCCATCAACGTTGAATGTGAACCTCCTATCTAACCTGTGTCTGGCCCTGCACGCGCAACAGCTGGCTGTTCAGATAGCGATAGAACAGACTGGCGGTGAGCATTTGCACGATGAAGGCCAGCGCTACCGGCAGCCCCGCCAAGTTTGAAAAGCTAGCAAAGGCCAGCCCCACGGCAATGGGCAAGTTTTTCATACCTGAGGAGTACGTCACTGCGATCCGCTGTTCCCGACTGAACGCATAACGTCCCAGCCAGTGCGGCACCAGGAACCCCAACGGGAAGATCAACACCACCGCACCTAACAACGCCGGCACCAACGCCCAGCGGGCGGCGATCAAAGGTACGTTGACATTGCAGACAGTAAACATCAGCAACACCGCCGTCAGGGCCGACAACGCCGGCAGCAATGGCAGGTAGGGCTTGATCTCCCAGAAGCGATCGGCCAGCCAACGCGTGGCCAGACCCAGCAGCAGCGGGATCAGCAGGATAACCATCAACTGCTGGAACATGGCCCACGCGTCGATCCGCACAGAGGAACCAGCCAGTAACACCATCAACGGCGGGATGAGGAATGGCCCCAACACCATGGTCAGGGCGTTGATGGCCATTCCCAACGGGACGTCGCCTTTGAGCAGCGCTGTCCATACCGCTGCCATCCCCGCACAGGGTACCACTCCGACCAAGATGATCCCGGTCGCCAGCTGCGGGTCACTCACCAGCAGACGCGCCAGCACCCAGCACAGTAGCGGCATATAGGCGAAGTTAAGCAGCAACCCGGCCGCTACCGCACCGGGTTGGCGCGCCACCAAAGCAAACTGGCGTGGGGTGATGGTGAAACTGATGAACAGGATCATCAGGAAGGTAAGCAGCTGCGAATAACCTTGTAGCACCTTGCCGGGGACAGTAGTCAGAAGGCCCAGCAACAGGCCGACGACGACCGTGACCAGAATGATCACGGTGTAGTGCTTGCGCACGAATTCAGCGCCGTATAGTAAGGGTCTCATAGCATCCCGCCTCAACTCGCCGCTCCGCAGGACGGTCAGTGTGCCCTGAGAGCACATCTGGCCTGCGGTCTATCGCCTCGACCGCAAACACAACAAGAGCATCGGCCTGCCGGGCAGACGTCCCCCCAAGGTTACTTATCGCAGCCACTGGGACAGGACTACTTGGCTTCCTGCAACCAACCGATGATCTCCTCTTTGCGAGGCACGCGCCCGGACATCTTGAGCTGCTCGTTGATGACCAGGCCCGGCGTACTGAGCACCGAGTAGGCCGTGATAACAGCCACATCACTCACGTGCGTTATAGTACCCTCCAGGCCCAGCTCAGTGAGCGCTTCACGCGTCAGCTCCTCCACGCGCTTACATTTGGGGCAGCCACTGCCCAGGATCTTGATGTCTACAGCTTTCATCTCTACCTCCATATAGATTTGACAGGATTGTGTTATTGCCGAGTCGTGGTCACCCAGACACCCAGCGTATCGATCATAAAGAACATCGAGAGGCTCAAGGGGAAAAACCTTGCTCTTCGCTGTGGTCTCAGCACCAACCCGGCTCTATAGCGCACGTTCCACCCTAAGGTGTCCTTGCTTTTGGTAATACCCCTACCTGTTGGCGACGGCTGATCAGATACAAGCCCAACACCAGGACGATCAGGAATGCCGCCAGGTACCCGCCCAGCAACCACACGCTGGTACCGTCTACATAGGCGCCGTAGATCAGCCCGGCCACAGTGCTGAACAAAGCCACCCAGGCGACATACGTCCAACTCTTGGTGCGACCGATGATGACAGTCAACATCAGGATGCTTTGCAGGCTGAGCTCCGGATCAGCCATCAGGTAGGCCAAGAGTGGGCCGGGGTGCATGCCCAGCCCCAAGAACATCTTGGCGATGGGCACCTCGACCAGAGTAGGGAAGTACATAAAGACCCCGAAGGCTACGCCGACCAAGGCCCCCGGCAGGTTATTGCTGCCGGCGATGGCCTGTATCCACTCTGGCTGGATCAGGCGGCGCGCAATCCCAACTCCAAATACGCCCACGACCAACAGCGGGAAAATCTGGCGCACAAACCGCCAGGTCTCCCACAGCCATTGCTGCATCTCGTACGAATCGAAGTAGCGGCGCGCCATGTAGAGGATGGCCGCCATAGCCAGTACAACGCCGAACAGCTTACCGGTCAGGTACACCTCCAATCCGGCAGCGGTGGGCTCCAAGCGCGCAGCGGCTACCACCAGGGTAAGCGCCACCAGGGCCAGTGCCACCCACGTCCAGCCGTTGTAACCCTGGTCCACCTTGCCCAGTCCCCGCCAGGCAGTCAGCCCGATGAGTACCAGCAATCCGATAAGAATGGCGCCCTGTGCGCTCACCCCCTCTTCACCTTTGGCAGCATCGAAAGGTATCAGGCGGAAGAGGGTCTGCTGAAAACCGTCCATGCCTGATACCGGCAAGGTAAAGCTGGCGTACGAGTCGAGCAGAGCCGGCACCTTGAGTGTCCCAAAGATCAACAGGGCAGCCATAAGGATCAGAAAGATCAGGGTCGCCCGTCTCAGGCCACCTCGTCCGGCGAAACCCGCGTCGGCCGCCTCAGCGTGGGCGATGTCCTCGCGGCTGAAGATGAGGGCCATGATCATGCCGATGCCCACCCCAAACGCCAGCGAGAGGATGATGCGGGCCAGTGCAAATTCGCCGCCGATGGCGACTCCCGTGTAGGCCAGGGCGAGGATGTTGCCGGCCGGGGCGAAGAAGAGAAAAGTGATGGCCGGCCCCAGCCCTGCCCCTTTGCGGTAGATGCCCGCAAACAGAGGCACGATGGTACACGAGCACACGGCCAGGGTGCTGCCCGCCAGAGCAGCCGCCGGATAGGCCACGTACTTGGGCGCCCGGCGACCCAGGAAGCGTGTCACCGCTTCTTTGGGCACCAGCGCCGACAAGCCCCCTGCGATGAAAAAAGCCGGCACCAGGCAGAGTAACACGTGAGCAGCCAGGTAAGCAGCCAGGTTGCCCAGCCCGCTTTGAAATAGGTATATCAGATAACTTCCTGTGTCCATAGAAATCCTCCAACTTCCAAGCCAGCTTCAAGAATTCGAATCTGTGCTTGGGTCGACCACCGCCTTGCAGCACCAGACCGATGATGTCAGCGCTGCCCAGCCGCAACAGGCCGAAGGCTGCTGCACCATCCACTCCGCAACTGACAAACGCGGGAGCGATCAGAAATGGCGCTAGCCTGACCGACGGGGAAAGGGTAATTGCCGGCCGTCATACGGCATCTGTCGTCTCTGGCGCACAGTCTACTGTGGCAGACAAGGTTTCCACCACCGACACATGTTACAGTCTGTTCTCGCTGACCAGCGTCAGGCCGCTTTCCCGAATCAGGGCGCGCACTTGCGACAGGAAGACCTGAATGTCTTCCTGTTCAGTTGACGTGATTTCGAACGACATAAATGCTGGCGTTTTTTCCGTCAGGCCCTTGACCGTTGGCACCTTCATCTGCAAGTTGATAAAGTCATAAGGCTTGTCGCTGACCAACTCTTCTAGTTTGACCAGGAAACGTTTGTCGCAGAATTCGCCCGCGACCTCCATGCGCGCCCGCGTGGTCAACAGAGCGACGGCTTCTTCGGCTGCTGCCCGCGCCTTGACGGCATCCAACCTGGCCTTCTTGTCTTTCGACTCTTGGCGCACAACCTTAAATATCTTGTGTTCGCGCTCCAGTTTCCAGATCAAGTCTCGTCCCGGAAAGCTGATCGCTTCGACTGGGCAGACCGTGCCGCATGTACTGCACCCGACCATGCAGTTGAACGGATTCTCCACAACGGCCTTGTTATCCTGTATGTCGAACACGCTGCGGCCGCAAGTGGCAAAGCATAGCGTGCAACCGATACAAGTGTCAGCGTCTACCGTGGGATACCACGGGATATCCTGGCGCGGAATACCGTGCCACGTTTGTTGTTTGAGATCTTCTGCCATATCACACATACCCCTTTCAGCCAGTGTGCTTCATCTACGCGTTTTCTGCGCAGGGTATGCACACGATCTTGCCGTTCTTGATCCGCGCGTAGCGTTCCACCGCCACTTCGCCGCACTCGGCGCAGATAATGGTGTTGAAGTCGTGTGGTCGAGCTGGCGGAGGATCATGTTCCTTCACCGGCTCAACGATAAACAACTCGTGGACGGGCGCGCTCAAAATGTCCCTGATCAGGGGTTCGGATAGAGCTGCGTCGATCCCAGAGGCAGGCACACCCTGCTTACGATACCCAATGAACTCGGATTCTTTGCTGCGCTGTATCGTCTCCGGGCGGGCCACTACTCGCACGCTACGCCGGGTCTTGTTGTCGATCAGCGTCAGGGCGAATTTGCCATAACCCAGCTTTTGAATGTTACCCTTGCCAAACGTGCAACCCGTTGCCATTTGCACACCGTCGCCGTAACACGTCGCACAGTGGTCGCGGTCAATCTCGACCAGCGCAGTCAGCTGGCTGTCGGCTGCCCGCGGCACGCCCAGGGCTTCTAACGCGGCGAGTCCTGCGCGCAAGCCCATTGGCATTGCCGGGCATTTGTGGCCGTGTAACAGCAGTCCTGCTCGGTACAACTCATCGTTCTTGTCCATACTGTATTTCTCTCCTTAGTTTGCCTGTCTTGGTCGGACGTTACCCGCCGTATCCAGAACAGGGAATACAAAGTGGCTGTCCATTCTTCATACGGATATACCGTTCGTAGACGAATTCACCGCATACGCTGCACTTGAACTTTTGGAAGGAATGCTCGGGAGGCTTGTAGTCGAAATTGGGTTTCGACTCTACCTGATACAGTACATCGTCGGGCTGTGCATATACCCATTCGATGACCTCGTCCACTACTGCAGCAGGGATCTCGGAGGGTTCGATGCCGCGTCGCCGGTAGGCAAAAAACTCAAATCTTCCCAGAGCGTCAATAAAGTCGGACTTGAGCGCAAAACGTACCGCGCCCTTATGCGGGCTGTAGAAGGTCGCAGCGAGTTTGCCATACGAGGTTTTGGCCATCAGCACCTTGCCATAAGTTGCGCCGGTGGCGATCTGCAGGCCATCCATCATACACGTCATCGGATGGCCTTCGCCCAATTCGGGAAAGACGAATAAGCCGTGATCCTTCACACGCTCGACACCAAGATATTCCATCGCAAGCCTGCCCATACGGTAGCCAATTGGCATAAATGGACAGCGGTGTCCGTGGAATTCGAAGGCCCATCCCGGTAGGATGTATTGAGTAGTCATTCGCTCTGCTCCTTTCCGCTTACTTGATCAGGTCCAAAGTCATTTTGGCGGCAATGAGCCATAACACGATGCCGATTACTTTCTTCAACTGTCCGCTCGAAAGCCTGGTTTTCACGAGCTGTGAGCCAGCAATGGAACCAGCTGCTGCCATCACTGCTGTAAGACCGAGGAACAGAGGATCAAGGCCACCCAACGTGGCATGGCCCAGAAAACCGGCCAACGACGAGAAAACCACCACCAGCGCAGTGGTTCCTGTCGCTACCTTGGCATCCAGACCAATCCAGTTGAGCACCGGTACTACAAAGTTACCGCCACCCACTCCCAGCAACCCCCCCAGAAAACCGGCCACACTACCCACGCCGGCTCCAGCACCGACCTCAACGGCACGGCTGAGCGGTTGCTGCCGCTTGCGCGCCTGATAGAACAACATCATTGCCCCGGCAAACACCAGAAAGGCTGTGAACAGGCCAAGCAAGAGTTTCTGATCCACAAAGGGGGTCATGCGCGCGCCGAAAGGAGCCAGGAGCACTGCCATAACTACCACGGGCAGGGCCATTCGCCAATGGATCAGTTTGCCGCGCCAGTAGTTGATCGCGGCAAAGAGGAGACTGACCACATTTAAGAACAACGCAGTGGGCACAGCTTCCGCCAGTGGCACCCCCAAATAGTAGAACAGGGGCACGAACAAGAACGCTGCCCCGACCCCGGCCATTGCCAACAGGCCGGAGAACACAAACACGGCAATTGCACTCACCAAATACAACATTGGGTCCCCTCTCAGTCCACTTATCCTACTCAGTCTATACTCTCGATGTCTCGGCCATAGCGTTGAGCAAGCAAATCCGCCAAAGTCCTGTAAACCATGATGATCGCCAGTTACGCCAGGATGACATCCTGAACGATTATCAGGGCAGCGACGCCCAGAAGCACAATGCCGAACACAATTCTTACTGCCCGTGATCTCATCCGACCAGCCATCAGGCGCGAACCAAGCTGGCTACCAACCAGCACGGCCAAGACACAGGCGATCCAGATAACCCAGCGCGGCTGGGCTGCTGTGGCTAGGTGGGACACGAAGCTA
>Ga0272448_1007792_pt1 | contig 11261 bp, 14 predicted proteins | sample YNPCB0191_FD_202220 | JGI IMG/M metagenome (GOLD analysis project Ga0272448, IMG submission 202220) | Hot spring sediment microbial communities from Yellowstone National Park, WY, United States - YNP-CB-019-1 | ecosystem: Environmental > Aquatic > Thermal springs > Hot (42-90C) > Sediment... | reverse complement strand
GTCGGGTCATCAAAAGGGATAAGCCCAATCCCGGGAACAACACTATGACCTTTCTTCTCAAAAAATCCAAGGTATAAACTTCTTATCTCCGAACTCTTCACACATCATCTCCTTTTAAGTATCTAAACTACGGCTTCAGAAAGCTCTGAAATTCTTGTATATCAATGGTTTCCAGATGCTGCGTTTTTAGATTTCACCTCCACCCCCTGAAACCCTTGAGCAGTGCGGGTGGCTGCCGTGAAATCTGGAAACAAAGACAAAACCAAATCGGCATGGCGAATGCGTTTCTGCTTAACCCAGGTGCCGTCTTTCTGGATTTCGCAAATATCTCCTTCATCTCCGACAACAAAGAGAGTTCCACGCTGGTGATAAAAAAACAGTCTCTTTGCGTTATCTTTCATAATAAATCTCCAAAACTGAATTTCGTATAAAGTCCCGACAAACACCGCCGTTGCTTTTACCGCCTATCAACAAATCAATTTTTCTTGAGGCAAAAACAATGGAACAACCACTATTATTCTTTTCAACAAAGGGAGTGTCAGTATTTGCCGTGTTATGTGCAGTGCAATTTCTCATTCAGATTTCTCAGGTTCTTGATGTTCGACCTCGTCTTCTGAGTCAAGGTCAGAACTCTCTCCCAAATACTTGGTTACTTCCTGCTGTGGGAGTACCTCGACACTCCTCAACTTGCGTTCAATCGTACGAGACTTTTGACTTACCTGCGAAATTTTGTTGCTTGCTGTTTCCAAATTTTTGCGAACGCCGTCGAGGAAAGTACCAAACTTGCCAAATTCGGTTTTTACCGCCCCAAGTAAAGACCATACTTCACTTGAACGCTTCTGAATAGCGAGTGTTCTAAAACCCATTTGCAGACTATGAACAAATGCAGCAAAGGTTGAAGGGCCCGTAACATTTACGTGAAAGTCTTTTTGAAGCGATTCAAAAAGAGCGGGATGCTTTACCACTTCAGCATACAATCCTTCAAATGGTAAGAACATAATCGCAAAGTCGGTGCTGACGGGAGGATTGATATACCTCTCCTTTATGTCTTTTGCACACGACTTGATTGTTTTCTCTAATTCTTTATTTGCGGCATCGATAAGAATGGGATCAGCCTTTTCATAAGCATCAAGAAGGACCTCGTAGACTTCACGGGGAAATTTTGCATCGACAGGAAGCCAGATGAATTGTGCTTCAGTATCCTTTGACGGAAGTTTGATTGCAAACTCGACATTTTCTCTGCTTCCTTCCTTTGTGACAACGTTCTTTGCATACTGTTCGGGAGCCAATATTGCTTCAAGAATCATTTCAAGTCTATATTCCCCAAGAGAACCTCGTGCCCTCACATTTGAAAATACTTTCTTGAGATCGCCAACGCCGGTAGCGAGGGTCTGCATTTCCCCAAGCCCTCTTTGAACCTGTTCCAATCGTTCACTCACGATTTGGAATGATTGTCCAAGCCTATCTTCCAAGGTCTTGTGCAGTTTTTCATCGACGGTCTGACGCATCCGTTCGAGCTTATCATTGTTGTCTTCTTGGATGGATTTTAGCTTAACTTCAACAGTGTCCCGCATCTTTTCCAAACGTTGCTCTGTTGAACGAAGAAGTTCGTCTTGCTTCGTTGTAAGACCATCAAATTTCTGTTTTTGCAGGTCATTGAACTCTGAAACACTGTTCTTAAACTGCTCTTGGAAAGATTTGAGGGACGCCGCCAACTCATCTCGATTGTGCTTCGCTGAGGATTCCAATTTCTCTTGAAAAGAATCAAGCCGAGATGCCAACGTGTTTGTCAGTTGAGTTAACTTGTCCTCGGTTGTCTGGGTTAACGTAGTCAAATTCTTTGCGAAGGTTTCTAATTGATTCTTCTGCATATCAGCTATTTGACACATTCTGGTTGATACTGATTCGCCTAACGTGTGGAAGGAATTGGTGATTTCTTGTCGTGTTTCTTCCGAGAGCCGGTTTGTTTCCTCTCGGTTTCTTGAAAGTTCATCTCTGAGTGTCGAGTCCAGTTTTGTAATTCCCTTATCCATATTATCAAGAGAAGTCTGTATAGGATGGAAATCAACTTGGGATGATTTCTGCTGTGCTCGAAATCCAAGAATCAGATTACCAATGAGTAACAGTATTATAAGCAATAGTAGTCCTTCTACCATTTTAACTCTCCGTTCTTAGAAATTGCATTGCACATAACTCGTTCATAGACGAAGTATTTCGTATATCCCACCTCTGACTGAACTGCCAGGATTCTCTATTTTTTGCTAATTTTCTCATTCCGCACCATTTGTGTTTCTGATTTTAGTTTTCATACCGATATTATTATTCTATATATCTGTAATTAAAAGTCAAGCAAAGTTTATTTAACGTTTCCAGTGTAAAAGAAGTTTTTGCGAAGTAAAAATTTGGGTGAGTGCCGTAAGGCACAAACCTTTTATGCTGTGTTAAGCAATGCAGTGGCTGATTATAAAATCTCTCCATAATCCACCTCAATTCCATCGTCAATCTTTCTATAATAGATAATTTTAGTCTCTATGTGCTCTGGTAATGCGGCTTTCAGTTCATAGGTATGTGGCTTTATAAATACTGGAATGTCTCCAATGTAACCATCTATCCCTTTTGACTCTTCGTCAGGTTCTGCCAGCCTATAATTTGTTCCTTTTATTTCTGCACCTTTTTTCAAGATTGCTTCCTGAAATCTCAGCCCTGCGAAAGTCTTCACAATTACCAAATTTCTTACCTATTGTTCAACAGTAGCTCGGTCAATTTTATTCAAAGAATTTTTAAGTTCTTTCAATTTCTGGAGTATCTTCTCCGTGGCATTCTTTATTGCATCAGGTTTTTTCTTCGAGTACCACTCTTCCCATTCGCGTAGTGTCTTCCCTTCAAATTCCTGAATAAGCTCGCTCATCTGACCTACTACCTTCGGCCTCGTTCCCTGTGCATATTTATTTTATGCCTATCAGGTCATAAATTAGTTGTGCTTTATGAGCTGCTAGTTTAGGAGACTTCGCATCTTTGCATGAAAGTTTTTTATATCTTTTGTTGTGAATCCTCTCTTGAAAAACAATGGCGCTCAATGAACAATTTGTGAGAATAAAGCAAAGTGCATCTTCATGATCAAAGCCATTTTTCAAAAGTAGTCTGAATAGATTATCGAAAGTATAAAGTTCGTATACGATATACAGCTCATTATGGTCTTTTGGAAACTTCTTCAGAAAGTCTAAATTATTTTTTCTTTCTTCCATTTAAATTACCTCTTCAAATTTGTAATGGTATTTGTAATTGTTCTCTCTTTAGGTGCAAGTATAACTCCAAATAACCCAAAACTCTCGAGCCCAAGGTTGTTAACATCACCCTATCCCAAGGAGATTTAGAAATCTTTATTCTTTCTACCAATTCTAATTCCTCACACTGATTACAAGTGAACGATAGAAGTTCTCTTACAGTAGTCCACCGGTATGTTTTACCAAATAGGGAGTTAATAAACTTTAATTTTTCTAGATCTTCAGATGTACCGGTCTTAGGTAACCAATCACCATTTGTAAGATGAACAAATCTGAGGAAATAGTATATGTTCACTTTGCTTTTAGTAAAAACTCCGTTTGTTAAAACTTCTAATAAGACCCTCCTTTGTTCAGTGCTCAGATCGGGCATAGTAGCTCTTGACTGAATTATCTCAGCATTATAATTATCCCTAAACCGCTTGCCATAATCTGTTAATCCTATCATTCCATTTTGCTTTTCTTCTATCAATTCAAAATACTTTGCCAACGATGTATATACTCCGAAACTTGTTCTGGCCCTGAAAACACCTCTTACCTCGGCAAAAGGCAATGCATCTGCATGTTTATCGTAAAAAGGTTTAATAACTTTATTAAGCCAGCGAAGATAGACTACATCCATAGCCACAGGTAGGCCGAGGTATATCCCTGTGGTTTTACTAAGCTCTTCTAAACATTTTTTATATAGCTCCTGAACATCTAAAATTGAATAAGTTTTTAGGATGATCCCTAATTTCTCACAAAAATCACGCAATGGTTTTACAAATCTTGGAGGAGTATTTTCTTCATCAAATAAAATAACAAATCTCACGGGCTTTTCTGTGATGAAACCTATATTTTTGTATCTTTTTACCTGTTCGGTACAGTACTCAAATTTAGCTCGATTGTTTATTCCTGTTTCTAATTCTACAATTAATATTTCATTATTCACTGTCTCAAAAGCAAAATCTATTTTCCCCTGCTCAGTAGTATAATTTTCACCAATTTTCCGTTTTAATTCAAAACCAATTTTTTTCTGTAAATATTCAGGTCTCTTTAATAAAACCCACTGAACAAGATTCTCGTTCATTTTTGTACCTCCTTATTGAAACATAGCAAGGTGTTTATCCTGTTTTTCCCCTGGAAAGTTCCAATGCCCTGTAAAATATTGATTCCATTCCTCATCTGTTAATTTTGATTGCTCTTTAATTTCTTTGGTAACCTTTGGGGGATTTCCATATTTCTTAAAAATTACGATGAATTCGTAATCCAATTTGAGGATCCCACTTCTCGGGTAAGGATAAGAACCCATAACAATTGCACCGCCTGTAGTATGGCATGTAGTCACTTTTTGCCATATAATAGTCCCCATATAATCAAAGCCTACCCTCTCGCAAAACTTGATTATTTCTGTCCTTATCGGGATAACTTTATACCTTCCATAATATACAGAACGAGCAAACTGGTCTCCAATGTTGATACACAATCTGCAACCTTTGTGTAATACTCTATGGCACTCATTCCAGACGAGATTAAGATTGTTTATGTATTCCTCGTATGTATCATTAAAACCTATTTGCTTCCCGTTTCCGTAATCCTTCAGTTGCCAATAGGGCGGAGATGTGATGATAAGATGGACTGATCCATCTGGAACCTCTTTCATCCGCCTCGAATCACCAATAATTATCTTATGCCAGGTTTTCATATTTTCACCTTAATATTTTACCATACTTTAAAGCCACCGTTTCGCCTAACAGCTGAGCGTATCTGAAGTTCCGAGCGTAGCGAGGAATTTGGGCGAAGGTGCGAAGCACCGAAGCCAGATACACTCTGTTATCCGCAGCGCACATTTATTATCCCATCAATAAGGCTACAATCTTGCTTAATAAACTGGATGCGAGCATACTACCTGTTGCTCCTTCGAGTATCCTTCTAATCGAACCAAGACACTCCGTTATGATTGTAACCTTTGGCTTTGAAGAAGACATCTGTGCCTCTATTGTCTGAATTTCAGCTTGAATATCGGATTTATGTTGCGACTTAAGGTCAAGTTTATCAATAGATTCTTTCAGCGATTGAATTACTTCCTTAAGTTCCTCATATCTATCTTCATTAATAGTACCAACCTGTGTAGCTTCGGGACTGGCTTGTTGAATTTGTGAGCTTATCATCTGACCAATAGATATTATATTGATTGGTGGAAAGTGGTAAGTGGGTATATCAGGATTAGAGAAGGCTTCCTCAATTTCCCGAACACCCCAGTGTGAAATTCCAATAATACCACCAAGAGTTCGAAACTCAATCAATCCCTCACCCTTAAGATACTGAGCAATGTTCTCAGTTAAGGCGCTGTCAAATCCCAGCTCTTTACCAATTTGAAACATATTGAACCATTTAAACTCATCTCTTCCAGTCAAGTTATACAATTTGTAGAGGAACTGGAAACGTTTCTTTTTCATATCTTCTATTGTGTTCATTTTTTACCTCTCCATTGCATTGCGTATAACGTTCCCAGCATAAAAGAAGTTTTTGCGAAGTAAAAATTTGGGTGAGTGCCGTAAGGCACGAACCTTTTATGCTGTGTTAGGCGCCGCTTCGACATTTTTATCGTCCTTTTTCCTTTTAAATTCAAACAACTTGGGAGCATTAAAACCAAGAGAGAACTCCTTAATTCGTTTTTCCGCCAGTTTTACATATTCATCGTTTATGTCGTATCCAACATAATGTCGCCGGGTTTTTATCGCCGCAATGGCGGCCTGTCCGCTTCCTATAAATGGGTCTAAGACAACCTCTCCTTCAAAAGTATAAAGTTGAATCAATCTATAGGGTAATTCTACTGGAAAAGGCGCAGGATGTCCCACTTTTGTCGCTGGTTCTGCAGCAAACGTCCATACACTTTTGGTAAATTCAAGAAATTCCTCCTTGGAAATTGTGCTCCTTCTGTTAGGAAGAGATTTTCTTGAAAATATGCCTTTAGAAAAAACCAAGATATATTCATGAATATCTCTCAATGTCGGATTTTTGGCAGAAAGCCAGCTACCCCATGCTGTAGAAGGACTGCCACTTGAAGCTTTATTCCAGATGATTTCGCCCCGCATTAAAAAATTTAAATCAAGCATATCCTCTACGATAAAGGCATGAAGAGGAATGTACGGCTTTCTCCCTAAATTAGCTATATTGATACAAACCCTACCTCCTGGGACAAGAACCCTTTTAACTTCACTCCACACCCTTTTCAAGAATGCTCTATACTCATTTAAGGTAAGGTTTTCATCATACTCTTTGCCTACATTGTAAGGAGGGGAAGTAACCACCAAATGAATGCTATTATCGGGTAATTCCTCCATTTTTTCACTCGATTTACAAAGGATTTTATCCATAAACTCTGGCGGGATTGGATTTTCTACATACTTAACTGGTTCCTCTTTGGGCAACCCTTCATACAATCTACTTGTATAAAAGGGAGTGGAGTCGTGATTGATTCTTCCAGGAGAACCAAAAACGCTTGTTTTTGTGCAATTTTTTCTTCGATTAACTTGCATTTAGTCCTCCCTCCATAGGTCAACCCACCTTTTATAGGAGTTAAATTCTATCTCTGTTCTTTGCCAGTTTATTGAGATATTCTTTGATTCATAATCTCCAACTAAACTCGATAAGGCCTCTTTAGTAATTTCAACACCTCTGGGATTTGTTCCAGGTTTTGGAAGTTTAATATAGTTTTCTCTGCCTATTTTATCAAAAAGCCGTTTTTGAGTTGCTAATGGGCTGTAATAAAATCCCCCTGTGTCATTCCAGTTGATTTGGACAAGTAGAATATCGCAATGAGGGTAGTAACTCTCCCGAAATTCTTTTGCTTTCTGGGCATCAACAGTCCATATAAGTTTAACCCCGCCGAAACTTTTACCTGTAATTGTTTTTATAGATACTGGCTCTCCAAACAATTTTGCGTCCACTTCCGGTTCTGTAATGGGAATTTCGGTCTCTACATTTGCCTCGCCAAATTTATAGATAAGCAAGGCAACTATTATCCTCTCACGAACTGAGCCAACCTCCATTCCTGTCTTACCTGCTCTTGAACTTTCCAACTCTGCAAGTTGGAATAAATTGGGTAAACGTCTTTTGATTCTCTCTACCAGTTTTTCATCTCCGAATATTTCTATCAAACGGCTGGACATTCTTTATTCCTCCAGTCTTTCGTAAGCGAAATTGCGTATAACGTTTCCAGCATAAAAGAAGTTTTTGCGAAGCAAAAATTTGGGTGGGTGCTGTAAGGCACGAACCTTTTATGCTGTGTTATACGCTGTTGGTCATCCTTAATCATTTGCTCCCCTCCAAGAATTTTTTACCTTTTTCTGTAATTTCCCATATTCCTTTGGGAGAATCTGAACGTAATAGTCCATCTTTTATCATCACATATTTCTCCCATTGAGCAGTATTTTGCCATCTTATCATTACCCCGGACGGCAATTTTTTATAGTCAACAGGATTAAGAATATGTTTCATTTTATTCTCAACCTTTTCTAAGATCTTATCTGTTTTATCTTTCCCGCCAAGTTCTACAAGTACCTCTAATATAGGAATACGAAAAGCTTGACGTGGGGTTCTTTCTCCTTTTATAATTACTCTGGGATATTTAATTTTTGAATTACTTCTAGGGGTAGAAGAAACGAAATCATAACTTTTTTGCTTTTCAGTTTCAGGTTGTATATTTTCTAACGGTCTACTTCTATTACAATAACGATGTGTTAATCGGGCATTTGAAGGTATTGTTTTTCCACCTCGCCAATATTGCTCTACATGATCAACTTCCGCATCATCAATAATTTGAATCCTTTGTCCACATATGGCACAAGTAGAATTAGATTCCCATAGTTGCTTTTTGTATTGATAGGAGAATGTTCTTGGTTCGGTCATGGGAATTCCCACGATTTCCTTAAGAGCAGAAAGCCATTTGTCAAAGCGTGTTACGGTTTTCTCCTTACTATCGGTTCCACTGCCAGAAATTGCATTTACAAAGTCTTCTTCATGTGTCATCATCCATAATAATTCTTCTCTAATAGTATCACTGTTTGGAACAATTTGATTCTCATCATACATTGTAAAACCAAACATTATAGTATCAAAAAGACCTTTGTTCATTTTCTTTTCATAGTATCCATTTGGGTCTTCATTAGCACCGGGCACAAATCGATGAAAAGCCTTGTCTCCCAAAACTGTTTTTGATAATCTAACACTTTTTTTGAAAACATTTCTGAGTTCGTTTTCTTCGGCGTCATTTAAATTTCTATATTTCTCCATTTCTTTATTTAAAAACCGTTTCATCGGAGGGGTATATTTAAAATAGGTATTATGGTAGAAGGCAAAGAACCGCAATATTAGTTCTCTATCTTGCATACGATTATGGGGTTCTTTAAGGCCCAATAAAAATTGGAAGTCCTTATTTCCGGATAACTCTTTTAACAACTCATTATACCTACCCCGATAAATACAATTTCGTAATTCTTGGGCATTAAGTTGGACTGCTCCTGTATTTAATCGTTCAAATATCTCAAATTTTACATCTGGGTCTGACTCCTTTCTAATTTCTATAATCCTGATGGTGGCGTTTTCAAATTTGTCCTGAAGGTTTTTGGGAATCTCTTGAAATTTTTTACCATTCAATTCCGCTAAAATTGTCAAACCGCTTAATCTGAGATTATTTTCAAGGAATTTAATAAAAGCATTAAGTCTTTGCTGCCCATCTATGACTGAATACTTGCCGTCCGATTCCTCGCTTAAATAAATAACAGGTATAGGTACTTCTAATAAGACAGACTCTATTAAGCGGCTCGATTTCGAATTATCCCATACCTGAAGCCTTTGAAACCCTGGTTGTAAATCCAAATTCCCCTTTTGATATTGGCGATATAACTCAAAGATACTCCTGTCAGGTTTATCTGAATAGACCCGTCGTTCCTTAGGCGGTATTTCAATCGGTTGCTCTTCTTCCTGATCTTCAAATTCAAGTTTTTCTTCTTCATTCATATTCTAACTCTCCTTTTTCAAGCGACCAATTGCGTATAACGGCTGCGGACATACGAAGTGCGAGGCGAAGCCGTATGTCTGCTGTTAGTTGAAGTGCTATCCAATACGAATCTCATGTTGATATCTCCTATTCTTAGAAATTAGACTTTTAATATTATCCGAAGTAAAGCCTAATTCTTTTAGCAAACATATTTCCAGCAATATTTTTAGCTTTTGCGTGAAATGATAGAGTTCTTCTCCTTCTACAGATAGTTCCTTCAATCTTTCGTCATAGTGGGTTAGGTAATTTCTCGTTGTAGCAACTTTGTGAATAAAGGAATCGTTATCAGGAATAAATTCATCCAAAACATCAGCAAACTTTTCTAAAATCTCTTTTAATCTTTTCCGCAAGTTTGGTTCGTTGCTGTAAGCAAGTTTGTTTTCCAACCAATCTTTATGTTCAAGTGGAACCGCGTTAAGTATTTCTTCTATTCTTTTCTTGTGTTGCTCCTCTGTCAGTTCAAAGTTCTTCATAGTTCGTCTATGATATGCTTCAATAGCTTGGACCATATTTAAAAATTTGTGTTCAAGATACATGCGAGGATTATATAGTGTTCCAAAGCATAGATTGTAAACAGGTTCTAATAAATCCGCTTTTTCAAACCAATTTCTCAGAAAAACCTCAAACCTATCAGAAATATCTTTAAAGGTAAAAAGCATATCAAATGGAAGTAATGTCTTAGGTACCTTAGGAATATCTGACACTCTATAGTATACTTTGACTGGTGGATTATAGGTTTTGTCGTTTATCATCACCTTGTTCATTTCTGTTATTCCTTCAACAACCAATGGATAAACTGGTTCCATAATCCCAAGGCTCAAAAAATCCTGAATGCGATACATGATATTCAAGTATTCGTCAAAAGATTTTTCTTCTGAAGGCTCTACTGTTATATACGCCCTCTGTTTTATGCTTGCTTCCTTTTGCACAATAGAAGGTATTGAACCAGTGGCTCTGACCTCTAAAAGTATCTTATAATCATTAATAGCCGCCTGAATAGGTTCGGGCAGCTTGTATCTTATAACTATTTCCTTTTCATCAAACTGTTGTATGTCAAACCTAGATACATTAAACCATTCATCTAAATATATATAATGAACTGACAGGCTTTTAAATTTTATATCTTCGGTTTTTTGAAAGTGAGCACCCACAAAAGTTATATTGGCATAGAACGAAGAAGTTAATAAACCCGGAAGGCTCAAATTTGATTTAGTTTCAAAACACTTATACAAAGTGATATTTTTCCCATCTGAAGAAATACCCAGTATAATCTCTGGCGCTAACATTTTGTTCATACTTGTGATATCCTTAAAAGAACCTATCAAGTCCAAAACGGCTCCTTCGTTAGGAGTGAACTTAAATGTGCCTGAAATTTGTTCTTTAGGCTTGTAGGGGAGCCACCATATACCCGTGTATTGAAATTCCTCAATCATTTCTAATCATCTCCAATAGCATTTCATCTAACTCGTTCATAACCGAACAGGTTCGTTTACACTCCTAAATTTGGATAATAAAGTATTTCGTTTATCCTTATTCTGGATGAGAACCCGAATTTCCTTTCTTTCGTAAAATTATACATCTATTACCCCTTTTCTCTTAAATTCAAATATGGCTTCAGAAAGCTCTGAAATTCTTGTATATCAATGGTTTCCAGATGCTGCGTTTTTAGATTTCACCTCCACCCCCTGAAACCCTTGAGCAGTGCGGGTGGCTGCTATAAAATCTGGAAACAAAGACAAAACCAGATTCGTTAAGCCCCTCCTCCCTTTCTTTTAATCCCTTAATCGTCAATGAGCACTTTTCTACTTATTTCAAAAGCCCTTAGCTTTCTGAAACCCTATATCTAAATGCTATCCTGTTTATTGTTGAATAAGAAAAACCCTTTGACTTCAGAGAAAAAATAAGGGAGGAGATGTCTTTTTTCCTTTTGTTTTTAT
>Ga0272448_1007788_pt1 | contig 11262 bp, 10 predicted proteins | sample YNPCB0191_FD_202220 | JGI IMG/M metagenome (GOLD analysis project Ga0272448, IMG submission 202220) | Hot spring sediment microbial communities from Yellowstone National Park, WY, United States - YNP-CB-019-1 | ecosystem: Environmental > Aquatic > Thermal springs > Hot (42-90C) > Sediment... | reverse complement strand
TTAATCTGGCTCCTTTTAACAATATTTTGCTCATTCATTTTTTTTAAAGAACGCTGAACAGTTGATAAATCAAGATTAAGTTTAGAAGAAATAAACGCCGTATCTAATTTTTTGTGGGGATTGTTTATTAATAATCCTAGAATTTTAAAATCTGACTTACTAAGTTTTAAACTGCATCTTATTACTTCCTCCAAATTAAAATTTTTACATGCAAATTCCATTTTAATCTTAATTAACTATTTTTATACAGACCCCGCCTTTTTTAATTCTTCGAAGCAAGAGAAAGCTGCAATTGCCCCTTGAGAAGCTGCTGTTAGAATTTGCTTTAAATTACAATCAGCTACATCCCCTACAGCATAAAATCCTTTAATGTTTGTCTCTTGTTGTTTATTTGTTTTGATATAACCCTCATCTTCTTTCACGCCCAAAAATTGAATCACGCTTAAATTTGGTTCAGACCCTATTTCAATAAAAACACCATCCACTTTAAGTTCTCCCTTGTTTTTTAATATTAAATTTTCTACTTTATTGTCTCCTTGAATTTCTAAAATTTCTTCATTAAAAATCGATTCTATTTTTTTATTTTCTTCTACTGCTTTAATCCATAATTTTTCTGCTCTATAAAATTTGTCTTTTCTATAAATGATATAAACTTTTGAAGCATATTCTGAAAGTAGAATTGCAGAAGTTAATGCGGCATCACTTCCACCAACTACAGCCACTATTTTTTCTTTAAAGAAAGAAGCGTCGCACGTTGCACAATAACTTACTCCCCTGCCATAAAACTTATCTTCCCCTTTAACACCTAATTTTTTTCGGGCCATTCCACTAGCAAATATCACTTTTTTTGAGAGATATTCGTTTTCGTAGGTTTTTATTAAAAATAATTTTTTATTTTTTTCAATTTTTAAAACTTCTTCATAAACTATTGGAACTTTCAAATTTGATACTTGGTTAAAAAGTTTATTCATTAATTCAAAACCATATATCTCATTAAAACCAGGGTAATTACAGATTTTATAGGCTGTTGAAGCTAAACCGCCTATCTCTTTTGTTATTAATGATATGTTCAGTCCATATCTTGCTGAATAAATTGCTGAAGCCAAACCTGCTGGACCTCCGCCTACTATTATTAAATCAAAAATTTGTTTATCTGATTCTTTTAGTTTTTGTTTATTCATGGTAGATTTATTTAAGGAATTTTTATTTTTAATTTATTACTCGTTTAAAATACGATCTATTTCTTTTTTTAATAATGGTTCAGGATGAAATCCAACGATTCTTCCTATTTCTTCATTACCCTTAACAATTGATAAAGCCGGAATTCCTTGTATATTAAATGCCATGGATAACTCTTGATTTTCATCAGTATTTAATTTACAAAATTTTAATTTTCCTTCATATTGTTTGCTTAATTCTTCAAAAACAGGGGCTTGCATTCTGCACGGCATACACCAATCAGCATAAAAATCAATTATCACAGGAATCTCGCTTTCTAATACTTCTTTTTTAAAATTTGAGTTGTTTAGATGTATCATTTATATTGCCTCCCAATTTGATTTTAATATAACTTATTGGTACTGCAACCAAATTTCAGTACTATTTAAATATTTTGAATTACTGAAAAAATTTAAAAAGATTTTCAGTCCTTTTCAAAAGTAGCGATTTTTGAAAAAAGTAGAGCTTATTTATATTTAATATTAAAATAAGCCATAAAAAAACTAACTTTTAACCACATGTGAAAAGTTCTTGTCATTGAATAATCTGAATAAAATCTTCGCAAAAGATAAAGTTTCCATTTTTATTTTTTAAATGAAAAAAATTAAAAAGTTATAAAATTTAGTTTGAAGATGGTAAAACTTGTGATAAATATTCCTTGTTTTAATGAGGAAAATACGTTGCCTTTGGTTTTGAGGGAATTGCCTAAGAAGATCGAGGGAATTGATAAGACTGAAGTTCAAATAGTTGATGATGGCTCTACAGATAAAACAGTAGAAGTTGCAAAAAAGTTTAAAGTTGATAGGATAATAAGGCATAAGAAGAATCAAGGTTTAGGAATAGCTTTTAGGGAGGGCATGCAAGTTGCTTTGGAAAATGGAGCAGATGTTTTTGTAAATATTGACGCTGACAATCAATATCCCTCAAAATATATCCCTGCTTTAGTAAAACCAATTATTGAGCATAGAGCAGACCTTGTTATTGGAAATAGAAAACCATGGAAAGTTAAGCATTTTTCTCCATTGAAAAGAATGTTTCAATGGTTTGGTAATGGCTTGACTAGAAAGATAATGGGAAGCAATGTTCCGGATACTGTTTCTGGTTTTAGGGCTTATTCTAAGGAAGCAATGCTTAGAATTAATGTCGTTACCAAGTTTTCTTATGTTTTAGATACAATAATGCAAGCAGTTCAGAAAGGTTTGAAGATAGAGAGTATTGATATCGAAACAAACGCTCCAACTAGAAAGTCTAGATTGTTTAAGAATATATTCCAGCATATGAAAAAGTCCGGAACTAATTTGATTAGAATTTTTTATTTGTATGAACCATTCAAGACATTTTTTTATCTTTCTTTGCCTTTCTTTTTAATTGGTTTTGGTTTAATAATAAGATGGCTTTGGTTAAGTTATATTCTCTCCATAGGAACTCAAAATATCCAATCTCTGATTATTGCATCTATCTCTTTAATAACCGGAGTTTTGCTTTTTGCTTTAGGAATTATCGGCGATTCACTAAAAACAAATAGAATGCTCCTCGAGGATATTTTATATAAATTAAAGAAAAAAGAGTTGGAGGGGAAATGAAAGAGAAACTTCTTGTTTTTGCTTCAACATTTCCAAGATGGAAAAATGATATTTTGCCTCCTTTTGTTTATGAATTGTCAAAAAGGTTAACTAATGATTTTGAGGTTTATGTTCTTGCGCCAAGTTTTCCTGGGGCAAAAAATTTTGAAGAAATGGAAGGAATAAAAGTTTATCATTTTCATTATTTTATTAAAAAATACGAAAAATTGGCGGGAAGTGGAGGAATCTTGCCAATGTTAAAAAAAAATCCGCTTTATTATTTTCAGGTTCCTTTTTTTCTTTTGGGAGAATATTTTGCTCTGAAGCGAGCAATAAAAACTATCAAACCAAAGGTAATTCATGCTCATTGGATAATACCTCAAGGGTGGATTTGTAGCTTAATGCATAATAAATACAATATACCTTATATTGTTACAACACATGGCGGGGATATTTTTGGATTACAAGGAAAATTTTTAACTAATCTAAAAAGAAAAACATTGCAGAAAGCAAAATCAATAACCGTAGTAAGCAATGCAATAAAAAAAGAAATTTTAGAAAAAATTGATTCTAATTTAAAAATAAAAGTAATTTCGATGGGTGTCGATTCAAAATTATTCAATCCTAGCAAAAGAGATTTGTCTATAAAGAAGAAATATAATATTGAAGGTCCTTTTTTACTTTTTGTCGGTAGATTAGCCGAAAAAAAAGGAGTTAAATATCTTTTAGATGCAATGCCAAAAGTTTTGAAGAAAAATCCAAAGACTAAACTAATGATAATCGGAACGGGACCGTTAGAAAATGAACTTAAAGAACGAACAATAAATTTAGGAATAAACAAAAATGTTATTTTTATGGGAGCAATTCAGAATAAGGAGCTACCAAGATATTATGCTACTGCTGATGTTTTTATTGGGCCGAGTATAACTGCAAAAGGTGGCGATACAGAGGGTTTTGGATTAACCTTTGTTGAAGCTGGAATGTCTGGTTGTTGGTTAATTGGTTCTGATGTTGGAGGGATATCTGATATTATAAAAGATGGAAAAAATGGTTTTTTGGTAAAAGAAAAAGATTCAAAAGATATCGCTGAAAAAATAATAAAAAGTTTAAAAATAAAAAATAAAAAAATACAATCTAAAATACTAAATAAATTTGATTGGAAAGTCATAAGCAAAAAATATGCGGAAGTTTTAAGATGAGAATAGGTACATATTATCGTTATAAATTATTAAAGAAATTGGGGATATTTAGCGATATAAAAAGTAATTCAAAAGTTTTAGATGTTGGAGGGTTTGACGGTTTTATATTATCAAAGTTAAAAGCATCCAAAAAAATTTTAATAGACCCCAACGCAAAAAAAGAATTTTCAGATGTCGAATACTTAAAGGAAAATTTATTTAGTCATGATTTTAAAAATGAAAAATTTAATTTTATTCTTTCTTTGGATGTTCTAGAGCATATCCCAAAAGAAAAAGAATCCGAATATTTTTCGAGAATTTATTCTTTATTAGAGAAAAATGGACAAGCAATAATAACTACTCCCTCAAAAGAAATTAAAATTTTTCCAAATGTACTAAGAAAAGTAATAAGCAAAAAATGGGGGCATAATAAGTGTTTAGGATACACAAAAAAAGAATTGGAGGATTTATTAAAAACTGCGAAAATAAAAGATTATAAAATTTATGCATATAATTCAAGATATTATCTTAATACATATCTTTTAATTAGATTCCTTCAAATAATCTTGCCTTCTATTCTATTAAAAAAGATTCTACTAAAAATAGCAAATAAAGATGCTAAATTAAATGATGATTCTAATAGCAGGGGGTACTATTTAATTAAAGTGAAAAAATGAAAAATAAAGAAATCCTTTATTTAATTACTCTATTTTTAAGTTTTGTTTTACTATCGCAATTAGTTAATTTTGTAAATCAAAAAAATATTTTAAATTCTCCAGATGAAGTTTCTAATTATATAATAATGAAGGAGTATGCTATAAATGGAGTGATGTATCTTTCTGATATACCTTATATAGAACTAGACAATAACAATTTATTACATCAAAGAGGATTTTTAACTTGGAATAATAAAGTGGTGCCTTTTAATTATTTTGGCTTTCCTTTTTTTTACGGGCCTTTTTATAATTTTTTGGGAGAAAATTTAAAATATATTCTAGTGGGGATTGATGTTTTAATTTTATTATTTATTTTATATAGTCTATATTATATTTTTTATAATGAGAAGATGAAATTATATTCTACTAGTTTATTCATTTTATTAACTCCGATAATATTTTATTTAAATTTGTTTTACTTCAATATAACTGGAAATATCCTATTCTTTCTTTTGTTCTTTTTGTATTTAATAAAATTTGATAAAACAGGGGACAAAAAAAATTTATATCTTTCTGCATTGTTCGCAAGTATTGCTATTTTTTTTAGATATGAATCAATAATATTTGTATTTTTAGTATTTATCATAAGCATACTAAACAATATAAAATTTTATAAAAATTTAAATAACAAAATTATCACTCTTTTTAAATTATTTTTAATATTTACATTATCTTTTGTTATACCTTTGTTAATATTAAATTATAAAACTTATGGGAATCCTCTAATCTACGGGTATTCTTTATTTAATAAGTTATATTTTCCTAATGAGAGAACTGGCTCTATTTTTGTAAGCATAAAAAATATCCTTTTTCCTAGTAGAGTTTTTAGTCTCACTACTTTTTTTAATAATATTAATTCTGTAGTATTAATCTTTTCTTATTTGTTTTTTGCTATTTTAATATTTGGTCTTTTGTCAAAACATTCAAATAAAATAATCTCTTATTTGTTTTTAATTTTGTATTTTTTAGTTTACAATGGGATGAATCCCGATACCTATCTTAGTGGTAGCGGCATTTTAACCCTAGCTTTTTCAGTACTTAGATATTGGATGTTAATTTTTCCGTTTGTTCTTATGCCGGTAATTTATTATTTTAACCAAAAAAATTTAAATAAAATTTTAAAGGTATCACTCATAAGTTTTTTACTAATAAATTCTATACTCTTAATCACAGTTAATAGTAAAAATTCAAGTGTTATTTATTATAAAAATTATTTCTTGCAGGTCCAAAAAAATAAGGAAATTTTAAGTAACTTAACTAATTCTTCTGACTATCTAATAACTTCTGTTAATGGTAAATTATATTATGACCAAATTAATATTATAAGCTGGTGGGGAGGACCTACCCAATCACAGTCAGATTTATTTTTTAATGCTACACATATTGCAAATATCTCAAAGTTGTTAATAAGTAAGAATCATTCAGTGTATTACCTCGCAGACAAATATAATTCTAAATATGTTTCTTATTTGGAAAATCAAAACTTAACCTTTTCAGAAATTCCTCAATTTAAGGGTTTATATAAAATAACAATAAACCAATGAAACCCCTATCTAAAAATCTATTTAAAAATAGTCATAATTTGTTCTTCAACAGATATAATTTAAAATTTTTAAATGAGACTATAACTTTAATATTCAAAAAATAATCAAAATGAAACCCTTAACTAAAAAATCCTTCAATATGGTATTGTTTTGGTTATTTTAGCTTTTGCTGTGTTTTATATTGTAAAAAACATTGATGATTTTAAACAAATATCTTTAATAAATCCGTTATGGCTGATACTTTTAATTTTTCTTTTTCTTTTAAATTATTATTTTATTAGGGTTCAAAAAAATTTACTAAAACTGCTCTGATAGTTTTAAACATCACCATTTTTTCTATTTTGCGCTAAATTCAATAAATAATTAAATTTTAAAAAATTGTAAAACATTTAATTTCTCAAATCGCCTCACAAAAGCATCCTCTAAATCCTTAAAAATACCAGTTATCTTTTAAATCAGAGAGAAGATGAAACCAAAAGCTAAAAAAATCCTTCAATATGGTATTGTTTTGGTTATTTTAGCTTTTGCTGTGTTTTATATTGTAAAAAACATTGATGATTTTAAACAAATATCTTTAATAAATCCGTTATGGCTGATACCTTTAATTTTTCTTTTTCTTTTAAATTATTATTTTATTGGGTTGCAGACAAAAGTTCTTCTTGAACCTTTAGGACTTAAACTAAAAAATTTTGAAGCATACATGCTTTCAGTTGTTACAGGTTTTTACAATTTGATAACACCTGCTCATGGAGGAATGGTTGTTAGAGCTGTTTATCTAAACAAAAAACACAATTTTTCTTACACAAACTTTTTTTCCTCATTAGCAGGAATGTATGTTATAACTTTTTTTATTGGAAGTTTGTTTGGTTTGATTTCAATGTATTTTATAAAGAGAATTTATGGGTTTTTTAACTTGATAATTTTTTTTATTTTTTTAGGCTTGTTTATTCCTTTGTTGGTTATATTGGCCTTTTCTCCTGAATTTAAAGAAACAAAATACGATTTTATCAACAAATTTATTAAGGTTATAAATGGATGGAACTTAATAAGAAAAAATAAAAAAATTTTATTAACTTGTGTTTTAGTTACTTCTTACTCTCTTTTAGCAGGAACTTTTTTCGCAATTTTTTCTTATTATATTTTTGGAATAAATTTATCTTTTATTCAAGCATTGTTTTTATCCTCAATTAACAGCATTTCCATATTGTTTTTATTAACTCCTGGAAATTTAGGAGTTCAAGAAGTGATAAATGTTTTCTCCGCATCTGTTTTAGGAATAACTCCTGTTCAATCAATACCTGTTGCACTTTTAGGAAGATTTGTACAATTTATTGGTTTATTTATTTTAGGTCCTGTATTTTCATATAACCTATTAAAGCACAATCCAAAAAATGAAAATAAAAGAAATCCTAAAAAATAGCTTTTTGCAGTTAATTTTTATTTATAGTTTGGTTGTTTTAGCAGTGTCTTTTGGTTTTTTTTCAAGATATTCTTTGCAATTCAATATTTTCTCCTTTATAATTGGTTTATTGGGTTTTTTTGTTTTAGATAAAAATAAAGATATTAATAAAACAAACAAAAAGTTGCATTATTTCTTATTAATAATCGGATTAATTTTGATTTTTTTAATAAGAGTAATTCCCTATTTATTTTATTCAATCCCTCTTGGTTATGATGTTGGTTTGTATAAATATGGAATAGAGCAGGGTTTAGAAAAATTAGATAAATGGATTTTGCAAGGTGGAATGGAGCCAGGATTTCTTTATTTAATGCAGCCCTTAAAAATTACTTTTTCAACCGATTTTATCTTAAAATACTTGTTTATTGTTTTTTGTTGTTTACTTGGTTTTTCAATTTATCTTGCTTCAAAAGAATATTTCAATAAAAAAACAGCATTATTTTCTGTTTTTATTTTTGCTTTTTCTTTAATCCAACTTAGAACTTTTTGGTTTCTCTATTACAAAAACATTATTGGTTTAACGACAATGCTTTTTTCAATTTATTTTTTAAAAAAATATCAAGATGACAATTCTAAATTAAACAGATTTTTGTTTATTTTTTTTGGAGGCATAACAGGAGCAATTCACAGACCTACTTTTTATATATTTGGTTTGTCTTATTTTTTATTTGCTTTCATTTCTCCTTATAAAGAAAAGTATGATAAAAAAATTTTATTTGAAAATATTACTTCTGGCTTTTTAATCCTTTTAATTTTTTTTATTTTTTATATAGGGAAATTTTTTTCAGCAATAACTTCTATTATTCCTTTTGTTTTTAATGGGTTTGTCGAGCCAGGGCAATCGCCAGGAACTTTTATTAATTTTTTTGAATATCAATATTCTATTTTAGCTTATTTTCCTTTAGTTATCTTAGGTTTGTTTTTTTCAATATTTAAAAATAAAAAAAGAACAATGTTAGAAATTTGGGCTGTGATAAATCTTTTAATTGTTTATTTGAAATTTTTCTTTTTTAATAGATTTATTATTATGCTTGATATTGTATTAATTGTCTTTTCTTCTTATGGTTTTTATTTGATTTACAATAGAAGAGAGAGATTGTTAAAAATATCTTTTTTTATTTTGTTTTTTTCTATGCTTTTATTTTCTTTAAGAGAGAGTTATTCTTACAAACCTTTAGTGGGTGATAAAGAATTAGAAGCAATCAGTTATTTATCCCAAACACCAGAAAGCTCTTTTGTTATGGCAACAGACTCTTATTATTCTCCCTGGGTTTTAGGCTATTCTTATAGAAAAACTATTGCTCCGGGATTGTTTGATTATGATATCCATAATAAAGATGAATGGATAAAATTTTGGACAACAAATGAAAAAAATTATATAAAAGAATTTTTAAGTGTATATGAAAAACCTTTATACATTTTTATAGGAAAAAGACAAAAAGATAATCTAGCACAATTTTCCGATTGCTTTAATAAAACATATGAATTAGACAACAATAAGATATACCAATATTTATGCTGACTTTTTATTCTTAAAATATAGAATTATTAAAGAAATAATGATTATTCCTAAAATAATTAAACTAGAATTTAACAGGTTTATCTTAACTCCTATAAGATTAAGATAGAAAACAGCTAATGGAACAATAGCTATACTTAAAGCAAAGCTTAAAGCAATTCTTTCAATCCAATCAATTCCATCTGCTTCATCTCCAAAGGATTTTGTTTTAGGAAAAAATATATAACTTATAATAAACCCGGGAATAAATAAAACAAAAACACTGCCAAAAACAATTCTAAATGATTCTAAATAGCTTAATTGAGTAAAAAATCCTAAACCTAAAGAAATTAAAACCAAACCTATTAAAACAAACAAACTAACTTTGTATAAACTATAATGTTTTTCTTTGTATTTTTTAACTTCTTCTTTATCCTCTTCAAGAACTAATAAAGATAATAATACAATTAAGAGGCCAGCAATCACTGAAATAACCCAAGAAAGCCATCCTAATTCTGATGTTTTGTATTTAATTATTATAAAACCCAAAATTCCGAGAAGAGATATAAATATATAATCTTTCTTTGTTGGTTTTTCTTTTTTTATTGGTTTATGTTCTGAAAAAACATCCAAAATTCCTAAAATGATTACAACAATTAAGAGATAATTAAGATTTAAATAAGTGGACACAAAACCTGTCCATATTTGTTCTATTAAAAGTAAAATAAGATAAGTAACTAGAAGAGATTGAAAAGAGTAGCTTATTACCTCACCAGTTTTTTCATTAATTTTGATTTTTTTTAAAAAGACCATCTTTTTGAATTGTGATATTTATCCAGTCAATAGCAACATATTGATTAGCTGTTTCATTTTTGCTTAAATGAGGTATGTTAATCATTAAGTTTAATTTGTTTGCGTCTATATATAAATCTTTCATTTCAAAAGAGGTTTGAGCAATAATCCATCCATTTTCTTTTTTAGAATTTTTGTATTCGGTTATTAAATAATCAATTCCTAGAAAATCTTCTTTTTTTGAAGGAATTTTAACAATAGAATATTCAAATGGTTCAAAATAGTTTTCTTTTTTAAATGTAATATAACTATAACTTTCTATTATCACATTGCTCTTTGGTATAGTTATTGTGTATTTTCCTTTGTTTAATTTAAATGAGTTTTTAGTTGCTCTTTTTTCAATGCTTAAATTTTTATTTTCAATAGAAATATTTTGTAAATATGCTTCGTGATATGTTTGAAAGTTTATATAAGTGTTATTTTTTTTAGCTTCTGTGTAAAATTGCACTTTTTGGTCTTCTTCTCTTAAATAATTTGAAGAATCAGCACTAAAAATTTTTTGAGAAACTATTTTGTTTGTATTTAATTTAATCTTTGTGATTATTATGTCAGAATTTCCTTTTAATTCTAATATATATACTCCTTTAGTTAAGTTTTCTATTCTTAAAGAAGTATTTTTTGCAGGCATTTTTGTTTTATTAGTATTTGTAATTCCATCATCTTCTATTAAAGCACTTCCTAGAATATTGTTATTTAAATCCTTCAAGGAAATATTTAATACATCCCCCCCTTCGTACCAATTAATATCTTGTTTTTCAACATAAAGATTAAGAGAATTTTTTAGATAAATATAGAATGTGTGAGATCCTCTTAAATGAGTAGTTGTTTCAAAATATTTTATTTGAAATTCTTGTTTTGTTGGAGTAAGATTAATATCCAAATCAGTTGCAATAACACTTCCTGAAGGTATCTCATTTATAGAGTTAATTTTTGGCATTTCAGGGTTTAATCGCGTTATATTTTTAGTAATGTTTATTTTTTTTAAGGAGAGATTAAAAATTGTTTTTTGAAGATAACTCCATTCTTTTTTATTTTTTGCACCAAGGAATATAGATTCATTTTCTAAGGGTTGTTTTAATTTAATTTGAATTTCAATTTTTTTTGTTTTTGGAGGAATAAATACATCAAAATAAACTAATGAAGAAGTTATATTTCTGTAACTTTCATTTAAATCAGCTTCTGAAATTCTTGTTATCGGGGTTAAATAAGGTTTTTTATATCTGCTTCAGAGCCGA
>Ga0272448_1007787_pt1 | contig 11264 bp, 10 predicted proteins | sample YNPCB0191_FD_202220 | JGI IMG/M metagenome (GOLD analysis project Ga0272448, IMG submission 202220) | Hot spring sediment microbial communities from Yellowstone National Park, WY, United States - YNP-CB-019-1 | ecosystem: Environmental > Aquatic > Thermal springs > Hot (42-90C) > Sediment... | reverse complement strand
ATCATTTATTAAAGACTTGACATATAAAATCCTCTATGTAAACCATATTTTTATAAGAAGTTTTTTTATTCATTTTTTTATCATAATATAAAAAAATTTATTTGTCAATTTTTAAAGAGAAACTTTTATAAATTTGACTCAAAATTGTAATTTTTGTAAAATATAATTTTTAAAATGTTATAAAATTGTAAATAAACTACTTAAGTGTAATTTTTATTATGACAGTAAAAAATATAATTAACCAAAATATTTAGAAATATAGGAATTTGAATAAATTCCTATGGTGAGAGGTATTTTTTTGATTCAAAACAAAAGATAAACAAAATAGTAAAGGAAATGATGGTTTTATAACGAATCACAAGAAACGAACAACAAATTTTTTGAAGGTCAGAGATGTATCCATCTGACTATTTTGTGTGTATAATATGAATATATCTGTTTTAAAAAATAAAATCATTAAATGGTTAAAAACAGAAGTAAAAAAATCTGGATGTACTGGTGTAGTATTTGGCATGTCAGGTGGATTAGATTCATCTGTTGTTGCTGTTCTATCAAAAATAGCATTTGGCAATAATTGTCTTGGTTTAATAATGCCATGTTATAGTGAGCCGGAAGACATAAAATACGCAATGTGTATTGCAAAAAAGTTTAATATTAAAACAGAATTAATTAAACTTAATTCAGCATTTACAGCAATTTTAAGAGCAATTGAACCAAAACTTAATATAACTACCAGTAAATCAACTGTGATAGCAAACATAAAACCAAGATTGAGAATGATTGTGCTTTATGCATTCAGTTCAAAATTCAATTATCTTGTTTGTGGTACTGGTAATAAGAGTGAGATTATGACCGGTTATTTTACCAAGTATGGAGATGGTGGAGTTGATATATTACCACTTGGTGGACTTTTGAAAACCCAGGTTATTGAATTAGCAAGAGAACTGAAAATTCCTGAAGTTATTATTGCAAGACCACCTACAGCCGGTTTATGGCAGGGACAAACAGATGAATCTGAACTTGGAATAACCTATGCTGAACTTGATAGAATCATTCCTGCTATTGAGAAAAATGAACTGTCAGATTTTGATATGAAATTAGTTAATAAAGTAAAAAAAATGATAATAAAGTCAGAACATAAAAGAAAAAAAATACCAATTTTTATTCCTAACGATTAAGCAAAAATTTATATTATTGTAAAGCAATAATGTCTTCTTAACTGTAAAGTAATAATATTCTTTTATCTATTTTAAATTTCGTAAGAATCAATCAAAAAAATGAAAATTTTTTCTTCACTTGAAATCCGCAATTTCAAACTTTACTGGATTGGTACTGTTCTATCTTCCATAGGAACATGGATACAAATGGTGGCTCAGAGTTGGTTAATTTTTCAGTTAACTAATTCTGAATTTCTCTTAGGTTTTATTGGATTCCTATCTTCAATACCAATATTAGTGTTTTCTTTACCGAGTGGTGTAATTGCTGATAAAAAAGACAAGCGATACATACTTATTTTTACCCAATCAGCACTAATGATACTTTCATTTATTCTTGGTTTTCTAACATCATCAGGTTCTATAAAGGTTTGGCATATTATGATTATTGTATTATTTACCGGTAGTATAATGGCATTAGATGGACCTGCCAGACAATCATTTGTTCTTGAACTTGTAGGTTCAGAAAAACTTACAAATGCTATTGGTTTAAATTCTGCAGCTTTTAATGCTGCAAGAGTTATAGGTCCTGCAATTGCCGGAGTAATAATTGGTAGTATGGGAGCGGCTGTATGTTTTTATATAAATGGAATAAGTTTTATTGCAGTAATAGCAGCGTTATTAGCAATGAAGAAAACAAAAATTTTTCAAAATTATAAATCACAAAACCAGAATATATGGGATAACTTAAAACAAGGTTTTAACTATTTATTTTCAAATAAAAAAGTTCTTCTTTTAATAGTTCTTGTTGGTATACAGAGTTTAATTGTAATGCCATATGCGACTTTTATGCCTGTTTTTGCAGAAAGTGTTTTTCACAAAGGTGCTAAGGGTCTAGGAATTCTTATGTCATCAGCAGGTTTTGGTGCTTTGTTAGGTGCTCTTTATGTTGCTACTTTTAGTTCAAAATCAGCAAGAAACGAAAAAATTATAATTCAGTCATATGGAATTCTTTCTGTTTCACTTATTCTTTTTGCAATTTCAAAAATATATTATCTTTCTATAGTATTTTTAGTTTTTATTGGCTGGGCCACAATTACAAGCATAGGAAATATAAATAGTTTACTGCAGATAAATGTTCCTGATGAACTTCGTGGTAGAATAATGAGTATGTTTATGCTTGCTTTTGCTGGAATAATACCATTTGGTAGTTTACTTGCCGGTTCAATTTCTTCTATATTAAATGTACAGTTTACTTTTGCATTTTTTGGTTTGCTTTGTTTATTGGTTACTGTATGGTTACATTTCAAAGGAAGGGAATTTTTATAGGATTTAATTTTCTTAAATAAGGTTTATTAAAATTCGAATTTAAAATTTTTGAGTAAACTTTTTTGTTTCTTGTTTGTCTATATTATTAGTAAACACCTGCTTCTCATTTTTAACAGAAGCGGGATAAGTCGGGTTAATTTGCGAGGTATCTTATGAGAAGTGGGACAGATGAATTTGAAGATATAGTAAGAAATTACCAGGAAAATATATATTCTCTGGTGTTTTCTTTTGTAAGAAACGAACCTGACACAGATGAAATTGTTCAGAAAACATTTGTAAATGCATTTAAAAATTTTGGAAAATTCCGTAAAGAAGCGTCTTTAAAAACATGGCTTATGAAAATTGCTGTTAATAATGTAAAAAACTATTTCAGGAAGAAGAAGTTTTTTTCTTTGTTTTTTATCTCTAATGATGGAAAAGAAATTGAACCAAAAGATATAAAACAGAATCTTGAGGAAAAAGTTCAATCAAGTATGACTGAAATAATATTGAATGAAGCAATTGAAAAACTTCCTGCTCGGCAAAAAGAGGTATTTGTGATGAAACACTTACAGGGTATGACTATAAGTGAGATTTCAAAAGTATTACGAATTACAGAAGGCAGTGTAAAAGCAAATATTTTCAAAGCAATGATGAATTTAAGAAAAAACTTGGTAAAAATATTATGAATTGTAATGATGTAAAAAAAGAATTATATTTCTATTTTAATTCTGAAGTTGAACAAGAACTTAAACATCAAATTGAAATGCATTTAAAAACTTGTTTTGCTTGTCAGAAGAATTTAGAAGATATATCATCAACTCTGAAACTTGTTAAAGGATTTAAAATTGATATTCCTAAGAAAAACTGGGATGTTTTTTCAAACGAAATTCTTAAAAAAATATACAAACCAAAAATAATTGTTAAATTTTTAAAACCTGCAATTGCAGTTGCATTTGTAATTTTACTTTTTGTTTTTTGTTATAAATATTACAGGTTAAAAAGTTTAGAAAAAGTTGAATTGTCAGGAGAATCATTTGAGTTAGTTTCTTATCTTACAGATTTTGATATACCAGAACTGTCAAAGTAGTAACTTGGTCTGAATCTGGGATTGGTTTTATATTGGCTGCAAATTTATTTCGTATACAATACCCAATTTTAAAAGGAGGAAGATTTATGAGAAGGTTTTTAACAATATTTTTTGTTTGTTTCATTGTTGGAGTTGGATTTGTTTTCTCTTTACCAGAGAGGAAGCATGAAATTGGTAAAAGAGAATGTATGAGACCTGAAATAGGACCCGGATATGGTGAAAGAGAAAGTATTGGACCTGAAATAGGACCAAAACATGAAATGGGAAAATTACTGAAATTAAGAAAAGAGTTAAATCTTACTGATGAGCAGGTAAAAACACTAGAAAAAATCAATATGGATTACAAAAAGGAAGAGATAAAAAAACAAACCGATATAAAAATTATCCGACTCGAATTAGCAGAAACTCTTCGTCAGAATAAACCAGATTTTGCTGCTGTAAGATCAAAGGTTAAACAGATTGCAGAAATTCAGTTAGATTTAAAACTTGCTATGATAGACGCTATTGAAAAGGGATTTAATGTTTTAACAGAAGAACAGCATGAAAAACTCAACCAGTTGAAAAAAGAACAGAGAGAACCTATTGAAAAGTTCAAAAAATAGTTTTTTAAAATGGTTTAAATTCAGAACTCAATTTTTGAATATATGTTTATAAAAATATTTTTGATTTTTATTATTCTTCCGGGATTTCTTTATTCTGCTGAAATCAAATCAAATAACAATGTGAATACAGGAACCCTTCTTGAAGATAAATCTTTATCTGGACTTACATGGGAGAATGTGTTATTTTTAGCAAAAGAAAAAAATCCAGTATTGAAACAACAAGAAGAATCTGTGAAGTTAGCAAATTTAAATTATTACAAATCTAAGACAAATTTTTTACCTAATTTATCTGCCAGTGCATCAAGCAGTAAATCAGGAATAAACAATTCAGGTTTAACAGACCAATATTCATATGGAATTTCTGGTAATCTATCAATTTTTAATGGGTTCAACGATACAACTGAACTTAAAATAAAATCTATTGAAATGAAAATTGCAGATCTGGAGTATAAAAGGATTTTTTCTGATACAGTTTATAATTTAAAAAAGAGTTTTATTGAACTTTTATGGGCACAGGAAATGGTTGCTCTAACAGAAAAGATATTACAAAAACGCAGACAAAACTCTGAGTTAGTTAAGTTTAAATATGATTCAGGCCGTGAAGATAAGGGTTCACTGTTAAGAGTTGAAGCAGATGAATCTCAAGCAGAATATGAACTTGCAAAGGCAAAGAGAAATTTAAAGACTGTATCTACTCAATTAGCTAAAGAAATAGGACTGGATAGATTTGATGTCATAGTTGTTACTGGCAGTTTTTCAGTGAACAGACCAACTGAAAATTTTTCTTCCATAGAACTTATTAAGCAGACACCGGAATACTTAATTGCAGAATATGCTCTTAAAAAAACTATTTATTCTATAAATAAAGCAGAGAGTGAGTTTTATCCGGTAGTTTCTATTTCAGGAAATACGTCAAAGTCAGAATCTTCAGGAAATGATAGATGGAGTGTAGGATTAAACTTATCCTATCCTTTTTTCCCCGGTGGCAGAAATATTTACGATTTGAGAATTGCTAAAACAGATACAATAATTGCACAAGAAAACTTTCGTGAAACTACTTTAACATTACTTGCTAAAATTGAATCTACAGCAAACAGTTTCATTGATTCAGTAGATAATGTTAAAGTCAGAGAAAAATATCTATTAGCATCAGAAGAACAATCAGAAATAACTACAATGAAATATGTAAATGGTCTTGTTTCTTATTATGAGTGGTATACTGTTGAAAATGATTATATTAATTCACAGAAGTCATTATTAAATGCAAAAAAAGATGCTATAGTTTCTGAAGCATACTGGAAAAATGTATTAGGTTTAGGAGAATGAAAATGAAAAAAATTATCTCTGCTGCTTTAGTTGTAATTTTATTTGTGTTTATAGGATTATATTTTCTATTGCCACAAAAAGACAAAAAATATAAAAATAATTTAGAGATTAAACCTGAAATAGGTTCAATTGAAATTAAGCTTCGTGAAACAGGTTCTGTTTGTCCGAGAAACCGTCTTGAAATAAAGCCACAGGTATCAGGCAGGATTGAAGATATTCTGGTTGTTGAAGGACAGACAGTGAAAAAAGGTGAAATAATTTCCTGGATGAGTTCAACTGATAGAGCAGCACTGCTTGATATAGCACGTTCAAAAGGTGAAGAAGAATTAAAAAAATGGGAAGATGCATATAAACCAACACCAATTATTTCCCCAATTGATGGTTTTATAACTGCAAGGAATAAAGAGCCGGGTCAGACAGTATCAGTAAATGACATAATTTTAGTTATGGCAGATAAACTTATTATAGAAGCAGATGTAGATGAAACAGATTTAAAATATATTAAATTAGGACAGAAAGTAGAAATTTTTCTTGATGCATATCCTGATAAAAAATTCAATGGAATTGTTGAACATATTGCTTATGAGTCAAAATTAGTAAGTAATGTAAATGTGTATACAGTAAAAATTCTTCCTTTGAATCCACCTAAAAATTTTCGTTCAGGTATGACAGCAACAATAGAGATAACTGGTTATAGAAAGGATAATATTCTATTACTGCCATCTGAGGTGATTATAGAAAAAGAAAACAAAAAATTTGTTATGGTAAAATCAGATAATTCTAAAGTAAAACTTAAAGAAATAAAAACCGGTATTAGTGATGGTAAAAAAACTGAAATTATCTCCGGAATTACAGAAAACGAAGTAGTTTTAATTTCAGTAAATAAAAAAGATAGAAAATTACTAAGTGGATCTATGGGTATACCAGGAATGGGTAGACCACCGGCCGGCAGGTAGTGACTTAAAGTTAGAAATTCTCCAATTCGTCTTTGTCTCTGGATTTAAGATTGTACTGTGACAATTTTAAATAAGAGAATTTGTGACCTTAAACTTTTAGGAGTTAAAACTTGGCTTTAATTGAACTTAAAAACATATCTAAAACATATTATTTAGGGCAAATTAATGTAGTTGCAGTTGAAAATATTTCACTTGAAATAACAGAAGGAGAATTTATTGCTATAATGGGTCCATCAGGTAGTGGTAAATCAACGCTAATGCATATACTCGGACTACTTGATAAACCATCTAAAGGTAATTATAAACTAACAGGAAAAGAAGTATCAGAACTCACTGATAACGAGTTAGCAGTTTTAAGGAATAGGTTTATTGGATTTGTTTTTCAGCAGTTCAATCTTTTACCGAGAATGTCTGCCAGAGAAAATGTTGCTTTACCTTTAATTTATTCAGATGGCAAAATGTCAACTGACGAAATATTACTTTTAGAAAAAGTTGGACTTAAAGATAGAATCAATCATAAACCCAATGAACTTTCAGGTGGACAGCAGCAGAAAGTTGCAATTGCAAGAGCACTTATAAATAAACCACTGATTATTTTAGCCGATGAACCAACTGGAGATTTAGATACAAAGTCAGGTAAAGAAATTATAGATATTTTAAAAAACCTTAATGATACAGGAATAACAGTTATTATGGTTACACATGAAGAAAAACTTGCAGAATACGCAAAAAGAATTATAAGATTACAAGATGGAAAAATTATTTCTGATAGGACTGTTTCATCCCGGGTTTTTCCAGCAGGAAAAACAATTACAATGGCACATTTAGAAAACATACCTTTAAAACATAAATCAAATATGGTGAGTATATTTGGAATACAAAAAATAGGGAATTATTTTTCTCAAGCAATAAGGTCATTATTATCAAATAAAACACGATCAATACTTTCAATACTTGGAGTTCTAATTGGTGTAGCAAGTGTAATAGCAATGCTTGCATTGGGAACAGGTGCAAGAGAAGAAGTGAAAAAACGTATATCATCATTAGGTTCAAATCTTTTAGTCGTAAGACCGGGATCACAACGTTTAGGTGGTATTTCACTTGAAACAGGTTCAGTGACAAGATTAACATTACAGGATGTTAATGAAATAGAAGAAAAAGTTTTTGGTATTGATAAAGTTGCTGGTTATCTAACAGGTAGGGGACAGGTTGTATATAGTGGTAAAAACTGGAATACACGTATTGAAGGAACAACTGCTGATTATCCTGACATAAGAAATTCTCATCCAGAAACAGGTAGGTTTTTTACTAAAAGTGAAACAATTAACAGAGCAAAAGTTGCTGTTATTGGTAAGACAGTTGTAAAAGAACTTTTTGGTGATAAAAACCCGCTTGGTGAGTTTATTAAAATAAAAGGAATAGATTTTCAGGTGATAGGAGTGCTTCCGGAAAAAGGTGCTACTGGATTTCGAGATGAGGATGATGAAATAGTTATACCAATAAATACTGCTATGTATAGATTGTTGGGAAGAGAATATATTGATTATATAGATGTTCAGGTAATAAATTCTGATTTAATGGATAATGTAAGTGAAAGGATTAAAAAACTAATTGTCAGTCTGCATCGTTTGCCTGAATCAAAAACCGATACTATTGATATAAGGAATATGGCTGATATACAAGAAACTGTTACACAAACAGTGAAAACTTTCTCATTTCTTTTAGGTTCAATTGCTTTTGTGAGTCTTTTAGTTGGTGGAATAGGTATTATGAATATTATGCTTGTATCAGTTACAGAAAGGACAAGGGAGATAGGATTACGAAAGGCAATTGGTGCAAACAATAGAGATATACTTTTTCAATTCATAATTGAATCAATTGATATTTGTGTTCTTGGTGGTATTATAGGGATTATATTTGGTTTTGGATTTTCATTTGCACTGTCAAAATTTGCAAATTGGTCAACAAAGATATCGTTTCAATCTGTAATTTTATCATTTTCATTTTCAGTTATAATAGGGCTTATTTTTGGTATCTGGCCGGCAAGAAAAGCATCAAAACTAAATCCAATTGAAGCACTCCGGTATGAATAATTTTTTTAAAAGCATAGCAGTATGTTTGCTGTTTTAAGTGCGTTAGCACTGAGTAACAGCAAATGAGGAGTTTAACCAAATATTGACCCAATCCAATCACCAATATAATGTGTTATAGTTATAACCATTAAAGCAATAATTAAATGTTCAAACACCACTTTCCAAGGTTTTATTTTCTGCTTTTTAGCAAGATGGAAACTAAAAATACATATCAAAAATAAACTATAGACTACACTTACTATAATTGCTAATGATAATTGAAACAACAGAAGTGGAATAATAAATGTCAGTGCAAAAACAAATTTGGATAAAAAAGTAGAAACGGTTGATTCCCATATTTCTTTTGTGGTGTGTTTATTCTCTGACTCTTCAGATATATGTATGCCTAAAGCATCTGAAAAAGCATCTGCTATTGCTATTGTCAATATACCACCAATAACCACAATCTTTGAGTGAGTACCAGAATGTAAACCCACCATTAATCCAAGTGTTGTGATTATTCCGGATATTAAGCCAAAACTAAAACCTGTTTTTAGTGAATGGTTCATCATAATATTTTAACACTTTTAATTTAAATAATTTTCTGGTATCTGAACAATTTCAGACAATGATTTTTGTCCGGCAAATATTTTTAAAAAACAACTTCACTTAACTTAGGAAATCTGAACTACATTTATATAAATCATACAAAATTTTGAGATACATGTCAAATTGTATTTTTTTCATTTTTCAAAATAGTCAGGTGGATACATCCCCTATCTTCCCAAGAATTTGTTGTTCGTTTTTCGTGATTCGTTATAAAACCATAATTTCCTCTACTATTTTGTTTATCTTTTGTTTTGAAAATCAAAAAAAATTTATTATCATATTTTCGTTAGAAAAATGCTGTTTTTGGGATTGTTCAGACATCTTCTGAATTTTGTGTCATTCCCGCACCGATTGAATCGGTGCGGGAATTTCTAATAGAATTATTCAGGAATAGGTTCTATTTGAATACATAATCTCACTAAATCAAATATTTCTCTGCTTCTTTCCTGTAGGCATTCATTACATATGTAATACCTGAAACTTTTTCTGCTTCTTCTGTAAGTGCCATAAGGTCATTTCGGGAAATAGTAGAAATTTTAAAATTCCTGCTACCGGCCATTAATTGTTGTAAACCAACTTTTATTTTTTGTAAAAATGTGTATATCCCTATTGCTCCAAGAGGAATATTATTGATTTCCTTACCATATTTTTTCTTTAATTCTTCATAACAGACAAATATTTCTTCTACAGTATGTCCATATTTTGAAACTGTTTTTGGCAGATCTTTTTCTTTTATCCATTTTGCTATATTTTTCCCAACCATACCTGGAATCATCAAAGCTCTTCCCATACACACAGCTTTCACAAATGGACTGCCCATAGCAATTGCTTTAAAGACTCCATCTTCACCTGAGAACCCTCCGGCAATAGCTAAATCAGGTACTCTCATACCTTTCTTTGAAAGCTTTTCTGCAAATTCATAAGTAAGTGCTTCAAGATAAAAAGTTGGAATACCCCATTCATTCATCATAGACCAGGGACTCATACCAGTACCGCCCGGAGCACCATCTATTGTAATTAAGTCAATTTTAGCTTCAGATCCCCATCGTAAAGCCATTGCAAGTTCTACCATTGAATATGCACCAGTTTTTAATGTAATTCTTCTAAATCCCAATTTTCTAAGTCTGGAAATTTCATTCATAAAAGATTCTTTATCTACAAAACCAAGTCGTGAATGTCTTTCAAATTCTTTAATTGATCCATCTTTAAAAGCTAATTGTATTTCAGGTATTGAAGGATCCGGAGTAACGATATAACCTCTTTTTTTAAGTTCAAGAGCTCTTTCCAATGATTTTACCCTTATTTCACCACCAATACATTTAGCACCCTGTCCCCATTTTAATTCTATGGTATCAATTTTGTGTTTGTTAATTACATATTCTGCAACTCCAAATCTGGTATCTTCTACATTCATTTGAATAAGGATTTCACCATAATTTTCATGATATTTTTTATAAGTGTTTATTCTTCTATCCATCTCAGGTGATTTTTTTATTTTACCTGATCTGTCCAGTTCAAGTTCAGGATCTATACCGCAAACATTCTCTCCACATACAAGAGTTATACCTGATATTGCAGCACCTACAGCAAAATGTTCCCAGTTTGCCCTCGCTATCTCAGTTGAACCCAGAGCACCTGTAAAAACAGGAATTTTCATTTTAACTTTTTTCTCCCAGCCATATTCTGTTTCTGTATTTACATCTGGAAATTTTGCTGTATCAGGTCCTGGTACCACTCCTTCTGGAAATCCTTTAGCACCTTTTGCATATCCCTGTATATTCAGGTGGGAATAATCTACAGGATAATTTTTATCTGCACCTGCTGTTACTTCACCAAAAGGTCCCGGATAAATGACTTCTCTTCCTCTAAATGATGCTAACCATACTTCACAGCCACCTTTACAACCATCAAGGCAGGTACTGCATATACCTGACATCGGCACTACACTTCTTGAACGGTTAAATGTTCCTGTTGCTTCATCTGCATTTGGTTTTCTTAAGTTCATAACTTTCCTCCTTTCAAATTTTAGTTGTAATACAATTGATTTCAGTGAACTTCATCGTTCAAAACCAAAATAAATCTTACTGGTATTATGCACTTCAATGTGCATTTAACTTTCTTTCTGTGAAAGTATTATGGCATATCAG
>Ga0272448_1007786_pt1 | contig 11264 bp, 7 predicted proteins | sample YNPCB0191_FD_202220 | JGI IMG/M metagenome (GOLD analysis project Ga0272448, IMG submission 202220) | Hot spring sediment microbial communities from Yellowstone National Park, WY, United States - YNP-CB-019-1 | ecosystem: Environmental > Aquatic > Thermal springs > Hot (42-90C) > Sediment... | reverse complement strand
TTACTACTATTAAACACATTTCAAATTCTTATAAACCTTTAGATTTATATGAATTTTGTAAAGCAAGAAAAATACCTGTAATTATTGGTAATTGCGTAACTTACGATGTAGTATTGGAACTTTTTGAGACAGGTTGTTCTGCAATTTTAGTTGGTGTTGGTCCGGGAGCAGCATGCACTACAAGAGGAGTTTTAGGAATAGGTGTTCCACAGGCAACAGCAACAATTGATTGTGCAGCAGCAAGGGATTTTTATTATAAAAAGACTTCTAAATATATACCAATTATAACAGATGGAGGAATGAGAACAGGTGGAGAGGTGTGCAAAGCTTTTGCTTGCGGAGCTGATGCTGTTATGATTGGCTCTGCATTTGCAAGAGCAAAAGAAGCACCGGGTAGAGGTTATCATTGGGGTATGGCTACTTCTCATAGCAATCTTCCAAGAGGAACAAGAATACAGGTTGGTATTTCCGGAACTTTAGAACAGATTCTTTTTGGTCCTGCAACTGTAGATGATGGTTCTCAAAATTTAATGGGGGCTTTGGCAACGTGTATGGGTTCTTTGGGAGTGAAAACAATAAAAGAGATGCATTTTGCAGAAATTATAATTGCACCGTCAATACAGACTGAAGGAAAATTATTTCAGGTTATTCAAAGAGTTGGAATGGGAAAATAAATGAGAAAAAATTTAATTCTTATTATTGATTTTGGTTCACAATATACTCAATTGATAGCAAGAAGAATAAGGGAACTTTCGGTTTTTAGTATAATAAAACCATGCAATATAACTTTAGAGGAGATAATAAAAATAAATCCAAAAGGTATAATTTTATCAGGAGGTCCATATAGCGTTTATCAAAAGAATGCCCCAAGACTTGATATTGAAATTTTAAATTTAGGAACCCCTGTGTTAGGTATCTGTTATGGTTTGCAGATTTTAGTAAAGGTTTTAGGTGGAAGAGTTGTTGAATCTTTTAGTAGAGAATATGGCAAAACTGAACTTTATATAGATAACCATGAGGATTTATTTTTCACTCTGCCGGATAAGATAAATTGCTGGATGAGTCATATGGATAGGATAGAAGAATTACCAAAAGGATTTATTAAGATCGCACATACAAAAAATACAAAATATGCAAGCATAGCAAACAAAACAAAAAAAATATATGGGGTGCAGTTTCATCCTGAAGTGGTTCATACTGATTTTGGAATTCAGATAATTTCCAATTTTGTTTTTAGGATATGCGATTGTCTGGCTGATTGGCGTCTGGAGGATTTTATAGATAAAAAGATAAAAGAGATAAGAGAAAAAGTAAAAGAAGGAAATGTAATCTGTGGATTAAGCGGAGGGGTTGATTCTTCTTGCGCTGCTGTATTGGTTCATAGGGCAATTAAAAATAGACTTAAATGCATATTTGTCAATAATGGATTATTGAGAAAAGATGAAGATAAAAAAGTTATAAATATATTTAGGAAAAATTTTAAAATGGATCTGCATTATGTAAATGCAAGTTCTTCTTTTTTAAAGAAATTAAGGTCTGTTATAGACCCTGAAGAAAAAAGAAAAATAATTGGGCATGAATTTATAAGGGTTTTTGAGAGAGAAGCGAAAAAGATTAGAAATGTTAAATTTTTAATACAGGGAACTCTGTATCCGGATGTTATTGAATCTACTTCATTTTTTGGTGGTCCGACTGCAAGGATAAAATCTCATCATAATGTAGCAGGCTTACCAGAAGTTATGAAACTTAAGTTGATTGAGCCATTTAGAGAACTTTTTAAAGATGAAGTAAGGAAAATTGCCAAAATTTTAAGATTGCCTGATGAAATTATATATAGACACCCCTTTCCGGGTCCGGGATTGGCAGTTAGAATAATAGGAGAGGTTACAGAAGAAAGGCTTTCTATATTAAGAGAGGCTGATTATATTTTGGAAAATATAATTAAAAGTAAAAATCTTTATAAAGATTTATGGCAGGCTTTTTGTGTTTTATTGCCAATAAAAACAGTAGGTGTTATGGGTGATAAGCGAAGTTATGAGTACGTTTTGGCAATAAGAGCAGTTAACAGTTTAGATGGTATGACTGCTGACTGGTCAAAGATTCCTTATGATGTATTAGATGAGATTTCGAATTCAATTATAAATAAAGTAAGGGGAATAAATAGAATTGTTTTTGATATAAGTTCAAAACCTCCTGCTACTATTGAATGGGAATAATTATGCATTCTGATTTTGTCCACCTACATGTACATACCCAGTATAGTCTATTAGATGGTGCTTGTCATTTAGAAAAATTAGTGGATAAGGCAGTTAGTTTTAAAATGCCGGCACTTGCAATAACTGACCACGGTAATCTTTTTGGTGCAATAAAATTTTATGAACTATGTATGGAAAAAGGAATAAAGCCAATAATAGGTTGTGAAATATATATGGCAATAGAATCGCGTTTTAAAAAAGATTACAAGATGTCAGAAGAATCAAATTATCACCTTTTGTTATTAGCAAAGGATGAGGTTGGTTATAAAAATTTAATTAAATTAGTTAGTTTAGGATATATTGAAGGTTTTTATTATAAGCCAAGGATAGACAAAGAACTTCTTTCCCAATATAGTAAAGGACTTATTGGAATGAGTGCTTGTTTAGGAGGAGAAATTCCTTCACTTATTAAAAATGATGCCATAGCAAGTGCTTATAAAAAGGCAGACGAATATGTTGAAATTTTTGGTAAAGGCAATTTTTACTTAGAGATTATGGAGAATGGGATAAAGGAGCAAAAAAAAGTAAATGATTGTCTTTTAAAAATATCAAAAGAATTAGATATTCCAATAGTTGCTACAAATGATATACATTATTTAGAAAAAGAAGATGCCTTTGCCCATGAGGTTTTATTAGGGATTCAAACCCAGACTACTTTAGATGATCCAAATAGATTTAAATTTGAAAGCGATACATTTTATTTTAGAAGTCCCCAAGAGATGAAAAATATTTTCACTGATTTACCTTTTGCTTTAAAAAATACTTTAGAGATTGTAAATAAATGTAATTTAGTATTTGATTTTTCAAGAACATACCTTCCGCATTTTAATACATCTACTGGCGAGGATGAGGCCGAATTTTTAAAGAAAATATGTTATCAAAATTTAAAAAAGCTTTATCCAAATCCTACTCAAGAGATAATAAATAGACTTGAATATGAATTAAATATTATAACCAAAATGGGTTTTTGTAGTTATTTTTTAATTATTTGGGACTTGGTAAAATTTGCAAAGGAAAATAATATCCCTGTTGGTCCGGGAAGAGGCAGTGCTGCAGGAAGTTTAGTTAGTTATATTTTAGGTATTACAAAGATTGATCCTTTAAAATACGATTTAATTTTTGAAAGATTCTTAAATCCTCAAAGGATAAGTCTTCCTGATATAGATATAGATTTTTGTTATGAAAAGAGGAAAGAAGTAATAGATTATGTTGTAAAAAAATATGGCGCTAAAAATGTTGCTCAGATAGTTACATTTGGAACTATGCTTGCAAGGGCTGTTGTAAGGGATGTTGGAAGGGTTATGGGATTTAGTTATTCTGAAGTAGACAAGATAGCAAAAATGATACCTCAATCAATAGGTCAAAATATAACTTTAAAAGAGGCTTTATCAATAGTTCCGGAATTACAGGAACAATATAATTCTGATAAGAGGATAAAGACGTTAATAGATGTAGCATTAAGATTAGAAGGTCTATCAAGACACGCTTCTACTCATGCCGCAGGTATAGTTATTTCAGATAAACCTTTAGATGAGAATATACCGCTTGCAATTGGAACAGAAGGTGAAGTAGTTACAGGATTTGATATGGAATCTTTAGAAAAGATTGGGCTTTTAAAGATGGATTTTTTAGGTCTTAAAACCTTAACTTTGATAAATGAGACCATAAAAATAATAAAAAGAACAAAAAATATAGATGTAGATATAGATAATATCTCTTTAGATGACAAAGAAACCTTTTCTCTACTTTCGAGTGGAAATACTATTGGAGTGTTCCAGTTAGAAAGTAGAGGGATGAGAGATATTTTAATTAGATTAATTCCAACAAGATTTGAAGATTTAATAGCGGTATTGGCTTTATATAGGCCGGGACCTATAGGTAGTGGAATGGTAGATGATTTTATTGAGAGAAAACATAATAGAAAACCTATAACATATATTCATCCGAAGTTAGAACCAATTTTAAAAGAAACTTATGGAATAATTTTGTATCAGGAGCAGACAATGCAAATAGCCTCAAGTTTAGCAGGTTTTGATATGGTAAGCGCTGATCTTTTAAGAAAAGCAATAGGTAAAAAAATTCCGGAGATAATGGAGGAACAAAGAAATTTATTTGTGGAAGGTTGTAAAAAAAATAATATTCCAAATAATATTGCAAATAAAATTTTTGATTTGATTGATTATTTTTCCGGATACGGTTTTAATAAAAGCCATTCAACCGCTTATGCTTTAATTTCTTATCAAACCGCTTATTTAAAAGCGCACTTCCCTGTAGAATTTATGGCTGCTTTGCTTACAAGTGAAAAGAATAATACTGATAAAATCAGAGAGTATGTAAATGAGGCTATTAGGATGGGGATAAAGATTCTACCACCGGATATAAATAGCAGTTTTGCAAATTTTACTGTTACAGAAGATAACAATATAAGATTTGGGCTTTTAGCGATAAAAAACGTTGGAGAGACAGCTTTAGAAAATATTATATCTGCCAGAAGAGAGAAAAAATTTAAGGATTTTTTTGATTTTTACGAGAGGATAGATTCAAGGGTGGTTAATAAAAAAGTTATTGAGAGTTTAATTAAAGTAGGTGCAATGGATAGTTTCGGTTTTAAGAGGGCACAACTTTTTTTAATGCTGGATAAAGTATTGGATAAAGATTATAAAAAAGATTCAACTCAATTATTTCTTTTTAATGAAAAGAAGATAGATATTCCAAATGTTGATGAATGGCCAATATCCCAGATATTAAATTTTGAAAAAGAACTTCTTGGTATGTATATTAGCAGTCACCCTATACATTCTTACTCTAAAATTTTAAAATATATAAAATATACTCCTATAAACTCTTTAAGCGAAGATATAAAAGAACAGGAAATAGTGATATGTGGTGTTCTTGAAGAATTAAAAATAATTACTACAAGGAAAAATAAAGAGCGTATGGCTATAGTAAAGATAGAGGATGATACAGGTGAAATAGAAGGTTTTATTTTCCCAAAAATCTTTGCAGAAAATTTAAATATATTAAGAGAAAAAAATTCATTTTTATTTAAGGCAAAACTTGATTTTAAAGAAAAAGCCTATAAAGTTTTAGTTAATAAAGTTATACCTCTGGATGAGTTGGATAAATATGTAAAAGAGATAAATATTTATTTGGATAACAAGAATTTTCAACTTCAAAGTTTAAAAGAAATTTTTTTGGAAAATAGAGGCAATACAAAGGTTTCATTTATATTTAAAAATTCTAAGATGCAGGGGTTAAAGATAAATACAGCAAATAGTTTCTTTTTGAATCCAAAAGAAGATGTTTTAAATAAAATAGAGTCTATTGTTGGTGAAAATAGTGTTTTTTTAATTGTTTAGATAAAACTTAATTGACACTTTAAAAAACAATGATAAACTAAAGATATGCGAAAATATGATATTGTTGTTAAAATAAGTCAAGAGACAGGTATACAACAGATAATTGTTAAAAAGATAGTCCAAAAGATGTTGGATATAATAATTGAGACTTTGAGAAACAAACAAAGGATAGAACTTAGGGAGTTTGGAATTTTTGAGATAAAAAAACGTAAAAAACGTATTGGAAGAAATCCAAAAACAGGCAAAATTATCCCTATTCCTGAAAGATTTGTTGTAACTTTCAAGCCAGGATTAAAATTAAAAGACATTTAATTCTACATCCTAAAATGGAAAAAACCTACCTTAAAGTTTACGGGACTTATGATTTTTCTGTTAAAGAAACTTTTATTTTTAATAATATAGTAGAGAAAGCAAAAAAGATTTTGAAAAGATTTTCTTATAAAGAGATTATTTTACCTATTTTAGAGAAAGAAAATGTATTTATAAGAAGTATAGGCACTACTACAGATATAGTAGAAAAGCAGATTTTTATGATAAAAAGAAAAGATGAGGATGATGAGAAAATAGTTTTGCGTCCGGAAGGTACAGCCCAAGTTGTTCGTTATTATTTAGAGAATTCTATTTATAAAACAAATGATTTTTCTAAATTTTTTTATATAGGTCCTATGTTTAGAGGCGAGCGACCTCAAAAGGGAAGGCTTAGACAATTTCACCATATAGGTGTAGAGGCAGTTGGTTCAAAAAGCCCTTTTTTAGATGCAGAGATAATTATTCTTGCTTTAAAGATATTGGAAGAGATTGGAGTAAAAGATAAGATTTTAGAGATTAATTCTTTGGGTTGCAGAAAAGATAAAGAAAATTTTTCTAAGACTATTAGAGAGAAACTTATTAATAAAAAAACAGAACTTTGTAAAATATGTTATGAGCGTTTTGATAAGAATCCTTTAAGGATATTAGATTGTAAGGAAGAAAAATGCAGAGAAATAGTTAAAAATTTAGATATAATAAAAGAAAAAAGTTATTTGTGTAAAGATTGTTTAGTTGATTATAAAAAAGTTATTGATATATTAAATTCTTTAAATATATCTTATGTTGATAATCCGTTTTTAGTCAGGGGTTTAGATTATTATACAAATACTGTTTTTGAAATTACCTCAAAAAAACTTGGAGCGCAAAATGCAATAGGAGCCGGCGGTAGGTATAATAATTTAATAAAAGATTTATCAGATATTGATATACCGGCTATTGGTTTTGCTTTGGGTATTGAAAGGATTATGTTAGTTTTGGACAAAATAGAATTTTCTGATAAAATAGATGTCTATATAGCAACAATAGGAGAATCTGCAAAATATAAAGGTTTTAGTTTATTAAGTAAGTTAAGAGAAAATGGATTTATAAGCGATATTGATTTTAGAGATAAATCAATAAAGAGCCAGCTTCGTTATGCACAAAAAAATAATGCAAAGTTTGTTATAATTATAGGACCAGATGAGTTAAAAAACAACGTTTTTATCTTAAAGGATATGGAAAAATCTTTTCAAGTTAATGTAAAAGAGGATGAGATTTTTTTAAAATTAAAAGAACTATGTTAAGAACTCATAATTGTGGCGAGCTGACAGAAGAGGATATTAATAAAGAAGTAGTATTATGCGGTTGGGTTGCGTCAAGGCGTGACCATGGAAAGATTATATTTATTGATATAAGAGATAGATATGGCATAACACAAGTTGTATTTTTACCAAAACCTAATATTTCTGTGTATGAGACTGCTAAAAAGTTAAGTTCTGAATATGTAATAAAAGTAAAGGGTACGGTTAATTTAAGACCAAAAGGGACTGAAAATCCAAAAATTAAAACAGGTTTTATTGAAGTTCTTGCTTTGGATTTAGAGATATTAAATAAATCAAATGAATTAGTCTTTCCAATTCAGGAGAATATAGAAGTTTCTGAAGATTTAAGATTAGAGTATAGATATTTAGATTTAAGAAGAAAAAGTATGTTAGATAAATTAGTTTTAAGACACAGATTTAACTCTGCAATAAGAGAATATTTAAATAGTAAAGATTTTCTTGAGGTTGAAACACCTTTTCTTACAAAATCAACTCCAGAGGGTTCAAGAGATTATTTAGTTCCGTCTCGGCTTAATCCAAATAAGTTTTATGCGCTTCCACAATCGCCTCAACTATTTAAACAGATTCTTATGGTTGGAGGTATAGATAAATATTATCAGATAGTAAGATGTTTTAGAGATGAGGATTTAAGAAAAGACAGGCAGCCGGAGTTTACTCAACTTGATATAGAAATGTCTTTTGTAGAGGAAGAGGATATAATCAATTTAGTTGAGGGTATAGTTTCATATTGTTTTAGAAAAGTTTTGGATATTGATATAAAGATTCCATTTCAAAGGATAACATATAAAGAAGCAAAAGAAAAATATAATACAGATAAACCAAAAATAGGTAACGATAGATTTAATTTTTTATGGGTTGTTGATTTTCCACTTTTTGAATACAATCCTTCTGAAAAAAGATGGCAGGCTTTTCATCATCCATTTACATCTCCCAAAAAGGAGGATTTAGAACTTTTAGATACTGATTTTTCCCAAGCCAGATCAAAGGCTTATGATTTAATATTAAATGGAGAGGAAGTAGCAGGCGGTTCTATAAGGATTAATAATATTGATTTGCAGAAAAAAATTTTTAATATTTTAGGTATACAAGAAAAAGAAGCTGAAGAAAGATTTGGTTTTTTATTAAAAGCATTTAGTTTCGGCGCTCCACCGCATGGGGGGGTTGCTTTTGGTTTAGATAGGTTGTATTCTATAATTACTAATTCAGATAGCATAAGAGATGTTATAGCTTTTCCAAAGACACAAAAGGGGGTTTGTCCGCTTACAGGAGCGCCTTCTTATGTTGATGAAATGCAGTTGGTTGATTTATATATAAAGTTGGTTAAAAAAGAGTAAAAAGGAGGTTTTATGAGAATTATTTTAATATTTTTATGCATTTTTTTATCAGGTTGTCTTATAAGGACATATACAATTCAAAAACCAAGAGTTGATTTGGATATAAAAGGAAATCAAGGTTATATTGTAGGCAGTCCGTCTCCTGAAAAGAAAGAACCAAAACTTGGAGATAAAAGAACTATGACTGTTGTAGAAATTGAACTTGGTCCTCATAAACCTTTAGAGTTTAAAGAAGAAGAGTCCAAAGTTATGCAAAAAGAAATGCCCTCTCAAGAAGAGGTTGTAGAAGAGAAAGATACAACGAAAGAAAAAAGATACGAGTATTATATAGTTCAAAAGAATGATACTTTGCAAAAAATTTCTTATAAATTTTATGGGACAACAAAAAAATGGAAAAAACTTTATAAAGAAAACGAGGATGTTTTAAAGGATCCAAATAAAATATATCCCGGCATAAAGATAAAAATTCCCATAGAATAATAATGCATAAAAAGATAGAAATTAAGGATAATGATATATTGCAGACAGTTTTTGGTATTCAGGATAATAATATAAAATTTCTTGAAGATAAATACAATGTAAAGATTTTTTTAGAACCGGATGGTATAAAGATAAAAGGCAATTCTACGAATGTTGAAAAAGCAATAAATAGTATAAATAAAATTATAAAATTGCACAGAGAGGGTATAGTTTTTAACCGAAAAGAATTCGAAAACTATCTTAAAGAGGAAATTATTCCCCAGACAAAAATAAAGGTCTCATCTGAAAAGAAAAAATTTATTTTGCCAAAGACAGCAGGTCAGGAAGAATACATCAAAGCTATGGAGAAATATGATATAGTTTTTTCAATAGGACCAGCCGGAACCGGAAAAACCTATTTGGCAATGGGAATGGCGATAAATTATCTTACTCAAAAATTAGTTAGAAGGATTATTTTAACTAGACCGGCAAGAGAAGCAGGTGAGTCTTTGGGTTATTTGCCCGGAGATATGTATGAAAAATTAGGGCCTTATTTAAGACCCCTTTATGATGCGCTTTATGATATGATGGAGGCAGAATTAATCGATGAATATATCCAGACAGGAATAATAGAAGTTGCTCCGCTTGCTTATATGAGGGGAAGAACTTTAAATAACGCTTTCATTATATTAGATGAAGCACAAAATTGCACAACGGATCAACTTAAAATGTTTCTTACGCGCTTGGGTTTTGAATCTAAAGCGATAATCACAGGCGATATTACCCAGAGCGATTTGCCCGGAGGAAAACCTATAGGTTTAATTGAGGCAATAAAAATTTTAAAACCGATAGAAGGAATAAAATTTGTTTATCTTACCAAAAAAGATGTTGTAAGACACCCATTAGTTCAACAAATTATTCAGGCTTATGAGGATTTTTACAACGAAAATACTTAAGATATGATAAATCCATCCAAAAAATATAATTTACTTGATATTTTTACTTTATCTATATTTTTTATATCTTTAACTTATATTTTTTATTCTTATTCTTTAGATTACTCTCCTTTGGTTGTAATTATTTTAATTATTTTATATTTTAAATTTTTTAAAAAAATGGAAGATTCACCGTCAATTATTCATCTTTGTCTTTTGGGTTCTATAATAGTTTTTGTTTCTTTTTTTATGGTTAAATTCTTATCATTAAGCGTATATTTTATTCCTGCTGTAGGATTTTCGATCTTAATAACTTTACTATTTGATAATGTAAATTTGGCTATATTTTTTTCGTTCTTTATATCTTCTTTGGCTGTAAGTTTTCTGGGTGGCGATTTAAGTATAGGTTTGGGTTTATTTAGCGGTTCTTTGATTGCAACAAAACTTTCTTATAGGGTTTATAGAAGATTTGACTTAATAAAGGCAGGTATATTAGGTGGTTTGGTTGAGGCAATTGTGATTATATTGGTTAAAGGAAACAAAATATATTTATATTCCCAATATTTAAAAATTCTTCAATATTCTTTACTTAGTTCTTTTTTCTCATCTGTTTTGGTAATAGGTCTACTTCCGATATTTGAATTTATATTTTGCGCTTTAAGTAATATATCTTTGCTTGAACTATTTGATTTTAATAGACCTTTAGTTAAAAGATTAATTATAGAAGCGCCCGGCACATACCAGCATTCTCTTGTAGTTGCAAATTTAAGCGAAGCAGCTGCTAATGCTATAGGTGCAAATCCACTTCTTGCAAGAGTTGGAGCATATTATCATGATATTGGTAAATTATCTAAACCAAATTATTTTATAGAAAATTTAGTTGGATATAAAGACGCACACAAAAATTTAAAACCATCTTTAAGCAAACTTATAATTTTAAATCACGTAAAGGAGGGAATAGAATTAGCTAAAAAATACCATTTGCACCCTAAAATAATTGATTTTATAGCCCAACATCATGGTATGTCTTTGGTCTATTTTTTTTACCAAAAGGCAAAATCTCAGGATTCAGACTTAGAATGTATGGAAGAATACCGCTATCCGGGACCAAGGCCTAAAACAAAAGAGATTGTTATTGTATCTTTGGCAGATGCTATAGAAGCACTCTCAAGAACTTTAGAAGATCCAACACCTTCTAAAATTGAGGAGTTGGTTAGAGAGGTTATAAGAAAAAGATTAATAGAGGGAGAATTAAGCGAAAGTAATTTAACTTTAAAAGAATTAGAAGAAA
>Ga0272448_1007784_pt1 | contig 11265 bp, 18 predicted proteins | sample YNPCB0191_FD_202220 | JGI IMG/M metagenome (GOLD analysis project Ga0272448, IMG submission 202220) | Hot spring sediment microbial communities from Yellowstone National Park, WY, United States - YNP-CB-019-1 | ecosystem: Environmental > Aquatic > Thermal springs > Hot (42-90C) > Sediment... | reverse complement strand
GAGAGGCTGTAATTGTCTCGTAATTGATTTGTAATTGCTGATAAAACGAGGATGTAATTCTTACGAAGTGATAAAAAGTTATTAAATTAAGTTTTAAATAGTTTTACGATGAATAATAGATAAGAAATTTAGAAAGTAAATCGTGTGAGGTCTGAGGTGAAAGTAATATGGTAGAAGGTAAGAATGAAGGTAAGAATGAAAATATAATTACAAGAAGAGTTGGGAATGTCATACAGGTTGGGACAACGCTTGCCTTGGTTTTGAGAGAGGAATTGATGGATATGAAGCTTGACAAGGGAGACCAGGTTGTCATTACTCTTATACAAGTGGATGGGAAGAAAGTATTAAGGATTGAGAAAGCGTAGGTGGTTGGATGGTAGGGAGAAATTACATCTTGGCTGTTACGTTCTATGAAGATGGTGCAGGGCATTGCATCGTTGAGGTTAAGTTAAGGGATAGGGGAGAATACAAAGTATGGATGGCTGACCTTGATGAAGGGTTTGAATGTTGGGGTTTGAAATGATTAAGGCTGTTGGCTTTGGCTGACAACCTTATAAAAAAAGGAGGAGGTTGAAATGAAAGAAAACGAATGGGAAGAAAGGACAGGTGGAGCACCTTTTTGGAGACCTAACCAGGAAGGAGATAGCATAGAGGGAACATTGATTAAAGTGAGGAAAGGGACTTACGGAGACGTATATGACATAGAGACTAAAGACGGCGAAATGATAACTGTTCCTTCATCTGCTGTCTTGGCGAACAGAATTTCAGAGGCTGATGAGGGCAAGTATATCAGAATTGTCTTTGACGGACTACAGCAAAGTAAGATTAAGGGAAGAAATCCTACAAAACTTTTCAAAGTGTTTTTCAGGAAATAAGCCTCGTCTTTGGGTTTGGAGGGCTTGGCAGGTGTGAGTCCTGCCTTGCTCTATGAGGTGATGTTATGGAAGAGAAAGGGAAAGTAATATATGGCTACAAAATTTTCAATGACAGGGGAGTTGTCAGGAAAGAGGAAATATGGATTTTTAAGGATGGATGTTACGGAAGGATAATGCCTTTAAGGTGATGTTATGGTATGCTGTAAGGTGATGGAAATGATTAGTAACAGAGCAAGGCATGAATTTTGCGAATGCAGAGTTTGTCATTACAAGGCGTTTTTTCCTTTTCGTAGATGTCCTGTGTGCGGAACATTCAGGGAGGAGATTTAGATGCTTGGGACAAATGTGACTAAGGTTGGAAACAGTTTCTATATTCTGATTCCTTCGTATCTTGTGCAGAATCTGAAAATTGAAAACGGTCAACAGGTTGATATTATCGTTGAACCTGATAGTGTTATTTTTAAGATTGCAATAATTAAGTCTGAAGGTGTATAGTATTATGCTATTTGTTAATTGCATAAGAGATATAGTGAGGCTCGGAATAGCAAGTGCGTATGTGAAGAATGACGAGCCTGTCAGTATTATATTGCTGGGTAATCCTGAGTCAGGGAAATCATCTATTCTTTTAAGCTTTGTTATGCCGAAGGAAGTCTGCGTTCTTACGGATGCAACAAAGACAAAACTTGAAAATTATCTGCTAAAAATATCTAATTTCAGATATCTTGTAATTCCTGACTTCATTAAGGTTGTGTCAAGGAACAGGTCAACGAGGGCAAACCTTATATCCTTTCTCAATGCAGGGATTGAGGAAGGTATACATGACGTAACTGAATACTTTGGAGGTTCAATACAAAAGACAACTGAATTCAAAGACCCACTGCGTTTTGGTTTGGCAACAAGCATGACAAGGAGTTCAATAGAGGATAGGAGAAAGGAATGGTATAGGATAGGTTTTTTTAGCAGATTGCTTCCTGTGTCATTTTCATATACAAAAGAACAGCAAAAGAAGATAAGGGAATATATACACGCAGGCAAGGATTTGTATGAAGAGAAAGAGAAACTGAGGCTTAAAACGAGAAATATTAAGTGCAACAAGAAATTCTCAATGCATTTTGAACCTTTCATTGAGAAATATGCTGACGCAAACAAGTTGTATGGGTTCAGGATAACGCATCAGTTCAGGTGTTTGCTGAAAGCGTCTGCTTTACTGAGAGGCTCGTCGCATGTCACGAAGAAAGACGTTGACGTGGTATCGAGGTCGCTGAAATGGATTAACTTGGATTATAATCAGGTGAACAATAATGAAAAGAAGTAAGAGAGAAGAAGATAAATTATTAATATTGCTTTTTAGTATTATATTTGTGTTATGTTTAATGATAGCGATGTCGTTAACTGAAGAGAAATGTTATTACAAAGATTTTAAAGTCAGGATTTACAACGTTATGTTTGTTATTGATAAGCAGTGTTCTGATATTTGTGATGAAGGTTGTAGTGGTTATGTTATGGCTGGAAATAATACTGTTCATATTGTCTTGACAGATGAAGGAATGACTATAAGTAAGGTTAAGGAGATATGCATGCATGAACTATGTCATTTATATATGTTTTCAAATGATGCGAACACAAATGAGGCGTTTTGTTACGCCTATGCAGGATCTATACCAAATTCAGGCGTTATATGTGATAATTTGATATTGTCATTAAAGGTTGCAGGTGTGTGTAGATGAAATTCAAACTTTTTAACAGGTTGGTTGTTTTGAGGAATCCTATCAGGTTGATTAAATTGCCTGATTTGTATACTGTAGGTTTCACGAATAGGACTGAGGATAACTACTTTGTTCCTGTGTTTGACTATGACAACGTTTCTTATAGCGTTGTCAAGGAGGATGCTGATTTTCTGCAAAAAAACTTTAATGTTGGAACTCTTGTCACTATTGTGTGTAACGAAAGGATTATTCAGAATGATGTCGTTGGGAGTTATCACTTAATAGGTTTTACGAAATTTACGTTCTTTGAGATTAAGATGATGCTTGAGATGGTCAGGTGTGATGAAGAATTTAAGCAAGGCTACTTACGCAACAATCACAGGAGTTGGGTCTTACGAATTGACGCAAAAAAGGATTTTGAAGGGAATGAATACAAAGGCAAGCCAAAACTAAAAGAGGTGCTTGTTGCTCATACTATAAGGAAAGCGAACAGAGGCATTATAAATTTGATTAAGAAAATTTATGGCGTTGACTTGCAAACTTATTTTAAATATATGGACAATAATAATATAGTAGAGATTGATGAATATTTGACTCAGAAGAAGTGATAGAATGGCAACTCCTGCAACAGATGAGATATGGAAAGACCTGAGGAAGAGATATAAAATAAAAGTTACTGACTTTGTAAGTCAAAAGGATTTATTAGATTTTCTTGAAAAAAGGAAGTCCGCATGGAGAAATATTGCAAGGTCAAATTTGTTTTGGAGTCAGACAAAATCTATGCAGAAGGCTTTGCTTAAAGTAAGGACATTAAGGAGTAAACCTGTTAAGAGTTACACTAAGAAAAGTTATACTAATAAAAAAGTTAGCGTTAAATCTTACAAGAGAAGGGCGAATACTCCAAGGTGGGGCGTAGTTGAAACTGAAAAGTTGATTGAGCTTAGGAATAGATATGGCAGAGATACAAACAGAATAGTTAAAGAGTTCAGAAAGACTTACAAAATCAGAACAAAATCTGCTATTACGACAAAGTTATCACGGTTGAAAAGGAGATAAACATGTTCGTAAGTAAAATGAATCTTAAAAATAGTTTTACGATTGCCTTGATTGCAGGAATTATCTTTCTTATAGCAGCAAATGGTAGGATTGGAACTGTTACTATTGACACGGCGATAGGCTACGGTGTTTTATTCTTTGCTTTGTTGTTTCTATATTACACAGGGAAGGATTATCTCAGGGAGTTAAGTCCTAAGGTAATCTGGAACGGCGGATATGACACAACGAATGGCGATTTCATATCTGCAGGTTATTTTGGAATATTGAGGCTTGGGGCAATAGACGCATGGGAGATTGAAACTAAGGGAGGAGAGAATGGCATTCTGATTGCTCCGCACATGTCTTTTTATAACAGAAATAAATACATAGCGTGCTCTGCTAACTGTGAACCCTGCGAACTGCATGAACTACCTCCTGAGGTTATTAAGGTAATAGAGAAACTTAAGTTAAAGCCTCCTTATCATTTCGGTCTTATTGATGCTGAAAGGTTTACCGATGTTTTGTCAATAGAGTCAGACGCAAGGAAGCCTTACGATGTGACTGTTGCACATCTCATATCCGCAATTAAGAGAAAGTATACTGAAAATAGAATATTGTCTCTTGTCTGGAATGAAAGATTTGAGCATTACGAAAAACTCATGGAGAAGTTGAGGGTGCTTGAGGAAAGGAAGCCTGTTTTCAAGCAAATGGTTGAGGCGAAGTAAATATGATGTATGGTCAGGACGAAGAGGAATTTAAACCAAAAAGGACTAATTGGATTTTGGCAATAACATGTATAGGTGTAATCGTGATTGTTGCGCTGCTCATAGGCAGGTTAGGTGTTGTTGTTGTTGATAAGGCTGTGTTGATATTCCTTGTTTTGTTCCTCTTTGTTCCTGTTGCACTAAAAACATCGTGGTATAAATTCAGATACAAGACAAGGAAGATTGTGCATCCCGAAGGTTTTTCTACATTCATAGGCTCATTCGTCAAGTTAGAAGGAACCAATAACTGCATATTCAACATAGGGACAATAAGGTCAGGTGGAATGAAGACAGAAGCGATAAGGGAAGGCATAGCGATAGCGAGTGTTGACTCGATAGTTCCGCTTGGTTCTTGCGCAATACTTAATGTTAAAAAGGTAAGAGAAATTGAACTTGACGAAATACCTGACAAAATTGTTTACGCCTACATCGTTGAAAACAAGATAAGACCGCCGTATTACTATTGCGAGTCTGCTGATGAGGAATTACATCTTAATTATGTCAATCCTGAAATATTGAAAGACATAATAAAAGAGATTACAAGAGAGAACAACGAACTTAAACAAATGATTAAAGACAAGTTCAACGTGACAGAAGATGTTGTAGCGAGCATGACAAACATCAAAAGTAAAGCTTCAGGTGGCTATCTGAAAGCAATACTTACAAAAGCCCCTGAAATATTAAAAAGAAAGGAGGAAGATTAAATGAAACTGAAAAGATACTATTGTGCTAATTGCATGTCTGTGTTTGTAGAGTATGAGAACGTCAAGGTTAGCCGTTGCTACATATGTAAGAATGACGGTTATTTAATTGAGTTAACGGACGAAGAAAGCGTTGCTATCTTTACTTGGTTGGCGAGGCGAGTTTATGGAAAAACAGATGTTTAGGCCAGCGATGATTGAGAAACTGAATGAATATGACATTTACATCAACAGGTTCATTAACGAAAGGTGCGTGCCTATCGACGAGCAGGCGATATGGCAATACATATACGAAAATCCTGAGATAGGCATTGCCGTTGCTGAAAACTACAGATTGACGAACGAAGAAAGGATTGACGAATTAGTTAATGAATTAACAAAGCATAAGTTGTCTGCGTTGGCGGGTGTAAAAGGTTCAGGAAAGACTGCGTTTATGTTCTTCTGTGCTGAGGAAATATATGAAAGGATAGGCATACCTACAACAATATTCAGACCTTTGTATGTTAATACTGATCTTTTGCCTAAGTATTTCTCTATTGCGATGACTGAACCTCAAATCAAGCGTAACACATTCACTATCTATGACGAAGCACAAATAAGTCTGAGTTCAAGGAGAGGTATGGCTGAAGACCATATTAAATTCTCAGATTTTCTTACGATACAGAGGCAAAGAGACGTTTCAGCAATAATAAGTCAGCAGGTTCTTGCAATGGTTGATGTCAATGTTTTCAGGATGGCTGACCATTTCATATTTAAAAGGTTCAGCGGAGTGCAGATGGCGACTGAGGAACAAAGAAAAAACCCTTTCAATCTCTTTCTTAACTTTATAAGACCTCTAAATAACAAGGATGTTTTATTTATTTCAGATGATTTTTCAAAAATAATATTTTTGCAAACGGATTTGCCGTCTTTTTGGTGTGATGAATTGAGCAAGCCTATGGCTGAAATCAACGAGGAAGAGGCAAGGCGCATTGTCATTCAGGAATTTTACAAGGGCAGACCTGTTAAAGAAATAGCGAAACTCATATGGCTTAAAGGTGTTGATTGGGACACGAGCGACATAATGAGAGTGATTGAAGATAGTGACCAGAAGATAAGGAAAGAAGACATAAAGCACTTGCCACAATACAAGGGTATCTGCCCAAGATGCAAGTCAGACAGGGTAGTTAAATGGGGATTCAAGAATGGCAAGCAGGATTACAAATGCAACGAATGCGGTCATAGGTTCACTTTGGAGTGAGCAATTTCTCTATTTTTCTGAGTGTGTCCTCAGATATTGCGTAAGTCTGGTTGCATGTCTTCGGCATCTTGTCTGTTATGACCTCAATTACGCTCCAGGCAATTGCATCTAACTCTTTGTATTTCATGTTCCACTTTTTACATAGAAAAATACGCTTAGCCTTTTCTTCTTCGCTTATCTGAATGTTTATTTGTTTTTTCATAAGAGCTCGCCCCAACAGCAAGTTTAATATCTTCCTCATTCTCTATTAAACCGCTTTCAATTCCACGTATCAAGTCATTCCGCAAGTCTTCATTTAAATTCATTGAATTAACAATTTTCTTTAAGTTCCAAATCCTTTTAACTTTATTCCTGAATTCCTCAGGGGTTTTGCTTCCTTGCAGTGCAACTAACTTGTAGTCAACTCTCATGTCAGTTTTCAGAGGCATCTTTCTCTTTTGATACAAATAAAAACCACCTAATATCATCAAAGGATAAATTGCAATGAAGACATAAGACCAATAGAAAGAGTCATTTATTTTTTTCTCTAATACGGCAATGTTGCTGTTCATTAACATTTGTATTGCATTTGTTTTATTGTCTAAATTTTCTATTGCTTTGTTAGTATCGTTAACATATCCGAACATTATCTCTTCGTTGAGTTTGATGGTTTTGCTTATGTCAGGTATTGTTTCGTTCAGTCTGTTAATTTTGTCCATTGCAGATATAAAATCATAACTCAAATTTATAGTTTCCTTGAATGCGTTATAATCCTGTGTTATGTCTGATAAACTTGAATTTAGAGAATACAAAGATGAATTCAAGGAATATATTGCGTTCATTGTTGCGTTCATGCTTTCATTGATTGTTACGCTGTTTGCAATCGTGTCATTTTCAAGAGAACTAAATAAATTATATAATACTTCATAACTTGTGTTTGTTTTGTTGCATATCTGCATTAATGTTTCTGTTTCGTTTTGCGTAAGTGAAAATGCAGGAATAGAAAACAGAACGATAAACAGAAAAATAGCAATTTTTTTCATATTAATCAACTATATTTCTTATAGATTTTACATATATAATTTATATCCATAAGTATATATACTTAACGGTTACAATATTAAGTTAACAGACCTGCGAATGCAGGGGTTAGAGTTTGTCCTAAAACTCAACATTTAAGAGGTAAGTGACATGGCAAAGGTTTCTCCAGCATGGATTAAGTTCATTATAGGAATAGCAATAATCATGTTGGTGCTTTTGCCTTTCCTGAAAATAGAATTAGCACTTGTTCCAGCAATCCTTCTTTCTGCAGCTATTCTTGCAGTGATTCGAGCATTGACAGGCTATGATGTATTCCCTACTAAAATATCGCCTCTCTATGCAATAGTATTTCTTGTTATTGCAGGCATATTGACAGGGCTTATCAATATAAGCAACTTGGCAGGCTCTTTCTCAGGAGTAACAGGAGCAGTAGGCGGTGTATCGCAGGGAACAGAAGTAGGAACAGTGAATGTTGGTTCTTGTCAAGTTTCATCTGAACTGTTTGGCAAGACATCAACCTTCTCAGTATCTTTCTCTGACCAAATGGCATCAAGTTTCACTGACGTTTCACCTCTTGTTTCAACATGTTATGCTTACAAGGATGGAGTAAGAACAGTTGGAAGCAACTGCAGTTTCTCAAACTTTGCGGTTGGTGACACTGTTAGTGTATACCCATACTTGCCTGGGTATTACTTCAGTCCTGTGAGTGTTTGCATAGACAAACAGTCAGTAAGCGTTCAAGGCAATGCATGGAAACAGGCATCAGCAAGTGATATGGCAATCACTGTGTTGGATGAGAACAGAAACGTAATGACAACAGGAGACAGAAACGATTATAAGATGTCACTTGGTTCAGGCGACACAAAAACAATATACGTTCAGTTGAAAGTCAACTCAGCGAACAAGGCATTCAACTTTGCAGGTGTTGCTGTTGCTGTAACAGGCAATATATCTTCTGCTAAGCCAGTAGGATATGTTGCAGGTTATCAGGCTACATTCCTGAAAAACGTCATGTTGAATTATAATTCAACAGGCACAGGAAGTGATACAACAATAAAGGTATCGTATGACGCATACCTAACCAATGCAAAGATGATGCAGCCTTTCAGTCCAGGTATGATAGAGATTCCAATAGAAGTCAAAACACTATCTGGTAAAGACCCTGTTGACTGCGATTATACACTTGGAAATCAGGCGTGCAACGTAATAGCAATCTGTGCCCTTGATAACAATTGGGAAATAGGTAAAGACGGCAAGATGTATAATGACTATTACGTTCACAATGACGACGAGACAGACGCAGGTGTTGCTCTTGGAACAAACTTAAATAACCCTGCAGGAAAGGACATTTGCACATTGATTGAAGTAGAGTAAAACAAAGGCATAACCTGAAATGGTTATGCACCATTTTCTTTTTTTTAAAATCAGATTTATTTAGTCTTGAATGGAGAGGTAATGCAGATGAAACCAATAGGACTTACAGTAGGAGTAGTCATAATATTAATAACATTGTTTATGTGGGTTAACGCACCTGCATTGTTTGGAAGCATGGCTGAACAGGCAAAGAATGTTATGGGATTATATTTAGTAATGCTTGCTGTTATTCTTGCTGCATTTCAAATTAAAATGCCAACACTTAATTATGATATTACAAGTCTGATTTACTTTGTCATAGGTTTTGGAGTTACTGTATTTGTTATGCTTATAATTCCTGTTAACTTTAAGGCTATGTTGGCAAGTTTTGAGTTGATAACCGCGGTCAGTCTTGGTTTTCTTTATGCGTTTGTCAAGGCGTTCATTGAGGAAGTTATATTCAGAGATATATTGCCTTTGAAAGTAGGCATAGGTGATGTTGCAAGTTCTATATTATTTGGTGTATTTCATTTTGCTATGCTTTGGTCATTAGGTGCAACGTTGCCTGTAATGATTGCAGGTATGATAACATTGTCTTTGCTCGGATATATTTGGAGCCAGGTCAGGCAAAGGTTAACGTTGATGGGAGCAGTGGGCTCTCACTTCGGCTATAACATGGTTGTGTTAGGGGTGTTTGGAATATGAGTCATGCAGGTTTGGGCATATTGGCAATAGTGATAGGCTTTATAATGAACGGCTTGGCAAGAGTTCCTGTTGTAGGAATGATTGTTCCATTGCCCTGGCTGTGGGTTTGGCTTATACCGTTAGGTGCAGCATTGATTTTTTCAGGAAATTGGAAAGTTGCACTCATAGCGTTTATAGCAACTACATATTTGATGTTTTCAGCAGGATGGATCACTCCAGGCAATGTTGCTCCGGTAACAGGAATAGTTAAAAGGTAAGCTACTCAGGTTTAAAAACCTGAGCTTTCCATAGGTTGATAACTATGGTTCACAGAACACAAATTACCAACCGCATTTGGACGCAAGAGTCCGCTTACAGGGACTTGTCTCTTGGAAATCTGGATAGAAATATCTGGATTGGAGATATGTTTCCGCTCCAAGAGAGATTTGACAGCGATAGCCAAACTACTTTTCCTATCAGAATTGACTATCTGTCCGCATTTGCACTTGAACAAAGAATAGTTGGAACTATGTCCATTAGCCAAAGCACCGCAATGGCTACACCATTTCGAAGTGTGCCAACTATCCACAATGTTCAATTTGATGTTATTATCAAAGCATCTCTGCTCAAGAATCTGTTTGAATTTATAAAAAGGAATTCTCATAATAGTTTTGTTAGCTTTTCTACCAATTGGCTTGAATCTTTTAAGTTTTTCAATAGCAATGTCGGCATCGAACTTGAGAGCAAGTTTGATAATTATTCTAATCGTTTGCCCGAGATTTGTATAGACAAAATTTCTTTCATAATTTTTAATTCTTTTAAGATACTTCCTTGCTTTGACAGAACCTCTGTCAGCATAGAATTGAAGTTTTGCTCTCCTTTCCATAATCTTTTTTCTCTTAATCCAAATATGCTTTCCAAGATAGGTCTGGTAAAGAACTTTTCCTTCTGGGGAAATTATGCTGATGGCAAACCACTTAGCATTGACATCAATACCCATAATATTTTTTCTCTGTTGGATTTTCTTTTCTTTGGAGAGATAGGCGACAATCTGCAAATCAGCAGTCAGACCAAAGGTCTTGCATATCCAACCGTTTTTAATCAAATCTCGAAATCTTTGATAATTCCTATTCTGTTTGATTGGAATAGCAATTCTATTTCGTGGATACAACCCAAGTTCAACAAAGAAATTAGTCTTGGTCTCGAAAGTCTTGCAGTTTCGAGGAACATTGAACTTGATGGTCAAACCATTAACTCTATTGGCTTTCTTCTTCCAAGCATCACGAATGAGAGAGCAAACAACTTGAATATTGAAGGAGGTGTTAGTTTTGCAAGTTGACAATGTCTTGTGGTGGAATTCCATAAATCGTTTGCAACCTTCTCTTTCAGAAAGCAATCTATTGTATTCATTTAGAGCTTTATCTATAAATTCATTTAATCGGTTGTTTTTGGATTTTGTAGCTAAAGTCTGCAACAAGATTGCTCGTTTCATATCTCCAACCCAAAAATTATATATGTTTTCAAAATTTAAATACTTATATTCCGAAATTCCTCCTATGGTTAAAACCATAGGCTTCCTTTCGGATGATTTTGTGTGATTATAAAGACAAAAAGTGATTAAAGTGAAAAACAAAAAAGCAAAGATACAAATTTTATTGAAAGAAGCAAAAAGGGAATTAACTTTATTCAAAGAAAAGGGAAAATTTACAAACTTGAGTCAAGCTTGTGAAAAAACATGGGTTGCATTTGTGTTAATGTTAGAATATATATCAAGAAGGGAATTGAAAAATACTATGTCAATCAAAAATATTGCATACACTTTAGGAATGGGAGAATTATATCAGCGAGCAAGATATTTGCATATTATCCATTATGATGGGAGTCCGG
>Ga0272448_1007783_pt1 | contig 11265 bp, 8 predicted proteins | sample YNPCB0191_FD_202220 | JGI IMG/M metagenome (GOLD analysis project Ga0272448, IMG submission 202220) | Hot spring sediment microbial communities from Yellowstone National Park, WY, United States - YNP-CB-019-1 | ecosystem: Environmental > Aquatic > Thermal springs > Hot (42-90C) > Sediment... | reverse complement strand
CCTGCGGCCGACCATCCCCAATGCCCCCTGTGCGATGCCGGAACTTTTCGCAGGCTCTTCCACGAGTCCAGTGCTGGATCACGGGGGAAGCGAGAATGCAAGGCAGGAACGGCACTTACGGCGATGGATTCTTGTCTGGCGGAGAGGGGGGGATTCGAACCCCCGGATACCTTGCGGCATCACCGGTTTTCAAGACCGGCCCGTTCGACCACTCCGGCACCTCTCCCCGAATCGGGCGGCTTCCTGGGCACGCTGGCAAAGCCTGCGTCGCAAGGGACTCACTTCGGTCCAGTCGCAGGAAGCAATCGTCTCGGTCGTTTCATTATAGAGCGCGAGGACTGGCGGATCAACAGCTGCGTCGGGAAAAGGGTGGAAGGACAGTGTTGCGGAGCGAGCCCGGCTCGAGGGTGCGGGCGATTCGAGCTGCGTACTCGGAGGGAGGCGCCAGATAAGGGAAAAAGGGGGAAAGGGATCGCTCCTGCGAAGCGAGCACTTGGCCGGGAGCGGATCGGCGTGGTCGGCTATCGAGGCCCGTCCCTTTGGGACAGCCCAGGAGACTCGGAGGTCGGGCAACAATCACGGCGGGCTCGTGCGAGGGGGGGCGTGCGACGGGGGAGACGTGGGGTGGCCGGTGGCGAGTCCGGGCTTGCCCTCCGCGATCAGGATGACCGTGTCGGGCTCGTTCTGTATAATGAGGCGATGAAGAACGACCCGCTTGCCTTCAACCCTGAGGCGTTCGCCCAGATGCAGCGAATCGGGCGCAATTTCTCCTCCTCCAGGGAGCTTATCGAGCTGGCTGATGCGATGCGGCCGCGGTTCAGGTTCCACGCCACGAGCCGGACCGAGTGGCGCTCTTGGCGGCGTGGTTTGCTACGAGGGCTGAGGAAGGCCCTCGGCCCTCGGCTCGAAAGCGTTCCGCTCCGCGCCGAGGTGATCGAGCGGGTGGATTGCGGCCACTATGTGCGGGAGAAGGTCGTCTACGATACGACGCCCCGGATGAGCGTGCCGGCGTATGTTTTGATCCCGAAGGAAGCTCTGCGATCGCGGTGCCGCGTGCCTGCGGTGCTCGCGATCCACGGGCACGGGCGCGGAGCGTGCGATCTCGTCGGACTCTCTCCCGGCAATCCGAAGGACAATGCCCACAGGGACTACGCCCTGGACGTCGTCAACCGCGGGATGGTGGCGCTCGCTCCGGAACTACGGGGTTTCGGCCAGCGTGCTGTCGAGAAGGATCAACTCAAGGAGATTATCGTGCGGATCGGCGAGCCCGGTGCGAAGTCCTTCCGGCGGGACATGTGCAGCGTCCAGAATCTGAAAGCCAATCTGCTCGGGTATACGTTCATGGGGATGCAGTTGCACGACCTCCGCTGTGCGCTCGATTATCTCTGCACCCGCCCCGAGGTGAATCGCGCTCGCCTCGGCGCCTGCGGGCTGTCGACCGGGGGGATGATGACGCTCTTCCTTGCCGCGACGGATCGGCGTGTTCGGTGCGCCGTGATCAGCGGCACGCTGACGAGTTACCGGTCCTACGCTTTTCGGATCGAGACTACCTGTGGATCGCAACTGCCGCACGGGCTGCTGCGATACGGCGATCTTGCGGATGTCGCTTGCCTCATTGCGCCGAGACCCGTCTGCTTCGAGAACGGGTCGGATGATTTCGGGTTCCTCCAGGAGGTTGCGGCAGCGGAGTTCGTCCGAATCCGCAAGTGCTACGAGCTGCTCGGTGTGGCGGAGCGTGCAGTCTTCGACGCTTTCGACGGTGGCCACGTCTGGAATGGGGCAGTCGGCCTGCCGATGATGGAGGCCTGGCTCAAGAGGTAGGAGCGAGGCCGCTGATGTAACCGTGTTCCTGCAGGAAGCGGAAGTACTCGTACAGCTTCCCCTCTTGGAAGCCCGGGAAGCGGACCCGCACGCGCCGCGCGACCTCCTCGAACGTTCGCGCACCGTTGAGCCAGAAGAGCGGCTCGTTCAGGTAGGTCGAATAGGCCGGTGACCACTCGATCGAGTCGCGGATCGAATAGGGGAGTTTGCGGAGAGTGAGCGGTCCGGGCGCGAGCCGCCTAAGGCCGTCGGGCGTAGGCTCGGTGATGAGGGGAACCGTCTCGCCGAGATACCGTAGCGCGCTCCACCGGCGCAACGCCTGCACCTCCGCCTTGTACCACTCGGGCTGGTCGCCGGGTAGCAGGGAGGGCAGGAACTCCTGGTCGATTTGCTCTGCCGTTAGCCAATCCTGCGAATTGGCGACCAGATAGAGATAGCTTGCGAGGGCGGCCGTGGCGAAATGGAGGCTCTGGGCGTCGAGCGCGTCCGGCACGTCGGCGTCCGTGTGCCAGAGCCGTCGGGGCGATTCGTTGTGCTCGAACATCGGGCAGGGAATCCCGAAACACGGGTCGGCAATGAAATTGTCGGCGAGGCCGAAGGCCGCCGGCTCGATGCGGAGTCGTTCGCCCGTCATCTTGTTCGTCTCGCGGGCGATCCAGGCAAGGATGGAGTCAGAGATGTCGGGTGCCGCGTCGGGATTGGCGATCACGTTCACGCAAGTGTTCGCGGCGGCTGGCAGGCCGAGACCGTCCACATTGATCCCGGCTTTCACGGAATCGCGAAGAGAGCGGAATCCACCTGGGGAGGCGTCCGTCTCCCTTCCTCTGTCGAGGCAGTAGGCGAGGAAGCCGTAGATCTCCCAGGAGAAGAGCACGCGAATTCGCGCCCGAAGCGGGGGGAGTTCGCCGCTCTTGACAAGTTGGTCAACGATCCTCAATGCCTCGACGCACGCTGCCACGCCGGAGCAGTTATCCCACGCGCCCGGTTCTGCCAGATGAGCGAGAGCCCAGACCTCGCCCGCCCCCTCGCCGATCGTCCCGGTGACGAGGTGGAGCGACCTGGGCTCGGAGCGGGTTACGAGTTCCACTGCGGCTCGGGCGAACCCGTGGGTCCTGAGGTGCTCGGCGAGCCTTCGTCCGTCCTTGCCTGTGAGCGAGAACGCGAACAGCCCCGACTCGTTTCTCGGGAGGAACGAGTCGTTGTGCCAGCGTGTGAAGTTTTCGGGCAGGTCTTCATTGAAGACGATGAAGCCCGCGCAGCCGTGGGAACGGCAGAGTTTCTCGACGCCCCAGAGGTCTATGCCCCGAATCGGAGTGAAGTACAAGCAGCCGCGAACGGGCTCGCTCCGGACCTCGAAGACGCCGCTGGCCGGGGCACTGTACATGACGACGCTCTTCGGCACTCGAGCGAAGCTGGTCGTTATGGACGGCTCCGCGACACGAAGTTCTCCCTTCTCGACGTCCCAGCCCGTCGGGAGCACCCAGTCACCGACGAGTGTCTTCCCATCGGCGGGGAACTGGATCATTTGGCTGTCGCGGAATCCGAGCGCGAGCAGTCTCTCCGTAAGGTAGAGCGCCTCCTCTGCGAACGCCGTGCTGGTGAACGGCGAGTTGCGTTCGAGGATGGGTACGATCTCCTGAAGCACCCGTTCGCCCGAGACGCTACGCACAATCTTCTCGATGACGCTGTTGGGATTCATCTCGTGCCTCGTTCGTACTGTCCCCACGTCTCCGTCGCCGCCTTCATGCAGTCAACGCTCTCGGGCGGCACGGTTACGGGGATGATGTTCGAGTGCATGATGAAGCGGCCGTCCTTGCCGGCGACCTCGATCTGCCGGCGGACCTCGACCTCGATCTGCTGAGGGTCGTTTTTCAAGAGGATCCCGATGGGATCGAGATTCCCGAACAGGCAGATCCGGGGCAGCCGCTTACGAAGTTCGCCGACGTCGATACGGTGGCCGCGCTTGTCGTTCGGCTCGAAGACGATCCCGTCCACGCCCAATCGCTCTACGGCTCCGAGGAGCGAGGCGACGTCGCCGGTGAAGTAGAAGTAGGTTTTCAGTCCGAGTCGTCGGCATTCCTCGATCAACTTCTTCTCTGCGGGGAAGACGACTTCGTCGTAGAATCGCGGGGATAGCACGTCGGCGGAGGCGAGCATTTCAGCCAGCCAGATTCCGTCCGCCCCCAGCCGCGCGGCTGCCCGAGCGAATTCCGTCTCCTGGGCGAGGTTGATTCTGACCAGCTCTTGGAACAGTGCGCGTCTCGTACTCGTGGCGATGAGTCCTTCTTCGAGCGTCCCGAAGAAGTAGAGCGCATTGAAGAGCAGGTTGCCCGCCCAGGCGCAGATGAACTTCTGCTTCCCCCAGTGTTCGACGAAGTGTACCTGCGGGGCGAGGTAGCCCTCTGCGATCAGTTCGTCGGCGGTCAACACACTGATCGCCTTCCGTGCATCGGCGGGTGTTTTCACGGAGGAGCGATCGCCCTCGACACGGGCGAACGAGTAGCCGAAATCGCCGCCGGGCAGGAACTCGCTCCCCCATTCCTCCGACGGGAGCGTGAGATCGGCGCGGATCGGTTCGCGCTTGCCGGTCTCGATGTGCTCGATCATAGGCCGCGGCTGCATGACGAGCCGGTGCTGATTGGCCCAGGTCCGGGAGATGCCAGGCTCGCACATGATCCAGTCCTCGTCGTGGCGGAGGAGCGTCGCTTCCATTGCACGGATTCGGTGCTCCGTCGTGCCGAAGAGGAACTCGTAATCGCTTATTCCGGCAAGTTTCGCTTTGTAGTCGCAGTTGAAGAAGCACGTGAACGGCACGCGGTCCGGCTTGCCGCCCTCGAGAGCCACTCGGATTCTTTCCTTCGAGTTCATCTGCTCCTCCGGAAGTGGGGGACGGCTGCTGCGGGACGACCGCGGCATCGCCGCCGTTGTTCCCATCCTCCTGCTCGACTACGTTCCGGCGCAGTCGCTTCGTCGCAGCCCGCTCGGTTCCGCTGGCGGCTACGACTCCTTGCAATGTGCTGCTCATATGCTGCCATTTCGGCCGTAGCGTGTCCCGCTTGACGCATGGGCGATCCTCCTGCCTAACGGAAGATCGAGAAGGCGGCCAGGTCCTTCTCGACTCCGCCATCAACGACCTGCCTGGCGAGACGGGCTTCTTCGTGGAAGCCGGCGGCCTGGAGTGCGAGGATCGTGTGAGTCTGATCCGTCTCGACCCAACACTGCGTCTTGCCAGCGGGGAGCGTGAGAGCACTGAGAAGCACGCCTGCCCGGTCGGCGAAGTTAGGATGGATGAAGAGGTCGAGCAGGCGGACGTGCCCGGCGGATCTGGGGTCGGGTTCGAGGGTGGCGAGTCCCACGACGGCGCCCTCCTCGGACTCGAGGACTCTCGCGACCCGCGAGGGATCGTTTGCGAGATCGTGCTTGAGCAGGAGGAAGGGAGCTTCCCAGGAGCTGCCCTTGAAGATGCCACGGCTCACGGAGCGGACGTAAGCGCCGGTCGTGACGGCGCTGAGGGCGTGCAGACGCGGCCAGTCCCGCCACGCCAAATCGCAGACCCACACGCCGCAGCGGCGATAGTAGCGCTCCTCGAAGTCCTTCTCGACGCGGTTGATCATGAAGCCCGATCGGGGGACAACGCTCCTGAAGCCGAAGGATGAGTAAATGTGGTAGGCGGGGGAGTCGTAGCCGGTTCCGAGGAGCAAAGCCCGGCCGCCACGTCGGCGGAAGTCGGCCATGCAGGCGTCGAGGATGACGGAGCAGATGCCCTTCCGGCGATGTTCGGGAGTCGTGAAGACGTGTCCGAACACTCCGACGCCGCGGTACTCGGCGGTCATCATGATCCCGGCGAGGGAGCCGCCGATCCGGCCGAGATAAAAGACGTTTTCCAGATCGCCCGTCTTCCCCTGGAGAGCGAGGTCCACGTGCTCCAGCCAGTACGGGGGCTTGTGGCCGATGAACTTGAGGATGTGCGCGGCGAACTCGTTGTCCGGTGCACGGAGGATGCCGACTTCGAGATCCTCGCCCGTCTTGAGCTTGACGTCCTTGACTTTCTCGTACATCTGTCTCTGCCTCCGGCGGGAATAGTTGTCAGTGATCGGTTGTCAGCTTCATCCTCGATACGGGTCGCTGTGCGCGAGTCGGTACCGCTTTAGCTGCCCGTCATCGTACCACGGGGGCGAACCCCGCGGAGACTGCCTCGCGTCATCTTGCACTCCGCGTTTTGTAACCGCCAGTTCGAACGTGCGGGGGACGGCCGCGAGCGCCCTCGCGGTCCCATCCGGCCCCCTGATCGCCTCACCCCGTCCATTCGAGCACCACTCCCATCGCCTCCGAGCGATCCCGCATGAGTATTTCGTAGAGGCGCGGGGCCTCGGTGTAGGGCTCGCGGTGGCTGATGAGCGGGGCGAGTTGGACCTCGCCGTCGGCCACGAGGTCGAAGAAAAGCTCCGCGTCGCGCAAGTTGGTCCACGGGTTGTCGAGCGTCTCGCATGGCGGGTGCGAGCTGTTGTGTGCCCCGACGATAGTGAAGCTCGGCGAGTTGCAGAGGGTATGGAAGTCGAACTGCGTGATTCCGCGAGGGCTGCTCAGGACGACGAACCTGCCCTGTCGCCTGAGGACCTCGAACTCGCCCGGTATCAGCCTCGGATCGCCAGTGACCTCGAAGGCTACGTCGGCCATCCGCTTGCGGGTAGCCTTCTCGACGACGGTGCGCAGGTCGTCCCGCAGAGGGTTCACGGGGACGATCCCAGGATCGTTCGGGAGCCGTCGGAGGCGGCTATCGGCGACGTCTACGGCGAAGACCGGCCTGGCTCCGGCCAAGCGACAGAACCGCACGGTCAGTTGCCCGAGCAATCCGAGGCCAAAGATCGCGACGGCTTCCCGCCAGCGGACGTTGCCACGCCGAACCCCGTTCATGCAGATCTCGGCAATGGTGAAGAATGTGGCCTCGTCATCGGGGACGGTGTCGCGTTGGATCGGCCGCACGGCCGCGACGGGCGACTTCACATACTGAGCGTGCGCGCCGTAAGTGGCCGTGCGCTGCCCGATCCGGCTCCGGTCCACGCCCGGCCCGACATCTACAACCTCGCCGATGTTGTCGTAGCCGGGCACGAATGGGAACCGACCGTAGTTCGCCCACGAGGAGTTCGGCAGGAACTCGCCGCTGAGGATGGTCAACTCGGTCCCGGTGCTGATCAGGGTGCGTCGGGTCTTGATCAGGACTTCCCCGATCTGTGGGGATGGCACCTCTCGATCCTCGATCACCACCTTCTTCGGCTCGACGAATACCACGGTTGGGTTCTTGGACATAACGTCCTCCGGCTCGGGTATCGGACCGGGGCGTCCGTCGTGTACCCGTTTATCAGTCAAGTATAAAGAGTACGGCCTCGTTCAGCAACTGCTGCTGGCCGCAACCGCCGATCGGGTGTCCGCGCGCGTGGCACGGGGGCGAGAGGAACCGGATCACGATCGGGATTACGATTATGGGAAAAGTCGAGATGTTGACGGCAGCATCCGATGGTTTCGTTATTCGCAGTCTCGACGGGAGACCGCATCGGGGCCGAGCGCTCCGGGGGCGTCTTCCAGTGAGGAAAGGACGGTGAAAACGAATGAGGAGCGTAAAGGACAGCCTCTGGCTCTGGGCGCACGAAGCGGGATCGCACAATGCCCAGTACAACCTCGTCGGAAGTTCGCGTATGACGCCGCTGGAAGCGGCTTGCTACATGGGCATACCAAATGTCATCATGGTGCGCTACAGGGGGCTCCCGAAGCCACCCTGGCGGCAGTATGCACTGTCGCTCCTGCCGCTCAAGCGGGTCGTCTGGTCAATCGTCGGGGATTCGGGGTGCGGCGGAGGCCACGACACGGACGAGGCGCTCGAGTTGGTAGACGTCTTGCCGAACCTGACGGGCGTGATCATGGACGACTTCTTCGGCCGCAAGAACGCCAACGGGACGCCCGGCGGTCTCAGCCCTGGGGAACTGACCGACATCCGCAAGCGACTCCGCTCCGGACGGCGGCCGCTCGATCTCTGGGTCGTTCTCTATACCCACGAGCTTCACCTGCCGGTCCAAGCCAGCCTCGAGCAATGCGATGTCATCACCCTCTGGACCTGGCGCGCCGACGACCTCCGGAAGCTCGACGAGAACTTCGCGAAGCTCGAACAGCTCGCTCCTCGCCACCGCAAGGTACTCGGCCTCTACATGTGGGACTACGGCGCGGGGAAGCCCATGCCGGTGGAGCTGATGAGATTCCAGACCGAGCGTGCCCTCCAGCTCTTCCACGACGGACGGATCGAGGGGATGATCTTTCTCGCCTCCTGTATTTGCGACCTCGGCCTCGACGCCGTAGAATGGAGCCGGAGGTGGATACAGGAATCGAGGGACTGAGAGGCTCACTCGATGCGATGCCGGTTCGTGGCATAGCGGCTCCGGCAGGTGGTCCGCACGACGCCGAAGCAATGCCCAGAAACTGAGCTTTTAGGCTATACTTGACGATCGAGGAGACGACAATGAGATTGTCGCTGACTACCGGGACTTATGCGAAGACACCCCTGCCGCAGGCCCTCAAGAACCTCAAGGGCTACGGCTACAGTGCGATCGAGTTGACCGCCATTCCTGCACCCTACCAGGGTCATGTGGAGTTGACGAAGACCCCATGGCGGGAGATCCGGGACCTGAAGCGCGTCTTGGCGGAGCTCGACATGGGCGTCTCGGCGGTCAATAGCGGGCCCCTGCCTCCGTATCCGACCTCGGCGCAGAAGGACTACGTCCTCCTCGCCGTCGAGATGGCGGCGGAACTCTCTTCGAAGGTCGCTATCACATATGTTACGAAGAACCCGGCTACGAGCGGCAAGAGTCCGCAGGAGTGGCGTCCGGCCCTGGTGGAGGTATTCCGCCAGTGCGCTCGCCACGCGCAGCAGTACGGGGTGTACCTGACCCTCGAGACCGAGCCGGGCTTCGAAATCTCCGATCCGTACACGGGGATCGCCTTCATCCGAGAGGTCGGGCACTCGCATTTCAAGTACAACCTCTGCGTCCCGCACGTGCTCCCGACTATCCCGCCCAGCCAGGACATCCACAGCGTGATGGACGCAGCGAAGGACCTGATTGTCAATACTCACCTATCCGACGTCAAGAACCGCGTTCACAAGCACCTACTACCCGGGGAGGGCGAGGTTGACTTCCGGAGGCTTGTCGAGCATCTCGAGCGGATCGGCTACGGCGGTTACCTCACATTCGATCTCTACCCATTCGTGGATCGGCCGGACTACGCTGCGTCAAAGACGGCGGAAGCAATGAAGGAGTTGCTCGGTTGAAGAGTGTTGGCGTCCGAGGCCGGGTCGAACTTGCTCCGTGAAGCGATGGAGGAGTCAGGATGATCGTGGGAGTGCCGAAGGAAATCAAGCAGGACGAGTACCGCGTCGGGTTGACGCCAGTCGGTGTGGAGCTGCTCGGATCGAAAGGGCATCGCGTCCTGGTGGAGGCGAACGCCGGCATCGGGAGCGGGATCGCGGACGAGGACTACGCTCGGCACGGAGCCGAGATCGTTGACTCGAAGGCAACGATCTATGCCAGAGCGGACCTCATCATCAAGGTCAAGGAACCGCTTCCGGACGAGTACCCGCTCCTCCGGCCCGGGCAGGTGCTCTTCACCTACTTCCATTTCGCCGCTAGCCGGGAACTCACGGAGGCGGTGATACGATCGGGGATTGTGGCGATCGCGTATGAGACGGTGCGAACGGAGGACGGCAAGCACCCGCTGCTCACTCCGATGAGCGAGATAGCTGGGCGCATGGCTGTACAGGAGGGGGCGAAGTACCTCGAGCGGCCGATGAAGGGGCGCGGGGTACTCCTGGGCGGCGTGCCCGGAGTCCCGCCGGCCGAGGTCCTGATCATCGGCGGCGGAGTCGTCGGCACCAACGCCGCCAAGGTCGCAGCCGGTCTCGGCGCACGCGTGACCATCATGGACATCAACGTCGACCGGCTGAGATACCTCGATGACATAATGCCCAGAAATGTCGTGACAGTATTTTCGGATCCTCATCGCATACGAGATTTCTATATGCGAGCCGACGTCGTGATTGGAGCGGTGCTGATCGAAGGAGCGCGGACGCCGGTCTTGATTTCCAGAGAGTTGCTCAAGACCATGAAGCCCGGCGGCGTCATCGTCGACGTGGCAATTGACCAGGGCGGCTGCTGCGAGACCTCTCGCCCCACCACTCATAGCGATCCCGTGTACATAGTTGACGGAGTGGTTCACTACTGCGTCACCAATATGCCCGGGGCCGTCGGGACCACCTCCACCTACGCTCTGACAAACGTCACTTTGCCATATATCATCGAGCTTGCAAACAAGGGCTACGAGCGTGCGGCCCGCGAGAATCCGGCCCTTCGTCGCGGGCTGAACGTCGTGAAGGGGCAGGTCACAAATCGAGCCGTGGCGGAGACTTTCGGTCTCGAATTCGTCGAGTTGAAGGAGGGACGGTAGTCTGCTCATCATCGAGTTCGGCGAAGATGCCCTCAAGATCGCGGAGGCGAAAGCCGGGAAGGGCGTCCTCGTTCACTTCGAGCGTGTTCCGATCGAGACCGCCGATGCGAAGGGGTACGCCGAGGGGCTGCGGAAGGCCGCTCGCCCGTGGTGGGGGCCGACCAAGGACGCAGTTTTCGTAGTCCCTGCACAACTCTGCTTCAGCCGCACACAGCGGTTTCCGTTTGCCGAGAAACGGCGGATTGCGGCAACTTTCAAGTTCGAGCTCGACGGTCGGATCCCCGTGGGCCTCGATGAGGTGGTGGCGGATTTCGTGGTCCTACGCTCGGATCGGGAGGGGGCGGACGTGCTTACGTTCGCCGTACGGAAGGAGTTCATCCGAAGTATCTTCGACGCCGCCGGGGACGTAGGGGTGACGCCGACGCGGATCGAGGTAGACCTCGTCGCGGTGGCCCGGCTGGCGAGAGCGCTCGGATACGGCGGTTCGCGGGTTCTTGTGGCGGATATCGGCGCCCGCGCGACGAAGCTCGTTCTCCTCGACCACGGCCGCCTTGCCGCCGAGAGGACTTTTCGCGTGGGTGGCCAATCCCTCGCCGCGGGCGAGTCCGAGAAGCTCGACGACGCTCGGTCGGGAGCGGCTCGAGCAAGCGCCGAAGGCAACGAAGCAACGGCGGCCGGGCTCAAGCGGATCGCGGCCGAGATTCGCCGATTCCTGCTCACGGAGGGAGCCGAGCCGGAGCGTGTCCTGCTAGCCGGAGGGGTTTCGCGGGTGGCCGGCATCGCCGAGCTGATGTCCCAGGCTCTCGGGATCGAGGTCGAGCTACTCCCGCAGGCGGAGACCGCGTCGGCCGCCGGGGCCGCTTCGAGGGGCGAGCCGTGCGTCAACTTCATGCGGGAGGAATTCGCGCCGCGGAGCGTGTTCGCCGAGCTTCGGCTGTCCATCTTTGCCGTGCTGAT
>Ga0272448_1007781_pt1 | contig 11266 bp, 11 predicted proteins | sample YNPCB0191_FD_202220 | JGI IMG/M metagenome (GOLD analysis project Ga0272448, IMG submission 202220) | Hot spring sediment microbial communities from Yellowstone National Park, WY, United States - YNP-CB-019-1 | ecosystem: Environmental > Aquatic > Thermal springs > Hot (42-90C) > Sediment... | reverse complement strand
TATCCGGTGGCGAGAGGCAAGCCCTTTCGTTGGTAATTGCCATGTTGACACAGCCCAAGCTGCTCCTCTTGGACGAGCATTGTGCAAGCCTCGACCCACGAATGGCTGAGTTGGTGATGGGTATGACCGAGACAATTGTCAGAGAGAACGGCACTACAACTCTGATGGTAACACATAACGTTCCCGAGGCTCTAAAATACGGAGAGAGGCTGCTTATGATGCACCGCGGGCAGATCATCGAAGACCTGAGGGGTAAAGAGAAATCCGATCTTACTGCAGCAGCAATAATCGAAAAATTCGCTGCTTCTGCAGACGGAGGAAGCTTGCGTGACAAGGCTGTGCTTTAGCAGTGAATGAAGCGTACGTTTTTCGCAGAATGCGCACGCTCAGGGACTAGGGGGTAATCTGGGAATGGCGCAAGGCAGTTCAAAGGACAAACGGGTGCTTGGGCTGATGGAGTTCTGGAGGTCTCGCTGGACGCAAGGATCTTTATATGCGTTTTTCTGGCTTCTTTCAAGCGCGGTTAACGTGTTGGTTGACGTGCAGGGCAAGTGGACAAGTTTGGAAAACATCGCGATCGCGACAATTACCAGTGCGATATTATGGCTGATCCAGAAACTCGCATTGCTTGTCTACGCCCAGAACGCGATTCTACAAGCCCTGGTCGACATGACTTTCGGGTTCAAATCAACTCCCGGACATACGACACCGTGTTGCGTCCGTTCCTGGAAAATGGTAGTTGGAAAGAATCTCTTATCTGGGAGCATGGAGTCCCTGGGCTTGGGTTCCTTCGACAAGACATGGAGAGGTACGCGCACGGATGTATTCATATTCTGAGCAGTGCGCACTTCTTCCGCATCTTAGACGCTGTTGCTAATGACAAAAACATCAATGCCATAACAGCCGTAGATCTGCTGAACGACACGCAAACGCCCGAGCGCGAGGGGCATCTCAAAAGGACACGGGCGCGCTTTGGGAGAATTAGCCGTTTCTCTGAAAAACTAGCAGAACTCGCAATTAAATTAGCAGAAAAACAGCGTGAACCAGAGAAAATCACGGTGCACCGACACTACTTTTTTATAGGGAATAAATTCAATAGTGAAGAACTCAGTATAAAGGCGCGCTGGGTTCTCGAGGAAAACTTTCAACGACGGAACCACACCTACTACTATAAGAATGGAAAACCACCGAATTATAGCAAGCTGGACCGCTGTGAAAATTGTGGTAACAAAGAGTGTACAAGGCCTTCTATGAGCGGGGATTGGCGAGGAGACGAGGAGCGCCCGATTGGTCTCGGCACGTTTCTGTTTTTTTTCATAGTGGGTCATTTGATAATAATGGTAACGTAGGACTCCCGAAGATAGCTACATGTTTGCCACCCACGTGTAGCGGCGAGAAGCACGATGGAGGTATGGTGTTGACGAACCACGACCGAGTCAACGCTCTCTATAAGCAGTTATTCGAAGGCATAGAATGGGAAGAAATTGACAAGCAAAGCTTCGATGATCGAGTGTTAAAGCCCATTAGCGAAATTGCGCCAAGATACAAGGTCTTATTCGAGATAATGGAGCATTGGGAAAGATTGAGAGAAGCGGCAAGCCAGGTAAATCGTGGCAAAAAGTCTTCTAGTCAAAGTGGCAGAACAGGTGGCGTAATAGCCGTAGATATGGGGATGCTCGGAAACGGAGTAGACACCTGGATCTATGACTCTTTTTATCAAGAAGTGACCGAAGAGACCGCAGACCTGGCTACGGAACTTAAGAAGGCAAACTGGAAATACCGGCGCACGTTCTTCGCGTCGAAAAGTTATCTGGGCGACTACGAAGTCAGGTCGAGTGTTATAGATGTTCTACTTGACCAGATCCGTGCTGGGGTCGAAGTGGGAGTTGTTCTGCTCACCGACGATGAAATCAATAATTGGGATAGCGACAAAATTGCGGACTTCAACCACGTCTTCTTTCCTAATAAGGAGGAGAACATCATTTTTTCGCTTGCGACCTTCAAACTTAAGGACTCACGCACCATAATCGTTAGTCCTAGCAACTTTGAAAAGTATGGCTACGGTTCAGTTAAAACGTCTTGCTTCTTTAGTAAAACTGGGCTCGGGGAAGGCGAACTTCCTAATAAGCTCTGGCGTCGGAAAGTCTTGTGGTTCTCCAACGGGCAAGACAAGAATGCGGCCGTAAAATGGCTTTTTGATACGGCTCTGCAGTATGATTATATCTCTTAACCCTATTGTTGAGGCGCCGGAGAACTTTTTGTTGTCCGCACCAGGAGAAGGCGCCTTTGAGGATGGATCTGTCTAGTATGACGTCAAACTGTGGCCGCGAAGACTTGCTGTCGCTTGTGCCTCGCATGGCTGGGCTACTGATTCGAAAGGGGGTAACAATGTGGCGGAAGGGAGAACATCAGCATCGCACTTGAAGGCATTCTTTCTCTTGCGATCCCTGGCAGGCAAGGTTTTTGGATCGGCAATTTACACGGCTTTGTCTGCAGCGGGAACGATGTACCTTTGCTGGATAGTGGACGGTGCACTTAATAGAAATAGGGTAGACTGGATTCCTCGAGTTGATGCCCAGGCTGTTAAGTACTTTATAATGCTCTCGGTGCCATTTTACCTTATAAGCATATGTTGGCAGATTCTGCAGCTCCATGAGCAACAGTGGAAGAAGCATCTGGACGAAGACCGAGAGCAGTGGCATCAGTTTATAATGGGCAAACACATCGTCCTTTCGATCGAGATTCAAGAGTTCGACCGCGATCACATAAAGATCCTACAGGACATGCTCAACACTGCCTTTCCTCAGACCGGCGGCCAGGGCAACGCGGTGACCTGTAGGAAGGCTGCGATTCTCGCTCTCGACGCCACAAGCCCGAGAAATTGGTGGTCGAACTCTATGCTTGGCTACCTAGCTGTCCAAGCGAAATGGAAGGCCGAGGACAACCCGCCCAGTTATTGTCGTGAAGTGAGCAGGGCATTTGTCCTACATCCGGCAGAGATTCAGAATCCGCTGGGCATCAAAATCATCACGCTCCACAGGCTTTTCGGCTTTAACACGTACGTGCTTACGAATAGCGCGTTCGATTGCCTCTATAAACAGGTAAAAAACCAAAAAAAATGGGAACAAAAGGGCAGTTGCGGTAAAAAAGAATTCCTCCTATGGGAGGGGGAGGGTTGCAGTCGCAGTCTAAAACCATGGCAACGTGGGTATCGTAGTTATTGGGACATTGACGTAAAGGATGAATCGCGGAAAGCGGCCAAGGATTTCGATGATCAATCCGCAGAAGGTAAATTGGTCAAGTTCCGCTTCTTTCAAACAGAAGATGAGGTTGCATTTTACAAGCAGGTGTTCTCAAAAGTGCAAGAAGTGGCAATATCTTGTTATACCGCTGATCACGTCAGCCCCATTAGCATTGTTGGAGATGAGAATAAGAATAAGAATCGCCCCCCAGGCGTAATTAAAGTAGAAGCCACTGACCCAAAGGTCATAACAGACATTCTGAATGCATTCGCACAAGCCGCAAATAAAAGCCCCTAACCACTCGCTTGGTGCGATGGCAACCTGGCCAATGTCAGCACTGCCGGTCGACTATGACGTGTCACGTGCGGTAAGAACAGTCGTGTCCTGCCAAATCCAACGGCTTTCGTTGGTCTACTGAGCCTCCAACAGACCCGGAGGGAACTCGGCGTGTATTCTCTCCAGCCCAGTACAGTATGATGCGCGCAGTGTCTCAACATTCAGTCCTTTCGGGTGTGCAACCAAGCGTGAGAAGACATAGTCTTCCCAATTGTCTGAAAGGATTTCAATGCCTAGATCTGAAGCGTTCTCAGCTATGGGTGTGCCAGGATAAGGAGTTACTAGGCTAAGCGTCAGTGTCGTCGCTCCCAGATTGCGCAAGTGCTCTGCAAATTCAATAGTGTCGGCTATTGACTCTGGTGTATCAGCAGGATGCCCGAGCATAAAGCCGCAAGAGATCTGCGGTATTCCGGCCTTGACCGCCGCTCGAACTGCACACTCAGCCTGACGCAGTGTGATGCCCTTACAAATGGACCGCAAGACTTCTTGGTTGCCGGACTCGATCCCGAACTGAATACCGCAGCAGCCGGCTTGCCGCATCAGCCTAGCCAATTCCACGGTCATTGGCGTGACGCGCGCCAAACAATCCCATTGTACGTCAACGTTGCGAACCAACAAAAGTTCACAAATTGCCCGTAGCCTTTGTTCGCTGAGGTTGAACGTATCGTCGTGAAATGAGATGCGTCGGATGCCAAGCACCTCGACCATATACTCGATTTCATCCACAACGTTCTCAGGGCTGCGAGCACGCCACTTTCTTCCGCTAAAGGAGCCACAGGAGCAGAAAACACACTTGGCTGGGCAACCACGGCTCGATATCATTGCGCCGGGCTGTTGATACTTACTTAGGTCCACAAGTTGCCGCGCAGGAAATGGGAGGGAATCCAGGTCGTCAATGAAATCGCGTTGTGGTCCGTGTCGGATCGAGCCGTCAGGCGCTCGAAGACTTACACCTGGAATAGGATCGTGAGGAATTTCGAACGAACTATCTGCAAGGCGTGCGGCCAGTTCACGCATTGCTTCTTCACCCTCACCACGCACTACAAGGTCAACACTGGATTCCGAGAGTGCTTCGTCAGGTAGTGCAGAAGGATGAATTCCGCCCAGGGCCGTGACCAACTCCGGTGAGAATGCTTTGGCGAAGCGTGCCACGCGAATAGCATTGGTGAACGTTGGTGTAGATGCTGAGATCCCTAGGAAACGTGGCCGATATTTCTCCAAAAGCCTGATGATATCCCCTGGCTCAAGAACATCTATGTGCATGTCGGCAATTGCTACTTTGTGCCCGTTTTCCGCCAAGACCGCTGCCATATAGCACAAACCGAGTGGAGGACTCGAGTACTCCGCGACCTTCACTGCTTCAGGGGAGTAGGTGCTCGGAAAAGGCGGAACAACAAACAAGAAATCTGCGGGTTGGTATTCATTGGCCAGAATCAGCCAGTGATCTTGAGCCTGGCTGAGGAATTGGCAAACGTCTGAAATCAAAACCTGGTCGCAAGGCAATTGGAAGTCTGATCCTGCGCGCAACTCACTGACAATGTCAAGTACAGACCTCTTGCCGTCACAAAGTTCCCATACCCGGCTTCCCAGCTGGTTCAGCACTACCCTAGTCATACGCAACCTTGCGTCACTCAGGACAACCAGTTGGCCACCGGGTTCGCTCCTCCAGATGTCACTATTCCTCCTAGGAACAACGAATGAGGCAGTTTCTGGGGCTATTCGTGGCTTGTACAAGCAAAACGTGTCCCTTCAGACATCAGTCAGATTCTGTTTGAAAGCTACGTGGCATACAGAATGCAAGGACGCGGCCTCCGACATTTTCATGCGCCATAACACGCCAATCCAATATGCAGAATTTACTTGGGCTCCTCATCACTGCCAGAACGAGTTTTAACAATGCCTGTCTCACTTCCGCGTGGAACCCCTTCCGCTGGGGTGTTGCGCTTATTCGATGAAAAGTTTGCACTTGTCGGCGGCAAGTCCTCTTTCAACTCGACTATCGCCGGGGCTTCGTAACTAGACTCCTGAACCATTCGCTGACCTCCTCGCATGAAAACTGCAGGCAATTTTATATAACTTATACCATAAAAATGCACTAACGTCAATACAAGAATGGTATGATAACGCAGACTGCCGTTTTCAAAATAACCTGTGGGCATTTAGATCCAGACAGGAATACAGGAGGCGGTGGCATCTCTCGACTGAGACATTGAAGGCTTCTATCCATCTTTGACATACCGGAGGAGCATAGGGTTAAGACGCGAGCCACGAACGTCATGAAAGGTCGTTCCGAGAAGTAAGGACACAGGCAAGACCAATGAACTGCTTCACAAACCGGCGGAGCATGGATCGCATGCCCTATGACATCCAGACAAGGCAAGACAAACTCCGGAAAGAGGGACAAACCCCCAATTCCATACACTCCCCCTTGAGGTCACAGTGCGGATGACCGCCTAACTTGCAGACGGGGGGTGGTTTCGTGTATGCTGGGATTGGCATTCACAACGACGCATCAGGGGTGAAACAATGGCGACGAAGGTCTTACTGCCTATGCTCGGTCAAACAATGGAAGAAGGAACCATAATTAAGTGGTTCAAGCAAGAGGGAGAACACGTCGAAAAAGGTGAACCGCTTCTTGAAGTAATGACCGACAAGGTGAATATGGAAGTGGAGTCACCTGCGTCTGGCATCGTGCGCAGAATACTGGTTCACCCCGACGAGACCGTGCCGGTTCACGCACCGATCGCAATACTGGGTACGGCTGATGAACCAATTGACGACATTCTTGCCGAAGTAGTAACCGAAGAACCGCGGAAACCGGCAGTCGAGACGGCTCAGCCTGTCGTTGCTGCGCTGGGCACAGAGCAAATGGCGCCCGAAGTCACCCGGGTGATTGCTTCACCTCGGGCAAAGCGACTGGCCAGGCAGAAAAACGTTCCTATAGAGGCGTTAGCGGGTCACGGGACAGGGCCAGGAGGTCGCATAGTGGAAAAGGACGTTGACGCGTATGTTGCGCGGATTTCAGAAGAGGAGAAAGTTCGCGCCACTCCGTTAGCTCAGAAGATTGCCGTCCAGGAAGGTATAGACCTTCGCCATCTTGTTGGGACTGGGCCTCAGGGCAAAGTGACGCGCGATGACGTACTCCAGGCGGCGACGCCGATTAAACCTTATCCTGGTCTGGAGTCTCGATCAATCCCACTTACTGGCATCAGAAAAACCGTGGCAGATAACGTCGCTCGAAGCGCGCAGACAATCCCCCACGTTACATTAACTACCGAGGTTGATATGACCGAGGTGGTGAGACTGCGCGAGCAGGTACTTGCAGAATTTGAACGCAAGTATGGTACAAGGCTCACCTTTACCGACATCATAATTAAGGCAGCGGCGCGGGCAATTCTTGATCATCCCATGGTGAATTCCAGCCTTCAGGGCAATGAAATACGGATCTTTGGTGAGGTGAATATCGGGGTCGCAGTCGCCCTCGAGGGTGGACTGATTGTGCCAGTGGTGCGAAATGCTGACAAAAAGACCTTGGCCGAAATATCGAGTAGCCTGAAGAGTCTTGCCGACAAGGCAAGGTCTGGAGGGCTATCATCAGAAGACCTGGCAGGCGGGACTTTCACTATTACTAACCTTGGTAGTTATGGAGTTGATGCGTTCAACCCGATCATCAGTCCTGGTCAGAGCGCAATTCTTGGTGTGTGTAGGATCGCCAGAAAGCCTGTCGTAGTGGGGGATAGCGTGGAGATTCGATCTGTAATGAATCTCTGTCTATCATTTGACCACCGGGTTCTTGATGGGGCGCCGGCAGCTCAGTTCTTGCAGCGTGTCAAAGAACTTCTTGAGTCACCTTACCAGTTACTCATATGAGACAGGGCGTTTGACCGGGTCCTTAGGTTTATCAAAGCCCAGGTACGAGGAGTAAGAAATGCTTACCCAAGAGCGAGTTTTGCAGTTATTTAAGGATTCTGGCGCTTTGTTACACGGTCATTTCAAGTTGACGTCAGGCTTGCACAGCGACACTTATTTCGAAAAGTTTCAGGTCTTGCAGTACCCCGCCTATGTCGAAGAATTATGCGCTGAGATTGCTCGGCGCTTTCGGGATGACAACATACAACTTGTGGTAGGTCCGACGACTGGAGGCGTACTGCTGGCGTATGAAGTCGGAAAACAACTCGGTACAAGGGGCATATTTGCCGAGAAAGGCGATAGCGGGCGGGTGCTAAAACGAGGATTTCGAATTGAACCAGGCACTCGGGTGCTCGTGGTAGATGACGTCCTCACCACAGGTGGCTCGGTGTATGACACCATAAAGGCTGTGGAGGAAAATGGGGGCGTAGTTGTCGGGGTAGGTCTGCTGGTGGACCGGACTGGCGGCAACACCAACTTTGGTGTGAAGACGGAATCACTCCTCAGCCTTGCGGTGGACAAGTGGGACCCGACGGATTGCCCACAATGCAAGGACGGGGTACCGCTCACTGAGACTTAGCCTCTGATGTATGTGCGCGCTATCAACGGATTACTTGAGGAACCCATTCAGTTCGACATGCTAGAGGAAGCATCAAATGAGATTCGATTTTGACCTTCATATACACACATATCACTCTCCTTGCGGCAGTGAGGAGATGACTCCTGCCGACATTGTGCGGGTAGCGGCAAGCCGTGGCATGAGGCGGATTGCCATAACCGATCATTTGTACACATTCACCGACCATCGGATATTTGATAGTATCCGGGCAGAGGTAGCAAAGATAGAGTCTGACGGATTGCCAGAGGTGTACTACGGATGCGAGGTCGAAGTTATGGCGCCTGGGAAGGTAGCGGGGGATGCAAGCCTGACGGAGGAGTTGGATTTCATCATGGCTGGCACGACGCACTTCCAGAACGTTGGCATTACGGAACTCCCACCGGTGAATGATGAGCGGATAATAGGTTTGTACTACCTGCAGATGTTCGAATACGCTGTCAGTCTACCATGGATAAACGTTATTGCACATCCCTTCTATGTTGTTCCCAAAGTCTGCTCGGTACGCGTGCTTGATTACATCCCTATGGACCGGTTGGTTCGGGCTCTTGAAACGGCATGTGCCAATAGTATTGCCATGGAGATCAGCCGCCGCGCTCTCGGGCAGATTGACTTCTCGATGTCATTTTACCGGCTTTGCAAGGATATTGGGCTGAAATTCACCGTCGGCAGCGATGCGCATTCGCTGTCCATGGTTGGTAATCTGGAAGATGTAGAACCGATCATTTCGAGGTTGGGTCTTTGTGAGGAGGATTTTTGGCTACCTAGGTCGAAGGCGAGGGAGGGAAACCTAGCACGTCGGGCGACGTCTTAGGGTAATGGCGGACGTGACATAGGATGTGCCTGCTTGAGGTGGAAAGGCGCAAGCAGGCAAGAATTTCGGTTTGTTCTGTATTCATCTGCGGGAGGTTTTGCGATGCAACGAGTAGCATTGGTTGGTGCCGGTCACATGGGTAAGGTTCATGGACCTGCGTATGCCGGAATGCTAAACGCAAAGGTCGTAGGCGTCATGGACATCCGTAAGGATGCAGCAAAGGAGTTGGCGACGGCTCTTGATGCAGAAGCATACACTGATTTTGACGAGATGCTCGAATCTGCGAAACCCGACGTAGTGGACGTATGTGTTCCGACGCCTTGGCACAAGGAGTACGTTATTCGGGCGGCAAAGGCTGGCAAGCATGTGGTCACTGAAAAGCCGATGGGTCGCACGCTGGACGATTGCCGCGAAATGATAGAAGCAACGCAGAGAGCGGGCGTCATCTTCATGCCTGCGCATGTGCTGAGGTTTTTCCCTGAGTTTGCATCTATGAAAGCAAGCATAGAGAACGGCGCAGTCGGCAATCCCGCAGTGGTGCGAACGACCAGAGGAGGGAGTTTTCCGCACGGCTGGGAGGATTGGTACGGGAACTTTGAGTGGAGTGGAGGATTAGTCCTTGATTTGATCATTCATGACTTTGATTGGTTGCGATGGAACTTTGGGGATGCCGAGCGAGTCTTTGCCAAAGGTCTTTGTACCCGCAACCTTGGGCATCTGGACTATGCCCTTGTGACCATCCGATTCAAGAATGGTGTAATCGCGCATGTCGAAGGGACATGGGCAAACCCAACCGGCTTTACTGTGAAAGTAGAGGTTGCCGGTGATGATGGGTTAATTGATTTCAGCAACAAGGTGGCTGTGCCGTTGATTATTGCGAGGTCAAAGGTGGAAGTTGGTCAGGGACAGGGGGTGGCTATTCCTGAGAGTCCTCTGGCTCAAAACCCATATTACGCCGAACTTCAGCATTTCATTGACTGTGTGGAGAAAGGACAGCGCCCTGCCGTTACGCCGGAGGATGGCATGAAGGCGGTCGAAATATCCCTTGCGGCGCTGGAGTCCATCAATACTGGTCAGCCTGTGGAGATTGGAGGGTAGAAAAGTGGCGGTAAAGATAGGCATCATGAGTTTTGCACACATGCATGCTTGCAGTTATGCGAGCGCCGCAGTGCGCAATCCTAACATAATCCTTGCGGGTGTGGCAGACGATGACAAAGAGCGCGGACAAAAGATGGCGGACATGTTTGAAACCACATACTATCCATCTTATGAAGCACTCTTGGCAGGGGATATCGAGGCGGTGGTGGTCACACCTGAAAATGCGAAGCACAAGGAACTGACGCTAATGGCTGCAGAGGCGGGGAAGCATGTGATGTGTGAGAAGCCGCTTGCACCGAATCTGGCGGATGGTCGAGAAATGATTGAAGTCTGTCGAGCCAAAGGTGTGAAGTTGATGACAGCGTTTCCATGCCGGTTCAGCCCTGCTATGCGTCGAGTAAAAGAGGCAGTTGATGGCGGAGCGATTGGTGAAATCCTCGCCATAAAGGGCACAAACCAGGGCAAGATGCCTGGCGGGTGGTTCATAGAGTTGGAGAAGTCAGGAGGAGGCGCAGTTATTGACCATACAGTGCACGTTGTGGACCTGATGCGCTGGCTGATGAAGAGCGAACCCAAAGAAGTCTATGCCGAAATCAGCAACCTGATGCATCACCAGGATTATGATGATGTCGGCGTCCTGACCATAACGTTTGACAACGGCGTGTTTACAACGCTTGACTCCAGTTGGTCACGACCAAAGAGTTTTCCATTCTGGGGAAACGTTACCATGGAAATCACCGGCACTGAAGGGGTAATCTTGATGGACATGTTTGCCCAGACATTCACGGTGTACTCAGACAAGAACATGCAGACTACCTGGAACTTCTGGGGAAGCGATATTGACTACCTGTTGGTGAACGACTTTGCAATGGCGGTGGCGAACAACCTGCCTGTGAGTATTACCGGTGAGGATGGTTTGAAGGCCGTAGAGGTGGCTCTGGGCGCTTATGAGTCTGCAAGGTCTGGCGTGCCTATAAAACTTCCGCTCGAGTAGGTCGGTCCAGATTGACGCTCTTATCAGGACGCAAATTCCTCCGTACAATTGGTTTGTGTGGCAGTGGTTTCCCAATTGCGCCTCTTTTTGACTCGGATGCCGGTTAGAGGCTGCCCTCGAGGAGTTTTTTCTTCGCCTCCATGTAATCGCATATGTTTTGCCACGATACATCTGGTGGAACTGTGTGGTCTATTGTCGGAATGTAGCCACCTTCCTCGACGAGCGGGAGAAGATCGCGCAGATGTGATTCGATTGCG
>Ga0272448_1007779_pt1 | contig 11267 bp, 9 predicted proteins | sample YNPCB0191_FD_202220 | JGI IMG/M metagenome (GOLD analysis project Ga0272448, IMG submission 202220) | Hot spring sediment microbial communities from Yellowstone National Park, WY, United States - YNP-CB-019-1 | ecosystem: Environmental > Aquatic > Thermal springs > Hot (42-90C) > Sediment... | reverse complement strand
CTGTGCGGCTGCGACGATCTCACCGTCACGGACGAGAACAGCCGCCGAGTCGTGATAGAACGCACTGATGCCGAGTATGTCCATTAGTGCTGATTCCTGTAGTGACGGAGGTCCTTCACGGGCGGCCTGGGAATCCAGTACGTCTCCTGCTTCGTCGGCCAGGCACGGCACATCGGATCCTTCCCGCATACTCGGAGGATCAGGCGAGCGGTCGCGAAGACAACATAGAAGAACGGCACGAGCACGAGACAAGTCATACCAGCGCCCACCCATCGCCCGAGCGCACGGCCGAGACGCTCGATGGCGTCGAACACCGACGGCAGCAGAAGCCCGGAGAGCAGGACGACCGTGCCGATGCCGACTGCAACGCACGCAATCACCGGCCTCTCGAACAGATAGAAAACGGCGGCCACGCAGACCGTGACCAGGAACTGCACGACGGCCCGCACCGGCCGCCCGGCCCCGGCGGACTTTGGTCTTCCGCCTCGCACCTTGCGCCAGACCACCTTCGGTCCTCCGCTTGCACCAGGAGAGCTCGCTTCCGTCGTCATCTCAGTTCATCCGCTCGTGGCAGCACGGCAATCGTCATCCCTACCCCCTATCCTACAGGTTTCGGGGCACCGGTCAACTCCCGCCCTGATACGTGCTGCTGCCAATATGCCCCCTTGACTTGGTAGAAGCGCCGCCGACAGGATCGTTATTTGCGAAACACACCTTGCAACGCTTCACGATGAAATGGACGCCCGGACTTCATCGTGAGCCGGAGTTCGCCGAGGCCCGGGGAAGTCCCATAGGACACTCGGAGGATACCGGGGCTAAGCCCTGGCGGAGATTCCCGTCGTCTTTCCCCTCTCGAGCTTCCGGCGAGCCACCCTCCGGCAGTGCTCGTTTCCGTTTCGCTCGCCACTCACTATAGGGTTATTATAGGTGCTCTTTCCGCTCTTTTCAACCCGCCGACGCACGAGACTGCGATTCCGCAACGGCGTTCAGTCGCCAGCCCGGGAGCGACGCTCGAGCCGCCGCAAACCGGCGGAGAGGAAACGTAAAGCTGTCTTCAAAACCGCGAGGTTGCCCGGTTATCCTCGATCGTCCCTATGGGATTACGGCCAGCGGTGCATACACCCCTCGTGTGCCTGCCTCCGGGGAGGCAGGTCGGGCTCGCTCCCCCAAGACTGTTCGTCCGCGCAGTTCTTCTCGGGTGCACGAACACTCTCGCACGGGGCCGGCATGATTATTGCCCGGACTCGGAGCTCCTCGCGCCATCCCAACGAGACGACCGTCAGTAGCCGGGACGGCCTCAACTCGGAGCGGGGGTCGTAAGATCCAGCCTCAGTGCCGCGGGGACAGACGAGAGAGCCGTGATGAAACGCCGGGGCTGGAGCAGGGTTGTGAATCCGAGCGTGAGCCCCGCAGGGATTGGGCACAATTACTCCAGATCCAGCATCAGTGCCGAAGGCACGGTGGGCAATAGCCCAGGAATTCATTCCTGGGGTTCCGGAGCACGGGCAGCTATGAGATCACCGGAGTCCCGTAGGGACGACGGAGGATCGGCGGCATTGGTTTTCCGTCGTCCCTACGGGACTCGGCTGGTTTGGCGTCGTGCCCTGGAACCCAGGACTCCGCAAGGCTTCGTCCTGGGCTATTCCCTGTCGTCCCTTGCGGGACTCGCGGGCCGGGCTCACCCAGCAAAACTGTTCGTGCACCTCTTCTTCTCTCCTACTGCTGCCGGTCAAGAATCGAGTACAATGAAGGGTGTTGGCGTACTGGTAAATGACAGCTGCCATTGGAGTGTCATCAGATTGCGGGTGCAGCCCGCGTCAGGAGGTGAAAGGTGGCTTACGAGGCGAGGAACTTCGAGCATCTGCTCGGCACGGCTGGGCTCAGCGACACGCTGTTGAAGAATCACTTCACCCTGTACCAGGGCTATGTGGCGAACACCAACAAGCTCGCGGACGCACTCGCCGCCCTGCTCAAGGACGGGAAGACGGCGACGCCAGAGTTTGCGGAGCTCAAGCGGCGATTCGGCTGGGAGTTCAACGGCATGAGGCTGCACGAGTACTATTTCGGCAACATAACCAAGGGCGGCAAGCCTATTGACAAAGGCGGGGAACTATTCAAGAGGATCGCGGCCGATTTCGGGAGTTTCGAGGCGTGGGAGAAGGATATGAGAGCGTTGGCGACGATGCGGGGCATAGGCTGGGTGATCCTCTGCTGCGACTGCTGTGCGAAGCGGCTCTTCGACGTCTGGATCAACGAACACGACGTGGGGCATCTCGCCGGTGCACAGCCGCTCCTCGTGGTGGACGTCTTCGAGCACGCTTTCATGATTGACTACGGCCTGAAGCGAGCCGACTACATTGACGCGCTATGGAAGGTGCTCGACTGGAGCGCCGTCGAGAAGCGCTTGGCCGGCAGGTGCGGATAGCCGGTTCGTACGACATCCTCTCGCGCCCGGTAGGAGGCACAGGGCGTCCGACGGGGCCGACAGGTCCGACGCACCGCGGAGGTGTGGATGGGCCGCGAAAACGGGGCTGCTTTGCCATTGCCCCGGACAAAAGCAAAAGGAGGGAGTACGCGTGGTCACCATGAAAGGCAAACCAGTTGTCCTGACCGGCGACAAGGTCAAAGTCGGCGACATTGCGCCCGACTTCGTCGCGGTCGGGAACGACCTGTCGCCCGTCAAGCTCTCGTCCTTTCGGGGCAAGGTCGTGGTCATCGCTTCCGTCCCGTCCCTCGACACCCCGGTGTGCGACGTCGAAACCAGGCGGTTCAACGTCGAGGCGGGGAAGCTCGGCGAGGCGGTTGTCATCCTGACGATCAGCATGGACCTCCCTTTCGCCCAGAAGAGATGGTGCGGTGCGGCCGGGGTGGACAAGGTGGTAACTGTGTCGGACCACCGTGAAGCGGCCTTCGGCCGTGCCTACGGTGTCCTGATCGAAGACCTGCGCCTCCTGGCACGCGCGGTCTTCGTCGTGGATCCGGAAGGCAAGATTCGGTACGCCGAAGTCGTGAAGGAGATTACGAGCGAACCAGACTACGCAGCAGCTCTCGAGGTGGTCCGTCGGCTGGTTGCGGCGAGCCGGTAGCCACACTCGAACCGACGAAATCTCGGCACCCGCCAGCGTCCGCTCCCCCAATTGGAGGGGCGGCCTGCGCCACCCGACGGGGCGCGAGATGACCTCCCAACTCCGTGAAGCCCACGTGAATTGAAGGCAGCGAGCCCAGGCTGCCCCGATCTCTACCGCGGGCGCAGTACCGCCCGGCTCGTCAGGAATCCGGCATACGGAAATCAGGAAAATCCTGATTGTGCTCTCCCCTTACGTCGCGTACACTTAGGGTAGAAGGGGACAGACGATGGGAAGCTACCCGGTGTACCTGGTACTGTCGGAAGAGACGCCCCGGAAGTCCCGCCGGCCAGGGTCGCGCGGGAGTGTTCCACATTACCCAATCCCCTGGCAGTCCACGGCTTACGCCGGCATAGAAAAGCGAGTGGCGCCCGACGGCGCCTGCAGAGCTGCCGGCTCGATCAGGTTCCACCCACACGACGCAAGGAGGTGAGGGATCATGAGATACATCAGGAGAAATAGTGAACACGGGACGACGTTGTTCGAAGTCGCGTTGGTCATTGCGATCACGGGAGTTGTCCTTGGCGGCGCGCTGATCGCCTTCTCGGGAATCCGAGCGAAGGCCCACTGCCTTGCCGTCGGACAGCATATGAGGGGCATCCACGCTGCCCTCGAGCTATACTTCAACAAGTACCGGCAATACCCACCCGAAACCGTGCCCTTGAAGACATCGCTTGCGGAGTTCATTAAGAATCCGGCTGTCTGGGCCGACCCCGCCGATCGGTCGAATGGGGATGTAGTAAGCTCCTCCTACCATGCCCCGTCCGGCAAGACGGTGGTCTCCGCCAAGGTGCTCGGGTCTCCCTGCGGGGGGATGAAGTATGTCACCCTGTACTCTAACGGTCTTGTGAAGATCCAGGAGGTCGAGGCCAAGTGCCCGGAAGTCGGGGATACGGGCGCCTCCTCCGGCGAATCCGGGGGGAGCGGCGGATCGAGCGGGGGAGGGACGCCAAGCGAGCCGCCCGTGACCGTCACGGACGGCGGCGCAACCTTCAAAGAGTGCAAAGCCTATGTCCGTGTCGTGGGCACCGACTTCACCTACAGCGACGGAACCCACGTGTACAGCGCCGCCACGGCCTTCCTCGACGGGACGCCGAAGCTCGTGGGCGACCCCGCCCTCGTCGGCACCGGCTTCGAACAGGACGTCGCAGAAGGTACCCGCGTGACCGTGCGGTGCGAGATCAAGGACGCTTACGTGCGGCAGTGCTGGCAGGCCAATGGCTGGCCAGTCCTCTTCACCTCGGACGACCACTCCGGACAATGCCTCACCGTCGTCCGGGGGAACCAGGTCCCCGTCTATGCTCCGGGCTATCCATGCCAACAGCCTGTTCACGTGCTCTTGTCCGAGTACGTCAACGCCGCAGGTGTCGTGACCATCAAGGACAACGAAGTGCTCTGGCTCTTCGACGAAAATTACGTCGGCGACGATCCCCAGAAGCTGGACTACAACGACCTGGTCGTGCTTGCCACGGCCCGTGCCCGCTCCGGGTTGGGCGGCGGTGAGGCGGAGCCCGCAGAGCCCCCGCCAGTCGCCTCGAATACCGATTCCGCTGGCTTCACGGTCGTCCTCAAAAACAAACTCGAGAATGCGGACGGGACGCTCTCCCTCGTCTGGACGATCACGAGCGACAGTAGCTCCTCGACACCGGCTCTGAGCTACGTGGTCTTCGACCTGCCGTCCACAACGCGTACCCTGGCGAAGAACACAGCATGGAACTCGCTCGGCAAGCCGATGTCCATAGTGAACCCCGACTCCAGCACGGGAGCAAGAGGACTGAAGGTGAGCAGCCTGACCCTCGGCAGCGGGGGGGCGGTCCAAACCCTCACCGTCGCGTTCAAAGTCTGGACCGGAACCACAGCGGTAACGGTCAAGACCAGGACCAGTTCCTCGACAGGAACGAGCACGTTCGGCCTGTAACCAGAGCCGACCCCACATGACGGCATCGGCCGGGCCGCGGAGGTCTACTCGCCCGGCCGATGCCTCTTTTCGGATATTCCGAGACTCTCCGAGGTGAGTTCAGGCACCTTCGGACCGCTGGGGCGTGAGCGCGCACGGCGCCCCTCCCCCTGCTATCCGAAAACCCCACGCCCCAAGGGATCGCCCCCGGTCCATTTTGGGAAGTCGGGGGGATTCGGAAGAGCTACCCGCCGCATCCGAGCTCCGCAAGGAACGGCCCTGCGGGTGCTGACGGCTTCCAGCCTCTCGTCGGCTCCAGGGGCGAATTTTGCTGGGGACTGTTCCGTTTCCCCTGGGCTCCCGATAAAGCGGGTCCCGCACATGCGTGGCATGGCCAAGCTTCGTCGGCCAGAGATCGCGGCTCCAATTGCAGAGCATGCCCAGCGAACACCGTTCCGGGCCCATCCCCGGCGGGTTGGCACGTCTCTGTACCTCGAAGATGACATCCTAAGGAATTTCGAAGGCCAATATCAGGAATTTCCCGATTGCCGTGCGAGCAGATGAGGCGTAAAATTAACGGAAAGGGAGAGTCGCGTGTGCGTGGAGACCGTTGCAGCTTCCTGCCGAGGAAATATCCACAAGAATTGCCTGCAAGGCGCGGGATTCTGCCACAACACGTTGTCACACATAGGTTTACGTCTTACCAAAGCAAGCTGGACCACCCAAGGCGCCACGTACCCCCCGCCCGCCACCACCGGAATGGTCTCCGCCCGTGGGCTTGGCTCTCCCTGCAGCGGGATAAAGTATGTGGCGCTCCCTTTTCGAGTTTTGCGCGTGAGCGGGAGTGCAGTCCCAAGTACAGTATTAGCAAAGAGATATGAGCCGAGACAGAGGGCAGTCCGGAGCGCCGGGGGACATCGCCGGCGTCGGTGAGCCGGTGGGGCGTCGTCCTGTGCGGGCGACGGGGCTGTCGCATACAAGTGTATGCTGGGCTTGGGCTTGAGAGCGTGGTAGGATCGCGGGCAAGCTTTGGAGTGTAGATTCGAGGTCCCAGTCGCAGGAGGCATCGGTCGGACGGCCCGAGGCCGGCCCGGTCGATGCCTTTCTGTTTGCCCCGGGCTGCTTACGCCCCTGCGTTTTGCCTGATACCGGATCAGGAATCCAGACGCGAAAGACCAGGAATTTCCCGATTGCGCCTTGCCGCAACGTGGGCTAAACTGTGGGTGAAAGGAAGGGACCTGCGGACGCGGAGACCGGCGTCACGGCGGCAAGCGCTGGGTCGAACGGCCCGGCGCCGAGGAGGAGAGAGCCAGTCGCAGTGCCCTGTAGGCCCGTTCGGGCCGGGACGGGTGAGACACCCCGCCCGGTCGAAGTCAAATGAGCGTGGCACCAGTCAGGGCTGGCGCCGGTCAAGAAGGAGGTAGGGACCATGATTACGAGGCAAGGCAGAATGAACAGAGGTGGAACCCTGTTCGAGGTCGCTTGTGCACTGTCCATCCTGGCCGTCTTGGGCGGTGTCGGATTCTACGCCGTCCAGGGTGTCCGTAGCAACGCCCAGTGCACTGCTGTAGCACAACACCTGAAGAGTATCCATGCTGCTCTGGAACTGTACTACAACAAGTACCATCAGTATCCTTCGGAGCAGGCCCCGCTGAAGGAATCTCTGGCGGAGTTCGTGTCGGATCCGGCGCTCTGGGCCGATCCGGCCGACTCGACGAATCAAGACCAAGTAAGCGCCACGTACCGCCCGCCAGCCGCCACCGGAGTGGTCTCCGCCCGTGTGCTTGGCTCTCCCTGTGGTGGGATGAAGTATGTGGCGCTTTATCCTAACGGATTGGTGAAGATCACCGAGGTCGAGGCTAAGTGCCCCGACGTCTCCGACACGGGATCTTCCGGCGGCTCCGGCGGGAGCGGGGGGGCAGGGAGCGAGGGCGGTACCCCTGATACGCCTCCCCCGGTGGTCGTCTCGGACGGCGGCGCGACCCTCAAGCAGTGCAAGGCCTACGTCCGGGTCGTCGGCACTGACTTCACCTACAGCGACGGAACCCACGTGTACAGCTCCGCTACGGCCTTCCTGGACGGGACGCCCAAGCTCGTCGGAGACCCGGCAACAGTGGGGACCGGCTTCGAGCAGGAGGTGCCCGAAGGAACTCGTGTGACCATGCGGTGCGAGATCAAGGACGCTTACATGCGGCAGTCCTGGCAGGCCAACGGTTGGCCCGTCGTCTTCACCTCGGACGACCACTCTGGGCAGTGCCTCACCGTCGTCAGAGGCGACCAGGTCCCAGTGTACGCACCCGGGTATGCGTGCCAGCAGCCTGTCCACGTCCTCCTCTCCGAGTACATCGATCCGACGGGGGCCGTGATAATCAAGCCCAACGAAGTCCTCTGGCTCTTCGACGAGAACTGGGTTGGCGACGATCCTCAGAAACTGGACTACAACGACCTCGTCGTGCTCGCGACGGCCAGGGCGACTTCCGACTCCGGCGAAGGCGAGGGCGGTGGCGGCGGCACGCAAACGGTCATCGCATCCAACACGGATGCTGCCGGGTTTACCATAGCCCTCAAGAACAAGATCGAGAACGCCGACGGCACGATCTCGCTCGTCTGGACGATCACAAGCGATAGCAGCACCTCCACACCCGCTCTCAGCTACTTGGTCTTCGACCTCCCGTCCAACACCCGGACGCTGGCGAAGAACACGTGCTACTGCTCGAAGGGAAACACGGCCTCGGTCGTGAACCCCGACTCGGGCACCGGGGCGAGAGGCATCAAGATCGCTGCCACCAATCTCGGGAGCTCCGGAGTCGAGACCATGACCGTCGCGTTCAAGGTCTATACAGGAACGACGGCTGTAACGGTCAAGACGAAGCCCAAGAGCGGCAGCACCGTAGGATCGAGCTCGTTCAACCTGTGACCATAGGTCCCAGTCGTATGGCAGGCACCGGCCGGTGGGCTGACAACAGCACCGGCCGGTGCTCCCTCTTTCCCGGGCTGGGGCCGCAGGGTCCAGAAAAGGAGGAGGAAAGATGGGGAATGCACAGCACGGACCGAACAAAGTCGTATGGGCAGTCGTTGTGCTCATCGCCATCGCAGCGGTGGTGATCGGCTGGCGGTCCATTGCCAAGCCGAGTTCCAGCGGCGTGAAGATGCGGACCTACAAGATCTACCCGGACACCAATGAGGCGAACGTGCCGGGCCACTACGAGAGCCGGAAGGTCGGGATCAAACTTCGCGCCCCTGCTGGGGACGGTTGGAAAATGTTCTCCCAGCCCAACAGCTACCTCGTGCTCACCCACAAGACCGAGAAATTCGTCGAGATTCTGAACCGGGAAAAGCTCTTCTTTGCGGAGGGCTTCGACGCCAAGGTCTCTTCCGACGAGGAAGCCAGGAAGCTGATCGCAGAATGGGGCCGGCTCGAATACCGAAAGGGGCTGAATGCGCCGAAGACCAGAGTGACTCTCGGCGGGGAGCCTGCCGATCGGGCAGAATGGACCTTCGTCACCCCGGTCGACAAGGACGAGCTCCGCTTCGTCAGCTACACTGTCCGCAAAGGGGACAGAGTATACTACCTGATCTACTACGTCCCGACCCGGCTCTATAACCAGGTGAAGGACGAGATCGATCAGATGCTGGGAAGTGTCGCCTTCCTCTGAATCGCTGACACGAGGCCGTCTATAGTGTGTACTTCGGCCTCGATGTGGATCTCGAGGCCGAGCTTCCGGGCGGTGCCGGTCGTGATCGGCCCGATGCTCGCGCACCGCACCCCTTTCAGCCTCCCGAGATTGTCCTTCCCGATCCCCTCGACGAAGCTCTCGACAGTGGACGAACTGGTGAAGGTGACGATGTCAATCCCCTGCTCGATCACGGCCAGGAGTTTCGTCCTCCCCTCCTCCGTGACGGTACGATAGGCAGCGACGGAATCCACGGTCGCCCCCCGGCGTCGAAGCGCCTCGGGCAGGAAGTCGCGCGCCCTGTCCGCCCTTGGGAGCAGGAAGCGCTGCCCGGTCACATCACCGAGCTCCTCGACGATAGACTCCGCCACGTACTTCGGCGGGACGCAGTCGGCTCGAATCCCGTACTCGGCAAGCTTGTTGGCCGTCGCTGGGCCGATCGCAGCCACTTTGACCGTGCCGAGGGAACGAGCATCACGCCCGGAGGCCAGCAGCCGCCAGAAGAACGCCTCGACACCGTTCACGCTCGTGAAGATCACCCAGTCGTAGCTGCTGATCCGCCGGATTCGCTCGTCGAAGGACTTGGTATCTTCGAGCGGCTCGATCCGAATGAGGGGGAACTCGATCACCTCGGCGCCGAGCTGAGCGAGTTTCTGTGCAAGCTCGGATGCCTGAGCCCGCGCCCGTGTGACGAGCACACGCTCGCCGAGCAGCGGGAGCCGCTCGTACCAGTCGAGCTTGCCCCGCAGTCCGACCACCTCGCCAACGACAACGATGGCTGGTGCGCCGAGGCCGGCCCGCTCGACCTCGCCGGGTAGGGAAGCGAGCGTCCCGGAGACAGTTCTTTGGCGAGGGGTAGTACCCGAGTAGATGAATGCTGCGGGTGTTTCCGGCCGTAGACCGGCTGCGATCAGCCGCTCGGCGATCGAGGGCAGCCGCTTCGCACCCATGTAGAACACGAGCGTGCCGGCCAGCCGGGCGAGGCTCGCCCAGTCAATCGAGGTTTCCGACTTGTCGGACGCCTCGTGAGCGGTGACGAAAGTCACGGTCGAGCAGAAGTCCCGATGCGTGAGCGGGATGCCCGCATACGCAGTGGCGCCGATCGCGGCGGTGACGCCGGGGACAACCCTGAATGGCACGCCGGCCTCCGCAAGGACGGCAGCTTCCTCCCCTCCGCGGCCGAAGACGAACGGGTCGCCGCCCTTGAGCCGGACCACGCACCGGCCTTTCTCGGCCTCGCGCCGGATAAGTTGGTTGATGTCCTCTTGCTCCAGGGTGTGTTGCCCGGCGCTCTTGCCGACATAGACCTTCTCCGCCCGACGGGCGTACTCCAGCAGCCGCTCGTCCACGAGGTGATCGTAGATCACGATGTCTGCCGCTGCCAGGGCCTTCACGCCTTCGACCGTGATCAGCCCTGTCGCCCCCGGCCCCGCCCCTACCAGGTAGACCGTTCCGACATTCGGCTTCAGTTCCGTGCTTGGCATTCGTCTCGCCGCTTCATCATGGGGACTGCTCTGGATTCGAAGAGTCTGGCGAGGGATCGTGGGGGACGGCTCGCAAAGAGTCCGACGGCCCACACGCCGCGGGGAGGTCGCGTGCGGCCGACGGATAGGACGCCGCTGCCGCTACTCTGGCTCCTCTTTCTCTTCGAGACGGGCGAGTTTGCGGTCAATGATGCATCGAGCCGCCAGGAGCATCTCCTTTCGGGCCTTCCGGAGATGCTTCACGACGTCCGTCTCGGCCAGCGCCGATAGCAAGCCGCACAGCGGGCAAACGGGCTCGCTCTTCTTCTCTGCCATAACAACCTCCTCGTCTGCTGTCATTATAAGCCTGTCGTCGTCCCCCGTCAACTGGCGTAATAAGTCACTTTGCAGGAGATCGTATCCAGGGGGAGGAAGAGAAGAACACCACCTGCCCTGGGGGGAAGGGCAGGTAGCGGCTTGATAGCCTGTTCAGCCAGAGGAAAGGATACAACGGAAGAGCGGAGCGGTCGCATCGGACAGACGACGAAGAGTTCTATAAGCCACTACTGTTGGCGAGCCGGAATACCGAGGAGTATCTCGACAATGCTTTCCCGTGGCAAGTATTCTACGACCTTTACAGACCTCACTACGGGGTGGGGATGAACGGGCTGACACCGATGGAGAAACTCAGGGAGCTGGGGGTGGATGTGCCTGACGAATTCGTGCTTTTTCCTCCAGTCGAGCTCGACCGTATCGCCACCGCGATCGTCCTCCAGGCTGGATACGATGTCCCGGCAAAATAGAGCCGAAATCTTGTCGGCTGCGACACACCACGCCTCGCGTCTACGTGGTGCGAGCCCCGCTCGGAGTGCTCCTTCTCCGCAACACGACCGTGTGCCAAATGGGCGTGCTCGCAAACACGACTCGGTCTTCGAACTCGTCAATAGGTCGCACCGGCGAGTGCCGCTCCGGGTGGGGTTGTGATCTCGTCTGGCGATCTTATTGCAGCCTTTCGCAATTTCGAAAATCCGCAACACCTATGTCTCCCCCTATTCCTTCGGCTCTACCCTCATCTCCTCCGCAATCCGCTCTGCCTTAGCAAGCAACT
>Ga0272448_1007777_pt1 | contig 11267 bp, 7 predicted proteins | sample YNPCB0191_FD_202220 | JGI IMG/M metagenome (GOLD analysis project Ga0272448, IMG submission 202220) | Hot spring sediment microbial communities from Yellowstone National Park, WY, United States - YNP-CB-019-1 | ecosystem: Environmental > Aquatic > Thermal springs > Hot (42-90C) > Sediment... | reverse complement strand
TTGCTCGTCTGGGGGTACGACGTGCGCGGCCGGCTCAGGCAGGTGCGGGCGCCGGTGCTGGTGATTCACGGGGAGAGGGACGAAGTGATCCCGTTCCGCCTGGGACGCGCCGTCTTCGATGCGGCCAATGCCCGGAAGTCCTTGTGGGCGATTCCGGCCGCCGGGCACAATGACATCCCGGAAGCCGCGGGCCCGGCCTATCCGGCGCGGCTGCGCGCGTTTCTGGCTGAATGCGGCATTCGCGCCGCGCAGCCGGAGCGGGCCGATTGACCTTCGGCGCCGTCTGGCGTGGCCGGCGGGGCGGGGATGCCCGCCGGACGGCAGCAGGGAGGCTGAGGCTCAGTCGCCGTTGTCCGGCTTCCTGAAGATGGCGATCGCTTCGATCTCCACCAGCAGCTCCGGACGGCACAGGATGGCCTGGATGCCGGTGGAAGCGGGCAGCGGGTCGAGCCCCTGCTCCTTGTAGAAGCGGGTGCGCTCCTCGTTGAATGCCTCGTAGTCGCGTTCGATGTCGCGCAGGTAGCAGGTGGTCCGCACCACGTCCTTCCAGGTGGCGCCTTCGCTGGCCAGCAACCCGGTGATGTTGTGGAACGTGCGCCGGACCTGGGCGCGGAAGTCGCCGATGTGCACGGAGCGGCCGTGCTCGTCGATGGAGGCCGTGCCGCTGATCAGCAGCACGACGATGTTGCCGAACTCCAGCCGCAAGCCGCGCGAGAAAGAGCTGGGCTTGGCGTAGCAATAGGCCTCGTTGAGCACCTGCGGGTTGGAAATGGCCTTTTTCTCGATGGAAACGGCCTTTGCGGCTTCGGCCAGAGCCTCTTCGAGCCTCATGATGGAGAGACCTCCTCTAAAAAGACGGATGAAATCGCACGCCTGCCGCCGGGTGCGAAGCGGGCTGCGAGCCGCTCGCGGATGGCAGGCCGGTTGGGCCCGGCTGCTTGTATGCATTCTAACAACAGGGCCGTGGACTCATAGGCGAGCTGGAAGAAGGCGTCGCCTGGAACCTGGAAGCGCTCCGCCGCCGCACGCAGCAGCTGCGGATCGGGAGCGGCGAGCACAGGGGCGCGAACCGGGCGCGGCAGCCGCCGGCGGCACTCGCGCGCCCAGGCGGACGGCCCGCACAGCGCCTCGGCGCCGGGCGGCAGGACTCCCAGGGCGTCGCACAGCGGCGCAGGCGGCGCCAACAGAACAACGGTGGAATGCGACGGGGCGGGCGGAAGATGGGGCGGCTGGAAGTCGTGCCGTTCCGCCGGCTGGATGAGCCGGCTGAGCACGCGAGCCAGCTGCCGCGACCCGTGGTCGGTGGCGGCGAGCAGGCTGTAAGGCCTGCGGCCGATGGCGCCGGCGATGGCCCGCGCGATGACGGAATCGCCCGGCGCCCAGCTGAAGATCCAGGGAACGAAGGCGGCATTGGCCGTCTCGTCGGTGGACACCGGGTCGATCATCGGGAACAGCGCCTTGGCCGCCACCTGCTCGGCCAGATGGGTGGTGGCGCTGTCGATGCCGCCCACCAGCGCAACGATCCGGTCCTCGAAGGCGAGCTTCGCCACCGCTGCGGCGCCCGCCCGCCAGGGATCGTCCGACCAGCGGGAAAACAGGCGGAACGGCTTCGCCGAGCCGCCCAGGCGGGCGTTGGCGTGCTCGAGGGCGAGCTGGACGCCCATATAAACCGTGCCGCCGGCCGGGTGTTTCGGGTCGGCGGGCCCGAAAAACCCCACGGGAACATGGTCCAGCCCGGACAGGTCCTGCGCCGGAAGCTCTCCCGGCTGCGCGGGCGCGCCTCTCCGGTCAAGGTAGGGCGCCGCCGCCTGCACAGCCAGGAAATGCCGCCGGCTCAGCATGGCCTCACTTCGTCTCCGCCGGGTTGATCAGGCCGCGCGCGGTGCGCTCCCGCGGCGGAATGTAGCCGCGCGGGATGTCGAGGTCTTCGCGCGAGTAGTAGCGCCAGCGGCCGCCCTCGAATCTGGCCAGGTACACTTCGCCCGCATCGTCGAGCGCGGCCGAAAACGGGATGTCGCCGGTGACGCCGGGCCAGGGCTTGATGCGGGTGGCGAGGATGTCGCGGATCTTGGCGCGGTTCAGCCCGGCCACCTGGATGGCCCAGATCAGCATATTCATGCCGTCGTAGGCGTGGGCGGCGTAGGTGTCCGGCTCGTCATTGAAGCGCTTGCGGAAGCGCTCGCGGAACTCGGCCAGCCGCGGGTTGTCCGAATCCGGGTTCCACGGATAACCTGCAATGACGCCTTCTGCATACGGGCCGGCCAGCTTGAGGAACTCTTTCGACACGGCCCGGTCGGAGGTCAGGAACGGCTGTTGCATGCCCCGCTCGCGGAGCTGCTTCAGGATGATGGCCGCCTCGCGCGCGTCGCCCCAGTGGACGATCACGTCGGGCTTGACTTCAGCGATGCGGTCGATCTGGAGCGAGTAATCATCCTGCCCGAGCTTGTAGGCCATCTCGATCACCACCGGGCGGCCGAGCCGCCGCGCCGAGTCCTTGACCTCGCGCACGCCGAAGCGGCCGTAGCGGTTCGAGGCGCGGATGATGGCGATGCGCTTGTAGTCCATCTTGCGGATCATGTAGTCGACCAGCAGATACCCCATCTGGCGGTCGTCGCCGATGCAGCGCATCGTCCACGGGATGTTGGTCTCGATGTAGGTGGGGTCGGTGTCGCCGGTGTTCATCACCACGACTTCGGCCTTCAGCGCGACGCGGATGGCGATGTGCGAGTTGGCCGAGTCGATGGTGCCGAGGATGGCCCAGACGTGGTCCTTGTAGGCGAAATTCGCGATCTCGTTGCCGCTGGAACCCCACAGGCCGTTGTCGTTGGTCACCACCAGCTCGAACGGGATCTTGCGGCGCAGGTAACCGCCTTTGGCATTGGCTTCTTCGATGGCCAGCCGCGCGCCCTGGAGCATCTTGATGCCCATCGGCTCCTCGTGGCTGGCGCCGCCGGTGGCGACCGATACCGTGCTCATGATGGGTCCGATGAAGCCGATCTTGACGGTCTTGACGTCCTCCGGCTCGGGGATGGCGCGGCCGGGGCCGTTGTATTGCATCTGCTCGAGGAAGTGCTCCTTGTACGGCTTGATCTTCCCGTAAGGCTCGTAATCGACCGGCGTCCTGGCGTAAGAGGTGTCGCGCCGGAGCCGGATATCCGGCACCTCGTAGGGCCCGACCGAGTTGATGCGCTTCAGCACTTCGAGCGTGTGGTCGTCCACCTCGACGCCCGGCGGCACCAGCGGTTCGTTGGCGGGCGGCTTCTTCGGCTCCTCCGCCCCGAACAGAAATGCTGCGGCCAGAAGGGGAAGAAGGCGTTTCATTTCCCGTCCCTCCTGTTTTCGGCCAGCATCCGCGGGCGCTCGCGGAGGCCGGGATAGTAGCCTTCCCCGATGCCCCAGGCGAGCCCCTTGGCCGTGGCGACAAAGACGTCCTTCTCGTCCACGTCGATGGCGATGATGAAGTTGTGGGGCAGGTTCAGCCCCATCTCGACGGTTTCGAGCACCGTCTTGTCGCGTGTCACCACCGCCTTGCCGGTGTCCGACTTCGGGTCGCGCGTATAGGCCACCCAGGTGTTGGTCTCGGCGTCCATGATGGCGCCCAGGCCCTTGTCGGAGGCGAACCACGCCTCGCGCCCGCTGCGGGCCCGCAGGTTGTTGTTGAAGTCGGACGGGAGGCCGGAGTCCATGTTGTAGTAGCCCCTCCAGTTCCGCCCGTCGTAGCGGCAGACGCCGAAATAGGACGACACCCAAAGGACGCCATCGACGTAGTTGGCCCCGGTGGTGATCACGTGGATGATGCCGTCATCCCGGTAGAGGTCGATCTCCATCTCGCCGTCGGGATCGAGGTAGTCCTTCCAGCGGTTGGCTTTCACGTCGTACTCGAGCACGCCGGAGCCCCAGACGGCGAGGTGCACCTTGCCGTCGCGGTAGTGCACGCCGTAGTTCCAGATCTCCTCCATCGGCGCGTTCTTTTCGGTGAAGATGGTCCACTCGCCGGTGACCGTGTTGTAGCGCGAGGCGCCGGCGGTGGTAGCCGCCCAGACGTTGTCGTTTTCCACCGCGACGCCGTAGACAACGTCGTTGACCAGGCCCGAGTTGAGCTGGTGCCAGTGATCGAAGCGCCCGCCGCTCAGCCGCGCCAGCCCGCCGCCGAACAGAGCCAGCCAGACGTCGCCGCTCTTCGGGTCGACGTCAATGCCGGTCACCGCGCGCCAGGGCAGGCCGTCCTTTTCGGTCCAGACCTTGACCACCTTGGCGGTCTTCTTGTCGATCAGCGCGAGGCCGTTTTCCGTGCCCACCCAGATCCGGTCGCCGTCGCTCTTGACGGCAAAGATGTGGTCGTCGGGCAGGCCGTCCTTGACCGTGAATTGCTTCCATTTTGTGTACACGAAGGGCAGTTTTTCGGCGCCCGGCTCGGCGGCCAGGGCGGGAACCAGGATCGCCAGTGCAAGGCAGATGGCTGCGTGTTTCATTTTCATAGCGTTTTCAGGAACTCGATGAGATCGTTGAGCTGGTCTTTGGTCATATCGTTGGTGTAGCCGTGCTTGTCGTACGGGTTGTACACCGTCCAGATTTCCTCGAGCGTCTTCGCCATGCCGTTGTGGAGGTATGGCGCCGAATCGTAGATGTTGTTCAGGTGCGGCACGTCGAACAGGCCGGTACGGTCCAGCGCCTGCCGCGTGCCGACGTCGAAGCGGCGGCGGCTGGTGTAATACGGCGGCGGATGGCAGAACACGCAGCGGCCTTCGGGCGGGATCACGCGCCCGTCGTTGGTCATCGTCCGCTCGAAGATCTCCTTGCCCCGCCTTTGGGCCGGCGTGTAGCGCGTGCCGGGCGTATGGTAGCGGTTGGGCGGGCGGCGGATGGTGGTGATGTAGTAATCCACCGCGGAAAGCTCCTCGGGCGTGAACGGCAGGGTGCGCGTGAAAAACACCGACAGGCGCGCGCCGCATTGCCGCTTGAGCGACGGGTTGGTGCCTTCCCACTTGAACGGGGCCGTGTCGCCGATGCCCCGCAACGTGCGGTTGTCGACCGGCGAGACGCCGATGCCGTCCGCCTCGATGTCGTAGGTGATGCCGTCGACGTGCCCGTCCGGGTGGCAGGAGTGGCAGGAGAACTGTTTGCGGAAGGTGATGCGCGCGTTGTGGAACAGCTTCTCGCCCCGGCGCTGTTTGGTGATTTCCTTCGGCCCGCCGAGCGGAATCTTTCCGGCCGGCTCCAGCCGCGCGAGGTCGATGACGCCGATGGAATCGTCCAGGCAGTTGGCCACGTAGGCGCGCCTGCCGTCGGCCGAGACAGCCAGCCCGCGCGGGCTGTCCTCCGTCGGGATGGACTTGACGAGGAACTCCGCGGCCATGCCCAGGTGGTTGGGAAGGACGCGGCGCCGCTCTTCATCGCTGGCTCTCCCGATGACGCGGAGCATCTTCTCGACGTCGAGCACTGCCACGCGGTTGGTGCCGGAACTGGTGACCAGCGCATGGCGCCCGTCGGGCGTGATCTTGACGTCGGTGGCGTCGGCGAAGCCCAGGCCCGGCTGGTCGAGCAGCAACTGGTCGATGCGCCCGTCAGCCCAGATGACGGCGATGCCGTTGGTGATGGTCCATCCTTGCAGGAGCCGCGTCATCGGCACGAGGTTCTTCGTGCGGTTCATGGTCGCCAGGGCGAAGCGGCCCGAGGGATGCCAGTCGATGCCGGACATCAGGTTGGTTCCCTCGATCCGCCAGCGGTCGCGCACGCGCGCCGTGGCGGGGTCGATGACGGTGAGCTCGCTCGCCAGCGGCTGCCGGAACCCGGTCAGGTTCGAATACATGTTGGTGACAAACAGCCGTGTGCCGTCGGGACTGAGCGCCAGGTCCCACGGGCCGCGGCCCGCCGCGAGTTTTTTCTCGAAGGCCAGCGTTTGCGGATTGAAGACGTGGATGTCCTCCGACGACGTATTGAGCACCAGCACGTGCGAGTCGCCGGGCGTGACGAGCACGCCGTGCGGCTCGTCGCCGACGGGGAGGGTCCTGACAACCTTGCGCGCCGCGGCGTCGATCACGGCCACCGTGTCGTCCTCGCGGTTGGTGACGAAAGCGCGGCTGCCGTCGCTCGAGAACGCCACGCCGGTGGGCGCGGAGCCGACGGGAATCTCGGCCGTCTTGCGCCCTGTGCGCGTGTCGATGATGGCCACCGCGTCGCCCGCCTCAAGCGTCGCCCACAGCTCGGCTGTGCCGGGGCGGAAGGCCAGCCGCAGCGGGTTCTTGTACTTCGGCTCGGCCGCGCGGGCCGGCAATCGGGAAGGATGCGCGATCTGCTTCCAGGCTTCTTCGGCGTTGAAGGCCTTGCCGTGGGCCGGGTTGTGGCAACCCATGCAATCGGCCAGCGACGCGGCGCGGAGACCCGCGGCGCGCGCGGCGGCGGGGTCGCGCATGACCGCCTCCGCCGAATACTTCCTTCCCGGCCCGTGGCAGGCCTCGCATCCGACGCCCTCGTCGGCGTGCGGCCCCGTGGCATGGCACTTCAGGCAGGCCTCGCTCTGTTGCGGGTCGCCCTGCACGTTCATCTCGCGGGCCAGTTCGGCGGCGCGCGGCGTGGCGAGCACGGCCCAGGCGCGCGCATGCGGGCTGCGGCGCCAGACATCGTACTGATGGCCGTGGTCCGGCCCGTTGTGGCACGAGCCGCAGGCGGCCGAGCCGGTCGAGTCCGGGGCGGGAATCTCCCGGATCGCGCCGGTCTTCGACGGCTTGGGCAGCGGATGCGCGATCTGCTTCCATGCCTCCTCGATGTCCACGGCGGGGTTCCTGAGCACCGCGATGTGCGAGCCCTTCTCCATGTGGCAGACGAGGCAGTCGTCTTTCGTGGGCATTTTCAGGCCGGCCATCATCGCCGCCTTGCGGTCGCGCATCACGGCCTCGGTTGCGTACTCGCTGCCCGGGCCGTGGCAGGCCTCGCATTGCAGGCCGTCCTCGCGGCGGAAGGTTTCCGGGTCGAGCTCGCGCTCGTCGGCCTTGAAGGCGGTCGAATGGCAGCCGAGGCAGATCTGCGCCTTCCATGGCTCCTCGCGCAGGCCGCTGATTTTCGCGATCTCCCACGATTCCGGCCTGGACAGCGCGGCATAGGCCTGCGCGTGTTTCGACAGCAGCCACCTGCTGTACTGATGGCCCATGCCGGGGCCGTTGTGGCAGCCCGCGCAGACCCGCGAACCCACGTAAACAGGCTTGGCGGGCGCTCCGCGGGAAATGAACACGAGCGGCGCGAGCGCCGCCGCCGCCGCAATCCAGACGAGCCTCTTCACTGCGCCTTCCTCCGCGCCTCCGCCTTGTGGCGGAGCGTCAGCACCTGGTTCGCCCGCACGCCGGGGAACTTCTCCACCGCGCCGTCCGGCCAGCGGACCTCGACATCGCAGACCGTCGCGCCGCCCAGCCCGAAATGCAGGCGCGGGTCGCCCTGGCCGAGGTAGCCGCGGACCGGATTGACATCATCGATCATGCGCAGCCCGTTGGCCGTTACCGTGACCCGCGCGCCGACGGCCGTGCGCGAGCCGCCGGGAAAGTCCAGCCGCGCGTCCACCATCAGCCATGGCCGCGCGTTGCCGCCGTCGTTGCGCAGCAGCACGGGCGCGTCGTTCAGGTTCACCACCAGCAGGTCGATGTCGCCGTCGTTGTCGATGTCGGCCCAGGCCGCGCCGCGCCCGACGCGCTTGGTTTCGAAGTACGGCCCGGCTTCGCGCGAGACGTCCTCGAACGTGCCGTCGTGCCTGTTGCGGCTGAGGCTGTCCTCCTGGACGTATTCATGGTGCGCGTGGCCGTGCACGGTGAACAGGTCCAGCCAGCCGTCGTGGTCCCAGTCGAACATCACCGAGCCCCAGCCGGCGTATTGCCCGAGCATCGGCGCCAGCCCGGCGGCGTCGTTCAGGTTTTCGTAAAAGCCTTTCTTCGGGTTGAAGACGAACAGCGAGACATAGTTCAGGTTCGGCACGAACAGATCGAGCCAGCCGTCGCGGTTCACGTCTCCGTAAAACGGGCCCATCGAAGCCACGCCCTGGCCGTGCTCGCTGAAGGCCAGCTCGTATTCGAGGCCGCGTTCGGCGAATGTCCCGTCGCCCTTGTTGATGAAGAAGTAGTTCTCCATGGCGTCGTTGGAGGTAAACACGTCCATCCGGCCGTCGTTGTTGAAGTCGGCCGCGGTGACGCTCATGGCGCGGCCGCCGGGTTTCCACATGCCGGCGTCTTTGGTGACGTCGGTGAACGTGCCGTCGCCGTTGTTGCGGTACAGGATGCTTGGCAGCCCCTGGTAGCTGAGCGGCCCGGGATAGCCCTGGGCGGGGTAGAAGTCGCGGAACTTGCCGTCGTCGTACAGCAGATAGTTGGCGACGTAGACGTCGAGCCAGCCGTCGTTGTTGTAGTCGAACCAGACGGCGTGCAGCGACCAGCGCGAATCGTCAAGTCCGGACTGCTTCGAGACGTCGGTAAACGTGCCGTCGCCGTTGTTGTGGTAGAGGATGTTGGGCCCGTAATTGAGAACGTAAAGATCCACGTTGCCGTCGTTGTCATAGTCGGCCGCCGAGCAGCCGGAGCCGTAGATGCCGCTGGCCACGCCGGCTTTCGCCGTCACATCCTCGAAGCGCCCGTTGCCGAGGTTGCGGTAGAGCCGGTTGGAGAGCTTGCCGCGCAGGTCGCGGCCGTCGTTGTCGCTGACGCCTTTGGTCCAGACGCCGGTGACGAAGTAAATGTCCTGAAGCCCGTCGTTGTCGTAGTCGAAGAAGCAGGCGCCCGCCCCGGTGCCCTCGACGATATTGTCCATCTTGTGGTCGCCGACGCTGTGGCGGAAGGTGATGCCCGCCGCGGCGGTGATGTCGGTGAAAACGGGGCCGCGCGGAGGCGGCGAGCCCGCCAGCGCCACAACCACAATGGCCGCCACAGCGGCCAGCGCGCATGCGATTCTCATCTCGACCCTCCGTTGGTGAGAATGGGCGCCGCGGTGAGCTTGACCGGCTTCCGGACCACCGCCTTCGCCTCGCGGTTTTCCGGCGTCAATTCGGGATCCTCATGGCAGCCGATGCATCCGCGGTTCTCCTTCGGGCGGGCGTACACCCAGGAAGAGGCGCGCACCACCTTGCCCGCCGGGTTCACCAGCTCGAGCTTCAGCGGCGTGTTCGGCGGCGTCTCGAGATGGAACGAGCCGTCGTCCTCGATGCGCAGATCGCCGATCTTGCGCGGGTTCTCCGCCGGGGTTGTGTATACGCGCAGCCGCCATGCGCCGCCGGGGCGGATCCGGTCCGGCTGATCGGTGGTGAACACGCTGAGGCAATAGAGCCGGCTCCAGCCGGCGTCCTCGATGACCACCGAGCCGCGCCCGTCCGGCTCCGGCCGCGGCAGCACGGGTTTGGCCTGCCGCGCATCGGCGTCGGCGCGAACATAAACGGCAACTTTTGTTTTATTGCCGGGATGGAAGCGGTAGATCCCCGCCGGCCGGCTTGCGTCCGGCTGCCAGGAAACCAGCAGCCGCCCCCCCGGCAGCCCCGCGGGCGTGGAAAAGATGCCGTCGGCCGGCGCGGTCAGCGTTCGTTTCGTCTTCAGCGGCCGCACCAGATCCACTGCCGCCAGCGTCCCGTTGCCTTCCACGAAGACCAGCTGATCGCCGGCCACCGCCGGCTGGCGCAAATCGCCGCCAGGCACATAGAGCGAGTAGTCCGTGCCGTCCAGGTTGACGGCCATCAGCTGCGTGCGGCCGTTCTGCTTCGAGGCGAACACCATCATGCCGTCAGGCAGCATTGCCGGGTCGGATTCCTCCCAGGGCGTGAAGGTGATCCGCTGCCGCAGCGTGCCGTCGAACTTCACCGTGTAGAGCGCGCCGCCGCAGCGGAAGGCCGCCTGCGGCCAGGGGTCGGGGATGTCCAGGCTGAAGATCCGGGACTGGTAAACCGGCTGCCGGCAGTCGGCCGCCATCGACACGAGCCGCCTGACGGCGCCTGTGGCCAGCGTCATCTCGTAAATCTGCCAGGGCTCGCCGGCGGTCTTCTTCCCCGCGAACAGGATCCGCCTGGCGTCGAAGGAGACATCCGGGTCGGCGGCCGCGAAGAACCCCTGGCTGAGGATCCTCGTGGTTCCGCGCGGATCCAGCCACACGAGCCGCGGCTGCCCACCGGCCGGGGTCTCGGTGAAAACCACCGGCGGGCGCCCGATGCCGGCCTTCGGTTGCGCGGCCCGCGCCGGGGGCAGCAGGGCGACAGCGAGAATAACAGACCAGAAAATCCTGTTTAAGACCCGCACTGAAGCCAGTCTAGGGGCAACGGCGCCGCCCTGCCAATCGGCACGAAATATTACTGCGGACGCATTAGAAAAAACTGCGCACGCCGGTCAGTATGCGCCGCACTCCATCAGGGTGCGGATCTCTTGCGGGTCCCGGGTCTTGCCGAGGATCACCATGAGCCGGATGCGCGCCTTGGCGGCGTTGAGCGTGCCGGCGAACAGCACGCCGCGGCGCCGCAGGTCGTGCCCGCTGCCTTCGTAGCCGTAGATGTCCAGCACGCGGCCGTGCGCGCAGCGCGTCGCGATGACCACGGGGAGGCCGGCGTCGAGGGCGCGCTGGATGGCCGGCACCGCCTGCGGCGTGACGTTGCCGCGGCCGGTGCCCTCGATGACGATGCCGCGCGCCCCGCTTTCGCGGGCGAAGTCGATGAAGCGGCCGTCGGCGCCGGCGCACATGGTGACGAGATCCACGCGCGGCTCGAGCCGCGGGGCGTCAATGACGATGCGATCCACCAGCCGGCGGCCGAAGATGACGCGGTCGACGTCGACCAGGCCGAGGGGGCCGAACACCGGGCTCTGGAACGTCTCCAGCTGGTGCGTGTCGGTCTTGGTGGCCTCGCTGGCCGCATGGATCATCTGGTTGAGCACGACGAAGACGCCCTGCCCGCGCGCCTGCGGGCTGAGCACGGTGCGGATGGCGGCGGAGAGGTTCGCCGGGCCGTCGAAGCCGGGCTCGTTGACCGTGCGCATGGCGCCAACGACGGCCACGGGCTTGGGCGAGGTGTGGCGCAGGTCGAGCAGATAGGCGGTTTCTTCCAGCGTGTCCGTGCCGTGCGTGACCACCGCACCGACGATATCGGGGCGCGCGAGTTCGCGGCGGAGGATGTCGCTGACCTCCCACATGCGCTCGAGCGTCATGTGCGGTCCGGGAAATTGGCCGTATTCGAGCACCTCCAGATCCGCGAGCTGCTGAAGGGCCGGGTCGTGCCCGAGCAGTTCGCGGGCGCCGAGAGCAGGGACGGCCGCGCCGACAGC
>Ga0272448_1007776_pt1 | contig 11268 bp, 17 predicted proteins | sample YNPCB0191_FD_202220 | JGI IMG/M metagenome (GOLD analysis project Ga0272448, IMG submission 202220) | Hot spring sediment microbial communities from Yellowstone National Park, WY, United States - YNP-CB-019-1 | ecosystem: Environmental > Aquatic > Thermal springs > Hot (42-90C) > Sediment... | reverse complement strand
TGCTTTCAGTACGCCTTTAGCAACCTTCCTTTTTTCCTTCGGCGGTAATGATCTAACGACACTGATTAGTTCGTCTAGTATTTTTTCTATCTTTTCAGTTCCTATTTTTTCGGCGGCCTGTGTAAGTAATTTATATTCATCCCACCTGCTCAGAAAGAGGTCGGATGAAAATGATGAAAGCATCTTTGCGATTTCACAGCCAAATTTCTTGATCCACTCTAGCTCATACTCCTTGTAGCGGGGAAAGGTCGTCCGCCCTACATATCCTTCGAAATGGTATATATTACATTTCGGGCAGAAAACTGCCCGAGTTATGTACTTCTTTGTATACCTGTAGTCTACGTACAGGCCAGTGTATTCATACTCTTCTAACGGCGGCACTCGGTTGTATTTCGACGATTCCCAAAATTCACCCGTTTTTGGATTAAAATATATGCGTCCCATGGTTATCCTCCAAAACAAAAGAATGTTTTAGAGGATGGATATCTTTTTCCATCCCCCTAGTTCAAAATTTTTCGCTCCGCTCGTCAGGGCAATTGCGACGGAACTCCTTGTTTTTATTACATTTAGAAGTTCCTTGACATCTGGGGCATCAAGATCATAGATGTAAAAATCACTGAGTATGATGACCGCATCCCTCAGTTTCATTTTTTTCGCAACAAGGGAAGCGGCCTCATAGATACACGTCCCACCTCTGCCTTTGAGTTTTCCGTTGGCCACAGATATCACATCACTTGCATTCCTTAAATCAAATATTCCGTATGTTTTTGTATCCCATGGTATGAGCTTTACGTTTGAAACCGTTGTCATTGCTCTCAGTTCTGATAGGAACTGAGATAGTTCACTGTCACTGATGCTTGCCGACGTATCGACAAGCGTCCATATCGTTGGCGTTGATATTTTCTTGACCCCTGGGAGATCGCTCGACTTCCTCGACGGTTTTTTCCAAGTCTCGACGACACTCCTTCCAATCCCCTCCTTGAGGGAAGCCTTGAGGAGTGAACGCCAGCTGATTTTTGGCTCGAGGAATTGTTTGATGTATATCTCTAGTTCGCCTGGAACTGTTCCGATCGACTTCTGTGTCGTGTATGCGATCGAGACGTACTGTTTCCACTTGTTCTCCTTTTCTTCCTCTGGTTCATCCTTGTAGGCGTTTTCATCACCCGACTGAACCAAGTATTTTTTGTATCCGCCCTTATTGGCGGCATTGTTTTCATCTTCCTTACTCTTGCCCCCTTCTTTGCCGCTGCTCCCTTCTTTGTTGCCATCACCTTCTTTATCACTGTTCTCTTCTTTTTCTTTCCCGTCTCCACTTCCGATCCCGTTTTTTTCCTCTGCCACCTGATATCCTATGTCTACCTGGTATAATGTAACACTCGGAATAGATAGGTCTTTGATGTTCTGAAGGAGCGCATATAGCTCCTCCTTCGTTTTCTGTTCTAGCTCGCTAAGAGGTATATTTGGTATAGGCAGATCCTGTAGTCTTACACAAAAACGATATTTCATTTCATCCGAAATTTCGAAATGAAAGCATTCAATGATATTGTTGTTCACTGCGTCGCAGACCAAATTCCATCTCTTTAAGTCTCTGCGACCCAATCGCCTATGATCTCTGAATGCAAGATGTGAGGCTTCATGACTGAGTACCCACATCTTTTCCTGGGTACTCCTCAGCATGTTCCAGAATTCCATACCGATAATCAATTCATCTCTATCTGTTACACCAGCCGTGATCGGTTCCTCTGTAACATAGATTCTTGCCCTCGCAATGATCGAATGGTAGAACGGAGCTATGAGAAATAGGCTAGATTTTATTACGCCTATTTCTTTCTTTATTTCTTCCACCTTTTCCATGTTAAACCTCCAAAAAAAGAAGAAAGGGTTTTATTAGTATGATCGGAGCGTCTCTGTTACTGTTTTCATAAATTCAAGGTATTTCTGATCATGCTCTACTAATTTATAGATCAGCTGTTCGCTGATCTTTCTGTTCAATGACGTTACCATTACGACAACATACTCCCCGCTGACATTAAACATCTGGTCGATCAGCGGTAGTGTATCGTCGATGTTCTTTTTTGAATTGAGATACGTCGCAAGCATGAATGACACCATGTATTTTGCGTCAAATGGTAAATCTGTAAATTTTTCTGGATTATCAATCATCGTCTCTAGATCAACGTTCACTTGTGTGAATGCATAGAACTTGTGTCCGACTTCCTTCCCGAGAAGCCCGACCAAGTCCTCGATCGAGTCGAACCCTCTGTACATATCGAGGGCGACCCAAGTCCAGCTCCTCGGCGTTGGGAATTGTTCTAGTCCTTCTGGAGTCGATGGTATTTTGAGCAGATAGTTCTCTGATTGATACGCCTTCAAAAAGGCGTACGTTCTCTGATCCCACTCCTCACCGTATTTATTTTTCATATATCTCGCCCACTCATCAACAGTGGGCGGGTTGATATCAATGATTTTGAAACGGTTGAGTAGTGGGTTGTGTACCAGTCTTACTATACTGGCCGCGTCCTCAGGTCTGTTACCTGCGGCGACGACCAGCGTTTTTGGATGGAGCTGTGTCATCCCCGCAACCTTGTCGAGGACGATTCTCGGAGCTACGCTCCACACGTCCTCCCTTTGTACCCATGTAAGCTCGTCAAGGAATAGCATTCCTGGTGCTGCTGCATGGATCGCCGCCCAGTAGAGCGGCGAGTAGTATGTCATTCCGCCAATGTCCCTCGGGTAACCAGTTAGATCCGAGGGCTCTGACGTGCTCAGCATGAACTCGGTGACTGGGAAATATCGTTCTGGCTCTTTAAAGAATTCATCGATCTTCTTTTCTGTAATTAGTTGCTTTGATGTCATTATTGTTCTGAAGATCTCCTTCTTTTCTCTTTTGGCGATCTCCTCTGCGGCCTCATTAATGGCTGTGCTCTTTCCACATCCGATGGGCCCCAAAACGAGGAGCCCATACTGTCTCCCCTCTCTTGGGGAGAAATACAGATTTATAATCTCTTTTTTCAACTGCGGTGTTCGCATATGTTTAACCTCCAAAAAAGAAGAAGAAAGGTGTTTATTATTTTAATTTCCCGACAGTCTCTTTAAATTCATACATTGACTTGATATCTTCTAGTCTTTTTAGTCTCTTCTCAAATTCTTCTTTATATATATTCAGGGCTGTTTGCATTTCATCGAATATCTGAATGAAATCATCGGCCATCGGAGCGAGTTCTAAAGTCATATCAGATATGGATCGATTGCACATGTCTGGGTTTGAGTCCGCTGATATTAATGGAAGTTCTAACGATGGAGTTTTGCATTTCCAAAAAATAGTAATTGTTGGTGTGATGGGATATTTGCTGATATGGTATTCAGCTGAGAAAACAATTCTGGAAATGATTTCGACGTTGAACCTATTGATTCCAGCGAGCTTTGAAAAAACATTAGCCTCAAGCTCGCTCGGAATGTATTGTAGACAGAATCCCCACCCATCGCCGAATGGACGATCGGAGAGGACATATTTAATATTACTCAGCTGGCTCAGCTGGAGTACGTTCCATGTGTTCCAGTCGAATGATCGGAATTCTCTGATTATTTTTGCCTTGAAGCTGTTGTATTTCGCAACAGCTTCAGCGATTCTTTTTTTATATCTGTACAACATCGGTATTTCCTGGTAATAATATCTCAGTCTGTATCTTCGTGTTCCCTGCAACTTTCTGATTTCATCACATAGACAATAGTTTTGGTCTAAAATTACTGTCTCCCCTTCGGGGAGGTAGGGGTGAAGGTATTTAGGGAGCTCCATAATCTCTTCGACATATCTTTTATATATGTCGAAGAAGCTCCCCTCTTTGTAATTAACTAACTTCCGTATTCTATTTGATAATTCTTTTATCTTGCTGAAAGATATGTATATCTGTTCCATGTTAAACCTCCAAAAAAAAGAAGAAGAGGTTTTAATTATTACCGTTCATTGCCGAATAGAGGGGGATGACGCATTTCCTACAGTCACCCCCCTCACAATATACATATACTTCCCTCAGTGGTTCTGAGAGAAGTGAACAATAATCATGGAGTTCGATGCCGAACTCCTCGTCGTCGAACCTTCTGATTTTTTTGAAAATGTCTTTCGCTTCTGGCATTTAACACCTCCAAAAAAAGAATAAAAGGTTTTGACGGAGCTTAAAGCTCCGTTTTGGGCTGGACGCCCAACTCTTCAATGAGCTGGGCATCCAGCTCCCTCACCCTGCGGGTGAGGGGGGCAATCTTCTCCGCGTAGGGAGCGGCAATCCGCTCCCTGACCTCGCTCAGGGAGTCAATCCTCCCTAATTTCTGGAGGATTGTCTCCCTGTCGATGGCTTCCCCTTTGTAGAGGAAGCCGTCGATGGCCGATTTCACGGATTTCTTCAATCCGTTAATCTCGGCCGATACATTCGCGGTCGCTTTCCGCCTCTCGGCGGAAAGCATCTTGGCCCCGAGAGCGAGAGCATATCTCTCGCTCACTTTCCCTATCACTTCTTCTGGGTTCGTTTTCTCACCTCCAAAAAAGCGGAGCCGCTTAATATCGCGGCTCATCAAAAAATCTATCTCTATCTTCGGGGAGGAGGAATAGCTCCTCCCCGTTCTCAAATTCGATGAGAGTCCCGTATGGACTCTCATCAATCTTTATTATTTTCATTGCTCACCTCCAAAAAAGAAGAAAAAAGAAGAAAGAAAAGGAGAACAGTGAGGAAGAGTCAATCTTCCTCACTGGTTTCTTTTTCCTTCTCTTCCTTTGCTTTCTTCTCAATGAAGCTCTTCATTTGATTGAAGAGCCCCATCAAGAAGTAATCGCTGATTTTAACACGGGGGTCAACCAACCCTCGTGGTGTGAATCCCTCATAGTCAATGATGAAGAGGAGTTCTCCCCCTTCTTCATTGACTATTATTTCTCGCTCGTCCGCACTAACCCATGCCCTAAATAATGCGTTCAATTCATGCATTGTTTTCACCTCCACGTTCTCGGCCAATCTGGGTAGACGGTGCCCCTTGCAAACCCACCTTGGGGTGGGCTCGGCGTGCAGGGGGAGAGAACACGGGGTCAGGCTACTTTCCGTTTCACTGACCCCTTTTAGACGGTTTCGCCGTCAACCCCCGTGCTCCCTGCCGATAGGGGGATTTAATCCTTACTGGAGGCTTCGGAACCTCCGAGTGAACGGAGGCTCCCCTACCGTGGGGGGGATTGAACCCCCCGCTCCCCAGACTGACCGACTGGCAGGCTGTTGGAGTGTTGGCTGCGCTGGAGGTAAGCGGGGATTTTTATCGCCAAACCGATTTGGAAAATCCACTCGCTCCAACAACTCCACCAGTTCGGGGAGTTGTTACTGTAAAAAACTGACATAACTGATAACTAACCGTGTACGGCCTTCACCGTACTAATATATAGCCAGTCGCATTAGCATATGTTTTTTGGCATATGCTAATGGGTAGAAAACTTTTGATAAGCTTCATAGTATGTGACTCAGCTTATCCCATACGCATACTGGCACACTAATGCGTATGTTCATATGTGCATTTTTGTATCCGCGATTTTTCCGCGGTACCAAAATGCACAATATACTATATACTATATCACATATATATATTTTTTTTATATCACAATCCAATTATTAAAATAATCGATTTAGTGTAATTACACTAAAATGAATGTCCTATAATACAAATTATAGGATATTGATATTACATATAGGGAATAATTCAAAAAAATTTGAAAGATTAACGATAGTAAAATTTTATATCGGAAAATTTTCAAAAATATTAAAATATATCCAAAAATATGGAATATATATAATAAATAATAACAAATTAGCAAAATTTATTATTTTTGTTTCTTCCCAGTTTTTCTGGGTTTAGTTTTCTCGCTCAATTTAGACTCGATTTTATTTATTTCTTCGGCTATTTTGTTTACTTCTTCCTTCAAATTTTCAAATATATCAGGCCTTTTTTTAGCTAATTCACTTAATCGAAGACTTTCTCCCTCATTTAGGAAAAAGCCTATCCCTCTCCCACCACCGTACCGCACTTGTAGAATTGCATACGTTTTCTTGAATTGAAATTTAACTTGATTTCCCCACCTGATTAATGGGCGATTTAGTCCACAGAGCGGGCATGCCAGGTATTCGACCCTCTTTCCCTCACTGAATGCAATACTTTGCCTCTCGAAGTATGTCTTATCCCTTCGTTGCCTGCTCCTTTCCTGATAAACTCTTGCGTCCACTTTCTCCATGTTTACCCTTCCTTGTAAGTAGATAATCACCAGCTAGGTGAGTATAAATAAGTGTCGTGCTTATATTCGTGTGCCCTGCAAACTTGGCTATCCTTGCTATGTCAGTGTGCCCAGTTTGCTGTATTTGTTCTATTGCCATATGAGTTAGCCTACTGTGCCTTAAGCAATGCGACTTGTACCTCTTGATATTGATCCCTGCACGACTTGCAACATCGTGATATTGTCGTAGTGCAAATCGCGACGTAATCCTCCTTCCATATTCTCCATGTATGATGTCCCTCATAACAAACATAGCGTCGTTATCGTCGTCCCTTTTATCAAGATAGTTTAGTAAGATCTTCAGAGGCTTTCCGTAAAATGCTTCGTCCCTGATCGCCAGAATGTCTTCATTTCCCCTCTTTCTCTTTAACCTAACAACCTTAATTTCACCCGTCTCTTCATTAAGCCATGACCTATTGAGCAAAACAACCTCACCTCTTCTCAAAGCGAGCTCATACCATGTGACGATCATGGCTTTCTGTAATCCGTCCTTACACGCATTAACAAGTGTGACAATCTGTTCAGGTTTTAACCAAACAGGGTTGAATGCAGAACCGTATTTAGCAGTCGGCAGTCTTTCTGCCAGTTCCGTACGCCCGCTGACACGGAGGAACCTCTTGATACTAGCAATTACCCTATTGATACTACTTGCCTTGTAACCTTTTTCTTTGAGATAGTTCAAGTAGGAAAAGATATCGTCTAACCCAATCGTATTTACCCTCTTTTTAGTGTATTCAAGGAGTTTCTTTGCATCGGAATAGTAGATATCAGCGGTGTGTTTACAAGTTGAAAATGAAAGCCAATGTTTGTAGTTATCAAGTGAGGGGTCTTTGTTTTCTACCATCAGTCCTAACCATTACCTGTAATATTATAGGACATTATAAACTTTTTTATATACGAGAATAAATATCATTTAATTCGAGGTGAACCTACAGTGAGGGTATCACAGTTCTGCCTTCAGATAAAGAGGTTCCTGGCGGAAGAACAGGACGCCGCAGAAGAGTACGAAATGCTTTCTAAATATATCTATATGACAGCATTGAGACCAGATAAACTTGAAGAAATCAAAAAGTCACTCGCAGAGATAAGCATGGATGAAAGGAATCACTACGAGATATTCAAGAACATTGCTAAAGAAGTGTGCAGAATCTCAGATGAAGAAATTAAAAAACTATCTGAGTGATTTTTTTAATCTTATTTCATGCAGGCTCTTGTAACTTCTTCCCAGGCGGCCCTTATTGCGTCTCTGAATGGGATTTTCTCCTTACTTACCAAATCCCAAGCCCTGCACATGACATAGCTTCTTGTCTTCCTAAAATCAGAACAGATTTCCTTAGTTATCCCTTTTTCAAGGGTAATCTTGCACTTTAAACTGGAACCTGATGGCATTATTCACGCCCCTATGCTGTCAGATAAAATAGAATACAAGTTAAATAAACTTTTCCTATAAAAAAATGGGGGTTAGAGCCGTCTATCAGACGGCCTAGTAGACTGTCTATCTTCCTTTCAGTACATCACTCATGCACTTAATGAAATCCTTCCATGGTTTGCCTTTGCAATGGGCAGCTGGTTTAATTTCTCCGAAATTCTTGTTTCTCTGAATGACTCTGTCGGAAGACCTGATAACGTTCGTCGGTCTAAAGACGATCTTTCCCAATGCGGGCTTGTAGTACACCCTCGTGCCAGGGATTGCAGTACCCCTAACACGTCCAGTTGTCGCTCCTTTCTTTGGTTCACGCATCTATCATCACCTTGATAGTTACAATAGAAAGATTAATATTAATAAATATCACTTAAATGTCTAAATGTCTATATGAAGTACGAACTTGTAAAGCTTAAGGAAGGCGATGTTGCCAGATTAAGAGTCAGAAGCAAGAAATATGTTCCTTATGACGAGTTAGTCAAGTTGCTTGTCGAAGGGCACGAAGTCTTTATCCCTGACATGAATAGGAAGACGGCTTCTTATGTAAGAAAGGCGCTCAGTAGGTATATAGGGTGCGAAGTCGAGGCGTACCCAAGCGAGTTTCAGGACAGGATGGGATACGCATTCAAGATCAGTCTGGTGGACTCTTATATTAAGGGGCTTTCGAAGCAATGATTTCGAACGCCTTCATTGCAGACTTTTTCGTTGCGTATTCGTGCGTCTCTCCCGTGTTATCGATTATGACATAAGTGCCGAAGTAGTCCCTCAACCTGATTAGTTGGACTCCGTTTTTCTCTTCTATGAGTTCAGAAGAACCTGCACCTGGGGTATAGGCTGTCGAGGTACTCGCTATTGCATTAGTGATTTTGTCTAACTTGTTTGAAATAACGTCCAATTTGCTGTAAATTGATCTTAATTCGTCCGCCCCACCATCTGCAGACACTTTTTCATTCTTTCGCTTCCTCTCCGCCACCACTACCTACCTCCAGACAATCCTTTATATTCATGTCCTTATCTAAAAGACACAGCACTGTCTTATTATCGCTCTTTATGACATTTACCACGCTGGGTACGCTCATGATGTTAAACGCCTGGGCTATTAATTTTGCTTCATCGCTCTTTTCTACATCAAGAACGACTACCCCTTCAGTCTTTCCCTCTGACTCAAGCTTTTTCTTTAGAGCAGTACAATGGGGGCAGTTCTCACTCGAAATGACAATTACCTTATCTATAAATTTGTCGAAGATGTCGCTCATGAACTATGAATTGTCATCACTTGTATGTATAAATTTTCCTCTTAGTCTTCCGCGGGCTTTAATGGTTCGTGCAATACACAAAAGCGTTTCACTATTAAGGTGAGTAGTATAGAATTTGCCCCCGTACAACCAAGGACATCCCCGAATAAAAAATAAAAAGTAATGTATCTTTACACACACCTTATCTGCATTGAAACAATTTTATACTTGCTATATATTACATTATAATAATGCCTAAAAAGAAGAGTTCAAGAGCGGATGATATAGTTCAAGACGATAAGGCAAATGAGGATGAGGTGTTGAAGGACGAGCAGAACACAGTTCAAGAGGATAATCAGGACATCACTCTGGCTAATGAAACACGGATCAGCGGTTATGATCTGAATGAAGTGCTTAAGAGGTGGCCAGAGATACTGTCAATCGACTTTAACGAGTACTTCGCCAAGGGTTTCAGGCCGATGGACAAGCCTGCGTTTGGTAAGAGGTATATAGGACTGCATAGGAGAAAGGGGAACGTCTGGAGGTCTCTCGGCGAGTATACGGAAGAACGATGGAGGGCATTGAACGAACTCTTTGATGACTACGTTCTTTCAACAGTGAAGGACGAACCTGTCAAGCCAAAGAAGAAGGGTAAAGAGGATAAAAAGGTAAAAGTTGAGGATGAGGAGGAAGAGGAAGAAGAAGAGGAAGAAGAAGTTAAAGTGACTGAAAAGAAGATCAGTCTCTTGAACGTGTTCCTTAGACCACCAGAAGACCTTCCAAAAGTCCTTAACGTGAACCCAATCACGCTGTTTTATTTCCTCTGGGCTAAGGAGAAAGGGTACGAGAAGGGATTCAGCGACTTTCTCAATGAAGTCGTCTTTACGTATTTCAACGAGAAAGGTGTTGTCCCGATTATGCAGGTAAGCGAGGAGTGGAAAGTGGAGGGGTCGTATGACAGGTAGCGGCACAAGTATCCCTGAAATAATTAATAAAAAGGACAAAAAGACAATTGCTGATATATTGGATAAAGAGAAAGAAGAGATGTCTAAGGAGCTTGAAAGAATAAAGTTGGAAAGGCTTGTTGAAGAAGAAAGGATGAAGCTACAAGATTTGAGGAGGGGAATTGTGCAAACTGAAAAAAAGGAAGATAAACTCGGTCTGTCGGAGTTAGGGCTTGACATAAAGACTTTGACAGAACTGTCGAAACTGCCCGACGAAGACAGGCAGAAAGTGCTGCAGACTTATATGGAAGCAAAGGCAATGGCAGGAGCTCAAGCATCATCCATACTACCAATCCTGATTGGGTTTGCGAGGAACAACCCAAATGCGAAGCTCGGTGATTATTCAGAAATTGCAAAGACCAACCTCGAGCACCTAAAACTCGGTATCATGCTGTCAAAGGAAGCACAGGGTAACCAGCAAAACCAACCACAGCCAAAGGACATCGTGGAACTGATCAAGGTCGTCTCTGAAATGCAGAACAAACAGTCCAACCAGGGCAACCAGATAAACATAGTTGACATCATAAAGATCATATCAGAAATGAACGAAAACAAGTATAGAAATATGATTAAGGAAGTCATTGAAGACATTGCCAATAAATTTCAGCCACAACAGGGTGTGTTGGATAGACTATTAATGGATGATGCGATCTTCAACAGATTGAAAGAGGTAGGGCTGTTCGGAGGTCGAATAGATACAGGGGTAAGGAGTGAGGTAGATCTTAAACTCGAAGAAATGAGACAGTTGCACGACCTTAAAATGCAGGAAATGAAGATGGAGCACGATAGATGGCTAATGCAACAACAGATGGAAGCAAGGAAATGGGAGCAGATTGGAAGCATTATCCAAGGGCCCGTAGGGGGGATCGTGCAGTCGATAGGGAAGGCTGCGGTGGAAAAATTTCGTGAGGGGGGCGATGCCAGGTTCCCAGAACAGGAAGTACGGCAACCGCCAATAGCAGTAGATTATAAAAAAGGCGAGGAGAGAAATGATATTTCCGTTGATGTAATTGCCTGTCCCAAGTGCAATAAGGAATTCTATGTCAATATCGGTAGCGAGACAGCAGTATGCCCGCACTGCGGTGCTGTGTTAAAGAGAGTTGAAGAAGAGTGCGAGGCATGTAAGATAACCCCGCCAGAAGAGGTTGTTAAAGAAATCAGTAAGGAAGAGCAAAAAGAAGAAGAGAATGAAAACACTTGAGGTGTTTTCATGTTCAAAAAACAGGGAGACCCTTCTAGGTGGGTCGCTGTTGATAAAGGAGAGAATGAGGAAGTAAAACCTTTCTCACCGCAGTGGTTAGCACTTCAGTT
>Ga0272448_1007775_pt1 | contig 11269 bp, 5 predicted proteins | sample YNPCB0191_FD_202220 | JGI IMG/M metagenome (GOLD analysis project Ga0272448, IMG submission 202220) | Hot spring sediment microbial communities from Yellowstone National Park, WY, United States - YNP-CB-019-1 | ecosystem: Environmental > Aquatic > Thermal springs > Hot (42-90C) > Sediment... | reverse complement strand
TCGGGCAGGCTTGCCTGTGCCGCTATCATCTCATCATAAGAGCCGTAGCCTTTGATTGGGTACGGCCATTTTTCGGCCTCTTCCAGGGCGATTTTCGGATCAGGGAACAACGCCCCGGCCACGACGCGGCGTGTGCCGTCGAAATGTATCGCCTTCTGGTGTGGATGCACAATAAAGGCGCCTTTGCCGCCTCCGATCAAACCAACATTAAGGGGTCTCTGTGACATAAACTTTTTTCTCCGCTTGTTGTTTTTGTTTCGAGCCGCAGCCGCCGGGAAAGCCCATTTATTTCCCCTGACCGGACTACAGCATTAATAAGCGCAGCCTAAAACCGCCCCGCCCCTCAAGCAAGCTTTTTTTGCAAATCCAATCTCCAAAATTCGCCACCCATAACCAAGGCGATATTGAAGACGGTCATATTAAGGGGATTCATTCAAAATGCTTTCTCAGCGGCATTTTCCGACTTAACCCAAGTCAAAACCTATTTCAAGTGGACTTTGTCAGCAAGCTCGAGTTCCTTTAGAATTTGCTGGATTTCCGCCTCGAATATTTTGGCCAAATTGCCATCTACAGTGACTGATATATCAATCTCTATTTGGGGATCTTTTCCAGTCCTTAGCTTTGGCAAAATCCTTGTGCCAAAACGATTCCAAGTTTCCGGTGGCATTTTCCCCGCGATAATGAATGTTTTAGTACTTACTTTTGGCGACGGCTCCGGTTTAGGCTGGTTCTGCGGTACTGGCACCGGCGTTATGCCAGGACTTGTAACAAGACTTGGGGACGATTCCAGCTGCATGCTCTTCAGCGCCTGCGCCTTGGCCTTCGTCAGCAGGAAGACGCCCGACTCGAAGACGACTTCATCCGTCGAGACAGGCTCATGGAACCAGACCCGCTCGTAGGTTCCGTCGTCTTTCTTACCAGAGGCGAGTCCGAAGTCACCATTTGCGACGAACTCGACGATCTTGCCCCGAAGGGTCGCGTCAGGATCGAGCAGCCGCGTGAGCGAGCCATTGAGGAAACTCTGCCGCAGGCTGGCCAGCGGCCAAGCCCCGGATCCCTTCAACGCGGGCGGCCAATTCCGGTCAATGTAACCCGCGCCAACGGACTCGTTGAGGAGCGCCTCCGCTTTCAGAGCCGAAATGACCCTGCCGCAGATGGTCCCGCCGCTGCTTGAGTGCCCCGCCCCCAGGTCTATGATCTTGAGCCCGTCCTTTTCTTGATTGTCTGCGATCACTGCGAACCGGTAGCCGCCCCATACCTCATCTTTCGCAGCCTCTTCAGCATCCTTAACCTTCGATTGGAGTTCGGTGCGTTCCGTTCGGTCGAAGTCACCCCCGAGCGTGCCATCAGTAACTTCCCGAGCAACCCTCTGCCAAGCAAGCATGAGTTCAACCTTATCCCGCAACTCCCGGCCTTGCTTCTTGATGCACCACACAAGCGATGCCGGGTAGAACCGCGACGACTCGCCACGTTGTCTGGTCCATTTCGAGATCTGTTCACGCAGCGAACCGCTCCCCGTCCACTCGTCATCCGGCTCGACCACGACAAGCGAGAGTTTAGGTGCATCAGGAATATCCGGACTCTCACGTGGGAAGAACACGATAGGAATGCTCGCGCCCCGGCGGAACTCGTCCTCGACTAGCTTGCGAATGGCGGGCTTGATCTCGGTTTCTTCATCCAGAGACGCTCGTCTGTCGTTGACAACCTTCTTCATCGTGGGCTGGTAGCCAATCTTAAAACCATCGGAACCAACCTTGCGGATAAAGTAAGACTTGTTCTCCAGGGCAATCGCAGCGTTATCTACTGATGTTGTATCCACTTTCGGCTCGCCCAACGCAAATCGCAATTCCGGAAGATGCGCCACTTTGTCCGTCTGGCCGCCCGAAGACTCGAACAGGATCGCCGTTCCGACGCGGCGATGGATGTCGCGGAGTGAGCCCTTTGTATCGGCATCCAGTGCCCTGGCGTGCGCCTGTTCGCCGACAATGTCCGCATCAATAGCCGCGACGAGCTTGGGTTCGCTGAGCTGGCCGAGGATGGTGCTCCGGAATCCCATGTCATGCAGAGGAGCGGAACCGAGCGTAATCAAAGGCTCCCGCCGTGCAGTTGTGAACCCATCGCGATAGACCCAAGCGATCCACTGGGCCAACATCGCCAAGGTGCCGCGTGTCTGTTGATATTGAGGTAGCGCCTGCCACTTGCGCTGAAAGACTGAGAGCGTGGCCGGATGGAATGGGTAGCAGGCCTCAAATTTACTTCGCAAATTCTCTTTAGCCTTCGCCTCGGTCGCCGCCGTGTCAACGGCCGTCCATTCCGGCGGCAATTGCGCCCGGCGCTCGAAACACCAATCGGCATAAGCCTTTGCGACATTTTTTCGCGTTCTCTCATTTCCAATGTCTTCAAAAAGCCTTCTCCGAATGACCTCGCTAATCTCCGTCTCATCGTTGGCGATGAGGTCCCTGGCGACGCGCCGGACAACCATAGCTATCCTGTTTTGCCACTGCATGTCCCAGTCGGTCATCTCGACTTGGCTGCGCGGGAGGCTGATCACCGCCGCGCCATGCGTCGTTTCCGTTGTGGCGACCGTCAAGTTATGGATGAAGGCATGGAAAGACTCAGCCATACCGCGATGCCGGTTAAGGAAGTTGAGCACCTCGTCGAAGAGGATGAGCACCGGTGCGTTCGCCGCTTTGAAGACACGGGCGATGGACTGCGTCCCCGGCGGAGTTGTCCTCGCAGTAGTACCAAGCGCTTCGACGCCCGCATCCCCAGCGAGCTGGCAAGCGATGTCGATCCACGGGGTCTCGCGGCCAGGCTGCGGGTCCCAGGCATTGCCCACGAATACCGCTACGCGAGCCTCTGGCACGGCATTGAGACGAGCTTCTTTGAGAAGCTCTGTCACACCGCAGTACGCAGATGCCTCTGCGCCGCGTGTGACGAGATGATATAATGTGGTGAGCGTGTGTGTCTTGCCGCCGCCAAACTGTGTGATTAGTGTCATCACAGGCGCGGTATTTGTGGTCTCGCCGGACAGCCTTCTGAGCACCATGCCCGCATGCTCCCTCAGCGCCCGGGTGAAACAGGTGCGGGCGAAGAACTGCTTGGGGTCGCGATAGTCCTCGGGCGCCGTTCCCGCCACCACCTGCTCGAGGGCAATGGCGAACTCGTCCGGGTTGAAGGACCGGCCCTCGCGGATTTCATCGCGTGGCGTAGCGATTTTATACCAGTATTCCATTTTAACTCCTTTCACCGCAGAGGCGCAGAGGACGCAGAGACGTCCTTATAGTTCAAGACAACACGCTTGATGCCGTCCATGAGAACCGGCACATTGAAATTGATCAACAGACCGACAGTCCATCCGCCGAGTTTCAAATAGGTCAGAATTTGGGCCTCATGGATCGGCTCAAGACGGTCCACTGCCTTCAGTTCAAGAACGATGGCATCTTCCACAAGGAAGTCCAGCCGGTATCCGCAATCGAGCGTCACGCCCTTGTAGGCCACGGGAAGTGGCACTTGCCGTTCGAAGTTCAACCCACGAATGCGCATCTCGTATGCCAGGCATTCCTCATAGGCCGATTCCAATAGCCCCGGTCCGATGGTCTTGTGGACATCGATGGCCGCCCCAATGATCTTTGCCGTTATCTCTTTCATATCTTGTCTTCCTCTGCGCTCTCCGCGTCTCTGCACTGAATGTTTATCTCGGCACCGCCAGAAGCATCGCGTCCAGCAATCGCTTCTCTTCGCTTGCCCTTGGATAAAGCGCCGACAAGGCATTGGCAAGCCGCAAGAAATACGGGCCGCGTTCCTGTTCGGCCTTGATTAACGCCCTTAGCGCGTTGGCCTGGCCTCCCGCTTGGAGAAGCATGGCCGCGTGGACCCTGTCCAATGTGGTTGCCTTTTGCTGGTCCTGCAGCCCCATATCATTGGAACCCATTTCCATCTTCCGGCGTCTGCCACGGCCGCGAATCTTCAGTTCACGCTCACTTTCCATTTCCGGAAAAAGCACCTGCTGGAGGTCATTTTGCAGGTCTTCGATGACCCAGTCGGCCACGGTGTTCGCTCCATCTTCGCCGAACAATTGTTTGGCCCGTTCGGAGACAGCCATCAGCCGCACCACGCCCTTCTTGGTCTCGATGATGCGGCCATCCCACCTGGCAAGCTCGATACCCAAAGGCTGGGCGAAACGCCGTACCACGTCGAAGGGGAGAGAAAACCCGGAGTTGCACCGCAGAGACGCAGAGGGCGCGGAGTCTTCTTCATCCTCATTTTCAATTTCTTCTTCCTCTGCGGTCTCCGCGTCTCCGCGATGAGCCTCTTCTCCATTGGTGGACTGGAGAGTCCAGAGGAAAAGGGCCGTCAAGCGGGCGTCCTCTTCCACCGCCCCCGCTGCGCCGTTTAACTGCGAAGGCGCAGAGGACGCAGAGTCATTCTTTGCGCTCTCCGCGTCTCCGCGGTGAATCCCTGTGCCGAGAACCTGTTCGAGGGCGGCGCGTCCAACGACTTCCCAGACCTTCTCCAGGTACTGCGGCAACTTGACCTCCCGGCCATCCGCGGTCTCGACGCGACGGTACTGGCTGAAGACCTCGAGCGCCGGGCCAATACATGCGAAGACCAGGTCCGCACCGCGGATGCCTTCCTCCTGAAGCCGCTCCATCCAGTCCCTGACTCGCTTCGGAAGCTCGTTCAGCACATCGGCCCAGTCGCCCACCGGCGCATCCTCCGGCCGCGGACGGCAGATGAGGTGGACGCTGGTGGCCAGCGCGGCGGATTCGCGGGCGCGCAGGCGCGAGGCCATCTCGGTGGCGATGGGCCAGGAACCGGTGATCGTCCAGCCGCCGCGGATCAAGCCTGAAAGCAACGATTCCCAACCCTCGGTGGTCTTGTGGGCGAAAACAACGGAGGCTACGCCGTCCTCTCGTAGCACGCGCCGGCCCTCGGCGAAGGCTTTGGCCATAGCCTCTTCGTAGAAGTCTTTGTCCTTGGACCGGCCATAATCGGTTTCCGAGCGCTCGTTCTGCACTGCCTCGCGCGCCTTGGGCGTGAGCGGGTTCGCCGGATCAAAGGGATCGCGCAGCAGCGGATGGCCCGGAAGCGTGCGCTTCAGCCAGACGAAAAAGAAGTCCGAGAGGTCAGCATATGGTACAGCGTCGTAATAGGGCGGGTCGGTGAACCAGACCTGCGCCGTCTCGTCGGGCAGCGGATGGTCTGTCGCGTCAGCCTGCTGGACCTGACCACCGCGTGAGCTGCGGGACGCTTCGATAACGCCTTCGACATCGCTGAGCGATGACAAAAATACTCCTCTAGACTGACTAGCAATTGCGGACTCACAAAAATCCCAGACCATAGGTAGCGCTTGTCTACTGAAGCAATTCACCGGATTCTCATAACCTACCATCCAGCGTGAGAGACAAGAGTTTCCATCTGCGCCTTTTCCTATAAGAAGCGCCATCGCCACCCGCACCGCACCGCTCATTTCATTCTCTCTCTGCGTCCTCTGCGCTTCTGCGGTGAGCCTCGCAAGCGTCACCAGCGCCACCTTCTGCCGCGCGGTGAAAAGGTCGCCCCACTGGAGCATGCCATAGCGCTGCACGCTAAATGCGCGACCAGCGCCTGAGCCGCCACCAGCAGGCGTTGGCTCATCCGGCACCGGGCAGAGGCCCTTCTTGCCGTCGCGCTCCCACTCGCCGAAAATCGCTGCGAGCCTCTTCTGTGCCTTCCAGACGGCCTCGTAGTCTTGCTCGGTGGGAAGGCGGTAGTGTCGGCCCTGCTCGCCCGGGCGTAGCGTCACCACTGCCAGCATCCGCGCCCCGCCTGTGTGGTTCCCCTTCGCGTCAAAGACTGCATCCGCCCCGCCGCGCTGCTCGGCCAGTTGCGCCCGGACGCGCTCCGGCGGCAGGACCGCGCCACAACACAGGCACGTCGCCTTGGCGCGGGTGACCGTGCCATCCGGCACGTCGTTTTCCTTTTTCGGTTCAAAGACTTCAAACACAACCTCTGCACCCTCTGCGCCTCTGCGGTGAACCTTATATCGCAGCGCCCGCTTGCGATTGGCCTTCTTGCACAACCAGAACGACCGCACGAGCGGAATCTCTGCCCCGCAGTTGGGCGACTCGCACTTGACGGTTCGCGCCCACAGGTAGGCGATGGGCACTGATCCATCCGGGTCTTTCGGATAGAGCTCGGCCAGCTCCTTTTCCGCTTGCTGCTTGATCTCGGCACCCACCCTGCGCAGTTCCTTCGCCAGCTCCGGCCCGTAGCGCGGAACGTCCTCCAGCATTACCTTGAGGATCAGGCACGCAACGGGGTTCAAGTCGCTGGCGAAAGCCTCGCAGCCTACGCGCAGTGCTTCAAGCGGTATCGAACCGCCGCCTGCAAAGGGATCAACCACCAGCGGCGGTTCTTCTGGATAAGCCGCCTTCACCAGCGCCCGGGCGACTTCGAGATACGTGCGGTTTGCGGCCAGGTCCCAATTCGCGAAGTTAGCAATGAACTTGAGGAGCGCCTGGCGCAGGTCCCCATCGGTCTTACCCGGATGGCAGCCGCCGACCTCGGGCAGGCGCCGGCGCGCCTCGGCCTTGAAATCGCCGGGGCAGAACGGATCGCACGGGTCGGGCCACAGGAGTGCCAGGAGCACCGCCCGGCTGGATGCCAAAGGCCGCCGTGCCCACCAGAGGTGCAGCGTGCTCGGATGCCCGTGCCGGATAGATTTTTCCCGCGCCGCGTGCCGGCTCACCTCGGCGATAGGGAAATCCACCTCGGCCAGACGTTTGCATTCCTTTGGAATCATAGTTTCGCCTCCACACTGAGAATCTTCATCCCCGCCGCGGTGGTCCGGTAGCGCTGGAGTCGGCTGCGCGGCTTGCCGGAGACCAATTGACCTTCGATTGTCCCGTAGGGCTGGATGCAAAAGAGTACGGTGCCGCCAGAACCGTTCAAGAACGCGCACAAGGTCTGGAGGCCCTCCTTCACTTCCCCTGTAGAACGCCTGAATTCAAGCGTCGCGCTCTCGCCCTGCCGGAGCCAGGCGCGAAACTTGGTCACTGCGAAAGCATCGGATGCCAGCTTCATGATCCCTGTCCTCCGTAGGGTGTGTCCTCTTCCCTGATCTGCATATTTTGCGTCATGGCATCTACTGACAGGTAGTAGTGGGCCACTTTCGTAACCTCATGCCACTCTAAGCGGGCTGGGTCTTTGATCGGCTCCTGGAGCTGGGGCTTGGTGCCGCAGTTTGTGACGACGTAGAGCCAATAGCAGTCGCGCCGGTCCTCGGCCACTCGGCGTTCGTTCGGCGTGAGCAAGATAGTACCCGTTACGCCGGTCAAACCCTTGACCTCGATCAGACGCAGTTGGCCCGAATTCACGTCCAGGCTGGTGATGTCGTAGCCGAGATTCTTTTCGTGCACGTCGTACACCTGCCGGCCCTGGGCGCGCTCATACTCCATCACGACCCGCATCGCTATCGCCTCGGTCTCCGGGTTGGGCTGCAATCGCCGGACTTCCGGCGTCTCACGCTCGGGATGAGGCAAAACGAGCGCGCTCGTAATGCGCTCCACCCGCTGCAGGGAAAGAGAGCGCTGTCGCTCAAGTTCCTGTCTGCGTCTTTCACGCCTTTGAAGCAATTCAGCATGCCTGTTCTCGGCCAGGGTACGCCAACCCTCTGCTCCCGGCTCTCCTCGCTCAATGGCATTCTGGGCCCTGCCAATCTCCTCGTCCGCCCGCTGGAGAAGCTCCGTGAGCGACAGCTCGATATGCGTTGATATCCGCTCGATCTCGGCGAGACGCTCCTTGCGTGTCTCTTCGAGGAACGGCACGAGCGCATGCTCATTGAGCCAGTCTGTTTTCTCAGGAAGCGTGGCAACTGCGGGAAGTGTTTCGGGCGGGTCCGCCGGCGTGAAGTTTCCGAGTACATGAGGCTCGCAGAGGTTCGGTTTCCCGTCGTTTGAGACCTCAACCGCAAACAGCCGCTCATGGATCACCTGGCCCAGGCCGTCCACGACGCGTGCCCGGTAAAAGTCGATTCGCGCGGGCGCGTTATGCTGTAGGGAGTAAAAGATTGCCCCCTTGCCGAAGACGTCGAGTGCTTGCGCGTAAGTGTGCCGCCGGATCGCCTCGAAGAGAGGGTGGCCCGGCGTGACCCACTCCAGGTTGTGCTTCTCCGCCGTCTCCCGGTCAGTTGAACAGCGGGGATACTTGTCCGCCAGCGGCGGCAGCTTCCATGTCGGGTCACTCTCGTAACGGCGCAGGACGGACGGAGTCCTTTCCGGCTCGAACGTATGGGGAAGGTGCGGAAAGGTCTTGAGGGGAAGCCGCACTAACTCGGCCGCGTCCCGAATGAACCGCGCAATGGTCTCGGGCACGACGCGGCGCTCCTGTGCCCGCGCGCGTCGCTCGATCAACATTTCCAAGTTGAGCTTCTTCGATGCGAGTCCTTCGAGAGCATTCTGGCAGATTCTGCGAAACTCTTGTTCGTCCACGTTCCTGAGAAGCTTTTCCTCCAAGTCGGCATCCCCGAGCCGGCCGGCGTAGTAGTCGCGCAGGACCCGTTCCACGTGGGCCGAGGGCAGCACTTCCCCGACGACATTGAAGACTGCATCGTCATCGAGGGCATCGCGGATTTCCTTGAGCTTCTCCAGGAGCCGCTGGAGCACCCGGCCCTCGATGGTGTTCGTGGCGACAAAGTTGAAGATCAGGCAATCTTTGCGCTGGCCGTAGCGATGGATGCGGCCCATCCGCTGCTCGAGGCGATTCGGGTTCCACGGGATGTCGTAGTTGAAGAGGATGTTGCAGACCTGGAGGTTGATCCCTTCCCCAGCCGCCTCGGTCGCCACCAGAATCTGGATCGCCCCTTCCCGGAACTGCTGCTCGGCAAAGAGTCGGGTCCCCTGCTCGTCGCGCGACCCCGGCTTCATGCCGCCGTGGATGGCCCCGACGCGGAAGCCCCAGGACTTCAGCCGCTCCACGAGGTAGTCGAGCGTGTCTTTGAATTCAGTAAAGATGAGAAGCCGCTTCTCCGGGTTGCCGAAGAAGCCTTCCTGCTGGAGCAGTTCCTTGAGCTTCGAGAGTTTAGCTTCAGCACCGGAGTTCTCAACCGTCTTCGCCTGGTCTGACAGTCGCCTGAGCTCTCGAATCTCCTCATGCACCTGCTGGGCGTTTCCCGCGAGCGTGACGGCCTCGAGCCGCTCTTCGATCCGCTCACGCTCCGCCTCCTCCATCTCCTCCAACTCTTCCGGGTCGGGAAGAACCGGCGGAGCCGACCGTGCAAGGTCCTGAGCCCGCTGCAAGCCCTCCTCCAGGCGCTTGGCCCGATTCTCGAGGGAGTGCCGCATCGCGTAGGTGCTCGATGCCAGCCGGCGTTGGTAGAGGGACATCAGAAAGCCTACCGCGCGGGCGCGCGGGTCGTCGCCCTGCGCCGCGGCCTTCGTACTCTGTTGCTTCACGAAACGCGTGATGTCGCGGTAGAGGTCGAACTCTGCCCCGTCGATCTGGAATTCCACGGTGTGCGGTATGCGCTTCGTGAAGATCTTCTTGGCCACCCATGTCCCATCCGGTTGGCGCTCGGGGAAATAGACCATCGCTTCCTTCGTGCGACGCAGGTAGAACGGCGCGCGGCGGCGAGTCATGGCTTCGCGGATGGACCGCACGTCCGCGTAAGCGTCCGCGTCGAGAAGCTGGAGGAAGAGGCTGAAGTTGAGCGGGTCGCCCCTGTGCGGCGTAGCTGTCATCAGGAGCATGTGGTCCGACGTGTCCCTCAGAAGCTCGCCCAGCTTATAACGAAGGCTCTTGTGGGTCTCATCGGAAGCAGACATTCGATGGGCTTCATCCACAATGACAAGGTCCCAACGGACTTGACGAAGTCCCGGCAGAATATCCTCCCGTTTGGCAAGGTCCAATGAAGTGATAATCCGTTTCTTCTCCTGCCATTGGTTGAAACCAAACTGTTGACGGATATCCGCACCTTTCATGACCTCAAATTTGGCTTCAAATTTTTCTTTCAGTTCGCGCTGCCACTGAAAGGAAAGGTTCGCCGGGCAGACTATGAGAATCCGCTCAACCAATCCTCGAAGTTCAAGTTCACGGATTAGAAGTCCGGCCATGATGGTCTTGCCGGCTCCGGCGTCGTCGGCCAGGAGGAACCGAACCCGAGCGAGCTTGAGGAAATAGTCGTAAACGGCTTCGAGCTGATGCGGCAGTGGGTCCACGCGGGAAATGGAGAGGCCAAAGTAGGGATCGAACTCGTAGGCAAGCCCAAGAGAATACGCCTGCAGCCCCAGTCGAAGAAGGCTCCCGTTGCCATCGTAGGTATGCCGTGCGCTCAGGATGGTGAGGTTTGCGAGATCGCTACGCGTTAGGATGACCCTCCGGAACTGCTCCGACTGCGTGCCGACCAGTCCAGCCACCCAAGTGTCGATGCCGTTCGGGCACACGGTCTCCACCCGCATCGGCTCGTTAAAAAGTGGGCCGGTGATTAACTGCCCTGGTTGAATTGGAGATATTTCGCACATCAGTACGACGCAATCTCTGACAATTCTTTCAGATTCATTATTAATCCATTTTTCATTTTCCCGAAAACCCCAACGGCTGTCTTATGTCTCTGCAAAAAGTTTTATGATAACCGCCGTAACATTGAACATATCAAGACAGGTTTGTCAAAATCCATTTGTACGAAGAAATTCTGACGATCTGCGCCAAAAAGATTGTTACCGGAACAGTTGTGATTAATTCGTGTGAACAGATCGTTGCGCCAAAAGCCGGTGTTACCTGATATGCACAACGTATGAGTACGGAAACCAAGCAAGAAGCGATGGCAGGGCCGAAGCGGCGTTATACCACCTCTAAACGAGGGCCTCTACGGCGGCGGCCTCATTGAGGGACTTAATTGGTTCAAGCGTTAGATGGTTTTTGCTTGAGCCTGCCATGTCAGCCTTTGCTCTGGTTTCGGCGGGCGGTGCGACGGCGGTAGAGACGTTCTGTAAAACCACCCTCCCGCTCGAATGTGTCGGCTTGGGACCTTAGCTGGCGGTCGAGGAGAAAGATGCAGAGGTTTAGCAGTGAGAGGGCGCCGTTGGCGGCAAGCACCGCGCCGAGCTGCTCCTGTGGCACGGATGACACGGACTGACACGGACGGGATGGTTCGTTCTGGCCACTTGTCCGTGTTTCTCCGTGCCCGTCCGTGTTTCCCCTGGCGCTCTCTTCTTTCCAGCGCCGCGCCTCATCGGCCACCCAGTTCCGGAATTGTTCCAGGGTGGCGCAGCGCAACGCCTTGAAACGT
>Ga0272448_1007771_pt1 | contig 11273 bp, 12 predicted proteins | sample YNPCB0191_FD_202220 | JGI IMG/M metagenome (GOLD analysis project Ga0272448, IMG submission 202220) | Hot spring sediment microbial communities from Yellowstone National Park, WY, United States - YNP-CB-019-1 | ecosystem: Environmental > Aquatic > Thermal springs > Hot (42-90C) > Sediment... | reverse complement strand
TCTGTGGTAACATATGATTTGCAGGCAGAAGCTGTTGATTTTTGTTGTTTTTGGCGGAATTATTTAAGAAAATGGCTTTTAACTGGACTTGTCTTTGATAACCTGCTATAATTTTGGCATAAGACCGCAGGCAGCTTGAAAGAAAAAGGAGGCGTTAGCGGTGGAAAAAGTGGAACGGAGTGACCTGGGTTCTATTCGCATCGCGGAGGAAGTAGTGGCTATTATTGCCGGTCTGGCTGCTACCGAGGTGCCGGGAGTAGCCGGGATGAGCGGCGGCATTGCCGGCGGCATCACCGAAATGCTGGGGCGCCGCAATTTGGCTAAGGGCGTAAAGGTAGAAGTAGGAGAAAAAGAAGCAGCAGTAGATCTTTATATTATTGTGGAGTATGGCGTGCGGATTCCGGAAGTGGCTATGCGTATTCAGGATTCGGTTAAGCGGGCTATTGAAAGCATGACGGGCCTGACAGTGGTAGAGGTCAATATCCACGTGCAGGGAGTGAACATGCAGGCCGCAGAAGCGAAAGAGGAAGAACCCCGTGTAAGGTAAGAAAACATCTTTATAAAAGAGGAGAAAGCAAACCCCCTGTGCAGGCAACAGGGGGTTTGAGCTAGGAAGTCGATCATCTCCTCGAATATGGACGGCAAGGAGTTGTTGTTCGGTGCGCGTGAAAGGCAGGATATTGCTTGGATTTTATTCGCTGCTTTTTATAGCAGCGGGAGCGGCGGTCCTGGCCGCTGTTTTCACCTGGCCGCAGTTGGCCGGGGAAATAGAGAGGTTTTTTTCAGCGGCGGAAAATAAATGGATTGCTGGTCTGGCAGGAGCGCTTTTTATTCTTGTCGGGCTGATTGGCTTTTGGGAAAGCGTGCGAAGCGCCCCGGTTGAAGAAGGCGTAGTTCAGGAGCTGGCCCTGGGGCGGGTAACTACCACCAATACTGCTTTGGAGAATGTGGTGCGCCGTGCGGTGCGGCAAATCAGGGGGGTCCGCGAAGTGCGTCCGGTTATCCGGCCTCTTCCTGGCGGGCTGAACGTTTTTTTGCGGCTGGTGCTGCTGCCGGAGGTAAGGGTGCCGGAGGTTGCAGCGGAGGTGCAAGAAGCGGTGAAAGAGCAGATTCGCTCCACTGTGGGGGTAGAAGTGGCCGAGGTAAAGATTCAGATCGAAAATATCACTTATGATCCGGCTGCCCGGGTGGAGTAATTTGAGTTTCCTGGCTTCGCGAAAGCCTTAGTTAGCTCGTGATAGAAGGGCTTGATCCAGAAGAGCTTGATCTGCAAGAGCTTGAACTATAATTTTAGAAGAGCCGGGTAAAAAGAGAAGCTTAATAAGTTGAGGGGATGTAAATGTGGGAGGAGTTCTTGGCGGAAATCTGGGGTCATCACCGGGGAAAATTAATCGGGCTGCTTATAGGGCTGCTCTTTAGCTGTTTGGTTCTCGCGGTAGGTTTTTGGCGGGCGATGTTTGTCATTTTGTGTATGGCCGCCGGGGTATTAATCGGCAAGCGAATAGACGAGAAGGGGAGTTGGCGCGAGATTTATCAGCGCCTGTTTAGAGAGCCATGAGCCGCAGAAAAGCCAGGGAAACAGCGCTGAAAACCCTTTTTCAGATGGATCAGGCAGGAACAGCGCTGAAGCCGGCAATCGAGTATGTGGTAAGAGAGTTTCCTCTGGAGGAAAGTTCCAGGGAGTATGCTTTTCGGTTGGCGCAGGGCACCTGGGAAAAGCGGGATTTGCTTGACCGACTCATACAGCAGCACGCTGCGGGCTGGCGGGTGTCCCGCATGGCGGCAGTGGACCGCAATATTTTGCGCATAGCTGCCTTTGAGATTCTGTTCGTGGAAGATGTTCCCACCGAGGTGGCTATAAATGAGGCCGTGGAACTGGCGAAACGCTACGGCGGTGCAGACTCGCCGCGTTTTGTTAACGGTATTTTAGGAAGCCTTGCGGAGGTCAAGGCCGGTGAAGTGGATCTTGGGGATTGATACCAGCGCTTATACTGCTTCAGCGGCTGCAGTCGACAGCGAGGGCCGGCTGCTCGCGGAAGAAAGGCTGGTGCTGAGAGTGCCGGGCGGCAGCCGCGGTTTGCGCCAGTCAGAGGCGGTGTTTCAGCATGTGCAGAACTTGCCCCAGGTGCTGGAAACTCTCCTCGCCCGCCTTCCCGGAGGTTTATCGGGCAATGAGAAACTGGCCGCGGTGTGTGTCAGCAGCCGGCCGCGGCCCTGGGAAGACTCGTATATGCCGGTTTTTATGTGCGGGGTGGCAGTTGCTCGCAGCCTGGCGGCATTGAGCCGGAGCAATCTTTTTTTGACCAGCCACCAGGAGGGGCATTTGCGGGCAGGCATCTTTTCTGCCGGCAGCTGGAGAGAACCCTGTGCGCTTGGGCTGGAAAGGGAATTTGCGGGGTTGGAAAAGGCTGGATTAAATGAGGCCGGTTCTTTTATTGCGGTGCATTTGTCTGGGGGGACCTCGGAGATTTTAGATGTGGAAAGGTTTCCGGGGGGATTCAAGACTAAGATCCTGGGACGCACCCTTGATCTCCATGCGGGTCAGTTTGTGGACCGCGTTGGAGTGGCGATGGGTCTGCCTTTTCCAGCCGGCCCGGCCCTGGAAGAACTGGCCCGGCAGAGTAATGAGGATTTTCCCCGTTTGCCTGCGGCAGTAAAAGGAATGGATTTCAGTTTTTCAGGGAGCGAAACCCGGCTGCAGCGGTTAATTGCTGCGGGAGAAACTTATCCCAGGATAGCTCGGGCTGCGGAAGCGCTGGTGTCCCGCACTTTGGCTAAAGCGCTGCGGCGGGCTCTGGAGGCGACGGGGAAACGCGAAATTCTGGTGGTAGGCGGCGTAGCTGCCAACCAGTATCTGCGGCAGTTTTTGAGCAAAAAGCTGGAACATCCTGCGGTAGGAGCACGGCTTTATTTTGCTGCACCCAGCTTGAGCGCAGACAATGCAGTGGGCGTTGCTCTGCTGGGCTGGGAGAAGTGGCGGGAGCTAAAACAGCAGGGGGAACAGCTTTTCTGCTGAACAGTAAGCTGCGATCTTATATGTGCATCTATTAAAAAGTGATTTCAATGCAAAAACCCTGGTTATCCAAAAGTCAAACATAATTGTGGGGATGGCCTTTTGATGATGCCTGCTATATTGTGTGCAAGCAGAGCAGGGCAAGGCTTTTTGCAGCGGGATCAAAAGTACATCCGTTAAAAAAATGCAAGGGAGGGGCGCCTGGTACATACGCCGGGAAAGTCAATGGGGGCAATAATTATTGACGGAAAATCTATAGCAGCGGAGATACGCAGAGAAGTAGCGACAGAGGCAGAGGAACTCAAAAGGCAGGGGATAGTGCCGGGGCTGGCGGTAGTCCTGGTGGGCAGCTATGCTCCTTCGCATACTTATGTGCGCATGAAGGAAAAAGCAGCCCGGGAAGTAGGCATTGAGTCGCGCACCATAAGGCTGGGAGAAGACACTTCGCAGGAAGAACTGCATGCGGTTATCAGGGATTTAAACCGCGATCCCAGCGTGGACGCTATTTTGGTGCAGTTGCCTCTTCCCCGTCATTTGAATGAAAAAGAAGCCCTGGAGTTGGTTGATCCCATGAAAGATGCTGACTGTCTCCATCCCTGCAATGTGGGCCGGCTGTTAATCGGAGAGGCCGGGATCCAGCCGTGCACGCCTCGCGGGTGTATGGCCCTGCTGGATAAAATGGGCATTCCCATTGCCGGCAAAAAGGCAGTGGTGATTGGGCGCAGCAATATTGTAGGCAAACCGATGGCTGTATTGTTGCTGCACCGTCATGCTACGGTTACTGTGTGCCATTCCCGCACTCCTGATCTGGCGAAGGAGCTGCGGGAGGCGGATATTGTGGTGGTGGCAGCGGGGCAGCCGGGTTTGGTCAGGGGCGGAATGCTCCGCCCCGGCTGCGCAGTAATTGACGTGGGCATAAACCGCTTGCCTGACGGACGGCTGATTGGAGACGTTGATTTTGACAGTGCGGCAGAGGTGGCGGGGTGGATTACGCCGGTGCCGGGCGGCGTAGGCCCCATGACCATAGCCATGCTGCTGCGGAATACCCTGGAAATGGCGCGAAGGAGAGCGGGACTTTGAGCCAGGCGAGGATTTTAGGGGTCGGGGAAGTGGTCCGCTACATTCAGGGGCTGCTGGAGGAGGATTCCCTTTTACAAAATTTGTGGGTGCGAGGGGAAATTTCTAATTTCCGGTCTTCGGGCGCACACTGGTATTTTACTTTGAAAGACGCAGCAAGCTCTCTCCGCTGTGTTATGTTCCGCTCGCGGGCTGTGCGGGTTAATTTCCTCCCGCAGAACGGCCTCCAGGTAGTGGTGAGAGGGTATGTTTCTGTTTTTGAGCGGGACGGGGGCCTTTCTTTTTATGTGGAGGAACTGCAGGCGGATGGCGCGGGGGCTTTGTGGGTGGCTTTTCAGAACCTCAAGGCGCGTTTGGAGGCGGAGGGTCTTTTTGCGCCGCAGGCCAAAAGACCTTTGCCCTTTTTTCCGCGTGTAGTGGGCATTGTGACTTCCCCGTATGGCGCTGCCTTTCACGATTTGAAAACGATTATTCACCGCCGCGCTCCGGGCACGCGGATTATCCTTGCCCCTTCAGCGGTGCAGGGGCAGCAGGCGCCGTCGGAGATTGTGTCGGCACTGGCTCAGCTTAACGCTATTCCGGAGGTAGAAGTTATCATCGTAGGCCGGGGCGGAGGTTCTCTGGAAGAACTGTGGGCGTTTAACACCGAGATGGTAGCGCGTGCTATACGGGCTTCCCGGGTTCCGGTTATTTCTGCGGTGGGGCACGAAACAGATTTTACTATTGCCGATCTTGCTGCTGACCGCCGGGCGCCTACACCTTCTGCAGCGGCGGAGATGGTGGTGCCGGTACAGTCAGAGCTTATGCGGCAGGTGAAACTGCAGCAGATGCGCCTTTTTAAAGCGATGCAGCAAAGGCTGTCCCGCTGTCAGGAGCGGCTTAAGCAGGTGTCGCAGCGCCGGGTGCTTTTGAGCCCGTATGGTTTTTTGCAGTTAAGGCAGCAGCTGCTTGATTCTCAGCAGCGGATGCTGGAGAGAAGCATGCAACAGAGGCTGTTCCTTTACCGGCAGCGCCTGGGTGCGCTGAGCAGGCAGTTGGATGCTTTAAGCCCCCTGGCAGTGCTGGGGAGAGGTTATGCTGTCTGCCGCCGCTTTCCAGGACAGGAAATAATTTTTTCTTATCAGCAGGTAGAAGAAGGGCAAAAGGTAGAAGTATGGCTCAAGGAAGGGTGGCTGCTCTGTGAGGTAACCGACCGCGGCGGCCGGGCGGAATGACTGCTGACTATAAGGGGGAATGCACGGTTGGCGGCAGAGGAATTGACTTTTGACAAAGCTCTGGCGCGCTTGGAAGAAGTGGCCCAGCGGCTGGAAAGCGGAAATCTCGGTTTAGAAGAAGCCCTGACATGTTTTCAGGAGGGAGTAAGCCTGGTGCGTCTCTGCAATGAGCGCCTGCGCGCGGCAGAGGCCCAGGTGGAAATTTTAATGAAAGAAATGAACAGTGCGGAGGTCAGTGAAGGAGCCAACGGGGAAGGCGAGGTGGCGAAGTGAGCTGGATTAAACAGGAGCTTAAGCGCCGGCAGGAGCTGATTAACCAGGCCCTGGACAAATTTCTTTTGCCTGCCGATGCTTACCCGCCGCTTATTCATCAGGCGATGCGCTACAGTGTAATGAGCGGGGGCAAACGGCTGCGGCCAATGCTGGCAGGGGCTGCTGCGGAAGCGGTGGGAGGCAGCCTGGACATGGTTTTGCCGGCTGCGGTGGCGATTGAATGCATACATTGCTATTCGTTGATTCATGATGATCTTCCTGCAATGGACGATGATGACTTGCGGCGCGGTCAGCCTACCTGCCATCGCGTATTTGGAGAAGCAATTGCTATTCTGGCCGGAGATGCTTTGCTTACTCTGGCTTTTGAATTTTTGTCCCGATTAAGTGAACAGCCGGAAGGGCCGCCAGCGCTGGTGGTTTTGCAGGTGATCCGCGAACTGGCGGAAGCTGCTGGCACCCGGGGCATGATCGGGGGGCAGGTGCTGGATCTGGAGGCAGAGCAAAAGCCTGTCGATGCTGCCGGGCTGGAAGTTATCCACCGCCTGAAGACGGGGGCTTTAATCCGGGCAGCGGTGAGAAGCGGGGCTATGCTCGCCGGGGCTTCGCCGGAAGATTTGCGCAGCCTTACTGCTTATGCCGAGGAACTGGGACTGGCCTTTCAGATCACTGATGATATTTTGGACGAAATAGGGGAAGAAAAAGAAACCGGCAAGCCGGTAGGCAGCGACCGCCGCCACCAGAAGGCGACTTTCCCTGCCCTGTACGGCATTGATGCCTCGCTGGCTATGGCCAGAGGCTGCGTGGAGCGGGCAGTAGAGTCCCTGCGCGACTTTGGGGAAGCAGGGCGCTTTTTGCGGGAGCTGGCTTATTATGTTCTGGAGCGCCGTTCTTAAGGCGATGGCGAAAAATCCCGGGCTTCTATTGAGGGAAACGGGCCGGGGAGAAAGAAGGACTGTTTTGTAGAAATTGCGGCGATATGCTATAATTTATGATGGAAACAGCGGAGCGGCAGGTGGCGCAGTATTCTAGTCGGACTGGCCGGCTCTGAAGGCGGGCCTAAAAATCCGTCGAGGGCACATCGATGAAGTTCCTGGTGCTGGCTTGTGACGCCCAGTTGTGGGCTGGTACTGGGAAATAAGGAAGATGGGGCGATCTACAAGGGCATGTAGGCGTGGACCCCGCTTCCGTGGAGGCACAAGTGCGTGGGGACCTGCGATAAGCAGCATCTCTATGGCTTGTTGTTAAACCTGCATGTGGTGTGGTAGCTGCGTGCAGCGTAGCCTGCCTTGAGTGGTGACGGTGGATATCGCGAGGGGGGGCTCTGCGGTCAAGGCCTGGGCTGCAGGGTTCCTGATTGAAACCGGCACTGCAAAAGAGGCTAGGAGCGGGTACAGTCTGTCGAGGAAAACTCCTAGACTGTGCGCTGGGGCGCAGCTTCCCGGGGATTAAAGTGTGCACTAAGTGGTAATCCAGTCTCGATCCCGGTGACGGTTCGAAGCGAACATAAAGGGAAACCGCCAGTGCGGCGACGCGCTGGAGTTCGCTGGGAAATCCTACTGGACCTAAGTCACAGAGTTTACCCGGGGAGTGGCCACCTGCCTGGTTTTGGTTTTATTCAGTGGGAGTGAAGTTGGTTGGCAAAATACCGGCGCAATGTGAGTCGAAGCCCTGGAAGCCGTTTCAGGGCCTTTATGGTTGCCGGGTCCGGCACTTTTGTGCTGGCGGTTTTGGTGAGTCTGGTTTCGGCCTTTTTTTTATATAGAATTTCCTCTTTGCTGGTGGCTTTTCTTATACTGACGGTCATTGTCCTGATAGGAGTATTTTTTGATATTGTAGGCACTGCGTCGACCGCCGCCCATGAGCCGCCTTTCCATGCCATGGCTGCAGAGCGGGTGGCGGGAGCGAGCGAGGCGGTTTATCTTATCCGCAATGCAGATCGGGTGGCCAATTTTTGCAATGACGTGGTGGGCGACGTTTGCGGAACGATCAGCGGTGCCATTGGGGCTACTGTTGCCTGGCGGCTGCTGGTTTACTGGCCGAGATGGGATGAAATGGCAGTAAGTGTAGTTATGGCTGGTCTGATAGCCGCTTTGACAGTGGGCGGCAAGGCAGCGGGAAAGAATTTTGCCCTGGGCCATGCCAATGATATCATCTTTGCGGTAGGCAGGCTTATAGCATGCCTGGAAAAACTTACCGGGAGAAAACTAGTGCTCAGCCGCGAGCGGCGGAAAGCGCGGCGCAAAGGAAGTGGCGTAAGCTAAAATGAGTTTGCTGGCTAAAATAAACTCTCCCCGGGATTTGCGCCGGCTGAGCCTGGCGGAGCTTAATCAGCTGGCAGGGGAGATCAGGCAGGAACTGGTAACCACTGTTTCCCGCACCGGAGGGCATCTGGCGCCCAACCTGGGGGTGGTTGAGCTCACCCTGGCACTGCATCTGGTTTTTGATTCTCCCCGCGATCAGATTATATGGGATGTGGGGCACCAGACTTATGTGCACAAGCTGATCACAGGCCGGCGGGAAGCTTTTGGCACTTTGCGGCAGTACGGGGGCCTGAGCGGATTTCCCAAGCGCAGCGAAAGCGTGCACGATATTTTTGACACCGGGCACAGCAGCACCTCTGTTTCTGCAGCGTTGGGGCTGGCTGTTGCCCGCGACAGGAAGAAAGACAGCTATCATGTAATAGCAGTTATCGGCGATGGGGCACTGACCGGGGGGGAAGCTTTCGAAGCCCTGAACCATGCCGGTCACCTGGGGACGCGGCTTATTGTGGTGCTCAACGATAACGAGATGTCTATTGCCAACAATGTGGGAGCCTTGTCCCGCTATCTTTCCCGGCTGCGCACCGATCCGGCTTATTTTCGCAGCAAAGAAGAGGTGGAGCACTTGCTGCGCCGGATACCGCGCATCGGCTCTCGCGTTTTGCAGGCGGTTGACCGCATGAAAGACGCGCTGAAATATTTGCTGGTGGACGGGGTCTTCTTTGAGGAGCTCGGCTTTACTTACCTGGGGCCGGTGAACGGCCATGATCTGGCGGAACTCCAGGAGGTTTTGCGCCAGGCGAGCCATGTGGACAAACCGGTGCTGGTGCATGTGGTTACCCGCAAAGGGAAAGGGTATTTGCCCGCGGAGCAAAATCCCGATCTGTTTCACGGCATCGGTCCTTTTGAAGTGGCTACCGGGAAACCGAAAAAGCAGTCTGCGGTTCCCACCTATACCCAGGTTTTTGGCGAAACTCTGGTAAAGCTTGCCGAAAGCAACCCGCATATTCTGGCTATTACGGCAGCGATGGCTGGCGGTACGGGTCTGGAGCTGTTTGGCTCTCGTTTTCCGCAGCGTTTCTTTGACGTAGGAATTGCCGAGCAGCATGCTGTGACTCTGGCGGCGGGAATGGCTAGAGGCGGTTTTCAGCCGGTGGTGGCGATTTACTCCACGTTTTTGCAGCGGGCCTATGACCAGGTGGTACACGATGTCTGCCTGCAAAATCTGCCGGTGGTGCTGGCGGTTGACCGCGCCGGTTTGGTGGGAGAAGATGGAGCAACTCATCAGGGAGTGTTTGACATTTCCTTTTTGCGTCATATTCCCAATATGGTTATCATCGCGCCGCGGGATGAGAACGAATTGCAGCATGCGCTGTATACTGCTCTAAAACTGTCCTGCCCGGTGGCCGTGCGTTATCCGCGCGGGGAGGGCAGGGGTGTGGCCCGGGAAAAAGAGTGGCGTTTTCTTGAGCGAGGCCGGGGAGAGGTCCTGCGGGAAGGGTCAGATGTGGCTATTTTGGGAGTGGGGCCGATGGTTTATACTGCGCTGGAAGCAGCGGATTTGCTGGACAAGCGGGGAATTTCCGCGGCAGTGGCTGATCTGCGCTATGTGAAACCGTTGGACGGGGAAATGATCCTGCGGTTGGGGCAGGAGACGGGACGAATAGCAGTTTTGGAGGAACATGTCCTGGCTGGAGGAGCGGGCAGCGCGGTGCTGGAGTTCTTGCACCGGGCATGGCCGCAGGGCAGAAACATGCCGGCGGTGCTTTGCCTGGGGCTGCCGGATTGTTTTATCGAACACGGTGCTCCAGGAAAGCTGCGGGAAATCTACGGCCTAACGCCGGAAAAAGTGGCCGAGGCTGTTATGCAGCAGTGGCCGGCAGCGCGGGGGCGGCGGGAAAAGGCAGAGACTGTTCTGGCGGGCGAGCTGCTAAAACCAGAGGAAAAAAGGCTTGGCTATGAATGCGAATGATGCCGGTGATAAAGCAGGCAGTAAAACGGGCAGTAAAGCCAGAGGAAATAAGGTGCGGCTGGATGTTTTTCTGGTGCAGCAGGGGATTTTTGCTACCCGCGAAAAGGCGCGGGCGGCTATAATGGCCGGGCGTGTTTTAGTGGACAGGGTGCCAGTCACCAAGGCAGGTGCGTTGATTTCTCCTTCCGCCGATCTGCAGGTCAAAGGCGAGGATTTCCCCTATGTCAGCAGGGGAGGGATGAAGCTGGCCCACGCCCTGAAAGAGTTTGGGGTGGATCTCAAGGGGCGGACTGTGCTGGACGTGGGGGCATCCACCGGGGGCTTTACCGATTGCGCTCTGCAGCACGGGGCGGCAAAAGTTTATGCGGTGGATGTGGGTTACGGGCAGCTGGCCTGGACGCTGCGGCAGGACAGGCGGGTAATTGTCCTGGAGAGGACCAATATCAGGCACCTTGGCCCGGAGCAGCTGGGCGAGCTGGCGGAAGCGGCGGTGATCGATGTTTCTTTTATTTCCTTGGAGCTGGTACTTCCCGCGGTAGAAAAGCTTTTGCGCCCCGGCGGCGAGGTAATCGCCCTGATAAAACCCCAGTTTGAAGCGGGGCGGGAAAAGGTGGGCAAGCGCGGGGTGGTGCGCGACCCCCGGGTGCACGCGGAAGTTATTGAAAAGGTGATTAAAAAAGCAGAAGACCTGGGGTTAACTGCCCGGGGGCTTACTTATTCGCCTTTGCCAGGGCCGGAGGGAAATATAGAATACCTGCTCTGGCTGCAAAAAAGGGAAGAAGAAAAAGACGAAAAAGACGAGGCCTGCCGGCGGAATTTTTCCGTTTCCGAGACGGTGGAAACAGCCCATCGCTGCCTTAAGCCCAAAAAGGATTGAGGTGGAGACCCTGAAGATAGGATTTATCGCTAACCTGCAAAAGCAAAAGGGCCAGAGCCTGGCGCGCAAGCTAAAGGCATGGCTGGATGAACGGGGCGTGGAAAGCCGCCTGCCGGCTGATCTGCACCCTGACGGCAGCGGGAGAGAGCTTGTCTGCTGGGACAGAGAGTTCTACGAAGGGCTTGATTGCGGCATCGTGCTGGGGGGGGACGGCACCCTTTTGCGAGCCGTGCGCGTGACGGCAGGGCTGGGCGTTCCTCTTTTGGGCGTGAACCTGGGGCGGCTGGGCTTTCTTACGGAGCTCGAGTGCCGTGATGTTTACCGCGGGCTGGAGAAGCTTTTGCGGGGGGAATACTCCATAGAGGAACGCACAATGCTGGAGTCGCGGGTTAGGCGCCAGGGGGCGCTGGTTGATTTTGCCGTGGCGCTGAATGATGTGGTTGTCCATAAGGGGCCTTTTTTTCGTGTTATTATGCTGGATGTTTATATCGACGATGAATACTTTTCCAGCTATCAGGGGGACGGACTGATTATTTCTACTCCTACCGGATCTACTGCTTATTCGCTTTCTGCCGGGGGGCCGATTGTG
>Ga0272448_1007769_pt1 | contig 11275 bp, 11 predicted proteins | sample YNPCB0191_FD_202220 | JGI IMG/M metagenome (GOLD analysis project Ga0272448, IMG submission 202220) | Hot spring sediment microbial communities from Yellowstone National Park, WY, United States - YNP-CB-019-1 | ecosystem: Environmental > Aquatic > Thermal springs > Hot (42-90C) > Sediment... | reverse complement strand
TCCACAGAACCGCTTATACCCTTGACGCTTCCGTAGACCATGGTGAGGACCAGTGCGGCGATCAACAGGGCGAGCGTTGCCTCTACGAGTGTGAAGCCGCGAGCGCCGCGACTGTTCAGAGTCTGGCCACGCACGCCCAAACCTCCACCTTCTGGCCCCCGCGGGCCTGGCCTGGCGACGAGGACCGGCTCTCGGGGCCGCGGGGTTGCTCGGATTCCCAGAAGACGGTCAGATGGAGCAGAGGAAGTTTTTCCCTGAACGCCTCGGGGATGCTGGGGTTTTCTTCCACGCGGAGCACCCAGTGGAAGTGTTCGTAAGGGACCTCGAAATCGCCATTGCGCTCCTCCCCCGCTCTCGGGAAGTCGTTCCGGATAGTGATGAGGATATCGTTCATCTTTTCCCAGGCGAGCATCGTCCCCAGCGTCATGTTCTTGGTGCGGGCCATTGCGCGGATGCCCTGTGCTTGGGCATGGTGGATGGCGACCATTGCGATTCCGAGGATGGCCACGGCGACCATGACCTCGAGCAAGGTAAAGCCTCGCGGGCCTCTCGGTGTGCTCGGTGCGCGTGTCATCGCCCTTTGGATCCTTCGGACAGGAGATCCTCGTAGGTGAGATTGCCCTTCCTGAGGATCACCCTCCCGCCGTATCGCTCGATGGCTATGGTGTAGTACCTCGATTTGTTATCCCCGATATGGATGAGCGCCGGGGTTGCAATGCCCCGCGGCGAGAACTCGGTCCTTATCTCGCCTTTATCGTGCCTTTCCCCACTGACAGGGTCATAGATATCCTGAAAAAACACCCCCTTTTCGAGCCTGAAGGTCTTCTCGACAGGGGCGGACGAGCGCTGTTCCTCCTCCCGGGATCCCTTTTCGCCCGTCCGGTCCATGTCCTTGAGCAGGAAAACCCATCGGCCCGGCGCATACTCGGTCCCTTGCTGGTAACCGTACGTCCCTTTCTCGATATCGAAACGGACCACATATTGACTCGCGTGTGCTATCGCGCTGGACTGGACGACGCGAAGCGTCTCGGCAAGCCTGCGGGCGGAGGTGCGGAGATTGACGTCGGTGAGGATATAAAGCTTGGGCATCGCCAGGGAGTAAAGGATACCGAGGATGAGCAGCAGGATGGTCAGCTCGATGAGGGTGAGGCCTCTGGCAGATCCGGCCCGCGCAACGGACCCTCCGGTCTCACTGCAGATTCCAGCTCTGGATATCAGCGTTTTTCCCATCCCCGCCTTCTTGGCCGTCAGGGCCGTAGCTCTCCAGGTCGTAGTCTCCGTGGGCACCCGGGCACACGTATACATAAGGATTTCCCCAGGGGTCCTTCGGGACCTTCTCGATGTAGCCGGACTCGGGATAGTTCGATGGTATCCTCCCTGTGGTCGGCTTTCTCACCAGCGCCTCCAGCCCTTGCTCGGTCGTAGGGTAGAACCCGTTGTCGAGCTTGAAAAGCTCCAGGGCCGTACCCAGCTGTCGGATCTCCACCTGCGCCTTCGTTCTGCGTGCCTGCTCCGGTCGGTCGGAGACCCTGGTAAAAATGATAGTGGCAAGGATCCCGAGGATGATGATGACGACCATCATCTCGATAAGGGTGATGCCACGGTTGTCTCGCCACAGCTTTTGCATAGCGTTTCTCCTCCCGGTCACTGAGGGTCTGTTCGAGATTTAGACCTATCTGCCGACGATCTGGTTCATCTCCAAAAGAGGCAAGAGGATCGATATCACGATGAAGGCCACGACGAGGGCCATCCCCAGGATCATCAGGGGCTCGAGGAGGCTTGTCAGTGCGGTGACGGAGACCTGAACCTCTTCCTCGTAAATGTCGGCGACCTTTGCCAGCATCTCCTCCAACTGGCCGCTTTGCTCGCCGCTGGCGATCATATGGATGACGATCGGCGGGAAGACCTTGCTCCGTTTCAGCGGCTCGGCTATCGATGCCCCTTCTGTGATGAAGTCCCGCGCCGATCGTATGGTCTCGGCGAAGACGGCGTTGTTCACCACTGTCTGGACGATATCGAGGGCCTTGAGCAAGGGGACGCCGCTGGTGAGGAGCGTGCTCAGCGTCCTGGCGAAGCGAACCACTGCCGAGAGCCTCACCAACCGTCCTATCACCGGGACGCGAAGCAGCGTTCGGTCGTAGACCTGACGGCCCGCCGGTGTTCTCACGTACCTGCGCAGCCCGTACAGGCACCCTCCTGCGAGCAGAACGATCACGAACCAATAGGACTTCACAAAGGTCGTCACTGCGATCAATACGAGAGTGGGCGTGGGCAGTGCCTGCCCCAGTTCTTCGAATATGGTGATGAATTTGGGGATGACAAAGGTGAACAGGATCGTCAGGACGACGAACCCCACCACGGTCATCAGCGCGGGATAGATCATGGCACCGAGGAGCCTGTTCCGTATCTGTACTTGGTTCTCGGTGTAGTCGGCGAGTCTGAGAAGCACCAGTTCGAGGGCACCACTGGTTTCGCCCGCTCCCACCATGTTCGTATAAAGGTCGGGGAACACTCTGGGGAATTCCTGCAGCGCCGCGGCGAGGGAACTCCCCTCGTTGACCCGTTCTTTGACCTGGGTGACTATCTTCTTGAGCTTTTGGTTGTCGATCTGGTCTGCCAACGCATTCAGGCAGGAAACAAGGGGGAGTCCCGCCCTGAGCAGCGTGGCGAGCTGTCTGGTCATGATGGCGATGTCTTGTTTGCTTATGTAGGTGAAGAGCTGGCGAAGGGAGACCTCGTGGGAGATCTTGCTCTTGAAGACCCTCTCCTGTACGAGTTCGGTGGGATAGACGCCTTCGCCGCGCAGTTTTTGGCGCGCCGCCCGCGGGCTGTCCGCATTGACGATGCCGCGCACACTCTTGCCTGAAGCGGTAATCCCTTTGTACTCGAATACGGCCACGAAAAGCTTCTTCCCTTGCAACGAGGAACGGCACGGCCGGAGGCCCCTGCGCAGTGCACATCTGCCTGCCTGCCCCGGCCCGCCCGTTGCGGAAAAAGGCGGAGCCCCTACGCGAGGTAGTCCTCCTGGGTCACACGGGCGACTTCCTGGACGGTGGTGAGCCCTTGGGCCACCTTGAGAGCCCCGTCCTCCCTGAGCGTCAGCATCCCCTTCTCGATTGCCGCACGCCGTATTGCGTTGGCGTCCGCCCCTCTGGTGATGAGGTTCTGTATGTGTTCATCCATTACGAGAAGCTCGTAAATCCCGGTCCTTCCGTAGAATCCCGTGTTCGCGCATTTCGGGCAGCCGACGGCACGATAGATGACGCCTTCCGGGAGCGCGGACCGGCTCAGGTGAATCTCTGCCAGTTCCTCGTCGCGTGGTTCGTAGGGCCTCTTGCATGCCGGGCACAAGACCCTCACCAAACGCTGAGCGATGACCGCGATAAGCGATGAGGAGACCAAGAACGGCTCGATGCCCATATCGACCAGGCGCGTGATGGCGGTGGGCGCGTCGTTTGTGTGGAGGGTGCTCAAGACGAGATGCCCTGTGAGGGACGCCTGTATGGCGATCTCCGCGGTCTCGAGATCCCTGATCTCCCCCACCATGATGATGTCCGGGTCCTGTCTCAGTATCGACCGAAGGCCCCTGGCAAAGGTGAGGTCGATCTTGGGGTTGACCTGGATCTGTCCGACCCCTTTGAGTTGATACTCGATGGGGTCCTCGACGGTAATGATATTCTTGTCCGTCGTGTTGATCTCGCTCAGAGCCGCGTAGAGCGTCGTCGTTTTCCCCGATCCTGTGGGGCCGGTCTCGAGGATGATCCCGTGACTCATCCTGATGAGCCTGCGCATCATCGCCAGCTTGTCGCCGCTCAAGCCTATCTCGTCGAGTTTGAGCAGGACCTGGGAGCGATCGAGAAGCCGCAGGACGATGCGCTCGCCGTGGGCCGTGGGTATGACCGAGACACGAATATCCACCTCTTTCCCTGCGATCTTGATCCCTATGCGCCCGTCTTGGGGCAGGCGTTTTTCAGCGATGTTGAGGCCGGCCATGATCTTGATGCGGGAGATGATGCTCGACTGGAATTTCTTGGGCGGCCTCACGAGATCGTACAGGACGCCGTCGATCCGGTACCGCACGACGAACTCCCTCTCGTAGGGCTCGATATGGATGTCACTGGCCCTCTGTTTGACCGACTGAAACAGGATCGAGTTGACCAGCCTGATGATAGGGGCCTCATCGGCGACGTCCAAGAGATCCTGAGGCTCTTCGAATTCCGTGGTGAGCAGGTCTATCTCCTCGGAGCTCAACCCCTCGACCATTTTTTCAGCGGTGTCGGAGAGGGAATCGTATGCCCTGTTTATGGCATGGAGAATGGCGGAAGGCCGGGCGAGCACAGGTTGGACCGGCTTCTTGAACAACAACTGAAGGTCGTCGAGAGAGGCTATGTTCAGAGGGTCGGCGAGGGCGACCATGATCGTGCCGTGTTCCTGCTTGACGGGGACCAGCTCTTGTTTCTTGCAGAAATTGATGGGGATCTCCTTGATGAGCTCGAGATCGACAGAGATGTCGGAGAGGTCGGCGTAAAAAGGGATGCCGAATTGCCTGCTCAGTGCTTCGTAGAGATCGTTCTCGGAGATGAGCTTCATGCTCTGGAGGATCTCGCCGATGCGGCCTCCCCGCTCCTGTTGAACGCGAAGCGCTTCGTCGAGCTGCTCAGGGGTGAGAGAGGTGATCTCGAGCAGGATCTGGCCGATGAGCTTGCGGGCGGGCAATATCTCGGCCGAATAGTCTTCCGATGCGTTACTCGCCATGCTCCTCATACTCCTCGCCCTGCTGTTCGTCCCCCGGCCCCACCGGGTGAGCCCCTTTGACCTTCACCTTGTATCTTTGGGGCATTTTCCCCTCCTTGGCGGCCGGTGGCTCCTCCTTTTCGAACGGGTTGATGTCGTATCCCTCGTCGGTGATGCGCTGGCGCTTCTTGAATTCCTGAATCTTTTTCTTTTTGTCCTGGTAGATCCGCTGGACCTCGGCATCTTCCTTGACGATGGTTGGCGTCAAGAAGATGAGGAGGTTCGTCTTGTCGATGCTGTTTTTCTGATAGCGGAACAGCCAGCCAAGCAACGGTATATCGCCGAGCCAGGGGACCTTTGTCTTTGTTTTGTTGATGCGGTCCTCGATGAGACCCCCGATCACAATGGTCTGGCCGTTCTTGACCAGCGCGGTGTTGGTGGCCTTTCGGGTGCTGGTGGTAGGCCCTACTGTATTGGCGTTCTGCCCTATCGGGCTCGGGATCAACGACGAGATCTCTTCATAGAGCTTGAGCATCACGTAGTCGCTCTCGCTTATCTGGGGGGTAAAGCGAAGCGTAATGCCCACGTTTTCCCTCGAAATCGAGGTCATGGTGCTGATGGTCGACTGACTCGTCGAACTGATAAAAGGGACATTCTGGCCGACAACGATCTCGGCCTCTTCATTGTCGATGGCGAGCATATGAGGGGTAGAGAGGATGTTGGCGTGGCTGTTCGAGGAGGTTGCGTGCATCAAGAAGATGTTGGCAGGCAAGGTAACACTCTTTCCTCCTGAGACAGGCACGGTCACATGGTCGAAGACCGCCCCCAAGGTGAGTCCGGTGGCTTGGCCCAAGTTGAGGGGATTGAGGCTCTGGGCGGCTGTGGTGGTGGACCCGGCCAGTGCGGAGGTCGAAGAGGAAGCGATCGAGCTTGTCGAGGCCAGCCCCGGATTCATGAGCCCGGTCAGCTTGTCCACGAACGCATTGCCCTGATCGAATTGAGTCCCACCGATAATGGCCCGGTCCACGTCCGTGCCGCCCTGCAGAGGCGCGGCGCCCCGATATTCAGTGCCGAGTTCGAGCGAGAAACTCGGCGTTATCTCCATGATCACTGCTTCTACGTACACCTGGTTCCTGCGGATATCGAGTTTCTCGATGACATTCTTGAGGGTCTGGTAGTCACGGGGCGAGGCGACGATGATGAGCGAATTGGTGCCGGCATCCGAGGTGATGCTCACCTCCTTCTCGAAGGATTCGAGGGTCTTGGCGAGGGCGGGCGGTGCACCTTCTTTAGCGCCTCCGGCCTTTTGTCCTCCTCCTGCTTTGGAACCGGAGATGAGTTCGTTCAGGACCTTTGCGGTATCCTCTGCCTTGGCATACTCGAGGTAGTAGACGTTGATGTTGCCGTAGGCCTTGGGGGTGTCGTAATCGAGCCGGCCGACGAGGTCCTTTATCCTCTCGAGCTGGCTCTTTGTGGCCAGGACAATGAGAGAGTTGGTCCTGTCGTCTGCGATGATCTTGCCCGAAAATTCTTCGCCCTTTTTTGCCGAGCCGCGTCGCGACATGCTGGGCGGGGGTCTGGGAGCGGGCGGCTGCCCGGGGGTCCCTCCCGAGGGGGTGGCGGCGGCCGCCTGAAGCACCTCCTGAAGGTGTTTGGCCATGACATCGGCCGACGCATACTCGAGCGGGATGACCTCCATGATCATCTCGTCGTACTGAATGTCGAGCTGCTTGATGATCTTGAGGAGACGCTCGATGTTGGAGGCGGTGTCCGTAAGGACTATTGTGTTGGTGGCGGGGTACGCGTCGATCTTGCTCTCTTTGGATACGAGGGGCTTGAGTATGTTGACGAGGTCGTCTGCCGGGACGAACTCAAGTGGGATGAGCCTGGTTATGAGCGTGTCGCTGACCGGCGCCCTCTGGCCGGCCCCCACAGTCTGGATGCTCTGCTCCACCGCGTCCTTGGTCTGGACGATCTTTATGACCTTGCCTGCCGGGACCGTGGAAAACCCTTTGATATCGAGGATGGACTCGAAAACGTTATAAGCCTCTTCTTTGCTGATCTTGGTGGGCGAGATGACCGTGACCTTTTTCCCCTTGATCGTATCGTCGAGGATGAAGTTCTTGCCAGTGAGCTCGCTGATGAACTTCACCAGTACGGCGAGATCGACGTCTTGAAAATCCATGGTGACCATTGCGTCCTCTTCGGCGGACGCACCGGCCTGCTGGGCCCGCACGGCGGCGGCCGGCAGCCCGACGGCGGCAACAACGGTCAGCAGTGCGAGCACTACCTTCAAGCGGAATATGCTCATGGAGATCTCCGTAGCTAGGGGGTTGTCCTTATCGTATTTCATAATTCAATGTCTGTTGTTGCGAGCCGCGCGAAAGCTGGATGGTGAGGTTTCTTTCGTTGCGGAGATCCTGAAACGCCTGGAAGGCCTTGTCCGGTGTCGTAATATCCCTGTCGTTGACCTTTTGGATGACGTCGCCGTTCTTCAACCCGATCTGGGCGAAGATGCTGTTGGGCTTGATGGCAAATACCTTGAACCCCGTTGTCTTGCCGTCCTCGAAGTTGGGTACCACCCTGACCTCGGTCATCAGCTGATTGATGTTGTTCAGGGCGTTCTCCACCTCCCTCTCGTCGATCACGTAGCTGGTTTCTGAAAGCTTTTTTATCCCCGAATATTGAGACGACGATGCGGGGGCGCCGGCTGAAGCCGGTTTGGCTGCACCCTTGGCCGACTCCTCTTGGTCGGGGCACTCGAGCACTTCCTGCTGGCCTTCTCGCAGCACCACCACCCGGCAGCGCACGATTTCCAGGATTCTGGCCTGATCCTGGATCACATCGTCGATCTGGTAGAGATCTTGTTTCTGTGCCGTGGCGTCCTCTATGATGGCAAAGGAGTTCTGGCGGGAACCCACTATAGTGCCGACCAACTTGATGTTCAATTCGGTTTTTTTCAAAGGCTCGTTCGTCCGGCCGCCTCTGCCGGCTGCAGTCTCGCCACTGGACTCCGAATTAAAGATGTTCTTCCTGGAGACGAGACTGTACGTGTTGAGCGACTTGGTCGAATAACCCCGTGTGGGCGTTTCTGTTCGCGCGGTCTCGAGGAGATCAGCCTTGGGCAGTTTGGAGAGGACGACCGTCTGAATGATTCTCGCCGCAAGATAGGAGAAGCACAAAACAAAGAGGATATGTACGACCCAAAGGTATTTTTTCCACATGTCGCGGGAGTGCTCTATGGGGCCATGTTCATACGGTCGAAGGCATTGCCCCCTTTGGCGGCGGTTCTAGGGCTCTCTGTCGCCCCAGTTGCCCTCGGGGCTCCACACGAGAGGGGCTCTCTGGCCGGCAGCGGCCCCGGTGCATGGACATGGATGAGCCCTTTTTGAATGGTATCCCTTGTCTTATAGGAATCGGCCAACGGGATTATAGACATGACACCTCACAAAAAGCAAGCAAAAGCAACATGATAAAATGAACTCGCAAACCAACTGCTTAGACCTTGTGGCGGATGCCGAGTTCCCTCTCCCCACAAGAAGAAGCCTTCGCACCCTGGCCGTGGGCCTCATTGTGGCCCTCCCACTGATCGCGACGCTTGCCTGTTCACGTTCGCCTAAGGCTGTCTTTGTTACACCTTCGGGGAAGATCGAGGTGCGGCTCACCATAGCCCGGACCGCTGAAGAAAGGGAAAGGGGCTTGATGTTCAAGAGCAGCTTGGCCGACGGGCAGGGAATGGTATTTCTCTTCGAGGACGAGCAGCCCCGCCGGTTTTGGATGAAGCATACCTTCGTGCCCCTGGATATCGTGTTCCTCGACGAGACCGGCCGTGTGGTCGACGTGCTCGAGAACCTCCCTGTCTGCCCTTCCGAACCCTGTCCTGTTTATACCTCTCGGTTCCCCTCGCGAACGGCACTGGAGCTCAAGGCCGGGTTTGCCGCAAGGCACGGCATTCGTACGGGGACGAAGGTCGAGCTCTTTCTCTATTGATTGTCGGTCCTCGATCGAACCGGACATCGCGAGGGCACCTGCCTCCAGCCGTCCCCGGCCGCCCTTCGGAAATCGGCTGTGGGGCCGGGGTTACTTCTTGGAGGAGGCGATCAGCCTTCTGACCGCGCTTTTCAACTCTTGCATCGAGAACGGTTTTTGAAGATAGACAGCGCCGGCCTTCTCTGCCTCCTTTCTCAACCGCGAGCTGCCGAAGGCGGTCATGAGGATCACCGGCACGCCGGGGCAAATCTCCTGGAGTGTGCGCACAATGGACATGCCGTCCCGCAGGGGCATTTTCCAATCAGTGACGATGAGGTCGAACGTGTGGAAGGGTATTTCGGTGAGCACATCGAGGCCGTTCTTGGCGACCTCGACCTGGTAGCCCTCCTCGAGCAATTCTTCTTCGAGCAGAGACCTCAGTTCGTTGTCGTCGTCAGCGACAAGGATCGTATATCGAGCGGGCGAGAATTCTTTCATTGCGTTGCATCCTCCTGTGGGGCCTCATGAGGAGGGGCCGCCGGTTTCTCGATTGGCGCTTCAGGCTCAGGCTCCTCATGGCCGGCATAGGTCCGAGACCGATAGTTATTGACGAGGGCGATGATCCTTTGGACCTGCTCCTGGATAATGGAGAGGTTTCGTACCGCGATCTCCGAGTCGGCGAGTTTTCTCTTGAGGAGATCGGCCCGGCCGCCGATGACATGAAGCGGCGTGCCGATGTCGTGAAGAAGCCTCTCGATGGCTGTCTCGGACGAAGGGGTGGCCGTTGCCTCACCGGACCGGCTGCCGGGTACCCCGGCCGGCCCTCCTGCGGGATGCATGCCGGGGGTTCCTCCGCCAAGTGCCTCGGGAGCTCTGAGGTGACCGAGAAACCAGAGAAGTGTCTCGACGCCGCTAGAATCCAATGCCATCTCCCGGAAAAAAAAGACGGCCCAGTAGATCCGTACCAGATCGTCGGGAGGATACCGTGGCGGCATGCCTTCGCCGGCTCTTATAAGCCCTGTCTTCTCCAGATGATCGAGGCAGGAGGGATCGATTCCCAACCCGGCACATATCGAGCCCCTGTCGCCGGGTTGGGCCAAAAACTCCTCGATGGGCGGGAAATCCCGGCAGTCGGCTGCGCCGGAACGCTCGAGCACAACCCTTCTGCGGCTCCGGTACTCGGCCCATGCAGAAGGTTCCCCCAAAACAAGAAGAGGGGCCATCCTCCGGAGCCATGCGTGATATGGCGCCTCTGAGGTTTCGTCCGGCACGCCGCTGTGGTGTCCCCGACACGCGTGCGGTGGGCTTTCCTTCATATGTCTCCCCTCTCACGCAATGTCGGGAAGCGCAAAAGACGTCATAGAAAGGTCTGCCAATGTATGTGACCTGTGCCTCTCCGGTTTGGCGACAACGGAGAGGGAATGCTCAGTTGTCGGGTCTGGCGTTCTCGTTGGATGTGCCGCTGAATCGCAGGTCTGCCTTGTCCGGGTCGAAAAAGACGCACTGGCTCGTCACGTAGGGGTTGACCGCTCTGGTCGCGCCGTCCGGTTCTCGAGCGCAGGCAAAGTGGTCCTGATCCCGGAGATCGCGGCCTTCCTCCCTGTCGCCGCCTTTCAGATCCTCTATGGTGCCTGCGACCAGGACCACAATGATTCCAAGGGCCAGGATGGAACCGATGGTGATTCCTGTGATCTTCAGGCTGTCTTCGTCCCAGAAGCACGAGGCCTCTCGAAGGGGGAACGCGGCCAGGAGCATCACAAAGGCGGTCGTGCACACGAAGAAGGGCCTGGTGAGCTGCTGTCTACCCATGATTGCGTATCCCCAGAACTGTCTGCCCTGCCGCACTCCGCCAAAGGTCGATCCGCACCCTCTCTCCCCCGGTCGGGGCTGCGGGTGGATCACTGCGGCTCCCTCGGTTCTATTATTAGCATATCTTGGAACCCGTGAAAACAGGAAACACGCCCGGCGCGTGGCGCCATACCGGTCGCCCGGCCCTCCCAGCCCTCGCTGTGCTCGCGAGAAGACCCAAGGGACGATGGCGCCCTCATCTGGAGAGGGGACGGCGGTCGTCCCCGGAATCTGCCGCACCAGCGGGATTCGCACCGGGTGTAAGGCTGCGAAGGTCTCCTCAGGAGATCGCCTCCCCAGGGGCTGCCTCCCCCTCTAGGGTCACGAGGGCAAGCGAATCCTCCTGCCCGGCGGCCAGGATCATGCCCTCGGAGACAATGCCCCGCAGCGTGACCGGACGGAGGTTTGCCACGACCACCACCGTCTTCCCGATGAGCTTCTCGGGCGAGTACGACTTCGCGATCCCTGCAACGATCGTCCGCAGTGTGCCGACGTCCACGGTGAGCTTGAGGAGCTTTTCAGACCTTGGGACAGGCTCTGCGGCGACAATGCGACCGACCCTGAGATCCAGCTTCTTGAAGTCCTCGATGGATACGTACGCTGCCCCCGGCCCCGGAGATGGCGGCGCCTCGGCGGCAGGCACTGAGGCGCGGCTCTGTCGGTCTATGCGGGGGAACAGCACAGAGGGCGTGCCTATACGGGTGTGCGGGGCAAGGACGCCCCA
>Ga0272448_1007767_pt1 | contig 11278 bp, 12 predicted proteins | sample YNPCB0191_FD_202220 | JGI IMG/M metagenome (GOLD analysis project Ga0272448, IMG submission 202220) | Hot spring sediment microbial communities from Yellowstone National Park, WY, United States - YNP-CB-019-1 | ecosystem: Environmental > Aquatic > Thermal springs > Hot (42-90C) > Sediment... | reverse complement strand
TACTGCACCGGAGTTACGAAATCAGCCTGATGTTTTTCAAAGTAGCTTTTTATCTCATCCTCTCCCACCTGGTACTGGTATTTCAAGACCGTGTCTGTGGTTTTGCGGAGCAGGAGGTCGTTTTTGAGCTGCTCTTTCCATTTTTGGATGGAGATGCCGCTTTCCTCCAGGCTTTGCTGGAACTGCGGGCTTTGGACATCGATTATTTTGTTCATCTCCGAATTGAGTTCCTGCTCGGAAATGGTTATGCCCAGCCGGTCAGCCTCTTTAAGAATCAGGCGCTGCTTGATGATGTCCTCCAGACATTTGAGCTTGAGGCGATAGTCGAGATTTCCTATGCCGGCCTCTTTTCCAATCCAGTTCTTCTCCAGCTGGTCCTTGAAATCCGAGAGATATATAGGCTGGTCGTTGACCCAGGCTACAACCTCATTTTGAGGGACTTGCCTGCAGGCAAAAAGCAGCGCGAAAGCCGCCAGCAACGGCCAGAGTTTTCCGGGCATTTCAGTCCGCGGGTTTTCCCCCGGATTGATTCCGGGCGGTGCCGCCCTGTTGGGGTTTGGGTTTTTCAGTCGCACCGGCGCTCGGTTGCGGCGGGGCAGGGGGTTGCGCCGGGACCGGCACCACGGTTTGTCCGGCTTGGGGGTTCCGTTGTTCTTGTTCCCACTCTTCTCCGCGCTGGAGGAATTTTTCAATGTTGTCCTTGGAGGGTTTGACCGGAATCCGGCTGCGGAGCTCGCTGATGATTCCGCGGAACACTTCCTCACGCTTGGAATTGACAATCTGTTCCCAGACCAGCTCATATCCCTTGGGGTCGAGGTTCTGGGGGAATTCGAGGACGAGGAAGAGGTAATAACCTTGAGGCGTGAAGACCGGGGGTGTGAACCTGGGCGGCTCGTCTTTTTTGAGGTTGAAGACCTCGGTTGCGGCCTCGGCTCCGAACCTGGCAATCAAGTCCTCGCGGTTGAGATACCCGAGGTCCTGTTTGGAGTCGGGATTATAACGGGCTTTAACCTTTCTCCAGTCCGCACCGTTCAAAAGTGTCTGATAAGCCTCGTTGGCGCGCGCCAGTCCGGCTTTTTTCTGCGCTTGGACTTCCGGCCTGTCCACCGGGAAAAGGATTCCGTCCAGGCGGATGAAATTGTCTTGGTAGAAGGTGTATAGGTCTTCGATGCGCAATGACCTCTCCACCACCTCTTGAGCGAGCAGGTTCTTTTTGGTCCTCTCCAGCTTGAACTTCAGGTCCGGGTCCTGGTCCAGCTTCTGTTTCAGAGCTTCCTGGTAAAGTAACTCCAGCGAGACCATATTGTCCAGCAGTTCCTGCCGTCCCCTGCGGTCCATATATTGCAATTGGACCTGTTCGGGAAATCCAGTCCAGACGCGGTCGACATCGCTCTTGGTTATGACATCATCGCCGACCTTGTAAAGGACATCGTCATCCTTGCTCTTGTCCTTGCATCCTGCAGTGATGGCAAGGCAACCAAGGACCAGCAACAACCTGCAATATAGCCTCATTTTCTTCTCCTTGTAATTCGTGGTTAATCTATTTTAACCGGCTTGGCCGATTCTTCCAAACCGGCTTTGGCACTGAATTGGTCCAGCTCGCGGATGAGTTGCCGGGCCTTTTCGAAATTTTTGTCCAGGCTCTTTTTCAGACCGTCCAATCCAGCGACCAGTTCCCGCGTTCGTTTCAGCAGGTCGAGCAGATAATGCTTGTCCTCAATCAGCTCCTGCAAGCTGGCCTCGGCGTTAAAGAGCCTGGCGGAAAGGTTCCGGTTTTCGGATTCAAGGTCAGCAATTCTCTTCTCAAGCACGGCCACGGCCTTTCGGGATTTTTCGCGGATTTTTTGGAAGCGTTTTTCCTGTTCGCGGAGTTTTTCCTGGAGCAGTTCGAACTCCGAGCGCAGTTGTTCAGGGGAGGGCGCGGGTTTGGCTTCCGGGGTTTCAGCCTCGGTCTTGGTCTGGATAAGCTCGTCGCCGAGGCGTTTGAGCAGTTCCTGGATTTCCTTCTGGGCGGCGGATTCGAATTCCGGGTTGTCAGTTGAACTTTGCAGGGCCTGTTCCAGGGAAAGGGAGTCTTTTTCGTCCAATAAAACGCAGGTGGTTTCGTCAGGGTCAAAGCCGATGAGGTTTTCGACGCGGCGGAGGAGTTCGTTGTCGGCGATGGGTTTGCTGGCGTAATCGTCGGCCTTGTATTTGAGGAGTCGGAGTTTTTCCAGGTCGTTCTCGCTGGCATCGTTGACGAGGAGGATTAGAGGAATTTTTCCCCAAGGCTTTCGGGATTTGATTTCGCGGAGCATCTCCAGCCCGTCGGGAATGAGCCTGCCGGTGTCATTGAGCAGGTCGCGGTTGAGGATGATGAGGTCGGGTTTAAACTCTTCGATTTTGCTTCTGGCAAGCCCGGCGGTGTCAGCGGTATCGACCAGGATATTGGCGGCTTTGAGGAAAGAAGATGCCATGCCGAGGAACTCGTGGTCGCCATCGATGAGCAGGACTTTTCGCATTGTTCAAATCTCCAGGCATATGCCGTCGTAAGCCAATTCGACATGAGGGGGCAGTTTGGGGTTGAGTTCCTGGTAATCGAAGCTGTGGCTTAAGTGGGTTAGGATGGCGTGTGCGGGTTTTAGTTTCTCGATTTCCTTAAGCGCCTGATTGATGGAGAAGTGGGTGGGATGGGGCCTGAACCTCAAGGCGCCAATCACCAGGAGTTTCAGGCCGGAGAGCAATCGGCGGCTGGCATCAGGAATGGAGGAGCAGTCGGTGAGGTAGGCGAAGTCCTGGATACGGAATCCCCAGATGGCTTGGCTGCCGTGAAATATCTCAATCGGTGTGATTTTGACACCGGCGACCTCAAACTCTCCGCTGACCGGATGGGCATCAAGCAATGGCTTGCCCCCTCCGATGGGCGTGCCGGGGTTCCAGATATAGTCAAAGAGCAACTTGACCCGGTCCATCACCTTGGGGGATGCATAAATCGGGATGGCTCCGTTCTGGGCGAAATTAAAACTGCGCAGCTCATCCATGCCGAAAATATGGTCGGCGTGGTCATGGGTGAATATGACCGCGTCCACTCTCTCCAACCCGTTGGCCAAGGCCTGTTGATGCAGGTCCGGAGGAGTGTCGATGAGGATGTTCAAGCCGTTGACCATTACAAGCGCCGAGGCACGGGTGCGCTTGTTTTTCAGGTCGGCGGACCGGCAGACATTGCATTTGCATCCAACCACCGGGACTCCGGTACTGGTGCCGCAGCCGAGTATGGTAATCTTCATCGGTCAAGAGGATTTTAGCATCAAAATTCATCCTCTCCAACCCTTGCGGAAAATTTTGCAATTCAAGCTCTTAGCACAAGCTCCGGTCAGGCGGATTTTGTCTGCGCGGAATGCTCCGGGGTTAGCCTGCGATTTATTAGAACCACGGAATTTTTGAAACCAGGCTCAAAGTTATTGCATCTAAAATAAAGAAAGGAGGCGGGTGGTCTAGGCTGCAAACATTCACATCTAAATAAGGAGGGAGAGATGGGCTGTATATTCCTCAAAGGCACCTTCTATAAGATGTGTATGGCGTATGATGACATTATGGTGTTGAGCGTGGAGGAGCTGGAAAGATTCTGCAACACCGAACATTATCATCTCTGTCCCATCTATGAGAGATTTCAGAAGGACGGCATCCGCACCCCGATTGAAGAGCACAGTTCATACAAGCAGTATATTAAATGAATTCAGTCCGTGGATTTTTCGGTCAGTTCCTTTTCGCTTAAAACCGTAAAGCCTTCGCGGAGCAAAAGTGCGGCCAGGATTCCGGCACCGCGTGACTTTTTGCCTCGGATATAAATATGGTTTACCCCGCATGACGGACTGCGGTCTTTTAAAACCGCGACCCGGGCGTTGGAAATCCGGGCCAGCTTCAAGCATTCCCTGGCGCCTGCCAGAAACGCCCGCGTGACATCGGTACCATCTTTGAGCAAGACCCTGGCCTTGCCGGAAAGCACCGTGAAACCGTCTCCTTTTTCAATCTCCGCGGCCAGCCTCGGAAATCCCAGACCGGAAAAAGCCTCGGGGCAGACGGGGATGGTGGTTTTGTTCCGGAGCCAGGCAAGCACATACTCATCTCGCCTGCTCGTGCCGTCATATCTGCAGTTCACTCCCAGAAGACAGGCGCTGACCACAACTGCTTCACGCTCTGACATGACGGGGAATGATTATACTGCGGTAATTGATGCGAATCTAGTCATAAAGTTTAAGCATATTTTGGATGGAAGATTTGATTTCCTGCCGGAGCTTCAAGGGCTTCAGCACCTGGGCCAGTTCACCGAAGCCGAGCACCCATTTCTTGATTTCCGGCAGGCCCCTGGCCCGGAAGCTTAAAGTGATTGAGCGGTCAGGATTGATTTTCAACTTTTGAGAAGAATGCCAGATGCGTTCCTTGATGATGTGGGCCACGCTTGGGGCGAACCGGATTTCAAAATCCTCGGCCTGGCCGCCGCGAATCACCCCGAAGCTCTCATGGGCGTATTTTCTGAAGTCAAACCCGGTTTTGAGGGTAAAGGGTTTTTTGGTGGGGGTTGCGCTCTGGATGCGGTCCACAAGAAAGGTCCTGATTTCCTGGTTGAGATGGCAGAAGCCGATGAGGTAGAGGCTGTCGCCGAAAACCCAAAGATGATAGGGGTCAACCTCGCGCAGCGTTTCCCCCCGGTTGAGAGATGAATACAACATTTTCAGGACATGCTTATCGCGCAGGCAGGACATTATCGCCCGGATTTCCTTGGACTTCTTGCAGTAGTCCCGACGGTTGAAAAGGTCAATGATGATATTGGTCTCCAACTCGCGAAAATGCTCCCTTGCCTGGTCCGGAAAGATGGTCTTGATTTTTTCCAGCAGCTGGTCCATGGCCTCCTGGAACACGGTCCCCCGCAATTGGCTCAAGATGCCCTGGCTCAAATAAAGGGCGAGCAGTTCGCTTCTCCCGAAATTGAGCTGGCTCAAATGTCCAAGCGGCCGGGTCAGCAGATATTTGGTGGCATTGTCGATTTTTTCATTGGTCAGAGTGAAGCCGACCTCCTGGAGGGTTGCCAAGTCCCGGTAAACAGTCCGTTCGGTGGTGCCAAGTTCCGCCGCGATTTCTTTAGGGCTTAACCCCATGCGGTTCTGGTCAAGAAGCATGAGAATTTTCCATTGACGCAAGACCTGTTCCTGCCTCATCCTCACCTCCCAGATAGCGGGTTGCGATTATTTTACCGGTTGTTGGATTGCCGTCAAGAATAATGGCTGCCTGCTTTTTTATAATTTCCTGCCGGCAATCTTGAGCAGGGGCTTCAGCTCTTTCATCAATTGTCTGAAGGTGTCGAACTTGAGGGACTGGGGCCCGTCGGAAAGAGCACTTTCAGGATGAGGATGAACTTCAACCATGATGCCGTCCGCGCCGGCCACCACCGCGGCCTTGCTCATGGGAAGCACCAGGTCCCAGTGGCCGGTGGCGTGGCTGGGGTCAACAAAGACCGGGAGATGAGTTTCCTTTTTAAGCACAGGTATGGCGGACAGGTCCAGGGTGTTGCGGGTGGCGGTTTCAAAGGTGCGGATGCCGCGCTCGCAGAGGATAACCTCGCGGTTGCCTTCTTTAAGGATGTATTCCGCGCTCATCAGGAATTCTTCGATGGTGGTCATCATGCCGCGTTTAAGGAGCACCGGTTTGCGGACCGCGCCCACGGCCTTGAGCAGGGTGAAGTTCTGGATGTTCCGGGCGCCGACCTGGAGAATGTCCGAGTAGGAGGCGATGAGGTCAACATCGCTGGGGTTCATCACTTCTGTGACCACGGGCAGGCCGGTCTTAAGACGGGCCTCGGCCAGAAGCTTCAAGCCCTCTTCCTCCATACCCTGGAAGGAATAGGGGCTGGTGCGGGGCTTGTAGGCTCCGCCGCGAAGGATATGCGCCCCGGCTTGCTTGACCGCCCGGGCCGTGTCCAGAATCTGCTTCCGGCTTTCCACAGAGCAAGGCCCGGCAATCACAATGAAATTCCTGCCGCCGATTATGACCGACTCGCCTCTATCCATGGCCTGGAGCTTGATTTTTGTCGGCTCCGGTTTGGTCTGCGAACTGGTCAACTTGTAGGGCTTGAGAATGGGCATGACCGAGTCAACACCGTCCATGCTCTCCAGGGCCTGGAGACGAACCTTGCCGCGCTCGTCGCCAATCGCGGCAATCACATTCCGCTCAACTCCGTGAAGAATGTGAGGTTTGTATCCCATCGCCTTGACCTTTTCCACCACCTTGTCCAACTCCTTTTTGGGAGCGCCTTTTTTCATTACGATTATCATCTGCTCCTCCTTGAATCCATTTCCGGCTCATAAAAAAAACCGCCGGCCTTATTTGAACCAGCGGTTTATGTGTTTCGGATAACTTTCTGAATTATTAACAAATAGCAGTGCAATCAACCGCTGGCGGAGAGCTAAAGATGAAGGACCATCGTCCCTCCATCTGAACCCTGAATCGCCAGTATCGGTTGAACATCAACATCTTAAATTTCATTAAACCATATTTTACAGGATTTGTCAAGTGCGGACGATTTTGCGCACTTGACCGGCATCAGACCAGTTCAGCTCCGAGCACGCTCTGCATCTGCTTCAAGGCCCATTCATGGGCATCCTGGTCAAAGCTGGCAGTGCCTTGCCTGAAGACCCTCACCTTGTAATCGCGGTTGGCAAGCTCTTCCACTGTATAAAGCACGCAGATATTGGTGCATACCCCGACAACTTCAACCAGCTCCGGCTTTTCCTTTTTCAGAAGCTCTTCCAGGTTGGTGCCGAAGAAGCCGGAATACCTTTTCTTGGGCACATAAACTTCCCTTTTGGCAATGCCTTTAAGCTCGGGGATGACCTCTGATTCCTTGCTGCCCTTGAGGCAATGGGGAGGGAACTTTTTGAACTCGAGGTCGTCAGGGTCGTGGTTGTCAGCGATGAAAATCACAAGCTCGTTGCTCCGGGCATATTCCTCAACTTTCTGGCGGACAAAAGGGATGATGGCGGCTGCGCGCTCCGAGCAATAAAGCGGATACCCCTTGCGCAAAAACCCCTCCAGCATGTCAACCACCAGCAATACGCGAGACATCTTTTCCTCCTCCGTGCTGCTACATTAAAGCATAAAGTGACCGCACAACTCTGTCAAGTTCCAATTTGCATATCAGCTGTTATTCTTGAGATACAACTGAATCGTTTAGAAGTTAATCCAGCATAATAGATTTTTATTGTTGCTGATAACATATTGAAAAAAACAAGCAAATAATTGATGCGCAAAAAATGGTTGACAATTTTTCATTTGAAGCTATAATTTCTATAGAATTTGTCGCTGAAATATATTATGGGCAAGATAATGATATGCGGAATAAAAAGAGAGGAAAGCAGGCTTAGGTATTGAAACAGTGATTAAATCAGGCAAGGGAGCTTGATAATGCGGGTTTCGACCAAGTTTCGGTATGGTTTAAGGGCCTTGGTTGACATAGCTCAAAACCAGGGCAAGGGTCCGGTTCTGGTCAGGCAGATAGCAGCTCGGCAGGGCATTTCCAAGAAGTATCTGGATAATCTTTTGGTGTCGCTCAAGAATGCTGGTCTGGTTCGGAGCGTTCGCGGTGCCAAAGGCGGATACAGTCTTGCCAGGCCGGCCTCCAGGATAACGATAGAGGACATAGCTGTTGTTCTGGAAGGACCCGCAAAGCTTGTGGACTGCGTAGCGGACCCAAGCCTTTGCCAGAGAGTTTCCATCTGTCCGGCCAACGATTTCTGGAAGTCCTTGTCCGAGGTTGTGGAGAGCTTTATGAAGAAGACCACGCTGGAAGAGCTGGCGCGGAGCAGTCGGGAAAAGCAGGAACGGGCGTCGCAGATGTATTTTCTATAAGCCAGGCTTTGGCCAAGGAGGATGCCATGGTGCGCAGGTCAAGACCGAAAATCGCGGAGAACATAACCGAGCTGGTCGGGAACACGCCGCTGGTTCGTCTTAAAAAAATCGGCAAGGGGCTTTACGGGGACCTGGTTGCCAAGCTGGAGTCGTTCAATCCGGCCTCGAGCGTGAAAGACCGTATCGGCCTGGCCATGATTGAGGCTGCGGAGCGCGAGGGCAGGCTCAAGCCGGGAATGACCATCATCGAGCCGACCTCGGGCAACACCGGGATTGCCCTGGCCTTTGTCGCCGCGGCCAGGGGATATAAGACCATACTGACCATGCCTGACACCATGAGCGTGGAGAGAATCAAACTGCTCAAGGCTTTGGGCGCGAGGCTGGTTCTGACCCCCGGCGGAATGGGGATGAAGGGCGCGATTGAAAAAGCCGAGCAGATGGCTGCGGAGCACAAGGATTATTTCATGCCCCAGCAGTTCAAAAATCCTGCCAACCCTGAAATTCATCGCCAGACCACCGCGATGGAAATCTGGGAAGACACCGAGGGCAAGGTTGACATGGTGGTTGCCGGGGTGGGTACTGGAGGGACTATCACCGGTGTGGCCGAGACCCTTAAAAAATTGAAGCCGGCACTTCAGGCCATAGCGGTTGAGCCTTTAGATTCGCCGGTGCTTTCCGGCGGCAAGCCCGGGCCGCATAAGATTCAAGGTATCGGCGCAGGCTTTGTGCCCCAGGTGCTTAACCGCGGTATGATTGACGAGGTCATCAAGGTCAGACATGAGGACGCTGGAGAAATGACCCGGCGGCTGGCGAGGGAAGAGGGCATCCTGGCAGGGATTTCCTCCGGGGCCGCGCTTTGGGCCGCGGCAGAGGTTGCAGGCCGGGCCGAGAGCAAGGGCAGGATGCTGGTTGTGATTCTGCCGGACACCGGCGAAAGGTATTTGTCAACTTGGCTGTTTGAGGATAAATAGTTTGGGGAGGACAAAACTGATGGCAGGAAAAAAATTAGATGATGTGATGGTGACCCGCGCCATCATTGACCGGTATCATAAGCAGCTCTTATCCGACCTCAAGCTGGAGGTGGCGATTGTGGGCGCGGGTCCTGCCGGGCTGATGGCTGCGCATGACCTGGCTGAAAAGGGCAGGAAGGTGGCGGTGTTTGAGCGCAACCTCGCTCCGGGCGGGGGCATGTGGGGAGGAGGTTTAAGCTATAACATCATCGTGGTCCAGGACCAGGCCAGGGAGGTGCTGGACAAGCTGGGTGTCAAATCCGAAGAATACGCCCCGGGGTATTTCACCGCCAGCTCCATCGAGACCATGGCTGCGCTGATTCTGGCAGCGGTCCGCGCCGGGGCTTCCATCTACAACCTTTTGGCCTTTGAGGATGTGATGGTGAGCGGTCAAGGGAGGATTTGCGGGGTGGTGCTGAACTGGAAGGCCAACCTGGTCGCCGGCTATCACATCGACCCGGTTTCGGTCGCGGCCGAATATGTGCTGGACGCCACCGGACACGAAATGGGCGTGGTTGAAAAAGTAGTGAAAAAGACGGGGCTTAAGCTGTTCACCAGGAGCGGAGGCATCATGGGCGAGCGCAGCATGAACGCGGAGCTGGGAGAGCAGGCGGTGGTGAAGAACACCAAGGAGATAGCTCCGGGCCTGTTTGTTACGGGCATGGCAGCGAACGCGGTCATGGGCAGCCACCGCATGGGCCCGATTTTCGGAGGCATGCTGCTTTCCGGACAGAAGGCCGCTAAGGAATTGAACAGGCTCTTGGGAAAAGGCTAGGAGCGGATGCCGATGATGGCGTTCCAGATTTTATTTCCCATGGTAAAGGCTTTCTGGGAGCTGGCCAGCCAGATGGCGCCTTATCTTCTGCTCGGTTTTTTTATCGGCGGAATCCTCCATGCGTTTCTGCCCTCGGACATCATCACGCGTTTCATGGGCAGGGAGAGCATAGGCTCTGTGGCCAAGGCCACGCTCGTGGGCATACCACTTCCGCTATGCTCATGCGGAGTTCTGCCCGTGGCAGCATCGGCCCGCCAGTCCGGGGCAGGCAGGGCGCCAACCCTGGCTTTTCTCATCACCACGCCGGTGACCGGGATTGACTCCATCCTCGCAACCCTGGCCCTGCTCGGAGCGCCGTTCATGGGCTTCAGAATCGCAGCCTCCCTGGCGCTGGGGTTTATCGCCGGAGCACTTGCCATCTTCATACCTGATAAAAGCAAACCGCCCGAGCCTGAATTCTGCTCCTCCTGCGAAAAGACCAGGCAGGCAACCACACTCTGGGCAAAGGCGAAAGACGCACTCTATTACGGGTTTGTGGAACTGCCCAAAGGTTTAGCCGGTTCAGTCTTACTCGGGCTGCTGCTCGGCGCGATGATAAGCGCTGCGGCGCCTGCGGATTTGATAAGCAGGTATATGGGTTCCGGAATAGTCGGAATCCTGGTCGCGGTAGCTGTCGGCATACCGCTTTATGTTTGCGCCACCGGCTCCATCCCCATTGCCGCGGCCATGGTCATGAAGGGCTTTTCTCCCGGCGCAGCTCTCGCCTTCCTCATCGCCGGCCCCGCGACCAATGCCGTGGCTTTCACCACTGTGAAAAAAATTCTGGGAACAAGGTCGCTGCTCATCTACCTGGCAACCATTTTTGCCGGTGCCATCGGGTTCGGGCTTGCCCTCAACTGGCTCTGGCCGGCTTCGTTCAAGCTCGGAGCCATGTCTCATGAGCACGGTTCCGGGCATTTGCCCTGGTATTTCATTGTCAGCGGAATTTTGCTGCTTGGAATGATGGGATATTATTATGCAGCCGACCAGGCCAGGCGTTGGAGACATAGAGGAGCAACCGAAACCGGAAACCAGGGAAACCGGGTGGTGCTCAAGGTTCTGAATATGAGTTGCGAGCATTGCCGGGAATCCATAATCAAGAACTTGGCCGGATTGGAAAATGTCCAGGCCGTGGGAGTGGACCTGAAGAAGAAAAGGGTCACAATCAGCACAGAAAAGGAGATGCAACCGAAAATCTTTATCGATTCTTTAGATAAAATCGGTTTCCAAGCCGAGCTTATTGAAAAATCCGTGCCATCCTCCCCACTGAAATAGTCCTTAGCAATTTAATTTTTTGTGAAAAATATTCATAAAAAAAACCGCCCCTTGCAAATTTTGTCTGCAAAATTTTCAGACAATTGACGAGATTTATTAAAATTGCTAAGTTAAAAAATAGGCAGTACAGACATAAAAAAACAGCAAGCAAGGGGGGGCAACAAATGGCTAATGCGTTTGAAAAAAAGTGGTTTCTGGTTTTTTGCTGGATTGGTTTTCTGGTGACCGTTGGTGCAGGCGTGGGAATGTTTATTTTCCCGGAAAAAACCGCCGAGCTTCTTCAAATTCCAACCACAGG
>Ga0272448_1007762_pt1 | contig 11284 bp, 6 predicted proteins | sample YNPCB0191_FD_202220 | JGI IMG/M metagenome (GOLD analysis project Ga0272448, IMG submission 202220) | Hot spring sediment microbial communities from Yellowstone National Park, WY, United States - YNP-CB-019-1 | ecosystem: Environmental > Aquatic > Thermal springs > Hot (42-90C) > Sediment... | reverse complement strand
GCAGCAGCCGCCAAGGCGAAGTTGGCCGTCATCGAGATCAAGTCCGTCACGGGCAGATTCGACGAGGCGGTGGAGACGAGCAAGGCGATCTTCGACTCGAAGCTGCCATGCTACGCTCTCGTGGCGGCGAAGGAGGGTGCCGTCTGGGAAGGAGCCGTCCTGATTGCCGTGAGCTGCAAGGCGATCTACATCATGCCCGAAGCGACGATCGGCGTCACTCGCCCGATGCCGGACGTCAAGAAGGCGGAGATGACCCGCTTTGCAGACCAACTGGCCGCAAGCGCCAAGTCGAACGGTTACAGTCACGAGCTGGTCCGGGCGGTCACATTCCCCGGAGTGGCCCTCTGGGGCCAGAAGTCCGACGGCAAGTGGACCTTCTCCAACGCGAAGAAGGAGGGAGCCGAAACCCTCTGGAACGGACGGACTCCGCTCGTCCTCAAGGCAGCCGATGCGGTCCGGTACGGCCTTGCGAAACAGATCGTCAAGGACCTGAGCGAGACGCTTACAGAGCTTACGGTACCCACCTCTGCCGTCACGGAGGCGAACCTCGACGCCGAAGTGAAGCGGCTCGACGAGGAGGCGCGGAAGAAAGCCGAACGCGAAAAGCAGAAGAACGCAGAACTCTTCCAGGAGTACGGAAAGAAAGCCCAGCAGGCGGAAGAGCGCGCGAAACTGGCCGATCCGAGGAAGAGCAACTTCAAGTACTCCGTCTATCCCGTAGGCTCCCCGAAGGCCGGGCAGTTTCGGGACGGGGGGCAGACCTGGCGGAACAACATAGACATCTGCATCAGCTACCTTCAGACTGCCTACAGCTACCTCGGAAAGCAGCTCAGCCTCGCCCGGAACGACGAGCGGCTGCAGGGCCAGATCGGCGCGATCCAGAGCAAGATGAAGAGCCTGGACAGCTACGCCGCCGAGGTGAACGCCCTGCGCGGCTACAAAGGCCCGAATCTCAAGAACTGACGCCGCACCGCAGCCGTGTCCTTCGGAGCGGAGCGGCGAGAGGCAGCCCCTCAGCGGCTCAGCCAGAGCATGAACCAGCGGAGGCAGAAATAGACGGCGAGCCCACCGGCCAGGCACGCCCCGACGATGAACAGGATCTTGCGGACCTGCTCCTTCGAGAGGCCCGACTTGTCGTGGGTAGCCTCGTGGACCTCCCGCTTCTGGGCCGACTCGGTGTAGTTGACGAGCTTCCGCTGCTCCGTGAAGATCATCTTGTTCTTGCAGATCGGGCAGGCAAAGAGGTGGCCTACCTTGTCTGCGGGGATGGTAAGCGGAGACCGGCAGCGCCGGCACTTCGCCTTTACGATCGCCATTGATCGAGATTATAGCCGTCCGCTCCGTTGCTTCAACTCTGCCGCTCGGCCGGCGCACCGCCCGCCGCGAACCTCGGACCCGTCCGACAGCCCCCGCTCTCCGCGGCTCAGAGAGAGCCGCTTGGCTGCGGCTACAAGGCGCGGTAGGATTGGATTGCGAGGAGACTGAAAACTCGCAGTCGCTGGATTCCTCGTCATGAGCCGAGCACGGGTGCTGAGCGTCGCGTTGCTTGCCGGCCTGTGCGGAATGGTCGCGCAGGTGCTCGTCGTGCGCGAGTTGGTCGTGCTCTTCTTCGGCAACGAGCTGACCATCGGGGCCGCACTGGGCAGTTGGCTGCTCTGGACCGGCATCGGGAGCTCGACGGCCGGGAGACTGCTCGCACGGTCTCGGAGGCGGGCAGCATGGGTCGGTTCGGCTTTTCTGGCGCTTGCTCTGATCGCTCCGGCGACGATCATCCTGCTCGGCGCTGTAGCCCGATTCTGCGCTCTGGACTTCGGAGAGCTCGTGTCGAACCTGACCTCGCTCGAGGGCCTCGTGGCGGCCGCACGGTTGGAGCCGGGCGAGGTACCGGGGATCGGCGCGATGCTCTTGTACTCGTTCGCACTGTGCGTTCCGCTGTGCCTGCTCAACGGGTTCATCTTCCCGGCGTGCTGCAGACTGAGTGAAGGGCCATCGCCGCAGTCCTCTCCCGGGCAGAGAGAGCGGGCGGAAGCTGCGAGGGAGCGTCCGGACGCGACAGCCGTCGCCGAGGTCTATCTCATGGAGGCGGTCGGGGCGGCGGTCGGCGGGCTGGCGTTTGCGCTCGTGCTCGTCCGGTCGCTGGAGCCGATTTCCTGTGCAGCGCTCGCGGGAGCAGGCTACGCGGCTGCCGGGATTCTCGCCGGCCGAACTGTCTCGGGCCCGCCCGTCCTCGGTCTTCTCGTCCTTCTCAGCCTCTTCTCGCCGAAGCTCAGCTCTCTCCTCCGCAGTCGGGCGCTGGAGCCCTACGAAATCGTCTTCTCGCAGGATTCGATCTATGGACGCGTGACGGTCGCGAAGGCTCCCGGCCAACTGAGCCTCTACGCGAACGGCGTCCTCGCCTTCAGCTATCCCGAGTTCGCCGCCGCCGAGGACCTCGTCCATATCCCCATGTGCGAGCATCCGGCTCCGCGGCGCGTCCTGCTGCTCGGCGGCGGCGTATCTGGGACGCTTGCAGAGGTGCTGAAGCACCCGGTCGAGAGCGTGGTCTACGTCGAGCTCGACCCGCTGGTGATCCGCGCGGTGCGGGAGGTCTTCCCCGCGGACGCGACTCGTCCGCTTCTGGACGGCCGCGTACGGGTGGAACAGGGCGATGCACGGCTGCTCGTCAGGGCGGCTGCAGAACGGTTCGACGTAGTGATCCAGGACCTACCTGAGCCTTCGACCGCGCAACTGAACCGCTACTATACGGCGGAATACTTCCGCGAGGTGGCAAATGCTCTGCGAGGGTGCGGTGTCTATGCGTTTCGGGTACGAGCCTCGACCGCCTACCAGGGCTGGGAGATGAGCCGCTTCCTGGCCTCGATCCGTGAGGCGCTGAGCCGGGCCTTTCCGGAGGTGCTGTGCCTGCCCGGTGAAAGCTGCCTGTTCCTGGCTGCCGTTGCGAAGGGGACGCTGACGAGCGATCCGGCGGTCGTCGCACGACGGCTGGACGAGCGGAAGGTCGAGATGCTCTACATGACCGGTGCCGACCTCGGTTCGCTCCGCTTCCACCGAGGCTACCTCGACGACCTCGAGCGACGGATGGCAAAGGCGGGCGCGGGTAGGCTCAACCGCGATCTCGCCCCGCGGTGCTATCTCTACGATGTCGTCCTTTGGTGGAAGATGTACGGCCATGGGCGAGGACAGCAGAGCGGCCTCGCGAAGGTGCTGTTGAACCTCGACGGGTGGGAGGTGCTGCCGCTGGCGGTTCTGCTTGCCGCCGCGGTGAGCGGAGTCGGCCTGATCGCGCGGGGCAGGCGGGGCCTGATCGCGGGATGCGTAGCGACGACCGGGCTGGCGGAGATGGGAATCGAGTTCATCGCCCTCCTCGGGTTTCAGGTGGCCTACGGGTATGCGTATCAACTGATCGCGCTCGTGATGGGTGCCTTCATGATCGGACTGGCGGTGGGCGGGGCGATAGCGTCGCGTCGGCTTGCGGCGGCAGGGCCGCGGCTCGGCGACCTCCGGGTGGTCCAGAGCGCCGTGGCCGTTTACCCGCTCGTCCTCTTCGGCGTCATCGCCCTGCTGGCACGGTCGGGGGGCGTTCGCGGCCTACCCGCGGCCGCCATCTTCGGCAGCCTGGTCTTCGCCACCGGCGTCATCGGCGGCGTTCAGTTCCCGCTCGCAAACGCGCTCTACGGCGGAACGGAGGCAGCTGGCTCCAGTTACGCCTGGGACCTGATAGGCTCGTGCGTCGGTGCGGTTCTCATCTCGATCGTTGTCGCGCCCGTCGCGGGGATCGCCGGAGCCTGCATCTTCTTGGTTGTCGTGAACGCACTGTGCACGGGGTTGCTTTTCCTCGCGAGGCCAGCCGCACCGGGGGGCGGATGAACTGGTCACCACCGTTGCGGCCCCGCCGGGAGGGTGCTACAATCGAGTCCTGTGGGAACCCGCATGACCAGTCTGCCTGAGCGGCACCCGGGAGGAACGTTTCGGCGGCGCGCCCTGCCGCCAGCAGTCCTCCTCTGTCTCAGCGGCTTGCCCGCGTTGTGCGCGGAGAAGGTGCCTGCCAGCGTCGCTCTCCTGCCTCTGATCGAGACGAGCCACACGGGCGGAAGGCTCAAGTGGTCCGAAGCGGCCGCCGAAAAGATCCGTGCCCAACTCGACTACCGGCCCGAAGTCCGGCTCATCGAGCATCGAGTCGTTCTCGACGCCTTGACCAAGCTCCGCGCCGTGCTCCAGGACCTCGAATCGGCCGAGTCCGTCAAGGCCATCGCGCGCGAGCTGAAGGCAGACTACATCGTCATGGGATTCGTCGCCGCCTACAGCACGGCTCTCGTGCCGTACACCTACCTGGATATCCGGATTCGAGACGGTGCGACCGGGTCGCTCGTCGGATGGGCATGCGAGCGGTCCGACCGCGTCCGCGTCGCTTCGATGACGATCAGCAGCCCCTCGATGGAGCAGGAGGAGCGGCTCGGCAGCTACATCGCGGAGCGGCTCCGGCGTGCCCTCGCCGGGACCGCCGATCTCGCAGGACGCGAGCCGGTCGTCGTCTTCCCATTTGCGGAAACCACCGGCGACCGCTACGGCGCGGCCGCGGCGCGGATGTTGGCCACCGACCTGATGGACTTCGCCCGCTGCCTCGTGATACCGCCCCCCGCGGGCGTCGCAGGCCGGGACGGCAAGGATCTCGTCGAGCGGGCCAAGGACCTATCCGCCAAGTACGCTTTCCTCGGCAAGGTCACGGCAGAGGAGGGACGCACGCAGCTTCGCGTCTCCAAGATCGCCGTCGCGGACGGGAAGTGCGTCCAGGAATCGAGCGAGGGCTTCAGCGACGACGCGGACATACGAGTCGCGACTTCGAACCTCGCCCAACGGTTCGCGCCGGGCGGCGAGCGCATCCTGTGGCGGCTGGCCGTGGACTGGGCGGCGACGGACCAGGGGCCGCCCCCCTTCTCCGACCCGCGGCTGGACGACGGCCGTCTCACCATTGACGGTGTGAAGGCTCCGGTCGATCCGCTCACAGGCCGAGAGATGAAGGAACCTGAAGAGCCGACGGCGAAGCGGAAGCCAGCGCGCGGTGCCGGTCCCGGGGTCGCGGTGGACAACTTCAGCGTCGTTGCTCGCGACGCCGCCGGGAAGACGCCCTGGGCTCGTGCGTTCCGCTCGGAGCCGATGCTGAGCGACGCGGTGGCCGACAAGGTTCTCGCCGCCTCGCGCAACGGCGAGGTCTGTGCACTCGCGCGGGCCGACGGGAAACTGCTCTGGCGACAGCAACTCGGCGATCGCATTGCAACGCCCGCATTTGCCGCAGCCGGGCGCGTCTATGCTGCGGCCGAGGACGGGACGCGAGTCTGCCTCTCGCTCGAGGACGGATCCATCCTCTGGTCGTACTCGGACAAAGGACGCTCCCTGGCCGTGCCCGCAGCCAACGACAAGGTCGCGTACTTCGCCAACGAGGCGGGCGGCCTCGTCGCACTCGGCGCGGAGAAGGGCGAACGGCTCTGGGACTGCAAGCTCCCGCGGGCAGCACGGGGTGCACTCCGCCTCTACAAGACGCTCCTCTACGCAGCTTGCGCGGACGGCCGCCTGTACTGCCTGGCCGCCGAGTCGGGCAGGGTGCTCTGGAACGTGCCGCTCCGGTCCGGCGTGCTCAGCGCCCCGCTCGTCGTGCCGCTGGAGACGCTCCTGGCCGACGGCGAGACGGAGCCGCCCGACTGGGCGAACAAGTACGAACACATGATCTTCGTGAACTCTCTGGACGGATATGCGTATGCGCTCGGCGGAAGCCTCTGAGACGCGATCAAGTCGGACAGGTCAGACAGGTCAGACAGGTCAGACCTGTCGGACCTGTCGGACCTGTCGGACTATTTTGGGTGGGGTGCTTGCCGGCGCGCTCGTCGCCCTTCTCGCTTTGTCGCTCCTCGCCGCCGAGAAGGAAGAGGCCGACGACCTGGAAGAAGAGCTCGGCGGAGACGAGAGCAAGATCGCAACCGACTTCGAGAAGCTCCCCCAGAGCCTGTTCATCGAGGCGGAGGAGATGGATGGAGTCGCCCAGCCCGGTGCTGCCGGAGCGGGCTGGCAGGCCGCTGCACCGCCGCCCTATACGAGCCGGCAAATGTGCCGTTGCGTCCGGCCGTCCTCGATCGAACGGAAGATCTTCATCCCCGCCAAGGCCACCTATGTGGTCTGGGTTCGCTACCTGCTCGTCAAGGGCAAACAGGCTCCATTCACCCTGCGGATCGAGAAGGACGCCAAGGTAGTCTTCCAGCGGCGATACTACGACTTCACGATAGCACAGGGCGAGATGATCCAGGACCTCCAGAAGGAACGCGGCCTCTGGTTCGACCTGCCGGGGATGCAGCAGGGCGTCTTCTCAGGGAGCGAATGGGCCTGGGAGCACGCTCGTGCGGACTTGCCCCAGGGCGAGGCGACGCTCGTGATCGAAGCTCACGACCCGTCGCCCGGCTTCTCCGCCACCCTCGACGCGATACTCCTCACGGCCAGCGCGGCGTACCATCCGACTTACAGCGACTTCCAGGAGGTCTGGGTGCGATGCCGCCCGATCGCCGTCGAGCCACCGGGCGCCGAGATGACGATCGACGTCGGCGTCCAATTCCTCCGCCTCGTGATCCTCAAGGGCAAAGAGTTGATCGGCATGTCGGGCGGGACGCTCACCGGTACCGGGGGGCCGCTGCGACAGGGCGACAAATCCACCTGGGCCGAGCTCCACACGCAGCTCAACTACGGCTGGACCTACTGTACGGTCGTCTTCACCGCCAGGGGCACGCCGCCGATCTCGAAACTGACGCTGGAGATCGATGTTGCCTGGGGAGCGCGCGAGGGACAGATCGTAAAGACGCTGCGCGAGACCGCCGACGTCGGCCCGATCATCGGCTGCACGATGGCCGCCGAGTCGGCCCGCCAGCGGGACGAGGTCGTCCGCTCCGTATGGCCGGCGAGCTTCATCGGCCACTTCCAGACCTTCACGGATCTCTCGAAGGCTCGCAACGAGCGCATCAAGCGACTCATCCCCGAGCCGGTCGGGACGCCGAAGCACTTCAACTTCTGCACGGGCGTCGTCGCACCCGGCGGCTCCTACGCCTCGAGCGAAATCATGAAGCTCGAACTCGAATCCGTCGCCCGTATGGGGATCAACACGCTCTACGGCAGCGCGCCCCGGTGGCCGCGCATCCTCGGACTGGGCGACAAATTCGCCGACCGCTACTACAACGCCGGTGCCTCCCCTGCGACCTACTGGGTAGGTCACCCGTGCCCGAATCATCCGAGCGTCCCGACCGTTGCCGATCAGGTGATGAAGTCCGGCGCGGAGGCGCTCGTGAAATGCACGGAGGACCCGCAGGCCGGCGCCCACGTATTCGCCAGCAAGATCGGCGACGAGATCGGCGTCGCCGTCAACGGCAACCACATTGACACCTGCGACGACTGCCAGCATCGCTTCCGTCGCTTCCTCGCTGACGAGAAGTTCGACCCCGCGCGGTTCGGCCGCACCTGGCAGGACATTCGCTGGACCTCCCGCGTGGAGGCCACAGACGAGTTCAGCCGCTTGCTCCACTACTACTCCGTGCTCTTCCTTTCGGCGAATACGGCGTATCTGCACAGGGAGCTCGTCCAGGGCGGACTCCGCTACTACTCGCCGACCGTGCCGATCGGCTACAACGTCAATCCGACGCCGATCATGGGCGGGATGGGGCTGGACTGGTTCGAGATGGAGCGTCACGGCGGCATCACTCAGCAGATCATGGAGGTGATCGGCTCGATCCAGCCGGGCGGCTCCTCCTTTCTCGCCGATCTCGCCTGGGGCATCACATCGCGACGGAAGCTTTCCATGGCCATCTACTGCCTCTATGTCGGCCCGCATCGGACAGCTTGGGACACGGTCGCCTTCGCCGCGCGGGGCTGCCGATCTTTCATCTACTACAACTACGGCCCTCGGACGCTCGGAGCGCCCGACAACTTCTCCGAGTCCGACGCCTGCATCCTCGGCGTCGCAGAGGCCACGCGCCCCTTGATCGCAGCCGAAGACTTCATCGTCGGCGCTGTCCGCCCGCCCCGTCAAGCTGCGATGATCTACTCTCGCACCGCCGAAATCTGGGACGACGACAACGCGGTCGTCCACAACCGCCCGTACATCTACCTCGGCCTCGACCACTCGCAGATTCCGACGGACATCGTCTCCGAGTGGGACGTCCTCGACGGGCGGCTCGAGGGCTACAGGATCGCCTACCTGAGCGGCGTCCATCTGCGCCGCGACGTCGCAGAGCGGCTGCGCGACTGGGTTCAGCAAGGCGGCCATCTCTGGGCCGATGTCGGCGCTGCGATGCGCGACGAGGCCGACAATCGTCTCGGCGTCCTCGAACCTGTTTTCGGCGCGAAGCAGAAACTCGTCGAACGCAAGTACCCTGTGAACTTCGGCTACTACCTGGCTGTCACACCAGACGCCGACCTGGGCAAGATCGCCTGGGACGCCGGCCCGTGGGGCAAGGGCGGCGAGACGCAGTGCGTCCTCCAGCGGGCGATTATCGAGCCGGCTGGCGGCAGGACGCTCGCCCGGTTCGAGGACGGCCTCCCCGCCGCCGTCGCCAACGACTTCGGAAAGGGCAAGGCGCTGCTCCTCGCCTACCCCGCCGGGCTCGTCTACAGCCGGTTCTACCGAGAGCCGAAACGCACCGAACCGCTACGGTTCGACGCCCTGGACCGTGCGGTCATTGCGGAGCCGGCGCTGGCAGCCGGCGTCGAGCGGCCGGTCATCCTCTCGACCCCCGGCATCGAAGCGACGCGCCTCGACTCGCCGCACGGCACCGCCGTCGCGTTGATTGACCTCTGGCTCCAGAAGCCTTCCGTCACCGTCGAGCTTCGCATGGAGAAGAAGCCCACACACGTCGAGTCCGTCAAGTCCGGGGACATCCCGTTCAAGCACGCGGACGGCCGCCTCTCGTTCCACCTCGCCTTCGAGTACCTCGACGTCGTAACCATCCGGTAGGCATCGCCCCGGGCTGCGGAAGTTCCGATGTCGCCCGGCTCGGCCCCCTTGTCACCGCTCTGCGTCCGTTGTCGAACGCACTATGCCCGCTGACCCGGGCATCTTCCAGCTCTCCGTCTCTTGGCCGATTCTGGAAACGCCTAAAGGTTCGAGTCGGACGGCGGGAGCGCGTTCAGGGCGCGGAGCAGCTCCTCCATCGTTCTGAAGCGGAGTGCCATGTCTTTCTGGGTCGCCTTCTGGATCAGCCGTTCGAGGTCCTGGGAGGCAGCCGGGTTGAACTGACGAATGGGGGGCAGCTCGACCTCTAACTGCTTGAGCAGAGCGACGGAGCGGTCCGTTGCCGTGATCGGGTTGCGCCCGCCGAAGGTGTCGAAGATCGTGATCCCAAAGGCAAAGATGTCGCTCAATTCGGAAAAGGTGTTGTTCTTGATCACCTCCGGAGCCATGTACCTGGGGCGACCCGTGCGAACGCCCGTGTCCCGGAGCCTGTCGCCCTTCTGCATGGCGACGCCGAAGTCAATCAGCTTGGGCACGCCGTCGGAGGTGAAGAGGATGTTCCTGGGATACATGTCGCGGTGGATGATCCCTTTCGAGTGCACGTAGGCCAGCGCCCGGCCGATCTGCTTGACAATGTCCAAGCGCCTGCCCTTGAGAGGATCGTCCTGGTATTGGAGGAGCAGCCCCAGGTTCCCGCCCGGCAGGTACTCCATCACAATGTAGTACCTGTCGCCAGTCTTCCCGTGTCGGAAGACCTTGACAATGTTCGGGTGCGAGAGGGAAGCAATCCTCGGCCCCTCCCAGGGCTTTCCGAGGCGTTTCGTGAGCTTCTCGGCGACCATGGAACTGTACTCGCTCAGGAGCTTGATCGCAACTTGGTTGCCCGCGGCGTCCTGGGCGCGGTAAATCGTCGCCGACGTACCTGCCGTGATCTCGCCGACGATCTTGTAGCCCGGCACGAGCTCAGTGCCGAACCGGAAAGTCGCGCTCAAGTCGCTACCCTTTTCTCACCGTATTATAGCCGTCGGCCTCGCCGACAGCAATGCGAGTGCGTAGGAATGAGCGGGTCAGACGTGAGCGGTCGAACCGGGCGACGGAAGGACGGGCGTGCGTCCGCTCGACCACTGCAGGGGAAACCATCTGTCGAAGCCCTCCCAGGCCGAAGGGCAAACTTGACCGCAAACAACGTGGGGGATAGAATGGCGGGGAAAGGAGGTGAAGAGAGAAGCATGATACGTGTGACGCTCAGACCCGACGAGAGCCTCGAAAAGATGCTCAAGCGCTTCAAGAAGCGTTGCGAGAAGGAAGGCTTGATTCGCGACATCAAGCGCGCCAGCGTCTACGAGAAGCCAAGCGAACGCCGCCGACGGAAGCTGCGCAAGCTTCAGAAGAAGTTCCTCAAGATGAGGATGATGCAAGGCGAGCTCCCATAAGGCGCTTGTAGAGGGCGGGTGAATGGACGAAGTCATCAAGACGGAACGGCTAACCAAGGTCTACCGTGACTTCTGGGGCCGGGTTACCGTGACGGCGGTGGATACTCTCGACCTCTCGATCTATCGCGGAGAAGTGTTTGGACTGCTCGGGCCGAACGGCTCCGGCAAGACGACGACGACGAAGCTTCTTCTCGGACTTCTGTTCCCGACACGGGGTAGTTCCTGGGTGCTCGGGAAGCCGTCCTCGGACGTCTCCAAGAATTACAGGATCGGATTCCTCCCGGAGGAATCGTACCTTTATCGGTTTCTCAACGCGGAAGAAACCCTCGACTTTTACGGCCAGCTCTTCCGTCTGCCCAGCGCGGAAAGGCGAAAGCGGGCGGACGAGCTCATCGAGATGGTAGGCCTGCAGCATGCTCGGAAGCGCAAGCTGAGGGAGTACTCGAAGGGGATGCAGCGCCGCATCGGGCTCGCACAGGCGCTGATCAACGATCCCGACGTCCTTTTCCTCGACGAGCCGACGAGCGGTCTCGATCCGATCGGGTCGCGCGAAGTCAAGGACTTGATCCTCGATCTCAAGAAACGCGGCAAGACCATACTGCTTTGCTCCCACCTGTTGGCGGACGTGGAGGACGTCTGCGACCGCATAGCGATGCTGGTCAACGGCAAGCTCGTCCGACTCGGCGAGGTGCGCGACCTGCTGGCCATCAAGGATTCGTTGCAGATAATTGTCAGGAATCTCTCGAAGGCCGATCTCAGCGAGGCACTGGAGCGGATCAGGTCCAAAGGGGGGGAAGTCGTGACCGTGGACCATCCCACGGAAACCCTCGAAGACCTCTTCCTCAAAACTCTCGGCCTGAAGCCGGGGGAG
>Ga0272448_1007760_pt1 | contig 11285 bp, 9 predicted proteins | sample YNPCB0191_FD_202220 | JGI IMG/M metagenome (GOLD analysis project Ga0272448, IMG submission 202220) | Hot spring sediment microbial communities from Yellowstone National Park, WY, United States - YNP-CB-019-1 | ecosystem: Environmental > Aquatic > Thermal springs > Hot (42-90C) > Sediment... | reverse complement strand
TTATCGTGACTACGCACGTCCTGAGCACACGGCCACCGACGTTTTCTGCACCCGAACTTTCGAAATTGAAGGGTGTGCCACCCTTGGGAAAGATGAGGATAGGAAAGGAAATAGTACCGATATGGCCGATTGCATTTTTATTCTTTGCCCCTTTTTTGATAATTTTCCTCCTTTTCGGCGGCGCGGATAACATATTTATTGCTGTGACATCATCTGCAATTTTTATCCTCGGCATCGCGCTTGCGATCGGGATTTATTGCTATTTAGATAGTTCTCAGAAAATAGCTGCGCGCAAGGCGATCGAGCGTATAGAGGACGAATTTTCTGTTGCGCTTTTCCAGTTGGGAAATGCAATCTCTGGTGGCGCTTCGCTTGAGGTTGCACTTCAAAAGACTATTGAAAACACGAAAAATCTTAAGATAAATGAGATGTTTGTTGCGATTTTAACAAACATGCAAAGATTTGGGTATACTTTCGAACAGGCGGTGTTTGATAAGGAGATCGGTGCTATATGGTACTATCCTTCGCGGCTGATAGAATCAATAATGCACACTGTCATAGAAAGCTCGAAGAAGTCCATCTCCTCGGCTGCCGAGAGTATGATGTCAATTTCAGAATATCTTAAAAGCGTTCACGAGGTAAAGGAGGAAATAAACGACATGCTCGGCGAGACAGTCTCAAGTATGAAGTTCCTTTCAACATTTTTGGCGCCGATGATCGCTGGCGTTACCTTGACTATGGCTGTTATTATCATAAGGATTTTGATAAGAATAAAGGAAATCATACCTGCGCTCGGACTGGAGGGTTCAACTGGCATGGCGGGTGGATTTTCTCTACCGCTCGGACTGCAGGCTGGTATGCTTCCTATCACTCCGGTTCAGTTCCAACTTGTTATCGGTTTCTACGTTATCATACTTATGGTGCTCCTCGGAAAATTCATAAATGACATTCAATGTGGCGAGGACCCAATTGGCGCGCGCTCGATGATAGCATGGATTTTAATATTCGGCGCTACAATATATTTAATGAGTTGGATCGCGACGTACTCGATGTTTGGAAATAGCATCGAGGCGTTGCTGAGTCCGCTGTAGGTGAAGAAGATGAAAGGGTTTGCTAGGCTTTTAGTTGCTGTTATTATCGCTTTCCTGGTTATTGCAGTGGCAATTGCGGGTGTTATAGGGGTTCAGAAAGCATGGAAAAAATTCGAGGAAGAGCAGGAAAAAGTCGATATTTTCACGCGCGCGATGCGTCTGAAGATGCGTGGCTTTAGCATAGAGCAACTCGTGATGTCTGACGAGGTCGCAAAAGTCGCAACACTCTATAATTTTTCAGATTGGACGCAGGCTTCGAAGTCTGATGACTTCAACAACAAGCCAAATTATTATAACCTCACATATGGCGGAACTTACGAAAGTCTGATTGAAAAATGCATCGTTCAGTCATACATGAACGGTGAGCCCTGCCTCGTTGCCCAGGATTTGAAGATAAATTTGGACATAAGTGGCGGCTATACATTCGAAGGTCCATTCATGCACATAGGTGATATTCCTTCAGGTGAAGCAAGAGATGTATATGTTGAAAGGGATGGCGTAAGACAGGTTTTATGCAAAAGGAGTGATGACAAGTATGGTGATTCTCCGTCGATAGCCTTTCTTTCAGAGAGTGATGATTTATTTTTTAGAGATTTCAAAGACTTTCAGCCTTACATCCATGGAGGTTTTATGCCGCCGGAATTTAGGGCAAATAAAGTTTTTTACGAAGGGAATAGACCTGTAGTCGTTTTGGTTTCACCCTTCGATATAGAGAAATACCCGCCGCAACGCGTCTCACTTACGATTTATGTCAACGATGTTGATGTTTCATCTGGTGAATGTAAATATAACATTTACGTTTTCGTCCAACCACAAATCGGAAATTCAACAAACGCCTCGACTGTAAGGCTTTTCAGTTACATTCGAGACATCACACCAGATATGTTGTTGTGGAAGTCGAGTAGCGGGGAGTCTGGAAATTCTATAATTTTAAATTTTAATCTTAGCGGCGAACAACACACATATTACGAAGTTTTTGCAGCTATAAATGCAGGTTTGTGGGAATGGAACAGGTTGCATTTTTATGATCGCGGCTATATTGATGCCGCAAAAAACGTCCCCGTATGGTCCGGAGATAAATGTAGTGATCCGATTGCAGTATACTGGGACATGAGTACAATATATCGGTGTGGCAGCGCCAGTTCATCTGCAGGATGTGGTCCTTCAGTTTCTTACAGTTCATCAGACCTGAATAAAGTTGCGGCCGTCGACAACAATGGCGAAGTACAGATAAAGCTTTATTTTCTACAGATGAGTGAGAGTAAGGAAAAAGAATGTGGAATAAATCTCGTGTATTGGATGTACGCTGGGAAGGTGCCATAATCATGAGAGGCATTACAAAAACAATCCTTGCATTCCTGCTTTTCATTTTGATAGCAGCGGCAATAATCTACATAGTTATCAGCCTTATTCCAAACATCAACATTATAAAAGCATTGAAATATTAATTTCCGGTGAGAAAATGAAGGGAGACATACAAACATATGTGTTTGTAATTATTTTGATTATCATTAGTGCAGTAGTCGTAATTTATGTTTCATATTATTTTCTAACTTCGAAGAGCACCGTAGTCGAAAGCATTGCAGGCAGGGCAGATGTTTCAATGCCGCGCACGTATCTAGAATATTCTGATTTCATCTGGCCGGAAAAAGAGAATTCAATTCTTGATGAATCTAACGATGATTTTTGCAAAAAGTTAGAGGAGTGTGTAAAATACTATTTGTTAAATCATGAGCCGTGTTTGATCGGAATTTATGACGAGTTTGGTGATCCTAAAGCCACGAAAACTAACCCGAAATATAGGCAAACTTACTCGACATATTTTGAGAATGGTGTGGAAACGGCACTTTTTGATAAAATTAGATCTTGTTCATTTGAAATGAAATTTCCCATCGGATCCGGTGTGGAACAAGTTGTAGGTGAAGTGGAGAAAAAGAATGAGATGTTTATAAATAGACTTTCTGACATCTATGGCTTATATTTTTACGACATGAAATTACGGGATCCTAGTGTATATAACGATACATTGTATTCAAATGAAGATAAACAGGATTATGAAGAAAAACCTTATATGTATAAAATTTCGACGCTTTTGTCACCCAAAGGCTATACCATCTGCACCGATGGCACGAGATATTTTTCACCCGGTAAATACAAAGTTGATCTGCTAAACGTTTCCGTTGACACTTCAGGCGGACTGCCAAAATACAATGTTGCTGTAGGTTTCGGATTCCTGCCGTACCTCTCGAACACGACAACAAACTCAACCCCGCTCAAAATCATCGACACGATCCGCAGTCTAGATTTCAACCCGCTCATGCCGCAATGGAATATTGAATGCCTTACTGATAAATCATCTTGGGATTCTATAGCAGAAAATGTAACTTCACGCGACAAAGTGCCTTCAGGAGCAGAATATTGCGGTGATTGTTCATACACAGTTTCTGGAAAAACATATCATTGGTTTTACTATTGTTATCCTAATGAATGTAATAATGCTGTTAAGAGTTGTACCCCATACGACGGCAGTATGTGTAATAAGGATGACTTTCGAATGGTATATCATTGCATACGTTCCCCCCTTCGCTTTAAAAAATACGTCATACCAATAAACGAGTCTGGCGGCGTGGATGTCGCGCAGGTGATAAACGCGATAAAGTGGGGCTTTTATTCATCGAAAAGGTTTGAGTTTGCAAACACATATTGGGATGTGAAGAGAGTTGATTTTGCCGGCGATCCATGGAATGATGATCTCACGGATGCTATAGATCCGAAGAATGTCAATGACAAAACCAAAATGATTAGAAAAATTTATTTTGATTGCGACTCTGGAAAGGGCGGCGATGATGCTTATGTTTGTAAAAATCAAATAACGATGTACATCGGATACTTGAGAATTGGAGATGATAAAAGATCGGAGTGTGGAGATCTTCATCTTTGCTATAATAATCCAACTTGTTGCAAATACATAGTCTTCGCGGTTGGATTTAAGGGTGATTAAAATGGCAGAAAGAGCTCTAATCGGGATCGTTGTGCTTATCATAATAATTATAATCCTCATCTTTGTAGGATTTTTATACGGAAAAGATCTTCTCGGCGGTTTTCAAAAATTCTGGGCGCAAATGGGAATCTTTCAAAGCGCAGTGTCAACCTCAACCGATGTTGAATTTATCGTGCCAAGTATTTCAGAGGATATGAGTACGATCGATAAAATAGGAAATTTCACAGCGAACTTTCGACCCTACAAATACAGGCGATATGAGATACCTGGATATCAAGCACCAGTTGATTATGGCTATGGCTATTTTCTTTTCAAATTTAGCCAGGGCGAGCATTATTCCGCGGTGGACATTGCAGAACGTGTCAAAATTGCATTGGTGCAGTGGCATGGAAGTGAGCTGAACACTGTGAAAGAAGAGCCACACGTGGAAAGCTGTCAAATTCATGAAGACGGGAGTATTGATTGTCCATATATTGATGGCTGGTATAACGTCACTAAGGAGTGCTTTTATGGCGATAAAACCTGTAAGTATTGTAAAACCGGATACAAGAAATATGAAAATGGATATTGTTATTATTCTCAGAAACTTTCTAATACACCTGCCTGCTCGGGCTGTAATTTTGGAGAATGTAATTGTCTCATAAATTGTCATGGATGGGCACTGGTGCCAGGTAACTTAAATTGTATATGTTGTCCAGAATCTACCTTATATTATGATGAACAAGGAGCGTCCGACGCGCCATACGGCAAATGCTACTATATCGAAGGGTTATCATTTGATGTTAACTATGTGAGCAGCTGCCCTTATAACGATTTCAACACGGGCGGCGGGAAGGTTGCGAACATCACGGTTGAAGTTAAGGAAAATAAACCTTATAACATTGGTACGAATTTAACGATGTTCATAAAACTCAACGGTACCTATGAATATGGTTTCGTGCCGCACATAATTATATGTTATGCGGACGAGGTTAAATGAAGGGTTTATAATTACCAAACGTTGCTGTTTCTTGTTATCTTTCTCAAAAATTATCTTGAAAATTCGACAATTGCCGGTTTTTGAAAACCGCGCTATTTTCTAACAAAGTTTACACTTGCTGCAAATTGTAAAAAAATAGTTCGAAATATATTCAAAACCTTGATTTGAGATAATAAAATACCAAGCCGCAAATCGGTTCGGGGGCGAAGGCTGAAGAGCAGAATGTGACGACGTCAGGATTTAAGCATCGATGTGTTCGTTGCTTGAGCTATCGGTTGTACCCAATCACCTCTTTGGGACCCGTTCTAATTTATTATCCTGACTTCGTCGCCGTTTCTTATTATCGCCCAAATCAATTTGGCGTTTCGACTTTATTATCGCAAACAAAAATTTATCCTCCTTTTCATACAAATCCGCGCAAAATATGGGGACAACTTTGCATAATCCCTTATTATCGATAATTAACTGTGCAGCGTGTTTCGCGTCGCGGTGGCTTTTAGGAGCCTGAAAATGCGCCAGCTATTGCTCGATAGCGATAATTAGCTGATAATGGCGAGGTTGAGTATTATCTTAACTTCGCCAAATTATCAAACAAACAATCAATAAGCAGCAGCTTTGATTATCGTGCGAACAACTTACCCCACAGAAAAATAATGACGCGCGCAGTTTTTCACATCCTGTTTAAACCATTTTGATAATAAATTAAGGATTGAGATTCATGCGACGAAGTCATGTTAATTTTATCGCTAACAGAATCAAAAATGTCCATCTGAATCACCCAACAAAGCAGATGAAACGATACTTTTATAAATCACCTTTCTCATTTTATTATCAGGACGGTCGATTAAAATGCTAGAAATCACTCAGAAAATGCTCTTCAGCATCATACTTTTCTTAATCATCCTCGTTATAATGTCTTCTTTCGCTTCCTCGCCAAATTGCGATTCTATGGCAGATGAAAGCACGAAAGCGCTGCGCGACGCGATAAACGCTGTCGCTGCGCCTGATTTCCCAGAGTGGCGCGGTGATCTCCCACCCTCCTCTGATGATACAAGGTATTACAAGCCCGTCCTCGTGAAAGTATGCGAGAACAATCCTGGAAACATGGTTGGACCAATCGTCGTTTCAGCAACATGGCCTTCCTACACGATTTTCTACGAAGAATTTCCTCAAAAGCCATTAGCAATATGGGACGATACATATCCTTGGTCAGGCGGCACAACAGCTGCGCTAACAAACTATTTCATAATCTCTTATGGACTTCACGTCGCCCCTGGCGCATACAAAGCACTCAAAGGAACCGTGAGCTTTGGAAAGAAAGCAGTGAGTATAGGATTTAGAGACGCTTTGAAGGAAGCAAACCTTGTAGAAAGGATAAAGAATTGGGCTCACTTTTGGAGAACCGGCGAGGACGTAACGATGAGCGCAATAGAGAAACAAGGCGTTCTTCGTTATGCTTTTGAGAAAAACAAACAAAGTATTTTGAAAACATCTAAGGGCGCGGAACTTGCAAAAGCCATAGAGGAGGAACAAAAACCTGCAATTCAAGCCTTTGAAGAAGCAGGTATCATTACATGGGATAGTAAATTGGGTAAATACGTTGCTACAAGAGAAGGAAGAAAGGTTTTATCTATGATGCGTGAATCGCTCTCTGATGAGGCGAAGAAAATCTTTGATGATCAATTTTTCATTCCTTCTCGTTGGAATTGGGCAACGAGTGTTAAAATCAGAGTAAACAACGAGAAAGCCAAACTCATCTCAGCAAAAACGAGATTTTACAACAAACTCTCCGCTCCCGCGCGCGAAGCGATTTACTCTTTCCAGAAAAAGCTCGGAAGGGAAGCAACCGTTTTCGCTTCTGAAGACGTTCAATTGATAATGAAGGACGTCTCTAGTTATTGTGAAAAGAAATCAACAGAATGCATGAAAGAATTCGAAAAGTTTCTTCAGGATCCAGAAAATCAGAAAACCGTCCAGCAAGTTCTTGGAAGATCTGTAGTAAAAGATGGTAAGATAGCATTCTCAACAAAAGATATGCTCGAGTTCATGGAAAATGCTCCAAAAGCAATATCTCAGGAGGAACTCCAAGGCGGGACAAAGATCATTGTTAATTTAAACAAGAAGAACGCGGCTGCAGTTAAGACGACAATACAACAAAATATTAATAGTCTTTCAGAACCCGGAGGAGGACAATTAGGTGAGAAAGGACGATTGTATCAGATTCTAAAATCAAAGACAGTAACAGAAAATGATAAAGCTCTTATCAGCAAAGTTTTCGCAGGCACCGACATTAATGATTTCGAATCTCAAAAAGAAATTCTCGAGAAAATTTATTCGCCGAAATTTAGTGAAGAGTGGTCAGAATTTTCGTTTAACATTCCACGTGAGGGATCCCCAGCCGGCTATATTCTTTCTCAAACAGCAGAACATATTTCAGAACCTGAACTTTCAAAAATCGTTGGCACCGGCGTCGGAGACGTCATGGGCGTTTATTTCCCGAAGAAACTCGATCTAGGAAAGCTACCCGCGGCAGCGAATCCAAAATACTGGTTCTACATCCGCCTAAACCGTCTCTATCCAACAACATTGCTAGCAAACCCAACAACACCCTGGATCCCATCCTCAAAATACGTTACAGACCTCTCCGCTGATCAAGCCTCTGATGCTTGCAGCGCTGGCTCACTTTGCTTACTGACGCCAGGCGGTGTGAAAAACTATCCTCTCAACGACAACGCGCAAAGATACGATGTTCGTCTCTGGAGACCCAAACCAGCAGTAACGCAAAGATTGCCAATCTTCCTCCAAACAGGTTGGTTCTACGCAACCGTGGATGAAAACCCGAAATTCTACACAGTTGGGCCCTGCCTAGCCAAATATCATGTTTGGAAGAAAGGCGGAACAATTTACATCTCCACTGAATACAACAGCAAAACTGGCGAAAAAACAACATGCTCCGTGCTCGACGAAAACGGAAACGTAACATCCGCGCCAAACTATTGCTACGCAGATTTCAATTATGTCTGGGGGTCAAGTTTCAATGGGCAGGAGGAACAGGCGCTTATAATGGATGGGGTGCCGTGGATTACGCTCGGAGGTGTTATTGGTGATTGCGTCGCGTCTATTCCATTTGGGCAATTTCAAAACTGTCTCAAAATCGAATTAAATGGCGCAATAGCAGTTTACACTATCGATGCCTCCCTCGCCGCTTTATCCAAAGACTCAGACTGGGGCTACTGGTCTTATTACAAAACAGCAGACGCAATCGATATCTTCCAAACAGCAGAAATGTTCACAGGCGACATGAGTTCAATTGCGCCGCGACTTGCAAAAGTCATTCGCTATGCAACGATTCTTGCAGGTCCATTCGCTGACCCGTCAATGGACGTGATAATGGCAGGTGAGAACGCACTAGCATGGCCAGGCAGAGTAAAAGGTGTTTTAACAGATCAAGACATATTCAGAAGTCAAGGTCAGTGTTTGATGAAGCCATAAGTATTTAAACTTTTAACTGATTTTGAGGGGAGAGGAGTTAAATTTAAATTTATTCGATTGCTAATTATAATTAGGTGATAAGTATGTCATATCTCTCTCCTCAACTCGAAATTTATCCGAATGCACAATCACCCACAAATTTACAGAGTCTTTATCCAGATAATGAACCATTTTCCGTTACTTTCTCATCAAACCTTGGCAGTTATGATTTCTCGTGTTATTTTAATCCAAACTCAGATAAACTTTTAATAGATTTAATAGAGGCCTATCGTCGCAAGATGGAAAGGGAAGCGTTTTTAAATGAAATATCAATTGACACAGGATTCGAGTTTCGTGATGGAAAGCTTCATTATAATTTAAAGGAAAAGGTTAAGGAAGGCAGAAAAGTTACATTTGAGGAGTTTGATAAAAGTTTAGAGGAAATTGATTGTAGAATATCTTCCGGTGCATATGATGTTCCAGAGCGCTTTGATATTAATAATTATCTTGCTGTTCCTAAAGTCGCGATAACAATCAAAGAAAAAAAGAAAATCAGAGAAAAATTAACTGAAATTAAAGAACAAACTTCAGAAAAATTAACCCAAATTAAAGACTACATTGTCGATGGATTCAAACGAGTAACAAATCCTAAAATGAGCAAAAGACAACCCTATGAGCACAAAAAAAGTAAAGGACAATATTATGAAGCACAAGATACAACTGGAATAAGAGCTGAACATCAGACTAATGTTCAGCCTACACACGGAGTTTATAATGGGCCAACGATTAATTTGCCTAAAAATTACATAATCGGTGATGAAAAGTTGTTAAAAGATATAGAGAAAAAAGAGAAAAAGGCAGATGATAAAAGCACTGGGAAAAAAGTACTCACTTTGTTTATTGGAGGTATAGTGGTTACTATTCCAATCGTATACCTGGTCTCGCAACATTTTCAGAATAATGCAAATCAACTTGCGGGCGAAGTGGAGATAACTGGAGCAATACATCCATATGGCGTATACGGCGTTACGAACTTCCCATGTGACTATAAAGATTCTTTTAGCCCCGATGGGAAAGTTATTCATGGCTATGGCGTCTTATCATCAGGCGCCGAAAAAAAGGCTATCTTTTCTCCGACTCCTGCACCGATAGGTTTGTATGAATTTAAAGCGATATGTAAACCCACAGTAGGTTTTAAAGACGGCGAAGAAGTGCAGCCCCCAGAAGGATGGACATATTTTGCAGCCAGATCAATTGAAATACTTAAACAGTTTGGTCTGACAAGTGAGAAAAATAACGACTTATTACTTCCAAACATTGACACAAACTCTTCTCTCTACCCCACCGCCGCTGATTTGCACGCATCCACACCTGCGCTGACTGAATTAATAGAAACCCATCAAGATCTTGTAGCTGCGAGAAAGGAACTTATTGATCCTACACTGTCTCACCAGCTCGCTAAAGCGAGCGCGTGAAGCGCGGCGCGACCCTGGAAATTGGTAGGGATTCATAAACGGGACAGACTTTTAGCGGAAATGGCTAGTGAAATCTATTTATTAGTGTCTTTATCCTAAGTTGGCTGCCGCCGCGCAAAGGAGCATTTTTATTTGCACTATAGTTTAAATTTCGTCGAACGATAATTATCATGCTTCTTGCCGCGCTTTTTGCTCCCGGATAATTTTTTAGAAAAGATAATGAAAATAGCATGTTTAACAGTAAAGGAAAGGCGGCTAAGTTAAATAATACCGTGCAAATTGTGAACGAATCATAATTTTAGCTGCCGGTGGCAATAGAAAATTTCCGTGAGGGTTTTGTATCCCTTAAAATCAGTTTTAAATATCATAAAAAGAATAGTAAAACATGGCAGTCTCGGAATACATCAAAACAGCATGGTATTTCATAATAGGCCTTATAATTTTCATCGCATTAGTTTTTATAGCATTTCTGTTCATTTATAATGCAACACAAATCACTGTAACGTCAGCACCATAGAGGTGGATAGGAATGGCAAAGGGTTATGTAACAAAGCCGGCAGGAACACGCATGTTAACGCTTGTCCTGGTATTTATTTTTATTATTGTGGCTCTCACAATTGGTTTTGGCTATGCCACTGGATATTTTAAAAGCAGTCAAGTCACGGGTTGCTCTTCGCTAATAAGTTGTATTGTCGCAATGATCAAATACTATATTGGTATGAAGGGATAGAAATGGTTCAAGAGGAAGCGCCATATACAGCCAGCGAATCAATAATAAACATCCTTGTTATCGCTTTGACAATAATGATAATATTCGGAATTTTTATGCTTGGGCTGGGCAAACAGGGATGCGAGTACGTTGCGGATAAATTATCTATTACAGTCCCGCTTTTTAATACCAAGGTCACGCCGCTCAAATCTATTTGCGATTCAATCTTTCCTGAACAAGTCAAAGCTGTAAAATAATATGAAAACCTCTCGCTGTTTTGTCGAAAGGCGTCCGCTTCCGTCACTTTTCAGATATGCACTTAAACGGTTTTTGCCATGCTGTCATTCTTCACAAATTAAAACGTTTAATTGTTAAGCTTAACTTTGCCATTAACCGCTATAAGTTATTATCGGCGGATGTTGAAGGAATAACTAATTATCATTATTGTCAACAAATACTCAGATTTCATTTCGAGCACGGCCCGAAAGTCGGCGCGCCATCGAAAAGCTTTGAATGTCATGGTAATTAATTTGCGATAATGATAATAGAGTAGCAGGTG
>Ga0272448_1007759_pt1 | contig 11286 bp, 5 predicted proteins | sample YNPCB0191_FD_202220 | JGI IMG/M metagenome (GOLD analysis project Ga0272448, IMG submission 202220) | Hot spring sediment microbial communities from Yellowstone National Park, WY, United States - YNP-CB-019-1 | ecosystem: Environmental > Aquatic > Thermal springs > Hot (42-90C) > Sediment... | reverse complement strand
GAACCATTGAAGCTTTATACCATTTATTCGCCAGCCCATCATAAGGATGGCATTGTAAGAGCCACGAAAGAGGAAGCTGAAGCCAACGAAGCGCCTTTTGACGGCCAGACAACTGAATAGATTTTGTCATCGCAAGTCGCTTTGCGACTTGCGATGTTTTTTCGCCAAAAACCCGCTTAAGAGCGGGTTTTTGGCTCTTTTATTTGAAATTAATAAAGATATTCAAAAAATAAATTGAGAGAGGTATAATAAATAAAAGAAATCCCACATCATTTTTCGACGATTTAATAAAGTAAAAATAAGGAAATTTTATTAGAGAATCAAAAACTTTACTTCAAAAAAGAAAAAACAGCTTGTGGATAATTTAAAAAGATTTAAATTTTGAAAGAAAAATTTTTGAAAGAAAAATTAAAAATAATTAGAAAAAGATAATATAAAATTTATGAATAATTTTATAACAAATAGTGGAACGGAAAATTTAAAAAAGAGATTAATAGAATTAATTAAAGAAAGCAAAGAGCTAAAATTTTTAGTAGGATTTTTTTATTTTTCTGGAATTAGAGAACTTTATGAATCAATCAAAAGCAATCCTAATGTAGTTATTAAAGCTTTGGTTGGTTTAAATGTGGATTTAATCAATTATAAACTAGTTGAATATGGAGAAGATTACTCAAAAAAATCAACCAATCAAGTAAATGAAGAATTTTTAGAAGGAATTAAAAAATCCCTTAATACTGATTTTTTTGATAGCAAGGAAATTATAGAACAATTTAAATTTTTTATTGAGTTAATAAAAAATGATAGATTAATAATTAGAAAAACAATTAATCCAAATCATGCAAAGCTTTATATTTTTAAATTAAATGAAACCCAGATTGGTAGAAGTGAAATATTTATAACAGGAAGCAGTAATTTAACAAAGCCCGGATTAAGAGATCAAAATGAATTTAATGTTGAAATTAGCGATTATGGTTTCAAAGACGCAGAAGAATATTTTGATTCCTTATGGAGAGATGCTATTAAAATTTCTGAGGATAATGAGCTTAAGCAAAGACTTATTGATGTTTTAGAAAAAAATACTTTAATTAGAGAAATTACTCCTTTTGAAGCCTACGCTTTAGTTTTAAAAATTTATTTAGAATCTTTTAGCAAAAAAGAAGTTGGCGAATCTTTGCTTAAATTATTAGAAGAAAATGGCTATAAAAAATATAAATATCAATTAGATGCCATTGAACAAGCTTTAACTATAATAGAAAAATATAATGGAGTTATATTAGCAGACGTTGTTGGGTTGGGAAAAACTATTATTGCTTGTGCTATTGCTAAAGAATTGGGACAAAGAGGGGTTATTATTTGTCCACCAGGATTAATTGGAGATGCTAAAAAGAAAGATGGTGGTTGGAATATGTATAAAGATCAGTTTAAACTTTATGATTGGGAAGTATGGTCTTTGGGCGATTTAGAATCTTTATACAAATATGTAAATAAATCTAATGATATAAAAGTGGTGATTATTGATGAAGCTCATAGATTTAGAAATGAAGATACAAAAGGTTATGAATTATTAAAAAATATTTGTAGAGATAAAAAAGTTATTTTGCTTACAGCAACTCCATTTAATAATAAACCAAAAGATATTTTATCTTTATTAAAATTATTTATTACTCCTAAAAAATCGCAAATAACTCTTGATAATAATCTTGCTGATAGATTTAAAACTTTTGCCGGAATATTCGATAGATTGTCTGACATAAGAAAAAATTGGGATTCTTCTGATAAAAGAAAAAGAGATAGAGCTTTTTCAAATTTCAAAAGTTTATTTGAGGAAGAATTTAATCTCACAAACCCAAAAGAAAGTTTGTCTAAAGTTAAAAATAAATCTCATTATTTAGCAAAACAAATTAGAAGTGTTATTGAACCAATAGTTATCCGAAGAAACCGTTTAGATTTACAAGAGAATCCAAATTATAAAGATGAAATTAAAGAATTTTCTAAAGTTGCGGATCCTATAGAATGGCTTTACGAGCTTGATAAAGAACAATCAGAATTTTACGATGAAGTTATTAGGTATTATTTTGGAAGTCCCGAAGAGGGCGGAAGATTTAAAGGAGCAATTTATAGGCCTTTTGAGTATGAAATAGAAAGAGATAAGATTGAAAAAGATGAATTAAACATTGAAGAAAATAGGCAATTTCAACAGCAAAGAAACTTGTATGATATAATGCGAAGAATTTTAGTGAAAAGATTTGAAAGTTCCATCGGCGCTTTTTATCAAAGTTTAAAGAATTTTGAAAGAGCTCATAATATAGTTTTTGAATTTTTTAAAAAAACAAATAAACATATTTTGGATAGAGACTTAATAGAAAATATATATGAAAAAAGCGATGAAGAAATAGAAAAAGCCCTTGAAGAATATTCTCAAAAAATCAAAGATGGACAATATCCTAAAAATTATAAAGTTTACGATTTTTCTAAATCTAAAAATAAAGAAAAATTTTTAAATGATATTGAGTCAGATTTAAATTTGTTTAAGGAATTAATTCAAAAAGTTGAAAAATTAAACTTTTTAAATAACGATCCCAAATTAAAAAAATTAATTCAAGGAGTTCAAAATCAAATTAAAAAAGAACCTGAAAGAAAAATTGTTATTTTTTCTGAATATGCCGATACAGTTAAACATATAAATAAATTTATTGAAAATAAAAAATTATTTCATAAAAGAGTCCTGACTATATTTGGTGGTGATTTAGGAAAAAAAGACTTGGTTTCTATATACGAAAATTTCGACGCCTCTTACAAAGAGCAAAAAAATGATTATGATATTCTTTTAACAACAGATAAACTTTCTGAAGGTTTTAATTTAAATAGAGCAGGAATGGTAATTAATTATGATATACCTTGGAATCCGGTTAGAGTAGTTCAAAGGTTAGGTCGTATTAATCGTGTAAGTAAAAAAGTTTTTGACGAACTTTATATTGTTAACTTTTTTCCGACAGAAAAGGGAGCAACAATTGATAGATCTCGTGAAATCGCCGCCCATAAAATGTTTTTAATTCACAATACTTTAGGAGAAGATTCTAAAATTTTTGATATTGATGAAGAGCCGTCTCCGGCTAAATTGTATCAACGCCTAAAAGCTAATCCAGATAAACAAGAAGAATCGAGTTTTTATACAAAAGCATTAAATATTTTTTCTGATATTGAGCGTAAATACCCAGAGGTAATAAATTCTTTGAATAGTTTTCCTCCGCGTGTAAAAGTTGGAAAAAAATTTAATGAAAACGAACTTTTAGTCTTCTTTAAGAAAGAAAGAATCTTTGTTTTAAGTGCTAAAACAGATAGCGAAGAAAAAGATAACATTTATTCATTATCAATTGAAGAAGCTATTGAAAAGATAAAATGTGATTTTGATGAAAAGAGATTAGAATTCAGCGAAAGTTGTTGGGATAATTATGAAAAAATTAAAAAGTATAAAGAATATAAATACATTCCTTCGTCTCAACAATCATTAGAAGAAAAAGCTAAGAATAATTTAAAAACAATAATTTATAATCATTTGGATAGTGAGATTTTAGAAAAATATGAAAAAGAGTTTTTCGAATCTAAAAACTTTTTAAGAACTTTATTAGAAGATATTGAAGATTACGGAACTTTGCCTGATTATACTTTAAGAAGAATTGCTAATTTAGATTTTTCCAAAGATAAAATAAAAGAATCTTTAAATGAAATATCAAGATTACGTCAGGAACTTGGCGATGATTATTTAGAAAAAGAAAAACAAAAATATAAAGAATTACAAAAAGAAATTATAGTTGCAATTGAAAATCAAAAAATATGAGTAGAGAAATTTTAGAAAATATAATCAACAATTTTGATATAGAAAAATTTACTCAATTTTTTCGTTTAAAAAGTAATTCTTTTGTTCCTTCTGGCGAACCTATAATTCTTCCGGATGATAAAAAAGAAAATTTTGAAAATGGAAGAGTAATTGGTAATATTAATTTTGAAGACGGCGAACTAATAATTTGCGGTTTTAAAGTAAAAAAAGAATTATCAGAAAGAAGCGGCAAAAAAGCTCAATATGAACTCGGCAAATTTATTCTTAAAAGTCACAATAAAGATGCCGGAATATTTATTTTTTATGACAGCAAAGGAGATTTTAGATTTTCTTTGATTTATGCTAATTATTTAGGCAATAGACATGATTGGAGTTCTTTTAGGCGTTTTACTTATTTTATAAGCCCTGAATTGACGAATAAAACTTTTTTTCAACAAATCGGAGGTAGCGATTTTTCTTCGCTTCAAGCAATTAAAGATGCATTTAGAGTTGAACCAGTAACCAATAAATTTTTTGAAGAATTTAGAATATATTTTGAAAAAACTAAACAAGAGTTTGAAAAAACTAATAGGAATACAGCTTGTTTATGGTTAAAAGATAGATATTCTGAAGAAGAATATAAAGAACAAATAAATAAATTTGCTTATAGATTTTTAGGAAGAATTATTTTTATTTATTTTTTACAAAGAAAAAAATGGATTGAAAATGATCAAAATTTTTTAAAAAAATATATTGAGAATCCAAAAAATTCACTTTTATATTTTAGTTTTTTGCAACCATTATTTTTTGATGTTTTTGCAAAACAAGAAAACGAACGTCCAAAAGAAATTAAAGAAAAATATAAAGATACGCCATATCTTAATGGAGGGTTATTTGAAAAAAGTGATTTAGAATTTCAACTTGAAAAAGATGGAATATATATTTTGTTTGATGATGATTTTATTAGAGATTTAATTTTAAATTTTTTTGAAAACTATAATTTTACAATTGATGAAAATTCACCTGACGATCAAGAAGTTTCAATTGATCCTGAAATGCTTGGTAAGGTATTTGAAAATACTCTTGCTGAGGAAGAACGTGGTAAAAAAGGTACTTTTTATACTCCACGAGAAGTTGTACATTTTATGGTTAAAGAGGCTCTTTTAGAATTTTTAATAAGAGAAACAAATTTAAATTTTGAAAAATTACACCAGTTAATTTATAGCGAAAAACCAATTGAAGAAATTAATTTTTCAAAAGATGAAATTAGATTAATTGATAAGAAATTAGAGAATATTAAAGTTTTAGATCCGGCGGTTGGATCAGCCGCGTTCCCGGTTGAAATGATGCAAATTTTAGTTAATTTGCGAAAACAGCTTAATGTTAGCGTAGGAAAAAATATAAATGAAGTTATTTTAAAGAAACAATTTATTAAAAATAATCTTTATGGTGTAGATATTGATCCAGGAGCTATTGAAATTGCTAAACTTCGTTTATGGTTATCGTTAATTGTGGATTATGAAAAATCAGAAGCCGAGCCTTTACCAAATCTTGATTTTCAATTTCGTCTTGGTAATTCATTGCAGGAAAAAATAGATGGTATTGATATTTTTGAAGAAAAAAATATTGAACTTAGTTTATTTAAAAATGAATCCGAATACGAAAAAATGAAAGAGCGTATGATTTTTATAAAAGACAAGTTTTATAGCTCAGAAAAAGAAAGTGAAAAAAGAAAATTAAAAAAGGAATTTGACGAATTAGAACATAAATTAATTTATGCTGTTTTAGAAAATTACAGAAAGCAACTTAAAGATCAAATAAAAAACTCTGGATCTTTAGTATCTGGTCAAAAAAGAACTTCTTCGCTTAAGGAAATAGAAAAACTGTTGAAAAAAATAGATAACATCGAGCAAAAAATTAAAGATGGTACTTATAAACTTTTCAAACCAGATTTTCATTTTTCTGAAGTTTTTGATCGTAAAGACGAAAATGGTAATAAAATTGGTGGTTTTGATATTGTTATTGGTAATCCGCCTTATGGTGTAAAAGTAGAAGATGATATTCAGAATTGGCATGGACTTGGTAGTAAAGATAGTTATGGAGTTTTTATTTCTACAGCGTTAAAAAGATTTTTAAAACCCGACGGTGTGCTTTCTTATATTGTGTCTGATACATGGTTGACTATAAAAACGCACAGACAATTACGAGAACAGGTATTAGAAAAACAACTTAAAAAAGTTATTCGTCTTCACCAAGATTGTTTTGATGCCACTGTTAATGCATGTATTATAAGTTTAATTAATTCACCAAATGAAAATGGTAGAGTAATTGTCGCTGATTTTACTAACATCTCTACACGTAAAGAAACAGAAGAATTAAGAACGAAACTTTATAATCTAGAGCATTTTATTAATCAGGCAACCACAAAATTTGCAGTTTATGAATATAATCAAGATTTAATAAAAACTAATTCTAATTTGCCTATTTTTGTTGGTAGTCCGAAACTTTTTGCATTGATGAATGATACAACTTGTGAAACAGAAGAAAAAGAAGTTGCTGGTAAAAGAGTAAAAGTAAGAAAAATAAAATTTAATGATAAGGTTATAGAACTTGTTAGATTTGGCGATATTGCAGAAGTAAAACAGGGTTTAGCTACCGGAGATAATAAATCTTATCTTTTTAAAAATCCGCAAGCAAGAGGAGGTTATAGAAGTATTGAAAATTATAAAGAATATCTTTTAACTGAAAAAGATTTAGAAAAAATTGCTAATAATGAAAAGCTTAGATTAAAAGTAATTGAAAAAGGTTTTCATAAATCCAGAAACGAAAAAGATTTTGATGAAGATTTATGGTTTGGCGGTAGATATATTGTGCCTTATGACAAAGGAGGAGAAAGCGATACAGAATCTGGCTGGCTTCCTAATTATTATGTTCCAACTCAATATTATATTGATTGGAGTCAAGAAGCAATACAAAGAATGAAGATTTTAACAATTGGAGAAAGAGATGGGACTGATAGAGATACTATTGCGTCTGTTTTTAGAAATACAGATTTCTATTTTAAGAAGGGGATTACATTTTCGCATACTGGTCAATATTCTCCAACTTTTAGAATCTCATCAATTGGGCCTTTTGATGTCGGTGGCTCAGATATTTTTTGTGATTTATTTGATGTAAATTTTCAATTAGGAATTTTAAATAGTAAAATTTTACGTTTATTTTGGCGAGTATTTATAGATCATACTGTAAATGTTCAAGTTGATGAAGCTAAGGAAATACCTTTTATAATATATGAAAATAGAGAAATTGAAAATTTAGTATCAAGTATTATTAATAAACAAAAACAAAATCCCCGCTATGATTATATGTCTAATGAGCAAAAAGAAATTGATAAATTAGTTTATGAAATGTATGGTTTGAATAAAGATGATATCCGGGAAGTAGAAACTTGGTATGCTCGTCGTTATCCTAAATTAGCAAGATTTTGTGATATAAATTAAAAATATGGCTAATATTCGTTTACAAAATTTGCTTAAACAAAAAGTTTCTGAAATTGCTAGCAATAAAAAATGCCAACCATCTATTGCTTTTATGTATTTAATGCTTGGTGAAATTTTTGACTTAGATGAGTTTGAAATTGAAGAAGCAATAACTGATAGCGGTATGGATAAGGGCATTGACGCTATTTTTGAAAAAGAAGAAGATGGAGAAAATATTTTATATGTAGTTCAGTCAAAGTTTTATACTGAAAATCCTAATAGATGTATAGATGAAAATTCAAAAAATTTAGTTGTGGAAGCTGTATCTAACTATCTTTTAGGAGAGTATCCTTTAACTAATCTTAATAAGAAACTTCAAGATAAAGTAAAATTATATCGTGAACGTTTCAGTAATGGTGAAATTGATAAGGTAGGAATAATATTTATAACTAATGGTCAAAAACCAAATCAAAACATAATATCAGAATTAGAAAAATTTAAAATAGAACAAGATGGACAGATATTTTATCAAATTATTACCGAAGAAGATCTATTTTTTATTTTTTTACCACCCTCGGCGAATTTTGTAGAAGAAATTAACCTTAAAATTGTAAAGGACAGTGGTAGTGGGGAAAAAACAATTTTAAATCTTCCTGATATAGACATTGCACAAGGCAAAGTATTTAAAGTAGATGTAACTGTATTAGCTAAAATTATAGAAGAAAATCCAAATATTTTTAGCGCTAATGTTCGCGCTTATCAGTCGTTGCGTAATAAAGTTAATGAGCAAATTGCTCAAACATTAAAAGATCCAGAATTAATAAAACAATTTATTTATCTCAATAATGGTATTACTATTATTTGTGATGATTTTCAAATAAGACCAGGCGGTGAAGTTATTTTTATACAAAAGCCATCAATTATAAATGGTTGCCAGACTGCTAGTACAATTTTGGAAGTGTATAAAGAAAGTGTAATTAATGAAAATGTTGGTTTTGTGTTGGTGAGATTAGTTAAAACAAAAGAAGAAAGCGTCAAAGAAAAAATTATTAGAGCTAGTAACACCCAAACAGCAATAAGAGATAGAGATCTTATTAGCGAAGAAAGGATTCAGAAAGAATTAGAATCTCAGTTTTTGCAATTAGGTTATTATTATGAAAGAAAAAGAGGGTTGCATAGAGATAAACCCAAAGAAAAAGTAATCGATCTTGAAAAAGCAGCGCAGTGTTATTTGGCATTGTATCTTAAAAAACCCGCTGAGGCCAAAAATAAAAAAAGTGAAATTTATAAAAGTTATTATGAGCAAATATTTAATGATAGTTTAACAGCTAAACAGTTTTTAGTTGGCTGGAAATTGTTAAATAAAATAAATGAAAAAGTTAAAGAATTGAGAAAACATGCTACCGATGAAAAGAAAAGTATACTGGGTAATAGTATTCTTCATTTACTCCCTCTCTTTGATGAGTGGGCCTTAAAACCTTCTGGCAAAACTTTGGTAGATTTGGAAGATGATTTAGATCTTATTGACGAAATATTTAACACAAAAATTGATGGTGTTATTAATAAATTACTTTCAATTATTGGTAAAATTAAAAAGAAAAAAGAGAATTTTAATGCTCAATATTTCTTTAAGAGTGATGATTCTTTAAATGAAATATTAGAAACCCAAGGAGGAAAATTTAATTATTCTTTAGAATTACATAAAGGAAATATTAATAGACTCAAAGATTTAAGATATTACAAACCCGATAGATATTCTCTTGATGGTGGTAGAGAATATAAGTCGATTACTCATTGGAATGATTTATTTATCAAATTAATAGACTTGTATAGCAAAAATAAGCATTTAGAGGAAGGTAATTTACCTTTTATTGATTCTGGATCTCGTATGTTATTAATTAAAAATCCTTCCGAAGAAGAAAAAAAATTAAGAAAGAAAATTAAAAGCGATTTATGGCTATTAACAAATTTTAGTTCCAAATACTTAAGCAAGTTTTGTTTTGCTTTATCGAAGGAATTAAATCTTGATTTGAGAATAATATTGAGACCAACCAGATTTAGAGTACAGAAAAAATATAAAAAAAGATAAATTAAGATATGTAAGAAAATATTTTTTTGGGTATATAAAGAATGTACATCAATTAGCTAATTAGCTTATAAACTTTATAACTTCACCGAAGACGAGATTAAAATTATTGAAGGAGAAAAATAATTATAGAAGATAATTAAAAGTCGAAAAATTAATTAGGGAATAAAATTAAGTTTTAAATCGAAAGCGGTTTGATATGCAATTATTAGAAATTAGAAAGATATTAAAAAATAAATCAAGTGAAAAGGATAAAGATAGCATTTTGAAATTTGCTCCGACTGTTAAAAAACTATATGGAGTAAAAGTAGCGATATTGAATGAACTTGTAAAAAGGATTAAAGAGCTAGATTTTGAGTTAGTTGAAAAACTATGGAAAAGCGGAATTTTTGAAGAGAGATTATTAGCAAGTAAAATTTTAGGAAAGATTTGTAAGACTAATCCAACAAAAACCTTAACATTAATAAAAAAGTTTAGTAATGATATTTCTGATTGGGTGGTTTGCGATACTTTGGCAACCCAGGGAATAAGAAGCATTATTAATTTAAAGCAAAAAGAATTCTTTGATCTTTCTAAGAAATTAGTTAAATCAAAAAATTTGTGGCAAAGAAGATTTGGTTTGGTAATTTTGATTAATTTTACCAAAGATAAAGATTTCAGACAGGAAATAAAAGAAATTCTGAAAAGTGTTAAAGATGAGAAAGAACCTTATGTAAAGAAAGCTATTATTTGGCTAAAAAATGAGTTAAAATAAAAAGGCTGATAAAGAGTCAAAAAATTAATTAGCTCATCACCGCAGATTTTATGGTGGCGGTAGGGAATAAATTATAGGTGATTATATGTTTTCCAAAATTTCTTACTCAGATTTAATTAATAATTTGAAAGATAGAAAAGAGGTTGATGCAGTATTTATTACTGGTTCGTTTGCTACCTCGACAGCAGGGCGCGCCAGCGATCTTGATTTAGTGATTGTATTAAATGAAAACACCCCAAAACTGCAATCAGTTTATGAAAAAATTGATGGTGTTTTTGCTGATATTTTCTTTTTTGATAAAACGGATTTAAAAAGATTAATAAGAGCAAAAAAGTTAGATGGTAATTCAATGGATGGAATTCTTTTATCGTGGATCCAAAAAGCTGATATAAAATTTGATAAATCAGGATTATTAACAAAAATTAAAAAACGAGCATCAAAAATTCATTTATTTGTAAGCAATGTTGAAAAAAGGAATATTTTGCAGAGAATCAGCTATAACTATAACCGAAATGAAAGATATTTTAAATCGAAGAATAAAAAATATCTCGAGGCGCTCAACATTCTTTTAATGTATTCTGTGGTAGAGTTGATTACCGGCTTTCTTATTTTAAGAGATAAACCATGGCGAGGAGAAAAAGATGCCATTGCTTTTATAGAAAAACAAGACCCAACTTTTAAACGCCTTTTTCTTAAATTTAATAGAGTCATGAATATCGAATCCAAAATGAAAATATACAGAAAAATGGTGAAAAAGTTATTACCAAAAGGACTTTCTTTATATTCCTACGAAGAGCCGGTTTGTATTTCAAAGAACAATAATACTAAAGAAGAAATGGAGAAGTTAAAAAATTTTTGGAACAGAATATCCAGAAAAATAATTGAAAAATAAAAATTTATAAGTAATCGATTATGGAACCGGAAAATATTTTAAAAAGGAGAATGGCGGAGTTGGTGGTAGGCGAAATTTTAAAAAATTAAGCAGCAATTCACCTTTTTCTATTTAAAACTTAATTTTGCAAATTGGAATAAGTGGTGTAGAATTAAAATAATATGCCAGCTATTCCTATCATTAAATCAAAAGAATTTATATTGAGGCCGTTTAGAAGGGGAGATGAAAAATCATTGGCGGAAAATATAAACAACAAAA
>Ga0272448_1007758_pt1 | contig 11288 bp, 18 predicted proteins | sample YNPCB0191_FD_202220 | JGI IMG/M metagenome (GOLD analysis project Ga0272448, IMG submission 202220) | Hot spring sediment microbial communities from Yellowstone National Park, WY, United States - YNP-CB-019-1 | ecosystem: Environmental > Aquatic > Thermal springs > Hot (42-90C) > Sediment... | reverse complement strand
CGCGTTCAGTAAACCGCTTCTCGTACTTTTCACGCTTCAACGTTTTCTTGATAGATTTTGTATAATATCGATCAGGTGAACCCTCTTTGATGAGTGTAGTTATCCTAGGCCATGTTGTAACGATATATGTGTTACGTGACAGGCGTATTGCGTTATCAGGCACGCCTTTAATCTTTTCGTGTTCTCCAAAAATATAATCATTAACGTCCCTTAATTCTATGTAATTGGCAGTCTCTTCCAGCTTCAGTAAGCCTATCTGTGTTGGGTGTATCATACCCTGCAGGTTTTCGTAACCCTCCTGGTCTACGATCAGACTGTCGGTAGCTACATGGTAAACGTGATCTAACCCTGCCTGTTTACATAACTCCCACAGCATGATGCGTCCATAGGCGGTTATATGTGCAGGTATCGCGGTAAATGTCCACACTCCTACATCCGTTTCTGTTTCTCTGTGAATTTTACCTCCATAGTACAAGTACTGGAATTTTTCTCCCGTTTTTGCGTCAATGGCTTCTATAATTTTTAGTTCATTAGGGTCACATTCTCCTACTATTTCTGTTGAGTATCCGTGTTGTCCAAATTTACCATATAGACTGTTAGGGAATAGTTTCGCCATTGCGCGCATTGGTGCATTACCCTCTTTATCGTATTTTACTTTTAGGTCACTGAAAAATTGTGCGTATTCTGCCATAATATAATCCTGGTAGTAGTAAGCCATTTTGTGGACTTTACGTAACATGTTATGGTCTAGCAGGTAATTTAGTTCTGGGGTTGTGCATACGGTTCGTAGTTCGCCAAGTGGGAAAGCGCATCTATCGTTTTGTTTTACAGGTAAACATGGCTCGGTCAGGTATACGTCGACGTCTGCTATGACGGCATACCTGTTCAGGTATCGTTTTAGCATTGGTATCGGCACGTCAGTAAGGTAACCCACGAGTTGATACGGTAGTTTATGTTGAATTTGAATTGAAGCATACATCGAGTTAATATCTAATTTATAGTAATTATTACCCTTAAATTCTCCTATCTTGAAAGCCTGAAAACGTCCACCATGATAGGACAGATGTTCTAACGTTTGTGATGCTATATGATTGTGCATGACTATTTCTCTAGGCATGAAACGGTATCGGTATGTTGACATAGCCATACTAGCAAGCGAAGTCTTGAACCCTCCTAGATCATGTTCTACGATAAAATTTATGAGTGTTTTTAGCATTCCTGCCAGTATCTTAGTGTCATTTTTACAATAAGTCACCCATTGATCTAACGGGTCACTCTCTTCAGGCATCTTCAGTTTAGGTATTTTTAGTATCTTACCCCATGAAGCGATTGAACCAGGAAACAGGTTACCGCTGTTCATGATAACTAGTTTTCTATCCCCATTTTTATATGTCATGATAACTACTTTGTTATGTGCGATAAAACCTGTTTGTTTCCAACCCAGGTTGTTCAGGTGTTTGAATCCCTCTAGCGGTATAAAATCGACTTCCAAGTGGTGTGACATCAGGTATAAACACTTTTTGTGTTTTACCATGCTGTCAACCCAACCCCAAAACTCACCAGGCTTAAACCCGTAGCGTTCTATTTCCTGAAAAGTATTACGCTCACGTCTGTATCTTATATAAATTCCCGTCCATAAAAACGGGGTAAACCATGTTTTACCGTTGTCACCATGATCAAGCCTGCTCTCAACGTCATAGACTATGTAGTGTTCAGGTATACTTGCCCGTTTAGACGAGATTAATATTTTACGTAGCGCCAGCGACATGGTCACCCTCCAAGGTTAGTCAAAAACTCCCACTCCTGTATATCGTATGTGTCTATTTCCTCTGCATACCATCCGCTGGTTACCATGTCGTATAACGTAGTTGTCAGATCAATGCGTGATAGTCTTTCGTTGCTCTCTATTTGAAACCATTTACCATAGACTTTGTATCCTTCAGGAGTGGTGTAATCTATTTTTAACCTGTACACATACGGTTGTTTAAAGTTTATATCAGCGTATGTAAACATGTTTTCTGGTATAGTATCCCATGGGTTTAGTTCATACAGTTCCTCACGAGCGGCGATACCACGCTCTATCTCATCCAGCACTTCACCAAGCGGGGTTATCGGTTGGGGTAATCCCGCTTCCTCTAGTGCTTCTGCAGTTTGTCCCAACCCCAACCCACGTTTTACTGCTGATATAAGGAAGTTAAATATGCCGGATATACCCTGAAAAATTCCGCGTAACATAGTTACGTTCCTTTCTTAGCAGTGTAAGGGACGTTACGCCAAGTCTCGATATCGTCAGGGAAGTGACCCCAGCATTTAATAGCAAATTCTCTGATTAATTTACTGGCAATGTCAAGATCGTAAATGATCATGTCGAGGTATAAAACTTCTTCTTTATCAGCCTGATCAAACTGCTCCCACACCTGCGCAATATGAGATGTAGCCAGTTCAACGTTGCGGTATGCGTGAGCAATCTGCCGACGTAGTAAGTCTCTTTTGGTTTTAGGCATGGTATAGCTCTCCCTTCTACAAACGGCAATCACCCGTCATAATGCCCACCGGTTTTTTGACGGGTGATCTATACAGTTTTTAAGTAGCAGTAATTATTTCAGCGTCCAGGCCCGCTTCGTTTTAGTGAAAGTACCAGAGTACGGATACTTACCCCTATCTGCAGCGGCACGCAGGATGGGCATCAGCACGGTTGACGACGTTCTGATTGTACGATGTTTCTCATCACCCTCTACGGTAACGTCCATGATAGCGACGTCGCCGTAAATTCCATGGACAATTTTAATGTCGTGGATGAGCAGTGGCGTGTCTGCCACGGTTTCAAGTGGCAGGGCGCCCTTAATATCATTATAGGCGTCGAATTCACGAAGGTCGGTCATTTTTGCGTCTCCTTATTATGATCTGATTTTTGCTCCTCGAGTTCATCCAGTATAGCGAGGATGTTTCCTATGCAAACAAGCAGTCTGTCACCAGCGTCAAAGTACTGGTCTATAATACGATCGTACTCTTGCTTTGTCAGCAGACCGCCCGTCAGCATCTCATCTAACTGATCGTACACGTCCATGAACACGTTTTCAGCGTCAATCAGTGTGTTTGAAACCTGCATACTACGTTTGGTGAATGCGTCCATTTTTATCTCCCTTCGTTTTGTAGAACAATGTACGACTACCATCCCATATGATGAAGGTGTTCTGTTTCTACGGCTACGATTTCGTCGTCACCGTCTATCATACCGTGTATAAGTGCACCACACGGACATAACAGGTGTGTATGGTGCACGTCATAATGCTCCTGGTCTTCAACCATTATAATGATGTCGTCTGGGTCATCATATGTAGTAAAACCGTACTTGGGTAAAACGATCGTGAACATGTCATTCTCCTGATTTTTAATAGAACGATAGACGTTTACCATGCCTGGTGGTTGGCGTGTTCTGTTTCGACAGCTACTATCTCGTTGTTTTCATCCATTAAACCGTCGATGATCTCGCCGCAGTCGCACAACAGGGGAGTTTCATACAGTTCACCCCAGTCAAGGTCTTTCACCTGTTCGATGATTTCGTTCAGTCTATCATATGTTCCAAAACCGTATTTGTCTGAAACGATCGTGTACATGTCATCCTCCTGTCTGTATATGGTGTTATCAGTCTCTACATCGTACTATAGTACAGACGGAATAAGAAAACATTAAAACCAGTTTAACAGTATGTTAACAACATGTTAACAACAGTTTAACAACGTGGGATAACGCGTTATTTTGTCTGTTCTGTTTCGCCAGTTTTGCTCTGGCTTTGTTCAGCGGTGCGCCTTTCCTGCTCGATCCTGATCAGTTCCTCATCAGCGGCAGTGCGTTCGCGTTTTTCATCACTGGTAAGTTTATCGGTAAGTTTATCCAGGATTTTAATCGGGTCTGGCATATGTCACCTCACTGTAGCAATCCAGGTTTTCAGATCGTCTGGCGATCCGTTAAACGCGTCAAGGTCAATGGATTTAGACTGTACACCAAACATGTACCCATAGCTGGAAATAGTGTACTGCCAGAATACCCAGTTCTGCCACGGTTTGGGTATACTGGGCGTTTTAACGTTCCAGTTAGCCACCCACAACCAATAGCTCAAGATGTCTTCATTAATATATCCCATACGTGACCATGATCCAACATTCGTGTAAATACCTGGGACAACACCCAGTTCTGCTCGCAGACTGTCCAGTAACTGTTTTACGAGTTTACCTGCAGTTATCTGTGCAGGACACCCTGAACGTTCCTCAACATCTACAACTATAGGTATCTGTGAAGGTTGTTGTTTTTGTAGGTTAACGATCGTGTTTAACTGTGACTGTATGCTATCTTTCCAGGTCAGATAGTGATAACTGCCTGTTATCAGTCCAGCATCTACCGCTCTAGGCATGTTTATCAGGTAGCGTGTATCTGGTACACTACCATAACTGGATCGTATGAACACGAAGTCCAATCCCATCGATCTCATACGTTTAAAATTGATACCCTCCGGACTGTCGGGATTGTCATCCCACACTGATATGTCGCACCCTATGATCATTTTGTACCTCCTGCAGGTGTATACAGTTTCACCAGCAGGTCAATTTCGTAGTCACCGTAACCTAAACCGGACAAAGCCAGTTTGTAATCGTCTGCAGTAATTATACCTTTGAGCATCGCTGCTCTGTACTGGCTTTCTGTCAGCAACCGCTGTTTAGTAGTCAGTTCCAGTTTCCAGTTCGACAACAACCTGCGCTGATATGTATCAGGTATGGCCAGTTTTCCCAGTTCAGCGTAGACCTCCTGTTCTGTGATCAGCCGCGACAGGTACAGTTTATGGATGCTCTCGATTTTATTTGACGTGTCTTGCAGCGTCAGCGTGTAGTCGAGCAGGTCCAGGTATGACGATATATCAGCGTCCAGCCAACCTACAGATGACAGATACTGTGAGGCCTTATCACGATCAATCAAACCCAGGGTGTAACCTGCCTCAACAATTGATCTGATCTTGCTCTTCAATTCATTTTTTATGGCAGGTTTATCACTGACGCTCTTTTCAAGCCTGTACAGATCAACGATCATACGTGTTTCATCGGCGTCATATCCCAGGTTAGTGATACGTTTCACCAGTTCACTTTCTGCTATAACACCCTTAAGATAACCGTCTTTCAGCACTCCTAAAGATAGCTCGCGGTATTTTTCCTGTTTGGTGTCCGTGTCACCAGTTTCGTATTTAACAGTAAATTCTGTCAGGTTTTTTGCATGCTCTTCATCATACCCCAAATCTAAATAAGCCTGATAAACCTCATTCTTATTAAGAATACCAATTTTGTACATTCTACGCACGTCAACACGGGTATACGGTTGGTAGGATATGGCGATCAGACGCTCTCTGAAAAACCTTGGTATATCAGCAGTTCTCAACAGTAGTTCCAGGTCATCCTTGGTAAATGGAACACTTGTTCTACCAGGACGTAACCGATGTAGCATCTCGTATCCGTCGCCAACAGACGGTAACTCCCAGTGAGCGCGCCAGTATCTTTTCACCCAGTCAGGAGACAGACCCTGTTTTTTAGCCCACTCCTCAACCTGTTGCGGGTAGTCAGCGTCATACTCAAATCGTCTCGACGTTTCATCGTTCCACGCCTCACGCACCGCAAGTCTGATAAGGTCCTGAACACCAGGTATAACCTGGGTCAGCTTTTTCATCAGTTCTATGTCTACATCTATATACCATTGTTTATACAGACGATCATGCAGTTCAGTATCACTGATGAGACCACGTAGCCAGGCCGCCAGAGCCTCATTAACTGATAACTGTTTTTGTGCTATCAACTCTAGAGCATTAATGTGATCGTCAGCATACCCAAGGTCATGAAAATCATGCCAGATATTACCGACTTGATCAGGATAACGACGTTTCAGTTCCAGGATATACTGTGGGTCAAGACGCTGACTGAATACCTGACTGTCAATCCAGTAGTTCAGCAGGCGCATTAATGGCGTCATAAGCCCGCTGGCCGCCTGCGACCCCAGACCCATACCCAGCCCTATTAATGAAGAAAGCGCGGCTTCATGACCTTCAGGGACTTCCCCGTAGCGCGCACGGTCAAACCATTTTCCTACTATCGGCAACTCTTTTAGTTTATCGAACAGTTCCGCATACTCTTGTCCGAACGTATGTTCTATCCTGTCAGCAAATTGCGTGTACCAATTGTGTAACCATTTGCCGACTACCGTTGTCTCAAAGAAGTCCTCAATTGCTATCCTGAGTACACCCTTTCCCGACCCTGCCATAGTTCACCTGCCCGTCATATCTGAAGATTTTACGTTATCGCCAGTCGTGGTATTACTTTTTCCAGACCAATCAGGTAGCGGAGGTAGTGTGTATTTCACACTGCCTAACCCATACCCCAGTCCATAACAGATAAGGTCAAAGATACGCTTCCAGACTATAGATAGTATAAACCCCATAGGGTCACTCATAAAATCTGTTATAAATGTATATATGGTATGTACAAGGTCTCCAATTTTTCGTAGAACATCAGGGGTAAAAAAGTTTATTAATGCCACTAAACTGTTGTAAATATCCTGATAGGGCTTCATCAAACCTATGACCCAACCTTGAACGCCTTGTATAGCAGTACCAAAATTTGTGATCGTCTGATTTATAAATCCTATTACACCGTTGACCATTGCTACGGCTTGATCGTATACCCATGTTTTTGCGGTATCTATATCATTGCTTATTCCTTGTACGATGCCATTAACCCACCCAACAATGGTATTATATAAATCAGATATTGAAATACTTACCTGGCTGCCTAAATTATTTAATTGCGTGGTAGCCCATGTATAAACATCATTAATCCAACCGGCTACAATGTTTTCAGCGTCATTGATTAAACCGCCTACCCATGATGCAAGATCAGCCGGTAATTGAATGACTTTATTGACCAAAGCCCAAAACTGTTCTCCAAACCAGTAATAGACTTTGGTAGCTTGCTCAATAAGCCATGTTAACATGACTTACCACAACCTTACTTTTTTACAGACGCATTGCCTGCCTGCGCCAGTTTACGTCGCTGATCAAGAAGGTGTTCAATGGCGTTTTTGACCACCGCTTCATCTAATGACGGGACATTCAGATAATGCGTCTCATCAAATTCAGGCAGGTCAAAATACACCGTGTACCCTCTAACGGGATTACCGCTACGATCAACGTAAATTGTAGGCATGGTGCGAGTGATAACATAGTCTGCCATAGTATCACTTCCTCATAGACTGTGCAGCCTGCGTGACTTTACTCCCGAAGAAAAAACCTACCACAACGCCAACAACAGTTTCAAGCAACGCTGGTACGGGTTTTCCTTCAACTACTAGAAACAGCCACGCAGATATTACCAGCAAAGTCAATACAGACTGCATGATCACCGATTTTGCCAGTAAATCAAGAAACTTATTCCACATAGTAACCTCCAATCTATTCAAGGCTCGTCAACGGTTACGAGCACATAACCATAACGACCGTAATCACCGGCCTGATAAGTCAACGCTGGCCTACACTGTAACCAAACCTCAAATAATCCTTTGCTAGGTACAGAAACATTAACTGCGTTATAGCCAGATAAATTATATCCCATACTGCCTAAAAGTAGTCTATCATATGTACCATTAGACAGATTACAAACAAGTTTGATTTGTGTCCAAACTAAAAATGCAATATTACAATAATATGTACCAATATTTATAAAGCTTCCGCCTTTATTAATCGAAATTGTACCATCGTTTGTATTCCATAGTAACTCCCATTTATACCCAGCCAAATCCTTATAGCCGTATAATACCATTACATCATATGTAATTGGATTATTATTACTTCCAGCAACTATTACTTCAATACCAAGTTTATTAGTATCAGGTATAGTAAACAATTTGTAGGCATATGCTATACCATTACCATTAATACTACCAGCGTTCATGCCCATACTTAGCGGTGGTATATAGCAGTGTGTGGTGGCAGGGTAAGGGTTTTTTCCGTCACCTCCTGAAGCCAGCTCAAAACCAGACAGACCAGCATGGAAATTGTCAGCATAAAAAATCCTGCCCTTACCGTCAATGCTGCAAATTCCAGTTTGCGCAAGTACAAGTGTGGCCATATCAATTGACTGTGTGGCCAGGGCGTATTGTGGTATTCCGTAATCGGGCAGTCCTCTGGGCATGGCTAAAATCCTTTCGTGATATACGGTAGTTTCAGCACCTGCAGGAAGCAGTCAAAAGCACCACTGCCAATATCTATATTGGTGGACGCTCTCGAATATGCAACAAATTCTAGTTTATCGTTTTTATCGAACATATTTATATATGATACAAAAACCTGCATGGTGTTAGTGGTGTTCGCTGAATATACGATACCAAAATCGCGTACTCCATTGCGCCACACTGCCACACCGAGAGGAGCAGTTATAACAGTCATACTGTGTAAACCCGATGCGACAAAATAAAGCCCATCCTCCGGTACATTAATATAGTTAGTAGACCCTCCGGTATAAAAACCATACGTGTCCCATAAAACAGCGTTCACAACGACAACCGTGTTAACGTTAGGTGGTATAGACTGCGTACCGTTGAGGTATACATGACATGATTTAGGGTATGGCAGTTCATACGCGGCAAAAGGCGGCAACACAGTTAACCTCCATACAAAACATTAATAATGTCACTTGACGATATAGGCTTTTTCGTTATATCAGTATAACCTAGCCCAATTGACAATGTGTGATAGTAGGTGTCATCGTCACTGTATGCCATACATCGTATTAGATATGGCTCATCTATAATCTCAACCCCAACCGGTATCCTCACAGTAAAACCGTCGTAGGACAGGTCAACGTCACGGTTTAGCGGTACGATACGTACGTCGTTATAGTAAATCGCCATATGAACAAGCCCAAAACAGCCATGGGGAAACCCTGCATCTATAAAGTCCAGGTAAACTTTGCCTGTGTTTATATCTAAAACCTGGACTTCAGACGACACACTGGACGGTGGCACGGTTAACTGGTAAAACTGGTACATTAAACCATACCCTCCTGCAGCGGAGAGGTATACCCAAAAACTGAACCAACCCAGGACCCGGTGTACCCGGTCTGACTGCACACAAGTCTGATATACGTGTTATCCGGAAGCCAGATAGGGTTAATCGGGACAACTATCGTGCTTGTGCCGAGACTATCGGTGTTATAGATTGCATAGTCAACTCCACCAACACCTGCATATACCCAAAACGGCGCAGTGAGCGCCGCGGTAGGTTTAAACATCACATACTGTAAACAGAAAATTTCACCGATATTTTTAACATTAATTACATATTCAGGGTTGTCAACAGCGTTATAGTCACGGTAAATTCTTGCATAGAACGGGCGTTTCATTTTTAACCTCCAATGGCAGGTCGTTTTTCGCCTGCCACATAAACTGGATGATCAACAGATCAGTAACCCTGTAGAGTGTCCAACACCACACCAACAGACGCACCGGCCGCGTTCTGATCGAGTTCAAGCCGCACACTGCGATAGTTCTGTGCCTGTAACCAGGTGTTAGGGTCATCGTACACTCCGAACGGAATGTAGACGTATCCGTGAGGGCACAACCCGTTAATATCCATGTTCACGTTCTGCAACGTCCCTGCCGCGCCAGCGGTTTTCACTGCCACAGTCTCTGCACCAGTGTCGTTACTGGAGATCGTTACAACAGTATCAGCAGTGCTGGCAAACCCGCTGAACACGGTACGCTCACGCAGGATACTGTAAATCGTATCTCCGTCTGCCACCGCAAACGTGTGCTTGTAGGTAAACCAGTAATACGTGTCCCACATGACGCGTTTCAGGTCTGCTGGTGTCATCTCGAAAACGATGATCTTGCCCTGGTCCAGCGTGACCCTCACCTTCGACAACCCTGCCAACGCACCACCGCTGGTCGTAAGGCTACCTAACATTATTGCCCTGATAGGCGCGGTGGTCGGCAGTTCAACAACCTCTGTACCACTGGCCGCAGACGTGAAGCTATAGTGTTTAACGTAGCGTCTGTAGCCTTTGGGAACAGGAAGCGTTTCAACCACCTTAGCGATTGCGCTGAATTGCGCTGAACCGGTAGCAAACCCTGTGGCGCCTGCCGCTCTCACGTTAGCCAGGTTCCATCTGACCCTGATCTGCGGGTTAGAGAACGACTTTGGTGATAACGCCAGTTCTGTGTCCTCATCCCAACGTCCAAACGGAATAGTGACAAACAGGTTTTGTGATGCGTTTGCCGCTTCCGTGATCGTATGGTATCCCAACGCACCGCGCAGGTACGCGTCCAACGCTACAGCCTGTTTACCTGTAAGGGACATGATCACGTTGGCCCCGTCCAGTATCGCAATCTCATCTACCACATCAGCAACCGTTTGCGCCTTATTAGACGTACCACCGTTGGTAGCCGCGAATTTGAACAGCAGTTTCGTAATGGGATCGGTGATTTTAATATCAGTAACGTACTCACCACTATCAGCCAGCGGTCGGGCGTTTTCTATATAGGTATATCGCTCAACACCCATAGTAAGCCTCCATCATAAACTATCATCCAGGTTCACTTCTTGCTGAACTTGGACATACCGCGCACCCACTCGGTCATGCGGTTGATGCTGTCCTCAAGCGTCAGGTCAGGCATTTTCTCCACTTTAGACAAAAGCCCTTTCTGATACTCCAAAAGTTGTGACGCAAACGCGACCTGTTTATCCTTCGCACCGTCAATGCCAGAAGCAATTCTGCCAAGACCCTTGTTAAGGGCCTTGTTTTTCCATTCATCGAGGCTTACCGCCTTAAGCCGGGATGCCCATACACCAGATTGAACCGCGTGCGTGAGGTTCTGCAGCATTTTGTCCTGTTTCTGCGCCGCTTTTGCTGTGGGCGCCTCATCAACTTTCTCGATGCCTGAACGAATGTCGTCAATTGACGCCTTAAGCCGCCTGGCCTGCTTGTCAGCATACTCCTCGGGAGTAATCCTAATTGCCATGGTAAACACCTCCACTACATGATAGGTTTATAGGACTTAGTGTAGTATCTACACTAACCAAATTTTATTATAGCACACAATTTCTAAAAGTCAATGGTTTAATATGAAAAATACAGTTAAATAAATCTTTCCTGAAATATTTATAGTTTATAGTAAACTGGTACAGTTTTCGAGACACGACACCAGAAAACGTCACAGACAACGTTACAGTTTTAGGGACTGATTGTAAAAGTTTTTCG